>Ga0066790_10000275_pt1 | contig 18110 bp, 19 predicted proteins | sample OrgsoiDNA2013050_FD_70963 | JGI IMG/M metagenome (GOLD analysis project Ga0066790, IMG submission 70963) | Permafrost soil microbial communities from the Arctic, to analyse light accelerated degradation of dissolved organic matter (DOM) -... | ecosystem: Environmental > Terrestrial > Soil >...
TGGACACCCTGTTTCTCGCCGCGCCGATCGCGTTCAAGGGACGGCTCGTCCAGTACGCCGGCCGCATCCTGCGCCCCTATCCCGGCAAGGCCACCGCCGAAGTCCACGACTACCACGACACCGCCACCGGCGTGCTCGCCTCATCCCTGGCCAAGCGCGCCCCCGGCTACACCAGCCTCGGCTTCCCCAACCCGCGAAACCTCCCCCTCACGCCCAGCGCCGGCGCCGTATCCGCCGGCAAGACCTGACCTGCTAGAAAGCACAGTCTTCGGAGCCGAATCCTCATCGTCGCCGGGACGGCCGACGGCCTTGAACACCGCTGGCTACGCGCAAGCGACCTAATCACCGAAAGGGCGCAAATCCAGGGAAAGTGCGGGCGGACCTGCGCAGAGTCCCGCGAGGGCACCCGCGGCGACCAGAGTGTTCGCAGCGAGCGGGACGTGCTGCGAAACAATTCATGTCGGCAGACCAGAGGACGGTGGCGTTGATGTCATTCTTATTGAGTCGAACTCGGCTTCATGGCTGATTCAGGTTAAACGACGGGAGCATCCTCGAGATGATCCAGGCAGAAGAGCGCCAGCTCCTGGCCGACTGTAGCAACTGTGCCGCTCAGCTCAATGGTCGCGAAGGGCGCTGATCGCCTGTTCCGGCCTCGCGGGATCGGTGCGCTTGGAGGGTTTCCCGCCCGCGGAGGGGCGGGTCAGGACGGTCACCACGCCGACCAGTGAGGTGATCGACCAGGCGCCTTCCAACAGCAGGAAGCCCCACTGGTGGCCGGGGACAGCGGCGGCGCCCAGGCCCGCGGAGCCGACCATGTTGGTCAGCAGGTAGCCGAGGGACTTGTGGCCGAGCCAGCCCACCTGGGTGCCCGCGAACGCGGCCAGGATGAGCACGGCTCCGGCGAGCTGGATGACCTGGTCCACCATGACGCTCATGACTGCGCCGCCCACGGTGCCGGCTGGTCGAAGAAGTTGGGCCGCAGGATCGTCGGCTCGTAGCGGCGCTCCCAGACCGGTGTCGCGGAGCCCCCGATCGGCGAAACGATCAGCTCCCAGTTCGCCGGGGTCGGCCGACCGGTCGATTTTTCCCGCACCTCGTGCTTGACGAACTGTCGGCTCGCGAAGTGATGGTCGATGAGCGATACCCCGTCGGTGTCGAAGGAGTGCAGCACCGCGACCGTGAGCTCGAGCATCGCCCGGTCTTTCCACAGGGTGCGGTCGGTGCGGGTATTCAGGCCCATTCCCTCGGCGACGATCGGGAGCAGGTTGTAACGGGAGACGTCGGACAGGTCGCGGGCGCCGATCTCGGCTGCGGTGTACCAGGCACTGAACGGTGCCAGGGGATATGACAGGCCGCCGATCTCCAGCCGCTGGTTACTGATGCTTGGGAACGCGTACCAACGCATGCCGAGGTCGGCCAGCCAGGGGAGCTCCGGGTGGGTGATCGGGACCTCGAGCACCGCATCGCGGGGTAACGAGTAGACCCGGGGCGGCTCGTCACCACGTTGCAAAACGATGGGCAGGACGTCAAACGGTGTCCCGCGTCCGGACCAGCCCAGCGCCTCGACGGCGCGGGTAAGGTCGGCCGTGGCCGGGTCGCCGGTGACGGTCCCGTCGGGCTGCCGGTATCCCGCGTACTGAACGAGCTGGGAGTTCCAGATGCGGATCGGCGGCCGGCCGTCCTGCTGGGCCGCGAAAACGGTCATCAAGAGCCGGATCCGGCCCCCGTTGGCTGCCTGTTTCAGCTGCTCCACCAGCGCGTCGAACACCTCGCCGGTGGTCGACAGATGCCGCATGTCCCGCACCGCGAGTGCGTTCCAGTAGAACTTCCCGAGGCAGCGGGGCGTGTTCCGCCACGCGATTTTGCAGCCGCGGGTCAGCTCCTGCTCCGTGTGCTGGTACGTGCCCGTCGCCGCGATCTCGGCCCGTACCTGGGCCAACCGGGCCGACGTGCATCCGCGGTCCCCGCACTCGGTCCTGAGCTGCTCAAGAAAGTCCTGCGCTTCCGCGCCGATCACCTCGGCGCTAGGGCGGATAACCTCCATGGCCCGGACCTCCACTTCCGACATCCGGCAGCCCACGTTACGCATCTCACGCACAGGAGCCGGTAGAACCCGCTGCCCCGCTAGGCCCGTCGCCCGCAGGCGCCTGGGCATCACCCGAGCCCCGCGTAGCCCAGGTAGAGGCCGACATGGCAGACTTTGCTACTGCCAGCCCGCCCCCTCAGTTCACCTTGTCGGGTAAAAATTTCCCATGGTTCCTGAGCTGCACCAATCTAAGCGGCTACGTCCACGGGGAGCGGTGTCTGGGGTGCCTGATTAGCTCTGACCGTTTCGCCCATGCCGGGCATGTCGGCGTGACGTAAGGCGTGCCACCTCGTGATCCTTCGAAGTGCTTAGTCCGACGAAGGGGATAACGAAATGGCCGTAGGCGACATTGTGCCGGTTCCAGGCACGCGTTTCGAGGACACGCTGGAATCGGCGAGTCCTGATCATGCTACGGACCGCATCGTCGCTCCCCCTGTTACAGGGCTCCTGACGCTGGGCTCCGACCCGGCCCGTTTCCCGGCCGAGCCGCCAGCCTGCTACCGGGCCTCCTGGCAGCTACCCGGACCGGACTCACACCGGCAGGCGACGACGAGCTTACGAACAGCAAGATCCGCTGCTACCTCACAGCGTCACCTCCCGCTCTGCTGGGCGCACGAATCATCAGGGCTAAACCTTAGCTATTAACCGGCCCTAAGATCACAAAAGTCCGATGCCTCGCCAGCTGCGAAACCGCCCCGGTTTCCGGATTTCCGGGGATCACCGGGGCGGTTCGCTGACTGGCCTGGCCACACCTGGTCTGCCAGTTTGGACGGGTGTGCCTTCTTCTTGTTGTTACTGTTACCCGATGAACTGGGCCACGGTCTGCAGGACGAGACCGGGGTGCTCGATCCATGGGAAATGCCCGGCTCCGGGGACTATGACGAGTTGCGTCTGCGCGGACTTCAGTTCAGCAACAGATGTGCTCGACCACCCAAGTCCGAACGGATCCTCGGCTCCCTGCATGACCAGGGCATCCCCCTGCCACTGCCCGAGATCGGTTACGATGGCGGGCAATTCGCCCTGATCATTTACGAAGGCCTGGGTAGCGGCGGTGGCAGTGCTCTCGGTGCAACTTGATCCCCATACCACCGACGGATCGACGGGCTCTTGGGGGTTGGCGAGGTAGGCAGGGGTGAGGGCCTCGTCGTCGGCAAGGCATGAATTGTTCACGACCGGGGGCAGCGGGTTAGGGATGAGGCCCTCGCCCTGGAGCTGGCTGATTCGTTCCCCGAGGAGTTCCTCGCCTGTGGCGGCCGCGTTCAAGTCGGGTGGCAGGGCGTCGATCAAAGCTAGCGCGGCGACGTTGGAGGGGTGCAGCGCGGTATAGGCAGCTGCTAGATAGCCGCCCCAGGAGTGGCCGATGACGGTGATCTGCTGGGCGCCGGTCCACGTGCGTACTGCCGCAAGGTCGCTGACCTGGGCTTCGATCCCGTAATCACCATCGGCAGGCGCGGTGGATAGCCCCGAGCCCCGTTGGTCGTAACTGACGATCTGCCGGGTCGGGCTGGCCAGAAGGTCGAAGATCCTCAGATAGGTGAGGCTGAGCCCAGGGCCGCCATGAACCAGCACGACGACCTTGGCACTGGGGGCTCCTCCGCCGACGCTATTGGCCCGCAGGCGGACTCCGTCGGTGGAGTTGATGTACCCGCTCCATGTCCGCAAAGAGCCCGCCGCGGCCGGCCGTACCGCTGCTAACGCTCCAGTAGGAGCAAGCGGCGCAAACGCCAGCACGGCGGTGATGAAGGCTAAGGCGCGCAGTCGGTGACCCCGTCGGCGGGCGGACGGTGCTGGCTTCGGTACAGAGTTAATCATTGGCAGTGTGAGGCACGGTGCCTGGAGGCCCGTTCCTCATCCTCCTTTCGACTATACATACGGCCTCCGGCCGATAGTTCATCGATTGCGTCGCGCTCGAAGTAGCCCAGTTTCTTGCCGAGGTCTTCGGCCTTGATGCCGGCCAGCGGGTATCGCCGGGCGGCGGTAAGAAGGCTCCCAGGTCAGAGGCACCACATCGAGGCCTAGATCCGTGCCAGTGGACACACGGCTGCCTGTCAAGGGACATTAGCCCTGATGATTCGTGCGCCCAGCAGAGCGGGAGGTGACGCTGTGAGGTAGCAGCGGATCTTGCTGTTCGTAAGCTCGTCGTCGCCTGCCGGTGTGAGTCCGGAAGCGCAGCCGTGAGGGACTCCCCGCCGTATGGGGCGCGGAACGTATCGATGGTGGCGGCGGGGGCAGTGTTGCGTTGGTTGATCGCGGCGGGAGACTGACGTGGTGACCTCGCCAAGTCCTTCCTCTATGTTTGCTGGCTTCCGGTTCTCGCGTGAGGTGATCTCGATCGCGGTCCGCTGGTACCTGCGCTATGGCCTGTCCTACCGGGACGTCGAGGAACTGCTCGCCGAACGAGGCGTCACCGTTGATCACGTCACCGTGTACCGGTGGGTCCAGCGGTACACGCCCGAGTTCATCGAGGCCGCCCGGCTCTGCCGTCACGCTCCCGGTGACCGGTGGTTCGCCGATGAGACATACGTAAAGGTGGCCGGCCAGTGAACCTACCTGTACCGGGCGATCGACCAGCGTGACCAGGTCATCGACGTGCTGTTATCCGCCCGGCGGGACCTGGCCGCCGCCGCCCGGCGGTTCTTCACCCGGGCGCTGCGCGCGGGCACCGTCCCGGCCGAGGTCACCACCGACCGGGCTCCGGCTTATCCGCGGGTCCTGGACGAACTGATCCCCTCAGCGCTCCACACCACCGAGCGGTACGCCAATAATCCCGTGGAGGCTGATCATGGGCGGCTGAAGGCCCGGCTGGGGCCGATGCGCGGGCTGAAACGTCATCGATCCGCCCGGATCGTGGCCACCGGCCACGCGCTCGTGCAGAACATCCGCCGCGGCCACTACGAACTCGGCACCGACGCCACCGACCGCCACCGGCTCCGCGTGGCCTTCGACCAGCTCGCGACCGCCATCTGAACGGCTGATCGCCTCCGCCATCGCGCCCTGTCATGCGCGCCGATCGGCCAATGCAACACTGCCGGCTCAAGGGCTTCGGCGTGGAGCGACCTGGAAACCTTCTCCTGTCCGCCGCCGGCCAGAGGCGGGGACTGCGCCGATCCCGAAGCCTCCTGGGGACACCGCCGCGGCGACAGCCCCGGCCAGGAAGACGAGCTGCCCTGCGGCTACTACATCTCGGCCGCCACCATGGTCAAAGAGGAAAACGGGCTCCCCGTCCCCGAGCTCGCCCGCCGGATGACCCAGACCTTCTGCCACCCGGGCCCCGCCCGGGCCATGGTCCCGGTCCTGCAGCGCATGGCCGCCGCCGGCATCCCCCTCGGCGATGTGCCGGGCGACTCCGGCTACGCCCACCGTGTTCCCGGGAACTGGGCCGCGCCGCTGCGCGCCGCCGGCGCCCAGCTCATCCAGGATCTCCACCCCGGCGACCGCGGCCCCCACGGCACCCACGCCGGCGCGGTGATCTCCAACGGATACCTGTACTGCCCGGTGACGCCCCGGCCGCTGCTCAGCCTCGGCCCGCTCGCCCGCGACGCCACCCCCGGGCAGACCGCCGCCCACGACCAGCAGACCGCCGAGACCGCCCTTTACAAACTCGGGAAGATCACCCGCGACGACGCCGACGGCTGCCACCGCGTCATGTGCCCCGCCGTCATGGGGAAACTCCGCTGCCCGTTACGACCACCTTCGATGTCCCTGACCCGCCAGCGGCCGAGATCCTCACCCCGCCCGCACACCCCCGGCCCCCTCGATCGTCGTTAACGCCGCCTGCGGCTGAACAGGCGGCTGGCGGTGGCGTACAGCAGCGCGGTCGTCCCCAGCATGAACACCAGGGAGAGGATCCGGGCGCCGGCCAGGCCGCCGATGTTGTCGGCGATGGCGCCCAGCGGGGGGTAGAGCACTGGGCCGCCGGAGAAGTAGGCGGCGAACGGGCGCCGTCCGGTTCCTGGCCAGGGAGGAATATCGGCCGGCACCCCGGACGAGCCGGGCTCGATGCTGTGCACGGTGCACCGGGCCGACGGCGGCAGCCATGTCGCCCGAGCCGCCAACCGCCGCCCCCAGCGTCACCGGCTCCTGGCCAGCGATCAGGTCACTGACCTCATCCGGGCAGCTGTCCGCCACCTGCTGCCACCACTCCCCGGCGCTGCGGGCCAGCAGCAGCACCCGCAGGCCAAGCACGTGGACGTCGGCATCTGGTTCGCCGCCATCGCGGCGGGCTACGCCATCGACTGCCTCAGCACTGACCCGGCTGAGCGCGCGAGATGGCTGAACGCGGTCGGGGTCGCGCTGTCCCAACTCGGCCGCCCGGCGGAGGCGCTGCCTGTCACCGAGGAGGCCGTGGCCGCCCGCCGGGAGCTGGCCGCTGCCAGCCCCGACCGCTACCGCCCCGACCTCGCCCGCTCCCTGACCAGCCTGGCCGCGATCCTGGACGCGCTCGGACGAACTGATGAGGCAGAGAAGATCCAAAACGACGCTGCTGCGAGCTGACAGGAGTCCTTCTGCCAGCACCATGGCGGCACCCCCCATACGCCCCCCAGCAAGGCAAAGGCAGCGCGCAGGACCAGGTAGATGCCATGACCGGAGCCGTGTGCGCTCAGGAGATTCAAGTAGGGATCTGGAACGTCGGTCTTGTCTCCGTATATGTCGCCGACACACCGCACTCTCGGCCCGGTTGATCATGGATCAGAAGGTCAGGGTTGGCACAACTCGTCACGTGCCCACGGTCGCGCCGCCCGCCCTTGCGGCCTGGAAGCACCGATTGTGGCCTTCCGGTGCCGTCGGCTCCGCTGCGGATATCAGGACCCACAGTCGCGCCCGGCCGACCTATATGTTCAGCGCCCCGCCCGGCTGGGCTTGCCAGCCCCGTCATCGCGGGCCGATTCATGCGGCTCAGTACCATCAACGGACGTCCAGCACGACAGTCAAATAACGGTCAAACGATCTTGAAGGTATCCCGAGGCGAGCCAGATCGTATGCCTGACCTGCAGCTTTGTGGAGCCCCCTTACGGAATCGAACCGTAGACCTTCTCCTTACCATAGACCCCCAGGAAGTCCACGCAGGCGCCCGTAAGCGCCCTGAGCAGGCGTCACGCCAGCTGCCGCTAGCAGAGCCCGGCCACCGCTGGCTGCCGCTAGCGGCATTCTGCCCCCAAAGTGCCCCCCGGAATGATCTTCCTACGCCGAAGACCCCGACTTGATTTCACGCATCCAATCTAGCTTCGCAATAGCGGTTGTGCAGGGCCGCAGCGGACCACCAGCGGCAGGTCAGCCAGGACGGATGCGGCACGCCAGCCGACCCCTGCTGCCGAGGAGCAGCGTCAATATGGTCCGGACAAATCACTCGTGGCTGCAGCCACGAGTGAGCGATTGTTACCAACAAGCGCCGATCTCCCAAGATCGAGATACGGGACAGCTGGAGGTGTTCAGTTACAACGCCGCGCTGCGGCTAGCGCGCCGCGCCGTTCAGTGCGACCTGGCGTTGCCAGACAGGCCGAACTGTCGGGCGCGAGCGAACGCTCTGTCGTACGATGTGCTCTCACCAGCCGCGCCCTAGCCGCCCTCCCCGGAGCATCTGCCGCTTGGCTCAGACCGCTTCATCGCTTTCCAAGAGCTGCATGTTATGAATGACCGAGACGACCTCACGGGCCACGCCTTCATCTCTTACGTCCATGAGGACTCGCGCCGCGTCGGCGAATTGCAACAGACTTTCGAAGCGGCCGGGATCCCTGTGTGGCGTGATACGTCTAGCCTGTGGCCAGGCGAGGATTGGCGTGCGCAAATTAGGCTTGCGATCACCAGCGGCGCGCTTGCTTTCATCGCGTGCTTTTCCCGGGCGAGCGTTGCGCGCAAGAATAGCTACCAATACGAAGAGCTCGTCCTGGCGATTGAGGAGCTGCGATCACGTCGCCCAGACGAGCCCTGGCTGATACCAGTCCGATTCGATGACTGCGACATACCCTACTTCGACATTGGCGGTGGCCGTACCCTTGCGTCACTCCATCGGGCCGACCTCTTCGGCGACGAATCCGTTAAGGTAGCATCGCGGCTTGTCGAGGCCGTCCGGCATATAACAGGACAGTACTCAGCATCTTCGCGTACTGCTGCCACTCAGCTGATAGAGCAAGGCAAAGCCCTGTTGTCGCCGCCGCAGCCTGCAGATGATCTCAGGAATTTAGGCCTCCGGGATTGGCCAAGAATTGGCCTCGGGCTCGAACAAATCGCGCAGGGTAATGTGGCCGATGCGCCCACCCTGACACCGGACGGCGCGCTAATCGGCCGCGACAGCGAGATAGCGATGCTGGTGCGGCTCATGAGGGAGGCGGCTGCGGGGCGGGGCAGTTCGGTGCTGATCGAGGGCGAGCCGGGAATCGGCAAGTCCGCGCTGGTGCGGGCGGCTCTGGGAAAGGCGGCGGATGTCGGCTGTCAGGTGTTCTGGGGCGCCGGTGACGAGCTGGGGCAGGCGCTGCCTCTGCTGCCGCTCCTGGATGGGTTGCGGGTACGCGAGCCCTCTGCCGATCCAAGGCGAGCTACGATCGTCCGGCTCTTGCGCGGCGAGCTCACGGTCGGCCGCGGCGAGGACGTGCCGGCCGTACTGGCGGAGCAGTTGCTCGCGCTCGTAGCCGAGCTCTGCGCCACGTTGCCGACGGTACTGGTCGTCGATGATCTTCAGTGGGCCGATCAGGCGAGCGTCGCCCTGTGGGGGCGCCTGGCCAGGTCGGTGCGGCACCAGCCGCTGCTGCTGGTCGGAATGATGCGTCCGGTACCGCAACGCGAGGATCTGCTTGTGCTCCGGCGCGCGGCGGGCCCGGCCGCACGCCTCCAGCTCAACGGACTCACCGGGGCCGGGGTGGCCGCGCTGGTGGCGGTGCTGGCCGGCGGCGAGCCTGGCGAAGAACTGCTGCGGCTCGCCAGCGGCGCAGCGGGCAACCCGCTCTACCTGACTGAGCTGGTCGCTACGCTGGCTCGCAGCTCCAGCTTGACCGTCACTGACGCGGGAGCCGCCGAGCTGACGGGCGGTCCCGCGCCAGGCTCCCTGTCGGCGGCCATAGCGGACCGTCTCGGCTTCGTGCCCGGCTGGGTCCGTGAGGTGCTGCGAGCGGCAGCGCTGCTCGGCGTGGACTTCGCCGTGCGGGACCTGGCGACCGTCCTGGGTCGCGGCGTAGCGGACCTGATCCGGGCCGTTGACGAGGCACGCGCCGCCGGCGTGCTCGCCGAGTCTGGTGACGGCCTGAGGTTCCGCCATCCGATGATCCGCGCGGCGCTGTACGACGAGATACCGGCGCCGGTGCGCGCCGCCTGGCACCGGGACGCCGGCCGCGCCCTCGCCGAGGCAGGCGCGCCGGCCGACAGGGTTGCCCGGCAACTGCTGCCGGCGGTCGGCGGGTCTGGCGGCACGACGGAGCCGATGGATGAATGGATCCTAAACTGGCTGGCTCGCACCGCAAAGCTGCTGGTCGGCCCGGCGCCCCAGGCCGCGGCAGAACTCCTCCGCCAGGCCGTCGCGAGCCCCCTAGCTGACTCAGCCCAGCACGACAGTCTGGTGGGCCGACTCGCTGACGCTCTCTACCGGGTCGGCGACGTGGCCGAGGCCGAGCAGGTGGCGAGCGGCGCGCTGGCCTATGTCGTCGAGCCCGATCTCCTCGTTGACCTGCACTGGACGCTGGCGCAGTGCCGCATGCAGGCCGGCCGGTCCGCGGAATCCCTGGCCACGCTGAACCAGGCCCTGGCCTCCCCCGGCATCTCGGCCGGGCACCACGCCCGGCTGCTCGTCCTCGCCGCACGCACGCACAGCAACCTCGGCGAGGTCGAGAAGGCCGGACAAGTCGCCGCCACAGCGCTCACGGTGGCATCGGAAGCAGGTGACAGCTGGGCGATCGGCTGGGCACTGCACGTGCTGACCCTCGTGACCGGGGTGCAGGGGCAGATGGCCGACGCGCTGCCGCTGTTCGACCGGGCGCTGACCGTGACCCGGGCTGACCCGGCCCTCACCGACCTGCGGCTGCTGCTGCAGATCAACAAGGCCATCACGCTCGGCAGCCTCGACCGGTACGAGGAAGCCTTCGCCACCGCCCGCCAGGCACAGCACCGCGCGGATCAGGTTTGCACGGTGGTCCGGCGGGCCCAGGCGCATAGCGCCCTGGGCCAGTTGCTCTTCGACACGGGCCAGTGGGCCGATGCGATGGCTGAGGTGGAGGTCCTGCACGAAGATCTGAAGGAGCCCGGCGCGGTCTGCTGCGATCTGGGCATCGCCGCCGTGATCTGCTTCCATCGCGGCGAGATCACCGCGGCGCGGCACCACCTCGCTGCTGCCGCCCCCCATGCCAGGTGGATCGGCAACCGGGTTGTCGGCCCGCTGGCGCTGGCCCGTAGCCTGGACGCCGAGCACGCCGACGCGCTACCGGCAGCACTCGCCGTACTGACCGCCGAGCTCACCGACAATACCGGAGAACTCGACGAGATCGAAGGCCTGCTTGCTGACGCCGGCCGGCTCGCTAGGAAGATCGGTGACCTAGGCACCGCGAAGGCCCTCGCAGGCCATGCCGAGGCACTCGCCGCCGAATCGAATATCCCGCACCGGCAGGCGACCGCGCTCTACTGCCGCGGCCTGCTGGACCACGATCCCACCCGGCTGCTTGAGGCCGCGGAGCGCTATCGCGACGCCAGCCGGCCACTGCTCAGCGCCAAGGCGCTCGAGGCGGCCGCTGAAGACTTCGTCCGCACCGTCGACCGCAGTAAGAAACGGGCCGCATTCACCCGTGCCGTGGAGATCTATACCTCGCTTGGCGCCGCCACGGATGCTGCCCGGCTGCAGGCCAGGTTCCGCGTGCACGGCATCCGCCGCGACCCGCACGCGAACGCGTAACCCTGGCCTCTCAGGCTCCGGCGGACCCACCCTGAACAGAGAAGGTTCAGAACTGGTAGATCTGAACCTTCGGCCTAGTCCCTTCGATCGGGCTCGTCGTACGCACGGATTCGGAAGCTCGGGCGCACACCCCAGAACATAACCGGATTACGTGATGACAAAGAGGCTTCGATTTGCGCGGCAACCTGGCGAACCTGCCGGCCTCCAGCGCCGCACTCCGAAAGGGTGATATGTGCTCGCCGGGAATGCGGTGCTTAGGTCTCGTATCTGGCCGACAGCGGTCCTCAGGATGCGGGTGGCGGTGGACGATGGCGAGATGACAGGTGCTCTGTACCCTCCGGTCCCGGAGTTCGTCCGTGCCTGCCATCAGGCTGACGTCGATAGCCAGCATGTGCGCTGGCGGCTCACACCGTTCTGGCGGCGAGTCCTGCGCGATCACCCGGCGCTGCGGGCCGACCTTGAGGCCGAGGTCGGGCGGCACGAGACCATCAGGCGGAGCTTCGTCAAGGATCGCGAGGATCCCGTCGAGCTGTTCCTGGCCGCGATGGCCTGGGGCGGAGTGTGGCGGTCCGCCCAGGTCGCCCTGCTCAATACTGGCATCCGGGCAGCAGAGACGAGAGCCAGGATCGCGGAGATCGTCCGTGTCACCCGCGAGCAGGGCGCCGGGGAGGGGTGGAGCTCGCTGTACCTGAAGCAGACCGAGGTGCCCGGGCTCAGGGCAGCTTTCGGGACCAAGCTGCTGTACTTCGCGGGCTACGACCGCGCACCCGGGAGCCCGCCGCTGATCCTCGATGCGAATGTCATGAGGGCGCTCGCCGATGCCCGATCCCCGGCCGCGCCGGTGTTCCGCGGCTGCCGCCCCTGGCACCGCGAATGGTATGAGCGGTACCTGCGCCTCACTGCGGCCTGGGCGTCAGATCCCTCATGGGGCGAGACCCCAGAAGTCGCCGAGTACGCCCTGTTCAGGCAGGGCCAGACGCTGAGAGGCGAGCAAGCCCGGCAATCGGGCGCGTCCGGCTAGAACGCCCGCCGCGACGGGAGTTGGGCTCACGCGCCGCTCCTGGGAGGCGGCTGTGCTGGGTCAGGATCAGGATCGTCTTGCCGCTGACGCCCGGTGCGCCGCGCTGCAGGTACTCCGCTGCCGTACGCCCGGATCAGTCCACTTGTGCGGTATTGGTGAGCGGCGGGTCCTGATGGGGCGACGAGGCCGGCGAGTTCCGCCGGGCAGGGCTCACCTGCCGCCGTAGCCGGCTTGGCGGCGCGCATCTTCCTCCCAGCCACCGGCGTGGCGGGCGTACGCGGGACGCTCGCCTGATTCAGCCGGGCGGAAGGGCAGGACTGGTGTCAGCGAAGCTGGCGGGACAACACCCCGCGGCGGCGCCTGCGACGGCTGCGGAGCCGGGCTGCATCGCAGGATGCCTGCGGCCTCCGGTGAAGATGCTCCAGATGCCGCGGATCCGCCAGGCTTGGCGGCGCGGGTGCAGCGCCTGCGGCGGCGTGCTCCGCAGCTCGCACCGGGTGTCTCACGGTGTAGACACTGCGGCCGACCTGGCGAACCGGCTGAGGCGTAGCCGCGTACCGGGCTGTCCGCATGGGATGATCGGCCTTCCGCACGGGCCGCAGCGTCATCACGCGCTCCGTCTTGCGGACAGCCCGCCGAGCGGACTTGCGAGCTAACCGTCGAGCGAAGCCCATGAGACCCCTACCCAGACCGGCAGGTTACACGGCCATTGAGCTGCTCGTATCGCTTCTAGTAGCGAACGCCGGACGCCGCGGCGGAGGGGGTGTCAGAGTGCGGCTTTCCACGTGACGACGGGACCGTAGGTGAAGCCCCGTCAGACAAAATGGACGGTGCTGACCTTCTGGCTGTCCGGCACGATGACTGCCTCCCGGCTGGCCCTGGCCACCAGGACCGGTCGCCTGGCACCTCGCGCACGCAGACCTGATCACTGCCTCCTGACCGGTATCGGCTCTCCGTCGACGATCGGGGCGCCGTCGGACGCCTCTGACCGGAGGTAGGTCCCAGGTCGGCCAAGCCAGGCCGTAGGCAGGCGGTTACCGCGCGGAACGGGATCTGCATCCAGGTTTGCGGCTGCAGTTAAAGGTCTACATTATGGACCTTTAAATAAAGGTCCATTGCGCAGGCCTTTAACCAGGGACATCATGACAGGCACAAAGCACGGCCGGCCCGCCTTCCGGGCATGGCACCGGCCCGGCGCGCCGCCTGCCGGAACCGCCGACCTGGGCCTTGCGCTGGCAGGAGTGGATGCCGTGACGGAGCGATCATCCGAGCGACGGGCAGCGGCCCCAGTCGGAGGCGTGAACGTCATGCCGGCAGCGGAGTGCGCCGGCGATCTTGGCGCCCTGGCAGGCGACCTTCGCGCGCTGACCGCCCAGGGCAAGGCGTGCTCCGGCCGCGCAGCGGCGACGGAGCCGGTGACGCGCTCCGGACTAGCAGGTTGTGACATGCGCACACGCAAGAGCGGCGCGCAGGTGCGCAGGGAATGGCGCTGGCCATTAAGGACAGGAGAGCACCCGTGGCGGACGCGAGAAAGCGGCTGCCGGCCTGGGGTTGGGCACTCGTGCCCGCCGCGAGCGGGCCGGTCGGCGGGGGGATGCTCAAGCTAGGCCACGGGAGCACGACGGCGGCGCTGGCAGTGGGACTGGCGCCGTACGCGCTGTGGGCGCTGCTGCTGTCGGTCTTCGTGATCGGCTACCTGGCGGCCCTGGCCCGGTGCATCTGGCGCACCGGGGACCAGGAGGCAATGGAGCGGATGATCATCGTAACGGCGTGCGCGGTGGTCTCGATCCTGACCCTGACGGTGCCCGCACTCCCTGTCAGCCGACGTCCCCCGGACGTGTCCAGCCTGTCTCGGTCCGAGAGAGCCGAGCCTCCCGGGCCACGCCCGGGCCGGGCCGCGTAAGCGGCGTCGGACCCCGGCAGGACCGGGCTGGCGTCAGCGCGAATACCGCTCCCAGGGTCCAGCCGGTGCCGAAGCAGAACGGCACCAGCACAAACCACGACCCTCGCAGACTGCGGAACGTGATCAGCTGTCGCACACTTATCCGCCGTTCGGGCGCGACCGCCGGGATCGCGGCGTCCATCAGCTCAGGCGCGCAGATCGGGTCGATCTGGCGGCATGATCTCTCGCGTGGTGCCGGGGACCGCCGTGCAGCGATCATGGTGACCGGTGGTTCCCCCGGGATCAGTGGTGGTGCCAGTGGCCGGCACCCGGTGAGCGGGTGCGATGAGTCTGCCGGGGCCCGGCCGTCCAAACTGCGCGAAGAAACCGCGCATCACTGATGGAGATGACCGTGTGGCTGTCCCTGAATGCCTGCTGACCTCCGGCGGTGTCATGCAGGCACCCGGTGGGCGGGGTGAGGATCACGGTGGCGGCTTCTCCCACGTCGGCTGGTCGGTGACCAGGACTCGCAGGGGTCATGGCCGGCTGGTTCGCAGCCAGCACGGATTTGCATGCGGTCAGAACGGTCCGGCAAGTGAGCAGATGTAACAAGGAGACAAGCCATGACATCAGTGACATCTGCCGATGGCACCGTGATCGCCTACGAGCAGCAGGGGTCGGGCCCGGCACTGATCCTCGTCGACGGCGCGATGAGTACCCGCGGCGGCAAGGCCGCGCTGCGTGCGCTGCTGGCGCCGCAGCTGACCGTATTCGGCTATGACCGCAGGGGCCGGGGCGACAGCGGCGACACGCTCCCGTACGCGGTGGACCGGGAGATCGAGGACATCCAGGCGCTGATCGAGGTGGCCGGCGGGACGGCTGCGCTGTACGGTCACTCTTCCGGCGCGGCGCTCGCGCTGGACGCGGCACTGCAGCTTGGCGGCAGCGTCACCAAGATCGCCATGTACGAGGCGCCCTGCAACGACGATCCCGCCGCCCGGCAGGCGTGGCGCCGTTACCTCGAACAGCTGGCCGAGGCGCTGGCGGCGGCCCGCCACGGTGACGCGGTGGCGCTGTTCATGGCCTACGTCGGGACCCCGGCCGAGCAGATCAACGGCATGCGCCAGCAAGACTTCTGGCCGGCCATGGCAGCGCTAGGGCCCACCCTCGCCTATGACCACGCCGCCATCCTCGGCGCGGACGCGGCCGTGCCGGTCCAGCGAGCAGCCCGGCTGTCCGCGCCGGCACTGGTGATGTACGGAACGGCCAGCTTCCCGTTCATGGCCGAGACCGCCCGGAAGCTGCAGCAGGCGATTCCGCATGCCGAGCTGCGCGCCCTGGAGGGTCAGGGGCACGATGTCAGCCCGGCCGCTCTCGCCCCGGTGCTGCTGGACTTCCTGACCTAGCCACCACCTCAGCCGCGGCATCCAGGGCCGCCAGGACCGCCGCCGTCCGCCGAAAGCGAAGCGCCGTGACAGGCCTGCCCCGGGCCCCTGTGAGTGCTTACACCTGCAACCGCCATGTTCACTCTCCGCGAGTTCGCACGCCACGGCCCCATCTGCCTAGACGCACCGTCACTGGCGTTCGATGCGCTTGAAGATCCCGAGCCGCCGCTCTGCGCCGCGAGCGAAGCGAGGGCGGCGTCCGCCCACCGCGTGCAGATCTCGGTGGCGCTCCGGCTAGAAGTACGGGTCATCGTTGACCGCTGCTGAGGCCCGGCACGGGATTCAGCAGCGGCGCTGGATGCTAGCGAGCGGGATGGGCTCGCATAATCTCCCAGCTGGCCCGGGAACCTCCCGTCCTCAGCGGAGTACCACAGCATCCCGTCCGAGGCCTCCACCCGGAATCCGGCCGGGACTATGGCCGCCATCCGGGCGGCGAGCATCTGGGTGAGGCTGTCGACATCCACGTCCATGCCGTTGATTCTCCGCCACGACCGACCAGCCCGCTGTGTTCTCCGGGAACGGCAGCACCCAGAGAGCCCGAGCCGCCGTTCTGCGCGAATACTAACTGCGTCTTAATCAGGGAAGCTGTCTATCCAGATCCAGCTGTTCTGAGCGGCAGTAGCCGGATAGGGACAAGCAATTGTTACACGCGTGGCCGGTAGAGCCGAACGGGCCGCAAGTTTTATCGATCATGCGTTTGTGTGCGTAAGGGCTGGACGACGAGGAATGGCCAGCATCACAAAGAGGTCCTGAACTGGCGGCACATCCCCCACATCTGGCTCTGGATCGCAGCGTCCTAGCCCAAGTTTCCGACGATCTATCGGCTGACCGCTTTGCTGGTCAGGCGGGTGCGATGGGCCGTCTCGGCGTGCGGTGCCGGAAATCGTGTCATCCGCAGCTGAGCTGGGTATTCCTGCTCCGCGATGGACTTGGGGAACAGCCGCGCAGCCAACTGCGCCCCGGCACGATCAGCTCTCGTGACCTTCCGCCTGCTTCACCTGATCCTCGTCCGGCTGTGCGCCTGGCTGGCCCTGCTGCCGTGTTCTGACGAATGCCAAGAACAGCGAGATCCTGGTGCTGCACCACCAGATCACCGTGCTGCAACGCCAGGTGGGATTACTTGAGCCGACCGGGCGTTCGACACCCTCACCCGGCGGATCACCGGCGCGCGCCGTCGCCAGCTGTCCTGATCGTCACCCCGAGCGCCATCCTAAGCTGGCACGCCGACCTGGTCAGGCGCCGCTGGACCTATCCACGGGCGGCACCCGGACAGCCGCGGACAGGCCCGGCGATCCGCCGACTCGCGCTGGAAATGCCGCGCGACAATCCGACCTGGGGCTACCGGCGGATCTGCGGTGAGCTGCTTGTCAGACCAGCACGGCCACGCTCTCGAGGTGCTGCTGCCGCACCTAGAGTGCGTGCTGAGTAGGGCACGTGATGCTTCCGTCTGCGCCGTACCTGTCACTGGCGGTAGGGGCTGTCAGGATGGTGGTGTGGAGATTTTGAGCAGCCGGATCTTGCTTCGCCCTGCCGACCTGGGCCGGAGCAGGCATTTCTACCAGGATGTGCTGGGATTGGCGGTCTACCGGGAGTTCGGGTCGCCGGCCGATCCGGGAGTGGTCTTCTTTCTCGGCCCCGGGTTCCTGGAAGTCTCCGGGCACTCGGCCGGCGCTGGCGGTCAGTCGGTGATGATCTGGCTCCAGGTGCGCGACATTAACGCTGAGCACGAGCGGCTGGCTGAGGCCGGCGTCCGCATTGTGCGTCAGCCGGTGACCGAGCCCTGGGGATTGACCGAGATGTGGATCGAGGACCCCGACGGCGTCCGGATCGTCATCGTCGAAGTCCCCGCCGATCACCCACTGCGCCGCGATCCACGATCCTCACCGGCCACCTGACCCAAGCACCCGCACCATGCGCGGCATGACAGTGCATCTGCGGATGTGTCAGCGTCTGCTCGTGGAGGAGATGACGACGCTCGTCGAGCCGGTGTGTGAGAAGAACTTCGCCGCGGCTGTGTGGTTTCTCGCTGGATGGGTCAGTGATGACGAGGCCGATGCCCGCCAGCACCTCGCTGATCATGGTGGGGACGATGGCGCCAGCCTGGCCGCAGTCCAGGGGCAGCGGGTGGTCGGCATTGCCTCGATCTTGTGGGTGTCCAATTACGCGGATTTCGCTAAGCGCGGCATCCCGCTGGTGCATCAGCTGGCGGTGGCCGGGCCATTCCGCCGTCAGGGTGTTGCCGTGAAGCTGATGGATGCGGCCGAGGACCTGGCTCGCCACCGGGGAGCGGCGGAACTGGGTATCACGGTGGGACTGTTCGATGCGTACGGACCGGCCCAGCGGCTGTATGCCCGGCGCGGTTACCTTCCGGACGGCCCGGGCGCCTGCCGGGGCCAGCAGCCACTGAGCCAAGGCACCCAGGTGACCATGGATGACGACCTGATCTTGTGGCTCACCAAGGATCTTCACCCCTGACCCGACTCACGGCGAGATCACCTCAGCGGCCATGAGCGGACGTCGGACGGACTGCTGAGCGTCGGGGATAGGGCATCGGTAAGTTAGCCGTCAGGCTGAGCCGCGAGCTGGAAGGAGCTGGTGGTGGGCGATCGCTTCGAGGTCGTTGTCGGCGCGGGGACGATGAGGTCGGTTTCCAGCTCTGCGGTGGGGTTCCCGCACCTGTGGACTCCGGAAGGGGTCACGGTGGAGGCTGATTTCACGGGCGGGCATCTTCTCCACCTCGCGGCGGCGGGCTGCGTGCTCAATGACATCTACCGGGAGGCCGCCGCCCTGGGTATCGAGCTGGAGGG
>Ga0066790_10000276_pt1 | contig 18102 bp, 20 predicted proteins | sample OrgsoiDNA2013050_FD_70963 | JGI IMG/M metagenome (GOLD analysis project Ga0066790, IMG submission 70963) | Permafrost soil microbial communities from the Arctic, to analyse light accelerated degradation of dissolved organic matter (DOM) -... | ecosystem: Environmental > Terrestrial > Soil >...
CTGGATGTCGCCGCCGTGCAAGCTGGCCGTGACGCCGGGCCGCTGGGTGGTCACCGGCAAAGCCGGCGAGACCCTCACCGTCGAGCTAGAGGAAATCATCAGCGACAGCTCGTTCGAGCTCGGCATTGATCCGGGCCTGGTCAAGGACGGCGTGGAGTCGCACCTGCAGGAACTGCTCGCCGCGCAGCTGACCGTGCTGGGCGAGGGCTGGCGGCTGGTCCGCCGGGAGTTCCCGACTCCGATCGGGCCGGTCGACCTGATGTGCCGGGACGCCGGCGGCGTCAGCGTGGCGATCGAGGTCAAGCGCCGCGGCGAGATCGACGGCGTGGAGCAGCTCACCCGCTACCTGGAACTGCTGAACCGCGATCCGCTGCTGGCGCCCGTGCAGGGCGTGTTCGCCGCGCAGGAGATCAAGCCGCAGGCCCGGGTACTGGCCACGGACCGGGGCATCCGCTGCGTCACCCTCGACTACGAGCTGATGCGCGGAGCCGACGACGCCTCGCTCCGGCTGTTCTGAGCAAGCAGGACTCCCGCCCGCGATCGACCTTAGTTGTCTCGTCATACGGAATCTGGGCTCGATTCCCACCGGCGGTTCTCAGCCCGGGTAGTACTGGATCTCCGCGTGATGCCCGGGCGTCCCGGCAAACTTGGCGTCGTCGGTCAGCAGGGGCAACGCAAGCCGCTCAGCCAGAGCCACATACATCGCGTCGTAGGCGGAGAAGTTGTGCCTCAGCTCGAAGACGCGAACCTGCATCGGCTGCATCGGATGGCGCACGATCCGCAGTCCCGCATAGTCGGCGAGCATCAGCTCCGCCCGGCCAGGAGCGAGGCGGACGTTCGGCTTCGTAGTGATCGCCAGGCCGCGAACGACACTGGACACTTCCGCGTCTATCAGCGCCGGAGCGTGGACGGTCCGCGCCAGGCGCTGGCGGAGCAGATCGTCGCCGGACAGGTTAGAAAGCAGCCGGATGATGATCGAGCAGTCAGCGACCAGCGTCACTGGCGACCGTCCCGTACAAAGGACCGTAGATCATCAATCGTGTAACTGACCGGATCGCGCGCCGCGATGCCCGCCATCACTTCCTCGACCGGTGGCATCGATGCCTCCTGCGTCAGCAGATCACGCAGGTACGCGGCAAGGGACTGGCCGCGCGACTCCGCCCGGGCCTTGAGCGTGTCGACTACCTCTTCGGGAAGATCGCGTACCTGCACGACGGTGGTGCCCATAGCCCCAGGATAGCCCACTTGCATGCGCGATGCATGCGTCAGTGTCGTCTCGCCGCGCGAGAGACCAAGCCTGAGGCCCGCGTCCTGCCAGAGAACAGCGCGCCTGTCCTGCGCTCGGCCGAGCCTCGCGGCGGAACAGATCGGTGGGGAGCGTGGCGATCCTCGGACTGATCTCAGCGCGGGCCTCGCCTCGATCCGCGGCGTGCTTGAGGATCGTCGCCATGACCCCGGCGCCGATGTGGAGAACCTGGTCCTGGAGGCGGGAGAACAGGTCGGCATCGGCGAAGTAGTCGCCAAGCAGGCCGTACACGATCTCCGGGCCGATCTCGGCTAGTCGGCTGGACATCCGGCGCAGCACGGCCAGCACGTCGCCACGCAGGCTACCGGTGTCGGGCACTTCTCATCCCAGGCGGCATCGAGCAGCGCGGCCTCCAGCGCCGCGCCCCGCCGGGCGCCTGGCTGGCATTTGGAAGCAATTGCACGCACATTGCTTTCCTCCTGGCCATTGGTCGCCGTAGCGTCGCCGCTGAACTCCCCCACCGCTTACGCCGCCGGAGGCTCCAGATGACTACGTTCGTGCCGCTGCTGACTGCCGAGCAGGCCGCGGCGCTGCCGCCAAGGGCGCGGGAGGTGGTGGAGTACCGCAAGTCGGCGACTGCGAGCAGCTCGCCGCGACCCGGCATATCCGGCCGACGCTGCTGTTCACCTACTCCGGGATCGATGATCAGCGGATCGAGCCGTACCCATCGAAGGTGGCTGCCACGTCCCTCAAGGCTGCCAGCGATTTCGGGCCACGGTGCTACCGGACGGTGCTGTACTGGCGGCCGCTGGTGCCGGGGCTGAACGACTCGCCCGAGCACCTGGCGCTGGCCACCCGCACCGGCCGGGCCGTCATGGCCGGGCCGAGATCGGCTGGGAGCGATCATGACTGCCTGGACGGACTACCGCTACGCCGTCGTCGACGTCGAGGGCAACGGCCAGCAGCCACCCGACCTGGTGGAACTTGGCATCGCCCCGATCGTGAACGGCGTGATCGGCGAGCCCTCGAGCTGGCTCTGCAAGCCGACTGCGTCTATCACTCCGATGGCCCGGCGTATCCACGGCATCAGCAACGAGATGGTCTCCGCGGCTCCGGTCTTCGCTGAACTAGAAGCCGAGGTCCGGGCCCACCTGGACGGCGCGGTGCTGGTGGCGCACAACGCCGGGGTAGATATGGCCGTCCTGCGCCGCAAGCTGCCGGACTTCGCGCCGAGCACAGTGCTCGACACCCTGAAACTATCCCGACGTCTGCTGCCTGATCAGGTCACCTACCGGCTGGGGTCGCTCGTCAGCGCGCTGCAACTGGACGCGGGGCTACCGCCCGGCCTGCACGCCCACCGGGTCGACTACGACGTACTGGTCACCGCGCGCTTGTTCGTGCACCTTGCCAGCCAGGCCGGCGGCACGCCCTTGTCTCTGGAAGCGCTACGAGACGGACGAGCAGCTGATGATGCCCTCTTCTAGCGGCCTGTTCGTCTCGGTTGACGGACCCTCCGGCGTCGGCAAGAGCACGACGGTCCGTGCGCTCGCTCAACTGCTGCGGGAAGAAGGATGTGTAGTCCACGAAACGGCTGAGCCCTCCGATGGTCCGATCGGGCAACTGGGCCGTGAACTGACCGAGACCGTTCACGGCCTGGCGCTGGCCTGCCTGTACGCCGCCGACCGCTACCACCACCTGACCAGCGAAGTGCTGCCGCACCTGAAGGCGGGCGAGGCGGACGCGCACGCCGGGGCGGCCAGGAACGTCGAGGAGCACAACAAGGTCATCGAAGGCCAGTTCATCGCCCCGAACATCGGCTCCGCGGACGACGTCCTGCGCGGACATCTCATCGGAGATGCTCAAGGCGGCGCATGACCGACTAGGCGAGGACGGCATCAGCTACGTCAAGGTCGACGGCATCAGGCTAACCGGTGTCCGGGCCAAGTCGATCGACGTGTGCTTCTGCTTCGCCACCATGGTCCACATGGAACCACGCGACATCTTCAACTACCTCACCCAGGTCCCGAAGCTGATGCGCGGCAGGCGGGTATGCGTGTTCCATCACGGCAACACGCTCAGCGACCTGGGCTGGAAGCGCTTCCTCGGCGAGTGGGACAGAAACCTCATGGGCCGGTCGGGCGGCTCGTTCTCGGTGATGACGAACGACCTCATGGCCCGCTTCCTTGACCATCTCGGCTACGAGGCACTCAGCAAGGACACCGACTCCATTCCCCGGGACTGCGTCTGGACCGTTAAGGCACCGCTCAGGTCGTGATCAGCGCCACCCTCCACATCACCGGCGGTAGCCATTCTCCGCCGTGTGAGCAGGGTCCGCTGCTGGGCGAGCCGTACACGCGGCAGTTGCACGGCAAGCTACGGGAGCTTCGGTTCCATCTGGACCGACAGGCTGTTCGGGTGACCTACTGGATCGCCTCCGAGAGGCGGATCGTGATGCTGACCGTGTTCGTCAAGACCCGGATGCGAGAGCGCAGGGACGTTGCCCTCGCTAGCCGGGCGTTGGCGCGCTGCCTGGCCGAAGGACATAGCGCCGATGAGGAGGACGAGGACTATGCCTGAGCGCTGCAGCTGGGCTGAGATTCGGAACAGGCGGATGGCTGAGCCCGGCGCCCAGAAGGCTTACCAGGCCGCACGGCTGGCGTTCGAACTGGGCCGCACCGTGCAGCAGCTCAGAGAGCGACTGGGCTGGAGCCAGGCCGAACTGGCCAAGGCCGCCGGGATGACGCAGTCTGCCGTCGCGCGATTCGAAGCAGGCGGCACGGTACCCACGCTGCCGGTCCTTGATCGCCTCGCCCAGGCCATGGACGCCGAGCTAATCGTGCAGGTAACTCCGCGCACGACCGTAGCCTGACGGCTCATCGTGAGCCCAGGCGGATTGCCGGCGCGCAGGACCGGACCGGTGCTCGACGGGGGGTGGCGGGTGAGCCGCCAGGAACCTGATCAGCATGATGCCTTTCGGGACGGTACCTCTGCTACGTGCAGTTTCAGCGCCATTGACGTCGGCTTTTCGGGCCGGCGACCCGCTCCGGTGGCTTTCGGGGCGTCCTAAAGGTCACGATGTCATTTCTCACCCGTATGTTTCCGCCAAGGGTGGGCATTATCAGGACGAGGCGATCGGACGACCGATTGCCATCCGCGTGTTCTAGGGCCGCGCGACGGAGCACCCGGTGCGGTGCCGTCCGGCCGCGGGTCGGGAGGCGAGAGCGGTGCTTCAGCGGATCCTCGGCATCATCGTGACGATCCTGATCGTTGTCTGGGTAGTGTCCAACCCAACCAGCGCTGGCGATACCGTACACAGCTGGGTTACTGGGATCATCACGTTCTTCCAGCATCTCGCCTGACCGGAGACGTTGGCCGGGCCAGCGGCGCGCCGGAGACGGCGCGCCGTTGTGGGCAGGTTCACTGTCGCACCAGCCTCGTTCCATCATCTACCGTTCTTGGTGTCCCGAGGTACCGGTGACCTGCAGTTTCTTCACACGGTCATCACGGTAACTGCACCGGCAGGCCATGGCGGGGGGGGTTTTCTCTCCGGCATGACCCACGCCAGCGGGCTCGTGCTGCCGGCGTGGGGCGCGCTCTTCGAACCGACGGCTAGCCCGGCAGCAGGTGAGCGTTGACGGCGCGGGCCTCGGCGGCAAGCTCCGGAATCTCGGCCACGATCACGCCCTGCTCGCGCAGCCACCGGGCGCCGCCGCCCGGCACGAAGAGCGGTGGCTCCAGCCACGCCAGCACGACCCGCCGGATCCCGGCCGCGACGATGAGCTCGGAACACGAGCGCGGCCGGGACAGCCGGCGGCTGCAGGGCTCCAGCGAGCTGTACAACGTCGCTGCCGCCAGCCCGCAGCCGACGGCCGGGAGTGGCTCGCCGCCCGGAGAGGCCGCCGCGGCCCGGGCCAGGGCCACCTCCTCCGCGTGATCATGGCCGTCCCGCTCGCGGGAGTATCCGGTGGCGATGACGCTGCCGTCGGCGGCGACCAGGACAGCTCCGACTGAGAACGCCGACCCTGACGGCGGGCACCGTCTCGACAGGTCGATCGCCACGGCGAGCCAGTCAAAATCGGCTTCGTTCGGGGCCGCTTCGGCCACTGGGCGCTCCGGTTGGTCGCGGTCGGATCGCATGCCCGCCCAACGGTATCTGCAGTCCTCCGGCCGGTGGTTTACTGGCACGCGACGGCGCACAGTGCCGGCGGCTATGGCAGTAACTGCGCAGAACGGTGGTGCACGCGGATGGTGACGACGGTGCGGACAGTGGGCTCGGCGCGAGGCACGCAGACCTTCGACACGCTGAATCCCGCCACCTCAGAGGTCATCGCCACCTTCCCGGTCTTCAGCGAGCAAGACGTGGCCGACACGGTGGAGCGCGCGCAGGAGGCGGCCACCTGGTGGGCCGGGCTGGGCTGGAAGGACCGCCAGCAGCGGCTGCTGGCCTGGAAATCCCATATCATCCGCTACGTCGGCAGGCTCGCGGAGCTCGTGCACACCGAGACGGGCAAGCCACTCGCGGACGCCCAGCTGGAGATCCTGGCCGCGGTTATCCATATTGACTGGGCGGCCCGCCATGCGCGCCGGGTGCTGCGCGCGCGCCGGGTCCGCAGCGGGCTGGTGTCCATCAACCAGGCGGCGACGCTCGAGTACCAGCCGTTCGGCGTGATCGGCGTCATCGGCCCGTGGAACTACCCGGTGCTCACCCCGATGGGCTCGATCGTCTACGCGCTCGCCGCCGGAAATGCGGTGGTGTACAAGCCCAGCGAGCTCACCCCGGCCGTCGGCGGCTGGCTGGTCAGCTCGTTCGCCGAGATCGTGCCCGAGCAGCCGGTCCTGCAACTGATCACCGGATATGGCCAGACCGGCGACCTGCTCGCCCGCAGCGGCGTCGGCAAGATCGCCTTCACCGGCTCGGCGGCCACGGCGAAGAAGGTCATGGCCGCCTGCGCGGAGAACCTGACGCCGCTGGTCGCCGAGTGCGGCGGCAAGGATGCGCTCCTGGTGAGTGCCGACGCCGACCTGGATGCCGCGGCCGACGCGTGCGCCTGGGGCGCACTGTCCAACGCCGGCCAGACCTGCATCGGCGTCGAGCGGGTCTACGTAGCGCAGGATGTTTACCACACGTTCCTGGAGAAGCTGACCGAGCGGGTCGCCCAGCTGCGCCCCGGCTATGATCGTGAGGCCGACTACGGCCCGATGACGATGCCCGGGCAGATCGACGTCATCGAGCGGCACATCGCGGACGCCCTGGCCCGCGGCGGTCGGCCCGTGGTCGGCGGCATTTCCAGTATCCGTAAGCCGTACGTGGGCCCGGTTATCCTCGCCGATGTCCCCGAGGAGAGCCGGGCGGTCACGGACGAGACTTTCGGACCGGTAGTGACGGTCACGAAGGTCGCCGACCTGGCCGAAGGCGTCGCCCTGGCGAACGCCAGCCAGTACGGGCTGGGCGCGACCGTGTTCTCGGGCAGCAAGAAGGACGCCATGAGCGCCGCACGCTCGCTGCGCAGCGGAATGACCGCCATCAACGGGATCACGACGTTCGTCAGCATCCCCGGGCTGCCGTTCGGGGGATCGGGTGACTCCGGGTTCGGCCGGATTCACGGCGCGGACGGGCTGCGCGAGTTCGCCCGGCCCAAGGCGATCGCGCGACAGCGCATGAAGCCGATGGTCAACCTGACCTCGTTCGCCCGCACGGACAAGGACATGCGGAAGATCCTCGGCGTGGCCACCATCCTGCACGGCAAGCGCTACAGGTAGCCCCGGCGAGGGAGCCCCGGGCGAGGGAGGCCTGGCGAGCTAGCCGGGAGCCGCCGACAGTGCCAGGTCAGCCGGGTCGACGGCGGCCAGCGGGGCCCGCCCCGAGATGAGGTCGGCCGCCCGCTCCGCGATGGCGATGGTCGGCGCGTTCGTGTTGCCGCGCGGCACGGTCGGCATGACCGAAGCGTCCACGATGCGCAGCCGCTCCACCCCGCGGACCCGCAGCTCGGTGTCAACGACGCTGGTGAGCTTGCTGGCGGCCAGCTTGGAATCGCCGCCCATCGCGCAGGTCCCCACTGGGTGGTAGATGGTGGTGATCTCGCGACGTATCCACTCGAGCAGCTCGCCCTCGGTGCGGACGTCGTCGCCCGGCGCCAGCTCGGACTTGCAGATCTTGCTCATCGGCTTGGCCGCGGCGAACTCCCGCACCATCTCGATAGCCCGCAGCAGCGGGTCGAGGTCGCCCATATCGGACAGGTAAGCCGGGTCGATGGCCGGCTTGTGCCGGGGGTCGGAGCTGCGCAGCCGGATCCGCCCGCGGCTGCCGACCGCGACGAGAGTGATCAGCACCGACAGCGCCCGGATGGCCGGGTCGGTCAGGCCGAAATTCTGGTAGGGCACCGGCAGGACGTGCCACTGGATATCTGGTGCCGGCAGGTCCGGGTCCGTCCGGCTGAACCCGCCCGCCTCCGCCACGTTCGTCGCCAGCGGGCCGGAGTGGGTGAGCTGCCACCGGGCCAGGTTCCGCGGCCCGGATTTCTCCCAGAGCCCGCGCGACTTAGGCGTGCTCCACATGGCGGTCACCGCAGGGTGATCCGACAGGTTCGCCCCCACGCCAGGGCTGTCGGCCATCACGGGGATGTCATGCTCGCGAAGGTGGTCGGCAGGACCGACACCCGACAGCATCAGCAACTGCGGGGTACCGATCGCGCCGGCGGCCAGGATGACCTCGGATTCGGCCGTGGCGAACACCTCGGTGCCGCGCTGCAGGTAGCGCACGCCGACGGCACGGCCGCCCTCGATCTCGACCGCGGTGGCCAGGGCGTCGGTCAGGATGGTGAGGTTCGGCCGCCCGGCGGCGGGATGCAGGTAGGCGTCGGCCGCCGACCAGCGGCGCCCGCCCCGCTGCGTGACCTGGTAGTAGCCGACGCCATCCTGGCGCTGGCCGTTGAAATCGTCGTTGGCGGCCAGGCCGCAGCTGCGCGCCGCGGCCACGAAGGCGCCGGTCAGGCTGGACTTATAGCGCAGGTCCTGCACGCTCAGCGGGCCCGAGGCTCCGTGATAAGCCGACTCCCCGCGCGAGTTGTTCTCGGCCCGCAGGAAATACGGCAGCAGGTCGGTGTAGCCCCAGCCGTCGCAGCCGTACTCGTCGCGCCAGGTGTCGTAGTCGTACCGGCTGCCGCGAATGTAGATCATCGCGTTCATGGACGACGAGCCGCCCAGCACGCGGCCCCGCGGCCAGTAAATAGACCTGTCGGCGGCCCGCTGCTGCGGGACGGTCTGGTAATCCCAGTCGTAGGTGCTCTTGAAGAGCAAGCTGAGGGCCGCCGGTATGTGAATCTCGTCGGCGTCGTCCGGCGGGCCGGCCTCCAGGACCAGCACCCTGGTGTCCGGATTCTCGGTCAGCCTCGAGGCCAGGACGCAGCCGGCGCTCCCGGCACCGACGATGACGTAGTCATACACGGCTTACCTCCCGAACGGGCCCGATGGCGGCCAATACCCTACTAGGCGCCGCACCTCGCGCACCCCGCGCACACCCAGGCATCCCGGCACGGTCAGCCGGCGCCCAGCGCGTATCGAAAGTCAGCGTATCGACATATTTGCCGATAGCCGTACGTCTTCACAGTGAATGCGGGCGCCATTCGATGGGGAATCGCCATCACCCTGGCCCCTAGCCGAGCCGGAGCCCGAGCGGGCCGCCTTCTGACGACGTGGTTGGGCCTCTACTGCTACTAGCACGGCAGCAGGGACCCAACCATGACGTCACGCAGGCTGCACCGCTCCGTTGTCCGCCGCGAGTACAGCGGACGACGGTCCCGGACATGAGTGCGCCCCCGGCCCTCAGGCCGGGAGCGCACTCCCCCCACCCCATAGCCATCCGCGGCGCCGGCGGGCCCCCGAGAACCGCCGGCGCTACGCGAGATGGCCTCCAGCCGCCATAAGCGGCCGCTCTGCGGGCCTGGATTCCTGGTTTCGGCCCGGTCAGATTTCCTCGTGGAAGCTGGTCTAGCGATGCGACTTTGAGTTATGAGACTCGATCACTCTTTGTATCTATACGATGTCACATCGTCGTCTCGTTGTGAATACCCAAGGTCAGAGGCTTGGAACTTCTTACGACCAGCGAACCTGCAAATCTTATCGCTTACGCTCCGCTACCAACATCTTGGAGCCTGTAGCCCGTTGCCGACGGCTGCGACGCTCCCAGACGTGTTATCGGCGATGCTGTATCTCAATTAGGGTCACGGATATCAGCCGCCCCGACGCCACCCCCGGGCCGTCCCCCCGACGCCACCCCCGGGTCGTCCCCGCAGCACCGCCCGCGGACCGGACTCCAGGCCCTGGCCAGCCGATACGGTGGAGGCATGTCCGCTGATCGCACCGAAACGCCAGTTGTCCTGTCCCGCATCTACACCCGCACCGGTGACAGTGGCACGACCGCGCTGGGTGACGGGACCCGCGCAGCCAAAACCGACCCGCGGCTGGCCGCTTACGCCGACGTGGACGAGGCCAACTGCGCGATCGGGGTCGCGGTCACGATGGGCGGGCTGCCGGCGGGAATCTGCCAGCTGCTGATCCGCATCCAGAACGAGCTGTTCGACGTCGGTGCCGACCTGTGCAACCCCATCTCGGCCAGCCCTGCCTATCCCCCGCTGCGCGTAGCCGAGGGCTACATCAGCGCCCTGGAGGCGGCGTGCGACCACTACAACGAGGGCCTGCCGACGCTCCGCAGCTTCGTGCTGCCCGGCGGCAGCGCCGGTTCGGCGCTGCTGCACACCGCCCGCACCGTGGTCAGGCGCGCGGAGCGGACCACCTGGGCAGCCATCGAGGCACCTGGCGAGACGACGAATCCGCTCACCGCCCAGTACCTGAACCGCCTCTCTGACTTGCTGTTCATCCTGGCCCGCTGCGCCAACGAGCCCGATGGCGACCTGCTCTGGAAGCCCGGCAGCGACCGCTCGGCGTGACGCTGGCCGCGGCCTGAGCAAGCGGCGACCTGCCAGCTCCGGCCACTCAGCTCAGGCCACTCAGCTCAGGCCACTCAGGTGGCCCGGCGGGGCAGACTCAAGCCAGGACAGGAAGCCCGTCAGGGCCTCCTCGCTCATCGCCAGTTCAACCGTCCGGGGCTCGGGCTCGGGCTCGGCCGCGGCCAGGCCGTTGCCGTCCCAGCCCGCCTGGCACTCCACGACGACGGTCCCGGCGCCGATGCTCGCCGCCTCAGTCTGCGCGGCGGGACGACGGGCCAGCACGCTCATCGACCTGCGGTCGAACACCTCGTTGGGCCGCAGCCGGAGGCCGAAAGCGCTGTACCACTGCAGCTGGTTCAGCTGATAGGCCGCCAGGCCCAGGCGCCAGGCCGTGGCCTGCGTGGCGCGCAAGCCGCATTCCACGGTCCCCCCGGCGCGTCCCAGCAAGATCCGGCGGGAGGCCAGGCCGACCGCCGCGATGAGGGCGGCGGCGAGGACCAGCAGAAGCGCCCAGCCGGCGATGAGCGCCAGTACCCCCGTCATCCTGGCGCTCCGCCCATGCCCTCGTCAGGACCCGGCGCCGGCGGCTCGCAGTTGAGCCCGGTAGTAGCGGATCTCGGGCGTCTCTTCGCCCTGCCCGGGCGCCGCTTCCAGCGCGGCGTCCAGGGCCGACTGCGCGGCGCCGGTGTCAATGTCGGAGCCGAGCAGGGCGCCGCGGGCCAGGATCGAGACCCGGTCGTCGGCGATGGAGAAGAAGCCGCCGTTCACCGCCGCGCTCACCTCGGCGCCGCCGTCCTCCTCGGGCCTGATCCGGACGACGCTGCCCTCGACCAGGATGCCCAGGACCGGCGCGTGCCCGGTGAGCACCCCGATGTCGCCGTCGCGGGTCTTGGCGATCACCATCTGGGCCGGGCCGGCCCAGACCTCGCCCTCGGGAACGACCAGCTCTACCTGCAGCGTCACGGTGCTACCTCGCACGACTCCGTCACTGTGCCTGCCTGGCGCGACTCCGTCACGACTGCTTCTCCAGGGCCTTGGCCTTCTTTTCCACGTCCTCGATACCGCCGCACATGAAGAACGCCTGCTCGGGGACGGTGTCGTACTTGCCCTGGGTAATGGCCTTGAACGAGGAGATGGTCTCCTCCAGCGGGACGAACACTCCGTCCTGGCCGGTGAACTGCTTGGCGACGAACATCGGGTGGGACAGGAACCGCTCGATGCGCCGGGCCCGCTGCACCGTGACCTTGTCGTCCTCGGAGAGCTCATCGATACCGAGAATCGCGATGATGTCCTGCAGCTCGGTGTACCGCTGCAGGATCCGCTGCGTCTCGCGCGCGACGTCATAGTGCTCCTGGCCGACGTAGGCGGGATCCAGGATCCGGGAGGTCGACGCCAGCGGGTCCACCGCCGGGAAGATGCCCTTCTGAGTGATCTCCCTGGACAGCGCCGTGGTCGCGTCGAGATGCGCGAACGTGGTGGCGGGGGCCGGGTCGGTGTAGTCGTCGGCGGGCACGTAGATCGCCTGCATCGAGGTGATCGAGTGCCCGCGGGTCGAGGTGATCCGCTCCTGCAGCTGGCCCATCTCGTCCGCCAGCGTGGGCTGGTAGCCCACCGCCGACGGCATCCGGCCCAGCAGCGTGGATACCTCGGACCCGGCCTGGGTGAACCGGAAGATGTTGTCGATGAACAGCAGCACGTCCTGGCGCTGCACGTCGCGGAAGTACTCGGCCATCGTCAGCGCGGACAGCGCCACCCGCAGCCGGGTGCCCGGCGGCTCGTCCATCTGGCCGAACACCAGCGCGGTGTCGTTGATGACCCCGGACTCGGTCATCTCCGTGATGAGGTCGTTGCCCTCACGGGTCCGCTCGCCGACGCCCGCGAACACCGACACCCCGCCGAAGTTCTTGGCGACGCGGGTGATCATCTCCTGGATCAGCACGGTCTTGCCGACGCCGGCCCCGCCGAACAGGCCGATCTTGCCGCCCTTGACGTACGGGGTCAGCAGGTCGAGGACCTTGATCCCGGTCTCCAGGATCTCCGTGCGCGGCTCCAGCTGGTCGAAGGCCGGCGGATCCCGGTGGATCCCCCACCGCTCGGTCACCTTGAGGGAGGCGGCCGGCACGTCGAGCGGCTGGCCGAGCACATTGAACACGTGGCCCTTGGTGATGTCCCCCACCGGCACCGAGATCGGGCCGCCGGTGTCGGTGACCACGGCTCCGCGCGTCAGGCCGTCGGTGGGCTTCATGGCGATCGCCCGGACAGTGTCATCGCCTAGGTGCTGCTCGACCTCCAGGGTCAGCATCGTGGTCTGGTTCTCCAGGGTAATGTCCACCTGCAGCGCGTTGTAGATGGCGGGCATGCTCTCAGCGGAGAACTCCACGTCCACGACGGGGCCGTTGATCCGGACGACCCGGCCGGCTCCCGTGTCCTCGGCGGACCCGTCGGAGGCCTGAGGGGTGTCTACGGTAGCGGTCATGATGCTCACTTACTCCCACTAATCGTCTCGGCCAGCGCGTTGGCACCGCCCACGATCTCGCTGATTTCCTGGGTGATCTCGGCCTGCCGGGCCTTGTTAGCTTCCCTGGTGAGCTGGTCGATCAGGTCGTTCGCGTTGTCGGTGGCCGACTTCATCGCCCGCCGCCGGGAAGCGATCTCGGAGGCGGCGGAATCGAGCAGGATGTAGAACAGCCTGCTTTCCACGTACCACGGCAGGAGCGCGTCCAGCACCACCGCCGGCGATGGCTCGAAATCGTAGATGGGGATGGGGCCGTCCGACGGCTCCTGCGACGTCTCCTCGATCTCCAGGGGCAGCAGCCGCCGCACGGCCGGCTGCTGGGTCAGCATCGAGACGAAGTTGGTGTAGACCACGTGAATCTCGTCCACGCCGCCCTCCTGCGTCGGCTGCTCGTAAGCGGCCAGCAGTGCCGCGGTGATCTCGCGGGCATTGTCGTAGGTCGGGGTGTCGGAAAAGCCGGTCCACTGGCCCGCCATCTCCCGGTCGCGGAAGCGGTGCCAGGAGACTCCCTTGCGCCCGGCGACGAACGGCACCACCTGCACCTGCTGATCCGCCAGCAGTTGCCGCAGCCGCTCCGCCTCGCGCAGCACGTTGGCGTTAAAGCCACCGGCGAAGCCGCGATCGCTGGTCATGATCAGGACCGCGGCGCGGGACCGGTCCTGTGGCTCCCGGGTGAGCGGGTGGTCGATCTGGCTCGACCGGCTGACGACCGCCTCGACCGCGCGGGTAATCTCGCGCGCGTACGGCTCGGCCGCGTGCGCCCGCTGCTGCGCCTTGATGATGCGCGAGGACGCGATCAGCTCCTGAGCGCGGGTGATCTTGGCGGTGGACTGGACCGACCTGATCCGCCGCCGGACCTCGCGAAGCTGGGCTCCCATGCTGCCGCGCCGCCTTACTTCTCGCTGGCCGGAGGCACGTGCTTGCGGACCTTCTCCTGCTGCACCTGCGACTCGTCCAGCGACTCGGACTCCTCGGCCTCCTCGTCCTTCACGAGCAGGTCACCTGAGCTGGTCTCGAAGCCGCGGCGGAAGTGATCGACCGCGTCCTTCAGCGTGACGACGGCGTCGTCGGAGAGCTCGCCGGTTTCCCGGATGGCATCGAGGATGCCGCCCTGCGACCGCGCGAGCTGCTCCAGGAACTCGGACTCGAAGCGGCTGATGTCCGCGACCGGCACGTCGTCGAGGTAGCCCGAGGTACCGGCCCAGACCGAGACGACCTGCTGCTCCGCCGGCATCGGGCTGTACTGCCGCTGCTTGAGCAGCTCGACCAGGCGTGCGCCACGGTCCAGCTGAGCGCGCGAGACTGCGTCCAGGTCCGAGGAGAACGACGCGAACGCCTCCAGGTCACGGAACTGCGAGAGTGACAGCTTGAGCCCGCCAGCCACCTTCCTCATCGCCTTGATCTGCGCGTCACCGCCGACGCGGGAGACCGACTGCCCGACGTTGATGGCCGGGCGGACGCCCGAGTTGAACAGGTCGGTCTCCAGGAAGATCTGCCCGTCGGTGATGGAGATGACGTTGGTCGGGATGTAGGCCGAGATGTCGTTGGCCTTGGTCTCGACGATCGGCAGCCCGGTCAGCGACCCGCCGCCCAGGTCCTTGGACAGCTTCGCGCAGCGTTCCAGCAGCCGGGAGTGCAGGTAGAAGACGTCACCGGGATAGGCCTCGCGGCCCGGCGGCCGGCGCAGCAGCAGCGAGATGGCGCGGTAGGCCTCGGCGTGCTTGGTCAGGTCGTCAAAGATGATCAGGACGTGCTTGCCGTCGTACATCCAGTGCTGGCCGATGGCCGAGCCGGTGTAGGGCGCGACGTACTTATAGCCGGCCGGGTCGGACGCCTGGGCCATCACGATGGTCGTGTACTCCAGCGCGCCCGCGTCATCCAGGGACTGGCGCACCTGGGCCACCGTCGAGCCCTTCTGGCCGATCGCCACGTAGACGCAGCGCACCTGGCGCTCCGGGTCGCCGGAGTCCCAGTTCTCCTTCTGGTTGATGATCGTGTCGATGGCGATCGCGCTCTTGCCGGTCTGCCGGTCCCCGATGATCAGCTCACGCTGGCCGCGGCCGATCGGGACGATCGAGTCAATGGCCTTGATGCCGGTCTGCAGCGGCTCGTTGACCTTGCTGCGATTGATCACCGACGGCGCCTGCAGCTCCAGCTGGCGCTCCTGCGTGCTCTCGACCGGTCCGAGGCCGTCCAGCGGCTGGCCGAGCGGGCCGACCACGCGGCCGAGGAAGGCATCACCCACCGGCACCGACAGCACCTCGCCGGTCCGGCGGACCTGCTGGCCCTCCTCGATCTTGCTGAAGTCACCCAGGACGACGACGCCGATCTCGCTCACGTCCAGGTTCAGCGCGAGGCCGCGGGTACCATCCTCGAATTCCAGCAGCTCGCTATACATGGCCGAGGGCAGTCCCGCCACCCTGGCGATGCCGTCGCCGCACTCGACGACGGTGCCGACCTCCTCAGCGGAGGCGGTTCCCGGCTCGTAGGCCTCGACGAAACGCGCGAGCGCGTCCCGGATCTCGTCCGGCCGGATTGTCAGCTCCGCCATCTTCCTCGTATCTCTCTCGTGCGATCTGGTCGATCAACGTCTGCAGTTGTCCCGGCGCAGCTGTCCCGGGCGCCCGTTCAGGCGACCAGCCGGCGCCGGATCTCGGCCAGCCGGGTCGCGACACTTCCGTCGATCTGCTCGCCCCCGATCCGGATGATCATGCCGCCGATCACCCCGGGGTCGAGCACGATGTTGAGGTGCACCTCGTGCCCGTACGTCCTCGCCAGTGCGGCAACCAGACGGCTGCGCTGCTCGGCGCTGAGCTCGTCGGCCACGCGCACCTCCGCGACCAGCCGCTCCCGCTGCTCGGCGGCCAGGCGCCCGTACTCCTCCAGGCTCCTGTCCAGGCTACGTCCCCGTGGGTGAAGTGAGGCCTGCGTGACGAGCTGAATTGCCGCCGGCGTGGCCTTACCGGCCAGCAGTGCGCTGACCAGGGCTCGCTTGGCCGCCGCCGGGGCGAACGGGTTGCCCAGGGCGGTACGCAGCTCCGGCGAGCCGCCGACGACCCTGGCAAAACGGAACAGGTCGTCCTCCAGGTCATCCAGCTGCCCGGCCTGATCGGCCTGCGCCACGATGGCCAGCACCGCCAGTTGCTCGATGGCATCGACCAGGTCGCCGGGTGTGGACCAGTGAGCCGTGGCCACCGAGCCGACCAGCTCGGCGGTATCCGGGCCGACATTGCTCCCCAGGATCGCCGTCATGAGGCCAGCCCGCGCGGCGCGCGCGCTGGAGTCATCGGCCAGCGCGCGCCGCAGCGGCGACTGGCGGTCCAGCAGGTCGACCACGGCGAACAGCTCGCCTCCGACCTGCCCGGCGTCGCTGGGGCCGGCCGTCAGCGCGAGCAGACGCTCCTTCACGTCCGCCAGCGATACCCTGCTCGCGCCCCTCATGATGGCGCCCGCGCCCCGCTGGAGCTGGGCTGGTTTTCCAGCTCGTCCAGGAACCGGTCGACGAGCCGGCGCTGCCGGGCGTCATCGGCCAGGGCCTCACCGACGATCTTGCCGGCCAGGTCGACGGACAGCGCGCCCACCTCGTTGCGCAGGGCCGCGAGGGCCTGCTGCCGGTCGGCCGCCAGCTGCGCCTGGGCCGCCTCGGTCACCCGGCGAGCCTCGGCCTGGGCCTGCTCCCGCATCTCGACGATGATCTGAGCGCCCTGCTCCTTGGCCTCTTCCCGCAGCCGTGCGGCCTCGTGCCTGGCCTCCGCAAGCTGCGCCTTGTACTGCTCAAGCGTGCGGGCCGCCTCGGCCTGGGCTTCCTCGGCGCGCTGCAGGCCGCCCTCGATGGCGTCGGTCCGCTCCGCCAGCGTCTTCTGGATCCGCGGCATCAGCACCTTGTACAGGATCGCGAAGACGATCAGGAACGCGATCACCCCGATGATCAGCTCCGGCAGCTCGGGGATCAGCGGGTTGGCCGGCGGCTGGACCGGCGCCAAGGCGAGGTGCTTCACGGTCCGGCTTCCTTCCTGGCGGGCATCATCGTTTCCTCTCCGTCCCGGAGGCGGATCAGCTGCTGCTGTACTTGAAGATGAAGGGGATGACGATGCCGATCAGCGCGAGCGCCTCGGTCAGCGCGAACCCGATGTACATGTTGGACTGGATCAGCCCGCGCGCCTCCGGCTGCCGGGCCATGGCCTCGACGCCGTGCCCGAAGATCAGGCCGATGCCGATGCCCGGGCCGATTGCCGCGAGGCCATAGGCCACGGCACCGATGTTGATACTGATGACCTGGACTGCCGCAACCACGTGCGAGGCGTCAAGCATGTAGCGATTCCTTTGCGATCGTGCCAGCGGTTTGCGCCGGCGGTTGTGGGCGAAGGCGTGTGCGGGCCATGTCAGTGCCCCGCTTCCAGCGAACCGCCGATGTACTGAGCGGTCAGGATGGTGAAGATATAGGCCTGCAGCGCCTGGATCAGCAGCTCGAAGGCCGTGAGCACGACGGTGAGGACAAACGAGGTCGCGCTGAACAGCAGGCCGATGCTCAGGGTCAGCATGTACCAGGTCGCCAGCGTGAACACCAGCACCAGGATGTGCCCGGCGAACATGTTCGCGAACAGCCGGACCGCCAGGGTGAACGGCCGGACAATGATGTACTGAAGGATCTCCACCGGTGCCAGGATGACCAGGATTCCCGGCGGTACGCCCTTGGGGATCATGTTCGAGAAGTAGCCGCCCAGGCCCTGGTGCTTGATGCCGAGGAAAGTATAGGTGCCGTAGACCATCAGCATCAGCGCACCCGGGAAGGCAATCTGCGCCATCGGCGGGTACTGGGCGATCGGGATGACCTCCATGATGTTCATGATCCAGATGAAGAAGAACAGCGCGACCAGGAAGGGCAGGTAGCCGTCGCCGCGCTTGCCCATCATCGGGCGCAGGATCTGGTCCCGGACGAACGTGATGCCCAGCTCGCCAAGGTTCTGCGCCCCTCGCGGCACCAGCTTCGGCTTCGCGAACGCCGCCCAGAAGAACGCCACCGCCACGATGGTGGAGATGATCACTAGCAGCATCGGCTTGGTGAACTCGAACCCGCCGATCTTGAAGAACGGCGTGAAGAGGAACGTCGTACTGCCGGGGCCGTACCCCGGCGCCGGGTAGCCGCAGTGCGCGGCGGAGAAGATATGGCTGTTCTCCTCCGTGCACGTGCCCGCAACGAGTGCCACGACGTTACCGGCCAAGACCGTTTCCTCCAGATTCGTGCTCGCGTAGTGCGCCAGCCGACGCGACTCGCATCTCCGCCTGGCCTGCCCCCGGCCCGGCGGCAAGTCCTGGCACAGGGATGTTAACTGCCCGGCCTGCTCGCTTTACACGCGGATTACCTGTCAGGGCCTGCCGTACTTGAAAACGATGAG
>Ga0066790_10000277_pt1 | contig 18097 bp, 13 predicted proteins | sample OrgsoiDNA2013050_FD_70963 | JGI IMG/M metagenome (GOLD analysis project Ga0066790, IMG submission 70963) | Permafrost soil microbial communities from the Arctic, to analyse light accelerated degradation of dissolved organic matter (DOM) -... | ecosystem: Environmental > Terrestrial > Soil >...
CTGTCGGGCGCAAGGCGATGCACGCGCTGATGCCGATCTTCTTCAAGGTGATGAACTTCGAGAAGGTCATGGGGCGGGAGCAGCGGTATCAGATCGATTGGGATGCGCCTGCTATGGACGACAGTGCGCGGTGAGGGAGATGTCCGCTGGTCAGATGGTCATGGCGAGCTGGTCGAACGCTTCGCGGATCCGGTGGCGGGCAGGGACGTCGGTGGCGAGTTCGTAGTGGCCGCGGCGGAGGTTCCGGACGAACGCGTGCCCGGCGGAGATGGTCCGCGCGGACCGGTGGCGTTTCAGTCCGCGCATCGGCCGCAGCCGCGCCTTCCATCGGCCATGGTCGGCCTCGACCGGATTATTGGCGTAGCGCTCGACGGTGTGCAGCGCGCGGGTGAAGAACCTCCGGGCCGCAGCCAGATCACGCCGGCTGGATAGGAGTACGTCGATGACCTGGCCGTACTGGTCGACCGCTCGGTACAGATACGTCCACCGGCCCGACACTTTCCAGACTTCCATCCTAATGGATGGACTGTCCGGAGGCCTCGGGGCACCTCACACCTCGTCGGCGGCTTACCTTCTGCCGCTGGACTGGGAGGTTCAGCAGAGCGGTGGTCTGAGATTCCTGGTCGGGCGGTAGCTGCTGCTTGCGGGTCATCGCCTGCCGTCCCCTCCGCCGTCCGCATCGTAGGCCCGCGACAACGCAGAACGCAGCATCCGGTTGCGCGCGTCAGCACCCACCGTGGTGTAGGTCGCGGTGGTCGACGCCCACGCATGCCCGACCTGCTGCTGCACGAATCTGGGCCAGGCCGGCAGCCGGAACGGATCGGAATCGGTGAGTCTTCGCGCCCTGGCGGAGAGCGCAGCAGGACAATCTGCACGGCAACCGTCAGCGCCATCGACAGGGCGGCATGCCGATGTCGATCGAGGGGCGCCCGGACGAAGAACGTTCCATCGCAGGCGCGTGCTGGGCGGCATAACCCGGCTGGCCACGATTCTGTTGCAGGCGAGCCGTCCGACGGCGACGACGGCCTGCACGGCGTTCGCCCTCTGGGCAGCTTCAGCCGGTCTTTGTCATGAAATTAGGCTCGGCCGGAACTGCTGCTTAGTCGTTTCCGCAGATCAACGGTGAGACGCGCGCGGCTGGCACGGCCTGCTTCTGGACACGTCGTTGGGTGCGTGTTAAGGAGTTAAAGGTTGGATCTTTCTCCCCTTTGGTCCGGCGCGGAGGACGGAAACATGCCATCAGCGAGAGCCAGCACCACATGGCCGGACTGCATGAGCGGCCTGATGCCGACCAGCCACTAAGCGCACCGTCCCCCCAAGGAGAACCGGCCATGCCATTCCCCGCCGATCAGCCCGGTCCCGCCGATCAGCCCGGTCCTGCCGGTGCACCCGTAGCCGGACCTGGCCTCTCCCGGCGACGGCTGCTGACCGGGACCGCACTGGCCGCGACGGCCGGACTGGTGGCCCGCCCGGCCGCCGTCTCGGCAGCGCCGCGGACGGTGGCCGGGCCCGCGACCGGGCTGCGGGCCGCCGAGGTCAGGGGGCCGCTGGCCGCGCACCAGATCACGTTCGACCAGTACTCGCTGATGGTCGACGGCCAGAGACTGTTCGTGTGGTCGGGGGAGTTCCACCCGTTCCGGCTGCCGAGCCCGTCGCTGTGGCTCGACATCCTGCAGAAGATGAAGGCCAGCGGCTACAACGCGGTGTGCATGTACTTCAACTGGAGCTACCACTCTCCCGCCTCAGGCGTCTACGACTTCACCGGCGTCCGCGACATGGACCTGGCGATGCGGATGGCCGCGGACACCGGGATCTACGTCCTGGCCCGGCCCGGTCCGTACATCAACGCCGAAGTGAACGCGGGTGGCTTCCCCGGCTGGCTGACCGCCACGGCGGCGGTGGCCCGCACCGACGACCCGGTCTACCTGGCCGCCGCCGACCAGTGGCTCACCGCGATCAACGCGGTCCTGGCCAAGCACCAGCTCACTGACGGTTCCGGGACCCTGCTGCTATACCAGATCGAGAACGAGTACGCCAGCAACGTGGGCCGGGCCACCGGCATCAACTACCTGGCCCACCTGTACGCGAAGGCCCGCGCCGACGGCATCACCGTCCCGATCTACCACAACGACAAGGGACGGAACGGCTTCTGGACTCCGGGCAGCTTCCCGACGCCGGATACCAACTACCTATACGCGTTCGACGGCTACCCCTCGGCCAATGGGGCGCCCCCGGACTGGGGCTACTACGGGCCAGGCGGGGCGAAAGGCGGTGCCAGCGCCAGCCCGGCGACCCCAGGGTTCGAGGCGGAGTTCGGCGGTGGCTTCTTCGACCCGTGGGGCGGGGCACCCTGGCAGGGGCAGGGCTACGCCTTCGAGCGGGCCTTCGACGGGCCCGCCTACGAGCGGCAGTTCTACCTCACCAACGTGGCCAACGGCATCAAGCTCCAGAGCGTCTACATGACGTTCGGCGGAACCTCGTGGGGCTGGCTGCCCGCCTCCGTCGTCTACACCTCCTACGACTACGGCGCGGCCATCAGCGAGGCCCGCCAGCTCACCCCGAAGATCCCCGCCATGAAGGAGATGGGCTACTTCCTCCAGTCCGTCAACGACATCGCCAAGGTCGACCCGGCGGCCGCGGTGACGGCCTCGAATTCGCTGGTCAAGACCTACCATCTGGCCAGCCCGGACACCGGGACGCAGTTCTACTTCGCCCGCAACGACCACACCACCGACCTCACCTTCACCCTCCCGGTCAGCACACCGGACGGCTCCTACACCGTCCCGCAGACCGGCACACTCCAGCTCAACGGCAAAGACATGAAGGTCATCGTCGCCGCTTACGGCATGGACTCGGCCCATCTCGTCTACACCACCTCGCACCTGATGACGCACACCCCCGCCGGGAACCAGGACATCGCGCTGCTCGCGAGCCGGCCGGGGGACGACGGCGAGACGGTGCTGCGCTACCCGGCCGCCGCCACGGGACCCGCCGTTACCGTCCTGGTCGGCTCCCCGGTGACCTCGTCGTGGGACGCCACCACCGGCGACCTGCTGCTCAGCTACACCCACAGCGGAGTCACCCAGGTGCGGGTAGACCCCGGCGGGACGGCCCGCCCACTGCTTCTCGTGCTGATCGACGACACCGCGGCGGCAACCTTCTGGCGGCTCGACACCAGCGCCGGGCCGGTGGTCGTGAGCGGCCCCGAACTGGTCCGCTCGGCGACCCTGCGCGGGCCGTTCCTCGAACTCACCGGGGACACCACGGCCGCCGCCACGCTGGAGGTGTGGGGCCCCCGGCCGGTCGGCCTCGTCCTGTGGAACGGCAGGCCGGTGCCCACTTCGCGGACGTCCGCGGGAAGCGTGGCGTCGCGCTCACCGCTCGCCGCGCCGCCCGCGCTGACCCTGCCCGCCCTGGCCGGCTGGAAGTATGCGCCGGAGAATCCCGAGTCAGCTCCCGGCTTCGACGACAGCGGCTGGACGCCCGCGACCAAGACCACCTCGGCCAGCGCCACCCCAGTGCCGGCCGGACAGCCGGTGTTGTTCACCGACGACTACGGCTTCCACTACGGCGACGTCTGGTACCGGGGTTCGTGGACCGGCACGGCCGGTGCTGCCTCGGTCGTCATCAGCTATCAGACCGGCCAGGTCGGCATGTTCCTGGCCTGGCTGGACGGCACCTTCCTCGGCGCCGGCGAGATACCCGCACCCACATCCAGCCAGTCCACCACCCAGGGCTGGGCGGCCACGGTCACCTTGCCGATCCCGGCCGCCGCGCAGGACGCAGGAGATCACCTGCTCGCCGTGCTGGTCCGGCCGATGTCACACCAGGAGGACGGCGGCGCGAACAACGCGTTCAAGCAGGCACTCGGCCTCACCAGCGTGACCTTCACCGGCGCCGCACCCGCGGTCACCTGGCGCATCCAGGGCACGCTCGGCGGCGAGGCGCCTCGCGACCGGGTCCGCGGCCCGCTCAACAACGGCGGCCTGTACGGCGAGCGGGCCGGGTGGTACCTGCCCGGTTTCCCGGACCAGCGCTGGGCCGGCGTGACGCTGCCCAGCTCCGACCCCCGCCCGGGAGTCGCGTGGTACCGGACGACGTTCCGGCTGCAGGTGCCTCCGGGTATCGACGCCTCCCTCGGGCTGACCATCAGCGACGACCCCGCGAAGTCCTACCGGGCCCAGATTTTCCTCAACGGATGGAACGTCGGTCAGTACGTCAACAACGTCGGGCCGCAGCACACGTTCGTCCTGCCGACCGGCATCCTGGATCTGCGCGGCGAGAACACCCTGGCCATCGCGGTGCTGGCGGACGGCAGCACGGCCGGCGGCCTGGGCGATGTGACCCTGGCCAATCTGGGCACAGCGACCGGCGGTGTCCCGGTCCGCCCGGTGCTTTCCCCCGGCTACCCGGTCGGCCGGGCTCGCTAGCAGCCCTCGCGATCTCTGCCCGAGAGGGCAGCGCGAAATGGCTCCGGCGGATGAACCACCCGCCCCGGCAGCGCGTTGCGTCTCATGCAGCGCGATGAATCAGCAAGCCCGAGTGGGGCGGCGTCCGGCGGCACAGAGGCACTGAGCCTGCCCCCCGCCGCCGACCGTGGGGGAGTGGTGGTGACTCCCCTTACAAGCGAGGGGTCGCAGGGGCGGGAGATGCCTGCGCCTTTCGTTAATATGCGGCTCTCCGTACCTGGTCAAGGCCGGTGAGTATGACATTCAACTGCCCCGGGCTGTCAAGGTATTCAAGGACGGCGTTGTTGAATGCGCTCTCCATTACCTGCGGCATGGAATCAGAGGCGTCGAAACGGGGGTCGGTGGCGCGGAGGAGATCGCTCGCAAGCCCGCGTGAAACCGGATCCGGGTAGTCACCGAGCGGCACAAGCCGGTTTACCGATATCGCACCGCTATCCGGGCGGGTGATCCAGGCTTCCTGTGCCTGAGGTGTTGTCAGGTAGGCGATCAGCTTGCGTGCCGCCGGCGTGTTACGGAACATCCCAAGCAAGTCACCGGCGACTTCCGCGGTGCCCCGGCCTGCGGAGGTCAGCGGCGGGAAGGGAATGAAGTTGAAATCGACCTTCGGCCGGGGATGGGCGCCGGGATGGCCGCCGAGCTTGTCCTGCGTGTAAAAGCCGGTGATGAACGAAGCCTCATGATCCAGGTAGCATCCGGGCGGCTCGGTGAACATGGGCTGGCCAGCCTGGCCGTAGTTGGTGACGAGCGCAGACGCGGTGCCCCCCCGGACGAGGCCGGAAGTCTCCGCGACCTGGCCAAACGTCTGCCACGCGCGCTTGATGGGTGCTGACGTCCACCCCAGCGTGCCTGCCACCCACTGGTCATATGCCTGCGGGCCGGACTGGTGGAGCACGATGTCCTCGATCCAGTCCGTCCCGGGCCACCCGGAGCTTGAGCTGTCCTCCATTCCCATGCACCACGGCGGCACGGCCCCCGCCGCCAGGCTTTTCGACAGGCCCATGAGCTGGCCCCAGGTCAGGCCTGGCGAGGTGAGATTAGCGCGGTCACTGGCTGGAAACTGCTGAGGGTCGTACCAGATAACGCTTTTGAGTGCCGCTTTGACGATGATCGCGTAGTAATGGTGATGGCGGGTGCCGGATGGCCCGGCGGCCTGCATGAGGCTCAGCCAGCCGGGCCCGTACTGACTGGCCATTGTCTTCCGGTGCAGCGCTCCGTCGATGGGGGCAAGAGTCCCGGCGGCCGCGTCCTGGCGCAGTTCGCCCGGCGTGGCCAGCGCCGCGAGGTCGGGGGGATTTCCGTCTTTCAGGTCGCTGGCGAGCACGGTGTCGGCGTCCCGTGTCCCCGTGTAGTTGACCTGGATCCCGTACCTCTTCTCGAAGCCGCGGAGCATCGCCAGGAAGCCGCTCTGCTCGTCTCCGGTCCAGGAGCCGAGCACCGTGACGACAGGCTGGCCGGGCGCGGGGCTGCCGCAGGCTGCCAGCCCGAAGGTGGCGAGCAGGGCGAGGGCCAGCAGGAAGCTCGCGGCGCCACGTGCCTTGTCGGTCACCATTACCCCCGGTATTCGTCGAGGCGGGGCTTGAACCCGAGATAGGCGAGAGCCGCGATCGCCACAGCCAGGATGGGGATGGCGACCTGCAGGCGGCCGGTATCCTCCGCTGACGCCAGATCAGCGTCGAGCGCACTGCTGGCGGACTGGGTCGCCGTCACGCTCAGGCCCCCGGACCGGGCGGCTGACGCGCTGCCTGGAACGTTCGCCCGCAATGCGGCCGCCGCACCGTCCACGGACCGGATCTTGGCCTGCCAGATCGCGGTGAGTCTCGGAAGAGCCGTGCCCCGGGCGGCGCCGAAGGCCGAATCGGCCGACACCGTCACCATGGCCGTCCATACCAGGAGGCCGCACACGAGCGCCGCGGCCAGCACCAGCGGCGGGCTGATCACCCGCCGGAACCTGCGCAGCATGAACCCCCGGGCGGTGACGATGGCCCATAGCACCAGGCCGGCGCCCGCCGCGGAGGCGAGCAGCAGCGCGGGATTCGCCCACGGCGACGCCACTTGCCGGGCGAGGGCACCTCGATCGAGAGCGGTCACGGCGTCGATGCTGGCGAGCAGGCCGCCCTGCGGGTCGCGCATGGCGTTCGAGGCGTACGTCAAGTACGCGTACCCGAGATCGTGATCGCTGGCGGTTCCCAGGGCGATGTCGGTCCGGTTAGCGGCGTCCGCCTGCTCCACCAGGGCCTGATAATTCACGAGCTGCCCGCTGACGGTCTGGAGCTGCTGGCTGCCCGCGCCGCCGGAGGGTTCTAATGCCGCGAGCCGCTCCAGATCCTGGCCGGCTGTCGTGATGTCGTCCTGGTACTGCTGCCCAGGTCCGGTGAGCTGTGCCGCCCCGGACCGGAAGCTCAGCCACGCGGCGCGGTCAGCGTCGGACAGCGCGGCGTGTGCCTCGGTCGCATCGAGGAAGGCGGGGGCGGTGCTGTCGCGAACCGACTGCACAGTGCCGTGGCGGCCCTGCACCACGATTGTTGCCGTGATCCAGAGGAGGGCGGTCGCAGCCAGGATCGCGGCCAGCATGCGCCACAGGCGTCCCGGCGTGCTCTGCCCACGGGCGCGGGCGCGCATGCTGACCGGGGCTGGGCTGGCCGGGGCCGGGCCGCTTGCCCCTGACGTCGCCGCGCCTGCTGCGGTCGTCACAGACCTCACTCCTTTTCCGGCGCAGTAGCGCCGCAGGTCGGTAGGCGTCTGCCCCGGCGTTGAACTGAGCATATTCTCATCACGCTGCGGCACCGGGCCGGTCGGTGGAAGGACGTAGTTTTGTCATACCCTTCTTCATGTAGTGGGCTGTTCCGGAGGATCGGCAAAATGTGCGCCGCACCGCCGGGCGGGGTCGCGGCTGGGCCATTCGGCCCGGCTGATGGAAGGATCGGGGCAATGGAGTGTCGGTTCCGGTGGCAGGCTCGGGCGTAACGGGGGCGGCGATGACGTCAGTCAGCAGTCCGCCGGAGGCGCCGCCGGTCACGCCGCTGCGGCGCCCGCCCGCCCAGCTTCTGCGGGTCACGACGACGCCAGGCATGCTGCGGCTGCTCCTCATCGGCCTCGTCGCACTCTGCTTAGCGTGGGGGGCGGTGGCCGCGTGGATGGTGAGTCAGCGCGCCTCCGCGGCCAGCGACGTGGTCGCCACGAGTGAACCGCTCAGCCTGGACGGCCAGCAGATCTACCGGTCACTGTCCGACGCTGATGCCACGGCGGCGACCGCGTTCCTGTCCGGGGGCCTCGAGCCGCTCTCCGCCCGCCGCCGCTACCAGGCCGATATCGCCGAGGCCGCCTCCCGCCTCGAGGCTGCCACGGCTGTGGCAGGCCACTCGGGGGCCGCGACTGATCTGGCGAGGCTCGCAGCCGGCCTTCCCGTCTACACCGGTGAGGTGGAGACGGCACGGGCCGATAACCGGCTTGGCCTGCCCCTCGGATCCGCCTACCTGCGGGAGGCGTCCGGCCTGATGCGCGGCACGCTGCTCCCGGCCGCCCGGGATGTCTACGCGCAGGCGAACGCGCGGCTTGCCGCCGCCAACGGGCAGGCGACCGGGCTGCCGTGGGCCGCTGTCGCCGTCTTGGCTGCCCTCGTCGTCGGCTACGCCCTCTACCGCGCGCAGCTATTGCTGTCCCAGCGGACGCACCGGACCATCAACGTCGGGCTGATGGCGGCCTCCGTGGCCGGCACCGTGTCGCTGCTCTGGCTGCTCATCGCGCTCGCGGTGGTCCGGGTTGACCTGCAGCAAGCCCGCGATCATGGATCCGCTCCCGTGGCGGCGCTGGCGCAGGCCGACATCGCGGCGCTTCAGGCGCACGCCGACGAGAGCCTCACCCTTATCGACAACAGCGGGGACGACAGCTTCCAGGCGGACTTCACCGCGGTGCGCAGGCAACTCGGCCCCGGACCCGGCACGCTGCTGACGGCCGCCACCAGCGCTGTCAGCGGAAGCCCGGGAGCGGGAAACGCCGCAGCGGCCAGGGCCGACGCGACCGCCTGGTACGCCGCTCACCAGCGAGTGCGCTCCCTGGACGACAGCGGTGCGCACAGCCAGGCAGTCCTGTCGGCGATCGGATCGGGACCGGGTGATTCCGGCACCCTGTTCGGTCACCTGGACAGCGCGCTCACCAGCGCGATCGCAGCAGATCAGGTCGTGTTCTCCGCGCGGGCGGTGGCAGGTCGGAACGCGTCAGTCGGCCTAGAGGCAGGAGTGATCGCTTTGTCCCTTGTCATGGCGGGCGGGTGTGCGTGGGGACTCAACCGGCGGCTCATGGAGTACCGGTGAGGACGTCGGCCTGGCTCGGCCCGCAACTGCTCGTGCTCCCGATGGTGGCGCTGGCCCTGGTGGCGCTGCCCGCTTCGACGCCGCGGATCGCACCGCGGATGGTGCGCCTGACCGTGCTGGCGACGGCGCCGCAAGCCACGTCCTGCGATCCCACAGCGAGCCTGCGGCCCACCGGTCCGCCGCAGCTGACCGCGGGCTCGTTCATGGCGACGATCCGCGCCCGCGGCTACCTGATCGCCGGGGTCGACCAGAGCACCTATCATTTCGGCTACCTGAATCCCCTCAACGGCCAGATCGAGGGGTTCGATATCGACATGGTGCACGCGGTCGCGGCGGCCATCTTCGGCAACCCTGACAAAGTTCAGTTCAAGGCCATAACGGATGCCCAGCGGATCCCGGACACCCAGTCCGGTGCGGTCGACATCGTGGCGCACACGATGACGATCGACTGTTCGCGGCTCAAGCTCGTCGATTTCTCCACTGTCTACTTTGACGCGGGGCAGCGGGTGCTCGTGGAGAAAGGCTCGCCGGTCCGCGGCATCGGCGACCTCGGCAGGCAGAAGGTGTGCGCGACGAAAGGGTCCACGTCGATCGCCAACATCGCTGCCGCGCCCTCGCACCCCATTCCCGTTGCCGTCCCTTACTGGACGGACTGTCTCGTCCTGCTGCAGCAGGGTGACGTTGCCGCGATCTCCACCGATGATTCGATCCTGGCCGGCCTGGCGGCCCAGGATCCCTATACAACGATGGTGGGCCCGCGCTTCACCAGTGAGCCGTACGGCCTGGCGATCTCCAAGCAGCACCCCGACTTCGTCCGGTTCGTGAACGCGGTACTCGCGCAGATGCGCAGTGACGGCCAGTGGGCCGCCAGTTACGCGCACTGGGTAGGCGCCCCGGTCCCTGCCCCGCCGCTAGCCTCGTACCGGGGCTGAGACCATGGCGACAGGGATGACGCGTGAGCAGGTGACCGCGGCGGTGGCGGCCGAGACCGCCCAGCGCGACGGAATCCAGGCGAACCTGCTCGACCTGGATGGCAGTTTCGGCAAGCGACTGCTCGCCGGGGCGAGCCTGGCCGGCGAGACGAAGAGACGCTGGGAGGCGGCCAACGCCGAACTGGTCGCCCTGTGGGAGACCTTCACGGTCTATTCGGCGGTCGTGGATCGCGCCGTCGGCCTGCTGGCCCGGGTGCGCCGCCCGTCGAGTCCGGAACTGGCGGGAATCACCGCCCTGCTGACCGGAACGTCGGTCAGGCTTACGCGGGCGCCGGCACCGCTGGCGCGGCGGGATCTTACCGACGCAGGGCGCTCGGAACTCACCCTCGCCGTGGCCGTGCGGGAGATGAAGCGTGCCTTCGCCAGGGTCGCCGACGTGGTGAGCTCGGCCGAGAGCGTATGGAACGAGGTTGCGGACCGGCTGGACCGGGTCAGGGTGGAACTAGCACAGGCCAGGCGCCGGGCGGACGGGCTGGCGGACGAGGCGCTGGCCGGGACGCTCTCCGGGGCCGAGGCCGAGCTTGCCCACCTGCGCGACCTGCTGAACTCGGATCCGCTCGCGCTCTGGCAGCACGGCGTGGTCGATACCGCCAGGCTGGACCGGCTAGGGGAGCAGGCCGCCGCAGCGGCGTCGCGGGCGGCCGAGGTCGCCAGGCTGCGTGCGGACGCACAGCGGCGGATCGCCGCGGTCGCGTCCGCGGTCGCGGCGGCGCAGGCCGCCTGGCAGGACGCGCGTGCCGCTCAGGAGCGGGCCGCCGCGAAGATCACCGACTCGGCGCCGCCGCCACTTCCGGATGTCGCGAGCCTGGCCGGGCGATTGAGCACCCTGGACGCGCTCAGGGCGGCGGGGCGGTGGCTCCGGCTGGCTTCCGAGCTCGACGCGATCGAGCAGCAGGCGGCCGCGGCGACCCGGCGATGCAGGGACGCCGAGCAGGAGGCCGTGACACTCTTGCGCAGGCGAGATGAGCTGCGTGGCCTGCTGGACGCCTACCAGGCGATGGCGGCGCGGCACGGGGCCGTCGAGGACATCGACCTCACCGTGCGTTATGACAAGGCTCGTGACTTGCTATGGACAGCGCCCTGCGACGTCGCGGCCGCATCGGACGCGGTGACCGGCTACCAGGAGGCAATCTTGGCGATCAGGCTGCGGGGACGGAGGCGGTGACCACGGCCGCGACCAAATGCACGCAGCCGGGCTGCGGCGGGGTGATCGAAGGCGGGTACTGCGATGCCTGCGGGGTGGCCGCGGCGGCCGCTGCGATGCCCGCGCCCGCCGGCCTGGCGCCGGTTACGGCATCAGTGTCGGCGGCTGTCTCTGTGCCGACCAGTAGCCGCACCGGCAGCCGCGGCTCACGGTCCGGAAGCAGCCGGTCGTCCAGGGGCAGCCTGGGCGCCGGGCTTGTGGAGGTCCCGCCGATCCCAGACCGCGATCCGGCCAGCGCGGTGCTCACCGACCCGCAGGTGCCGGAGAACAAGCGGTTCTGCGGCAATTGCGAGCGCCCTGTCGGGCGCGGCAGGGACGGGCGGCCTGGACTGGCCGAGGGTTTCTGCCGCAATTGCGGTAACTCTTTCTCTTTCGGACCGAAGCTGGAGCCAGGGGAACTGGTCGGCGGCCAGTACGAAGTGCTCGGCTGCCTGGCGCATGGCGGGCTCGGCTGGGTCTACCTGGCCAAGGACCGCAACGTCAGCGACAGCTGGCGGGTCCTGAAGGGCTTGCTCAACACCGGGGACGCCGACGCCATGGCTGCCGCCGTCGCCGAGCGGCAGTTCCTCGCCGCCGTCGACCATCCCAACATCGTCAGGATCTACAACTTCGTGCAGCACCAGGACCGTCGCACGGGGGAGTCAGCCGGATACATCGTCATGGAGTACGTGGGCGGCATGTCGCTCAGGCAGATCTTGCTCGGTGAGCGTAAGGCTGGCCGCTCGGGGGTGCCTTTGGCGCATGCGATTGCCTACGCGATCGAGGTGCTGCCCGCGCTCGGGTACCTGCACAGCCGGGGGCTGGTGTATTGCGACTTCAAGCCGGACAACGTGATCCAGACCGAGGAACAGCTCAAGCTCATCGACATGGGTGGCGTGCGGCGGATCGACGACGAGGACAGCCCGATCTACGGGACGGTCGGCTACCAGGCGCCGGAGATCGCGACCGACGGGCCGTCCCCAGCCTCCGATCTCTACACGGTCGGCCGTGCCCTGGCCGTGCTGTCCTTCGAGTTCACCGGCTACACGAGCACCTATGCCCACAGCCTGCCCGACGCGGCCAAGGTTGCGCTGCTGGCCGAGCAGGAGTCGTTTCACCGGCTGCTTCGCCGGTCCACCGACCCGGACCCCAAGCGCCGTTTCGCCACGGCTGGCGAGATGGCCGAGCAGCTCACCGGGGTGTTGCGCGAGGTTCTGGCCGTCGCCGACGGCAGCCCCCGTCCCGCGTTCTCCACGCTGTTCAGCCCGGAACCACAGGCGATCGGTGCCGCGGCGGCGATGGATGTCGAAGGCGCGCTGTCGCCACAAACCGCGCCGCAGGCCGCGGAGATCGTTGCGGGGCTGCCCATTCCGCAGGTGGACAGCGCCGACCCGGCGGCCGGTTACCTGGCCACGCTGAGCACTCTCGACCCGGCGGCGCGGACCGCCGCGCTGTTCACCGCCACCACCGGGGAGCCGGGGACACCGCCTGGGGTCGCAGAGTCGGCGGAGACACGCCTGGCGCTTGCCCGTGCCCTTGTCGTCTCCGGTGATCTGGCAGGTGCCGCGACCGCGCTCACCGAACTGGTCGCCAGCGATCTCGCGGACTGGCGGACCACCTGGTACCAGGGGCTGAGCGAGCTGGCTGCGGCGCAGCCAGGCGCGGCCCGCGCCGCGTTCGACGCCGTCTGTGACGCGCTGCCCGGTGAGCTGGTGCCGAAACTCGCGCTGGCGTTCGCCGCCGAGGCCGGAGGGGACCGGGCCGCCGCCGCCCGTTACTTCCAGCTCGTCTGGACGGTGGACCGTTCCCATGTCAGTGCCGCATTCGGGCTGGCCAGGATGCGACTGCTGGCCGACGACCGGGCCACCGCGGTCGCCGCGGTCGCCGCGGTACCCGAGACGTCCAGCCATCATGTGGCGGCGCAGATCGCCGCGGTGCGGATCCAGCTCACCGGCCGCGAAAAGGCCGGGATCACCGCCGACGATCTCCAGGCGGCCGCCGCCCGGCTGAACCTGCTGAACCTGGACGCCGCCCGGCAGCAGCGCCTCACTGCCGGGATCCTGGCCGCCGCGCTGGCGTGCGGGTCGGCCGGGCAGCCTATCGGCGACGGCCGGCTGCTCGGCTGTGAGCCGACGGAGCGTGCGCTGCGTTTTGGCCTGGAAAAGAGTTACCGTGCGCTGGCCCGGCTGGCTCCGGACGAAGCGCGCCGGGTCGAGCTCGTTGACCAGGCAAATGAGGTACGCCCGAGGACGTGGGCGTGATGGGCGGCCCGGCGGCGTCTGCGGCGGGTGCCTGCCCGTCCTGCGGTGAGCCGGTCGGCTCGCAGGACAGTTTCTGCGAGTCGTGCGGGACGGAACTGGCCCCCGCCGCGGTAAGCAGCGGCGAGCCTGGCGATGCCCCGTCGTGCCCGTCGTGCCCATCGGCACGGATCAGCGCGGACGGCTACTGCGAGGAGTGCGGGCGCAGGGCCCCGTCCGGCCGTGATCACCAGGAACTCGATCTCGGCCTGCTGGCAGGCGTGACCGATCGCGGCTTGCGGCATTACCGGAACGAGGACGCGATGGCGCTGGCGACCGCGGAGACGCCGGCCGGTCCGGCCGCCCTGGCGGTGGTCTGCGACGGGGTCTCCACCTCGGACCGTCCGGATGAGGCCTCGCTCGCCGCGGCCCAGGCAGCGATACGCGTGCTCCTCAGCGCGGCGCGCTCGGGTGAAGACCTGGCCGAGGCGTCGTCGAGGGCGGTCCAATCCGCCCGGGAAGCAGTGGCCAGCCTGGCTGGCTCATCAGGGGATGGGCCCTCGGCCACGTTCGTCTCCGCGGTGATGACGAGCGAAGCGGTCACGGTGTGCTGGCTCGGTGATAGCCGCGCCTACTGGCTGGGGGCCGGCCCCGGCCCGGACGCCCGGCGGCTCACCACGGACGATTCGCTAGCCGAGGAGATGGTCGCGGCGGGACTGCTCGCGGAGTCGGACGCGCTCGCCTCACCGCAGGCCCACGTGGTGACGCGCTGGGTTGGCGCTGACCCCGGCCCCTCCGCGCCGCACGTCGCGAGGTTCGAGCCGCCCGGTCCTGGCGTCCTGCTGCTCTGCTCGGACGGGCTGTGGAACTACCAGCCTGAGGCAGTGGAACTGGCGGAACTGGCGCTGCCCGCTGCGTTGGCCGACCCGCTCGGCGCCGCCGGGACGCTGGTCAAATTCGCGCTGAAGGCCGGCGGCGGGGACAACATCACCGCGGTGCTGGCGCCGTTTCCGCCCGTCCGGCCCGATACCGCGGCGCTCCGGGGGCCGTCCGCTGAGGCTTCCGATACCCATGCAGAGGAGAACTGACCAATGGGCCAGCCCGGCTTTACCGTGGACGTTTACCAGAACGAGTACCTCCAGGAAGGCGGGCGGGAAGTCAACGCCGTCGTCACGGTGACGTCACCGGACACGGTAGCCGCCGCCGCCCCGGCTGCGGGCGGCGCGGAGATCATTATCGTCGACTGCTCCGGATCGATGGGCAGCCCGCGGACCAAGATCGCCGAGGCTCGTGCGGCTACCGTGGCGGCCGTGGACCTGATCCGCGATGGCGTGGCCTTCGCCGTGATCGCGGGCAATGAGAAGGCGCAGGAGGTCTTCCCGGGCGATGGCAGCGTGGCCATCGCCGACTGGCAGACCAGGGGGCTGGCGAAACGAGCCGTGGCCGGATTGCGCTCAGGAGGCGGTACCGCCATCGGGAAGTGGCTGCGACTGGCTCATCAGCTGTTTGCCTCTTATCCGGCCGGGATACGGCACGCCATCCTGCTTACCGACGGCAAGAACCAGCATGAGACCCCCGAGCAGCTGGACGGGGCCATCAGCCTGTGCGATGGCGTCTTCAGCTGCGACTGCCGTGGGGTCGGCACCGACTGGGAGGTGGGGGAACTCCGCAGGATCGCTTCCGCGCTGCTCGGCACCGTGGACATCGTGGCCGACCCCGCGGGGCTCGCCGCCGATTTCGCGGCCATGATGGAGACCGCGATGGGCAAGCAGGTCGCCGACGTCGCGCTGCGCGTCTGGACACCGCAGCACGCGACCGTCCAGTTCGTGAAGCAGGTGGCGCCGACCGTCGGCGACCTGACGGATCGGCGTACCCAGTCGGGCCCGCAGGCGGGCGATTACCCGACCGGTGCGTGGGGACCAGATGAGAGCCGCGATTACCACATATGCGTGGACGTCACGCCGGCCGGCGTCGGGCAGGAAATGCTGGCCGCGCGTGTGAGCCTGGTCGTCGGCTCGCCGTCTGGCCCGGAGGTGCTCGGCCAGGGCATGGTCAAGGCGGTCTGGACCGATGACGAGGCGCTGTCCACCCGGCTCAACAGGCAGGTAGCTCACTACACGGGCCAGGCCGAGCTCGCTGAGGCGATCCAGGAAGGGCTTGAGGCCCGCAAGGAGGGTGACGAGGAGACCGCGACCGCCAAGCTCGGCCGTGCGGTGGCGCTCGCCCAGCAATCCGGCAACGAGGACACCGCCAGGCTGCTGGCGAAGGTGGTCGACGTGGTGGACGCTGCGACGGGGACCGTCCGGCTCAAGAAGAAAGTCGACGCAGCCGATGAGATGACGCTCGACACCAGATCCACCAAGACGGTCAGGACGAAGAAGTAACAGGCTCACGAAGGAACGGTGAGGCGCGATGCCGACCTGTCCAGCCGGTCACGACTCGGCGAGCAGCGACTTCTGCGATGTGTGCGGGATGCGGATCGGCGGGACGGCGCAAGCCGCGGCCGCGCAGGCCGGGCCCGTGCCTTCGGCGGCAACCCCGCCAGCCCACCCGTGCCCGCGATGCGGGACCGGCAGGTCAGGGCAGTTCTGCGAGGCCTGCGGGTTCGATTTCAAGTCGGGCAGTCCCCCCAGCCTTGGCTCAGCCGGCGGCCCCGGCGTGAGCGTCCCGTCAGGGTCCGCCCGTCCGGCCACGTGGACTGTGCTTGTCGCCGCCGACCGCGCGTACTACGACCACGTGATCGCCGAGGGGGGCCCGGACGCGGGAACCGTCGAGTTTCCCGGGTACTGCCCTGAGCGCCGGTTCCCGCTCGGCGGGCAGGAGATGCGCATCGGCCGCCACAGCGCGTCGCGGGGGCTCCACCCCGAGATCGACCTGACCGTCCCGCCCACGGATCCGGGGGTCTCCCGGCTGCACGCTGTGCTGATCCCTGAGCTGGACGGCAGCTGGGCGGTCATCGATCCAGGGTCAGAGAACGGCACGCTCGTCAACGACAAGGAGATCGCCACCGGGGTCCGGGTGCCGCTGCACGACGGGGATCGCATCCACCTCGGCGCGTGGACAGTCCTCACGATCCAGGCTCTCTAGGAGCCCGCATTTCTCCGATCGACAAAATGTTGTCGATGCGGCGGCTGCAGCAGCGTCGGCCGGCGGCGCAGATTGTCGGGGCGGCTAGGCAGTGCGGATTCCCGCTCGTTCGTCATGGGCACGTGACGGAGGAGGCGGTGACATGGCAGGCGAAGCGGGTGGCGCGGAGCTGGAGCGACTGCTCGCCGAGCGCGGCGGTCAGCTGATGGGCGCCGCGATCGCCTTGACCGGGAGCCGCCCGGAGGGCGAGGACTTGCTGCAGGCCGCGCTTGAGCGAGTCCTGCGGAAACCGCGCCGGGTGGACGGCGACATCGAGGGCTACCTGCGGCGTGTCCTCTACAACCTGGCCGCCGATGGCTGGCGGCGGCGCGGCCGGTGGCGGCAGAGGCTGCCGCTGCTCCGCTCCCCGGACGTCACCGATGACACCGCTGCCGTCGACCTGCACGACGAACTGGTGCGACTGCTGGTCCAGTTGCCGCCGAGGCAGCGCGCGGTGATCGTGCTCCGGTACTGGGAGCAGCGCACCGAGGCCGAGACAGCCAGCCTGCTCGGCTGCTCGGAAGGAACGGTCAGGTCCGCTGCCTTCCGGGGACTACGACAGCTGCGCGAACTGGCCGGATCTACGGGGGGCGCGGGCACGGAACTGACGGAGGAGAGGTCATGACAAGCGACGTCGAGGATCAGCTGCGCGAGGCCATCGACCGGCTCGCCGCCGAGGCCAGAGTCCCAGCCGGGCTGACCCGGCGGGCCCGGCAGCGCAACCGCCAGCGCCGGATGGCGATCCGGGCCGTCGCCGCCGCGGGCACGGCGGTGGTAGCAGCCGTGACAGTGATCGTTGTTACGGGTGCCCCGCAGCGGAACAGCAATCCCCTGCGCGAGCAGACTGTCGCCTACGTGACCAGCCGTGCCCAGCATGCCCTGTCGGCGGTGGCCCAGGGAAAGGCAATCGAGGAGGTCCGCGCGACCGCTCACCCCGGCGCATTCGGCTTCACCGTTATCAACATGGCGCTCAGCGAGCAGCAGAGCCCAGCCGGGGGTAGCGCGGTCCTGCCCGGCGTTCTCGGGAACGTGAAAGCCCAGCGGATGACCTCCTGGTTCTACCGCGGGCTGTTGCTGCAGCAGGGATTCTCGGGGACCGGAAAGCTCGTCTTCAGCTCCAGCATCGGAACGGTCACCTCGCCGGCCGGAAAACAAGCGCTCGCATCGTACGGCGCCGCCTATCCCGCGAGGATCCGATGGCGCGCACCCATTACCGGCCGGAGCGGGACCGTGCCGAAGCCCACGTGCCTCAATGCCTTCCCGGTTCAGGGCACGCCCAACTTGCGGGCCACCATCTCCAAGGCACTGTCCTGCAAGCTGTTTGCCCTCGACGGCCGCCAGCGGGTCGGCGGCGTCAATGCCATCAGGCTCACCATGAGGCCGCAGCCGGGTGCCCGGCTCCGGGAGGTGCTCTGGGTGGATCCGTCGAGTTACCTGCCACTGGGGGCGAGCGTGTCATTCCTGGCCCCGCACGGCCAGCGGAGCGTCCTGGTCCAGGATTACCAGTGGCTGCCGCCGACCGCGGCCAACCTGGCCGCGCTGCACGCCGCGATCGGCCGCGCCACGATCCCGGCCACCTTCCGCCAGCTGCCGTCGGCGGACCTGCCGCTGGCCGGATTCGATATCTCCCGCTCCTCAGGGGGCTCGTGACCTGCCGTCCGGGCCTCGGTCAGGTGCCGACGTAGGCCGCGAGGTGCTCGCCGGTGAGGGTGGAGCGGGCGGCGACGAGGTCGGCGGGTGTGCCCTCGAAGACGATCCGGCCGCCGTCGTGGCCGGCGCC
>Ga0066790_10000278_pt1 | contig 18033 bp, 18 predicted proteins | sample OrgsoiDNA2013050_FD_70963 | JGI IMG/M metagenome (GOLD analysis project Ga0066790, IMG submission 70963) | Permafrost soil microbial communities from the Arctic, to analyse light accelerated degradation of dissolved organic matter (DOM) -... | ecosystem: Environmental > Terrestrial > Soil >...
ATTCTTTCCGGGGTGATGATGCTGCGGTTCCTGGGATGGAACGAAGCGGCAGACCTGGTGGAGAGCGGATTAGAGCGTACCATCGAGCAGAAAAAAGTAACCTACGACTTTGAGCGGCTGATGGAAGGCGCAACCAAAGTCAAGACCAGCGAGTTTGCCAATTCCATAATCGAAAACATGGGCGCGGGTGTACTGACCGCAATCTAAGAAACCTGCCACGGATTTCGCGGATCTACACTGATCAATTTCTTGCTCTTGCTTTATCCGTGTTTATCCGTTAGATCCGCGGCTTCGAAAGGGATTATTCATGCGCAAGAAAGTTACGATTGTTGGGTCGGGCAACGTGGGCGCCACCGCAGCTCACTGGATCGCCGCCAAGGAACTGGCGGACGTAGTGCTGATCGACATCATCGAAGGCGTGCCCCAGGGCAAAGGCCTGGACCTGCTGGAGGCGATGCCGATCGAGAAGCGCGACTCCTACGTGCTCGGCACCCAGGACTACGCCGACACTGCGAACTCCGACGTGGTCGTGATTACGGCCGGCATCCCACGCAAGCCGGGGATGAGCCGCGACGATCTGCTTAACACCAACCACAAGATCATGAAAGACGTCGTGGGTAAGGTAGTGCAGCACTCGCCCAACTGCATTCTGATTATTGTTTCGAATCCTCTCGACGCCATGGCCCAAGCGGCCTACAAGATGAGCGGTTTTCCGCGGGAGCGGGTGATCGGCATGGCCGGGGTGTTGGACTCGGCCCGCTTCCGAACGTTTATCGCGCAGGAATTGAAAGTCAGCGTGGAGAATGTCACCGCATTCGTATTGGGCGGACATGGCGATACGATGGTCCCCTTACCGCGGTATTCCACCGTCGCCGGGATTCCGATTACCGAATTGATGGACGCAGCCAGCGTGGAGCGACTGGTGCAGCGTACCCGGGATGGCGGCGCTGAGATTGTGAAGTATCTGAAGACTGGATCTGCCTTCTACGCGCCTTCGGCGGCTGCGACTGAGATGGTGGAGGCGATCCTTAAAGACAAGAAAAAGATTCTGCCCTGTGCCGCTTACCTTCAGGGCGAATATGGGATCAGCGGATTGTACGTGGGGGTGCCTTGCAAGCTGGGCGCCAAGGGGCTGGAGCAGATTATAGAAATCAAGCTTACCCCGGAAGAGAAAGCCGCGTTGGATAAGAGCGCGGCTGCGGTGAAGGAGTTGGTGGCGGTGATTGGGGTTTAGGCCGCCTATTGTCCTGGCCGATCTTGCGAACGATTCGCGGGAGATCTAATCGTGAAGCGAGGTGAAGGATGCGCAGAATCATCCTGGTGGCAATGATCGTTTTCTGTCTTGCGGTAGTTTTTCTTACATTCGCGAAACACTCTCGGCATCAATTGGAGGTCAAGACATATTTCGGCGATGCTCACGGCCTGAGAGCGGGAGCGCCGGTCCGAGTGGCTGGAGTTGACGTAGGCCGTGTAGCAGATGTGCATGTTCGGTCTGAATTGAAAGAACACGACGCAGAGGTTGTCCTCCTCATTCAAACCCCCTACGAATTGACAATTCCCGCAGATTCAGTTGTCTCATTGAGACGTGACGGCTTGCTGGGCGAGATCTACGCCGAAGTCGACATCCGCCACGCATCTGGACCACCCATTAGAAATCAAGGCGTTTTGAAAGCCTGGGAAGAAGAAGCCCCGCAGACAAGGTAAAGGTTCGCCTGGACCTGGACGTACGACCCACAACAGACGCGAATCTTTGTGCCTTACTAATGCCAGATTGACCATAGTCGTTGACCATGGTACAAGATGAATATGAAAGAAGTTGCCATATCCGAGTTTAAGGCCAAGTGCCTGGGCATGCTGGAAGAGGTTCGTAAGACGCGAAAACCGATTCGGATCACGCGTTTCGGCCAGCCCGTGGCGGAGATTGTGCCTCCAACCACGCAGCCCCGGCCCAAGAGCTGGCTTGGCTGCATGGCGGGAACCATAAAGATCACGGGAGATATTGTGGGCCCAACCGGCAGCTTTGACGATTGGGAAGCCGGTCGAGAATGAAACTTCTCCTGGATACCCATATCTGGATTTGGAGTGTCAGCGAACCTCACCGGCTGACTCGTCGTGTCGCGAGGGAATTGGATAATGCGCAGAACCAACTCTGGCTATCCCCGGTCAGCATATGGGAGACGTTGCTGCTCCATCGCAAACGCCGCCTGAAAATTCCCGAAGGCTTTTCGGCTTGGGTGACCAGAGCACTGACGACGATGCCGCTCAATGAGGCGCCGCTGACTTTCGAGGTTGCGGGAGCGCTTTCCACGATCAATTTGCCGCACTCAGATCCAGCCGATTTGTTCCTGGCGGCGTCAGCCAAGGTTTTTGGACTGACCCTGGTCACCTCCGACGAACGTATTATTGACTCTGCCGCCGTTCCTGTCTTATCGAATCGGTGAATTGCGATTTAGAAAACCAGTTTTCAGATTCTAGTTCTCTGTTCTCAGACGCGTTCGATGGTTACGGATTTCACCACCGCGTCTTTCACCGGCTTGTCCTGGCGGTTGCGCGGGATGGCGACAACTTTTTCCGCTACGTCGTAGCCTTCGACTACCTCTCCAAAAATAGTGTGCTTGCCGGTGAGCCATTGCGTGGGGGCAATGGTGATGAAGAACTGCGAACCGTTGGTGTTGGGGCCGGAGTTGGCCATGGCCAGCCTGCCGGGTTTGTCGAAGCTGTGGGGTGAGCCCTTGGTCTCATCCTCGAACTGATACCCTGGGCCGCCAAAGCCGGTGCCCGCCGGGTCTCCGCCCTGGATCATGAAATCGGGAATCACGCGGTGGAAGATGGTGCCGTCGTAAAGCCGGTCCTTGCTCTTTTTGCGGCTGACCGGATGGGTCCACTCCCGTTTGCCTTCCGCAAGGTCGATAAAGTTGGCAACGGTTTTGGGCGCTTCTTTTTCGAAGAGGCGGCAGACGATGGTGCCTTCGCTGGTATTGATGATGGCGTATGTACCGGGTTGACGAGCCATTGGATTCCTTTCGTTTTCAAGATGCGACGGCGAGATGTCCTGGCAACGGCCGGCGCTACTGTGGTGCGGTTTTGGGTGCGGCGACTGGCTTCTTGACTGCTGGCTTGGCGGCTGTTGCCGCAGACGGCTTGGCTGCCGGGGCTCCAGCTTTGACGATCACGATGTGAAGGATCTTGACCGGGCGATAGGGGCGGTCGTTGGAATCGCGACCCATGCGCGCAATCTGCTTGGCCAGGGCGATGCTGGCATCGTCGCATTGACCGAAGAGGGTGTATCCACCATTCAAGCTGGGATAGGGAACCTCGGTGATGAAGAACTGGGAACCGTTGGTGCCCGGTCCGGCGTTGGCGTATGCCAGTCGGCCGGGGCGGTCGAACTTCAGCGTGGGCGAAGTCTCATTCTTGAACTCGAAACCAACATCGCCGCTACCGCTGCCGGCAGGGTCTCCCCCCTGAATCATGAAGTCCGGGATCACGCGGTGGAAGATGGTGCCGTCGTAGAGCGGAACGCCGTGCTTGTGGGCGTGCGAGACCGGGTTTGTCCAGTCTTTGGTGCCCTGCGCCAGGCCGATGAAATTGGCTACGCCAATGGGCGCCACATCGGGGAACAGCGTGCAGGTCAGCTTGCCGGCGGTGGTCTCAATGATCGCCGTGGGCTGGGCAGGTGCGGCGGCCGCCGGTTTGGCAGCAGCCGTCGCAACTGGCTTTTTCGCCGGTGTAGTTTTTGCCGCGGGCGTTGTCTGTGACCATCCTGCCGAGCACGCTGCTACCGCGAGTAAACAGATTGAAAAGCAAATTCGCATGGAAGCTCCTGAGCGCCGGGCTTCACCCGGCCGGACGGCCGATGGCGGCTGTCCCCACATGGTTTTTGATGACTGCGAACTACGATTCTATCCTAGAGTCCGGAAAAAGCTAATGACTGGGCGGGGTCGGCTAGATTTTATGTGAAGTGGAAAACACAAGGTCCCTCGACTTCGCTCGGGATGACAAGACTAGCTGAGTGTAGTGGCGGTTATTGCAGGGGAAGTTCTGCGGCTTCGGAGGCTTCCGGGATCGGTGGTTCGCCGGCCAGCATCATGGATTCGCGCCAGTCGGTGTAGCGTCCCGAGACCATTACGTGGAAGACCCATTGATGGCGTTCTTCTTCGGGTTCGATCAGGCCCTGGTCTTTCAGGGGCCGCATGTAGTCCTGGACCCACTTGATCTGTTCCCGGCTCAGGCCGCGCCGTTGAATATCTACCGTGATGCCCGCCAGGTGGGAAGAAGCAATCTCACCCTCGGCGGGAGCCGCATTGCGATTGTGACGGCGAAGCTTTTTCTGGATTTTTACCGTTCGCACCGCGGAATTTACCTGGATCGAAGTGTGGAATTCCTTGTAGTACGCCGCGCTCAGATCATCAAGAAACTCACGCGTCCAGGGACGGCAATAGCGGCGGTCCGGATCCAGACGCGGGTCGAAACGAAGCGTGGGGCCGGCGACGATCGGAACCAGATCCTCGCTGGCTTTCAACTGTTCCAGTTCGGCGTCATCCTGAATGCGGGGTAAATCCATGCGGTCGATTTCGTGGTTCTGCAACAGCAGGGATTCGCGCGAAGGACGAAATACAGGATTCCAGCGGAGGCGGCGAAGGTGAGCCCGACGGACGCGATGAGTGCGACGCGGCGCAACGTAGCTGTGCAGAGCAAAAGCGGGTGCACAGACGGCAGCCAGCAGAAACACAAGTGTCGCGCTTTGAATCCTACGGTTCACGAAGTGGCCTCAAATCTTTTGGGGCTCTGTCCCAGGGCGCTGGAGACAGGCGCGTATTCTAAACCGCGGCTGCACAAAAACAAGGGCTATTTTTTATTGGCCCGGAGTAGCTCCAAAGAGCCCCCCGGGCCGTTACCCTTGGTTACTGAAATCGCGCTAACGGCGCGCCCGTGGCAACCGTTCTATGTAGAAGCAACCGGGATGCCAATCGCACGGTAAGTAATTTACAAGAGGTTACGGGCCGAAAAGCCCTATTCGCGGGGCTTCTGTCGCTTTTGAATGACAAACTGCGGTGCCGCGATGACAGTTCCCGACTGCCACTTTAGTGGTGGTTACGGATGAGTCGTCAATTTCCCGGGCGTCATTTTCTAAACAAATCGCCGATGGCCTGTTTCATGACATCCCCGCCAACCTCAGCAATGGAGCGGGTGAGAGGGATGTCCTTGGGGCAGACCTCGACGCAGTTCTGGGCATAGCCGCATTCCTGGATGCCACCGTCGCCCATTAAGGCGACAAGGCGTTCGCGCTTGAGCGCGGCCCCGGTGGGATGGGTATTGAACAGGCGCACCTGGGAGATTGTGGCAGCGCCCACGAAACCGGTGTCCTCGTTGAACTGGGGGCAGGCTTCCATGCAACAACAGCAGGAGATGCAGCGAGAGAGCGGATAGGCTTCTTCCTGCTGCTGCATGGTCATGCGGGGGCCGGCGCCCAGATCGTAGCTGCCGTCAATCGGGACCCAGGCTTTTACCGCTTTGAGATTTTCAAAAAGCACGTTGCGGTCAACCGCCAGATCGCGGACGACGGGGAATTTCGAAAAGGGCTCGAGCCGGATGGGCTGTTCCAGTTTGTCCACCAGGGCGGAGCAAGCCATGCGGGCGCGTCCGTTGATCAGCATGGCGCAAGAGCCGCAGACTTCCTCGAGGCAGTTGGAGTCGTAGGTGATTGGTGTGGTGGCTTTGCCGTCACGGGTGACCGGGTTGGCGGCGATCTCCATGAGCGACGAGATCACGTTCATTCCCGAGTGCCAGGGGAGTTCGAACTCTTCCCAGTGAGGACGAACGTCGGGGTTCGGCTGACGCTTGATCTTGAAGAGCACTTTTTTCGTTTCGGACATTTTTAGCTTTTAGCTCTTAGCCTTTAGCTCTTAAAATCTCTGCCGAGCCTTGCTCGGCTGGGCGGGTGGTACACCTGCCACTACCTGGATATTGCCGCTTACTTCACCGCGTCGTATCTTCTTGGGCGCGGCGTGATCAACGATACGTCCACGGCTTCGAACTCAAACTTTGGTTCGTCAGAATCCGCGGCGAAAGTTGCCTTGGTTGTCTTGAGCCAGTTCTTATCGTCGCGCTCGGGAAAATCCGGTTTGTAATGTGCGCCACGCGATTCGTCGCGCAGGGCTGCGCCCTGGGTGATTACGCGTCCCAGTTGCAGCATGTTGTAGAGTTGCCGCGCGAAAACGACCGATGTGTTGGCCCATTGCGTCTTGTCGCTCAGGTTAATGTGGCGGAAGCGCTCCAACAGTTTGCACAGCTCGGCGTCGGTTTCCTGCAGATTCTTGTTGTAGCGAATCACGGTGACATTTTTTGTCATCAGGTCGCCTAGCTCGCGCCACAGCTTGAAGGGATTCTCGCTGCCATCCGACTTCATCAAAGTTGCGTTGTTTTCTTCCTGCCGCTTGCGCTCAGTTTCGAAATAGCCGTTGCTGGGCGCAGCCTTGAGACTGCGGGCGTAGTTCACTGCCGTGGGTCCGGCAACGAATCCGCCGTAGATGCATGAGACCAGGGAATTGGCACCCAGCCGGTTGGCGCCGTGGTACTGATACTCGCACTCACCTGCCGCGTAAATGCCGGGGATGTTCGTCGCCTGCGTGAAATCAACCCACAGGCCGCCCATGGTGTAGTGCATGCCGGGGAAAATCTTCATGGGCACGTCGCGCGGATCGTCGCCTACGAACTTCTCGTAGATTTCCAGGATGCCTTCGAGCTTGCGATCAAGAATCTTGCGGTCGATGTGGGTGAGGTCGAGATAGACCATCGGCTTGCCGTCGATGCCGAGGTTGTGTTCATACACCACTTTGTGGATGGCCCGGGTGGCGATATCGCGCGGCACCAGGTTGCCGTATTTCGGATACCACTCCTCGAGGAAATACCAACGTTCGTTTTGTGGAATGGAGTTGGCGTCACGTGCGTCGCCGGGAGTCTTGGGCACCCAGACACGTCCGCCTTCTCCGCGGGCGGACTCGGACATGAGGCGCAACTTGTCTTCCCCGGGAATACACGTGGGGTGGACCTGAATAAACTCGCCGTTGGCGTAGTAGCAGCCTTGCTGATAAAGCGCCGATTGCGCTGAACCCGTACAAACCACGGAGTTGGTGGAGCGACCGAAGATGGCGCCATTGCCGCCGGTGGCGATGATGATGGCGTCGGCGGGGAAGGTGCGAACTTCCATCGAACGCAAATCCATGGCGCAAATGCCGCGACAGACGCGGTTGGAATCGAGTACCGCGGAGAGAAATTCCCAGTGCTCGAATTTGCGGACCTTGCCTTCGGACTCGTAGCGGCGCACCTGCTCGTCCAGCGCGTACAGAAGTTGCTGTCCGGTGGTGGCGCCTGCGAAGGCCGTGCGATTGAAGAGCGTGCCGCCGAAGCGGCGGAAGTCGAGCAGTCCCTCCGGAGTGCGGTTGAAAGGCACGCCCATGCGGTCGAGCAAGTCGATGATGCCGGGAGCGGCTTCGCACATGGCCTTGACCGGAGGTTGGTTGGCCAGGAAGTCGCCGCCGTAAACGGTGTCGTCAAAATGCTGCCAGGTGGAATCGCCTTCACCTTTCAGATTTTTGGCAGCGTTGATACCGCCCTGAGCGCAAACTGAATGCGAACGCTTTACCGGCACGATGGAGAACAGGTCAACCAGGCCGCCCATCTCGGCGATTTTGATGACGGCGGAGAGTCCGGCCAGGCCGCCGCCGATCACTATGATTTTCGGGTTTGATGCCATCCTGTTTGAATGTCCTGTCTAATGTGGTCTCTAATCTTTTATCTTTGCCCGGGCGCTGCTGCGCCGGCATAGGAGTCATGAATACCGCTCTCCGGACCCAGGGGCTGTAACGGAGTCTTCAAGAACGAACGCATGGTAAGCGCCCCGACCGTGATGAAAAGCAGTCCGATGGCGAAACAGACGTAGCCGACGCGTCGCCGGGCCGCGTCGCCGGTGGTGATTCCCCACTTGGCGGCAAACAGCCATATTCCGTAGGCGAAGTGCCAGGAGGCGCAGAAAATTCCCAAGGCGTAAAACGCGATGGCCCAGGTGTGCTGGAATTCCAGTTGTACTTTTCCGAAGGCGGCATCGGGATGAGTCAGAATGTGAACGCCGCTGAAGCGCAGATGCCAAGTGTGCCACAGGATGTAGGCGAAGGCGACGGCGCCGGTCCAGCGCTGCAGAGTGAACATCCAGTTGCCGGCCCAGGGATAGTCCGTAACGTTGCTCTCGCCGCGGAACCAGATGTAGAAGCCGTAAAGAGCGTGATAGAGAATCGGCAGCCAAATGCCAAACAGCTCCAGATAGAAAACGAAGGGAAAGCTCGACAGCAATTCGACTTGCTTGGCGTACGCGGCCGGGCCGCGGGTGGCGAACGCGTTGGAGACGAAATGCTCAATCAGGAACGCGCCTACTGGAATGATGCCACTCAGAGAGTGGAGCTTGCGCAGCAGGAACGAATGTCCCTGGCCGGCGCGCAGAGGAGGGACGCCTTCGTGGGTGCTTGGTGGAACTGCAGGACTGGCGGTTGTCGCCACTGTACCTCTTGTGTTGTCAGAGATGACTGAAGAACCTTTTATTATCGTGGGGCGCGAGAACGGAGTCAAGAACACCAGTTCTCTGTTCTCGGTTTTTAGTTCTTAGTCAGGTACCAGTCGAGGAATTGGCGGAAGGCTGCGCCGCGGTGGCTGTAGTTTGCTTTTTCTTCAGGCGTCAGTTCGGCGAAGGTCTTTTGAATGGACGGAAAATAGAAGAGCGGGTCATAGCCAAATCCGTTCGAGCCGCGTGGGGAATCGAGCAGGGCACCTTCGGCCTGGCCGCGAAATACGCTCAGGGTTTGACCGTCGCGGGCGACCGCGATCACGCATACGAATCTGGCGGCGCGTTTCTCCGGGGGAATTTGTCTTAGCTCGCGAATCAGGCGGGCGTTGTTGGCCTGATCGTCTGTATTGTTTCCTACCAGTTGCGGTTGATCGGCGGCGTAACGGGCGGAGTGCACGCCGGGAGCGCCGCCGAGCGCGTCCACTTCGAGCCCGGAGTCGTCGGCCAGGACGATCGCTCCCGGGGCGTATGCGCTGTAATACTCGGCCTTTTTGCGAGCGTTGTCCTCGAAGGTGAGACCATCCTCGACGGCTGAGGGAATGGAAGCGAAATCCGGCAGGGACTCGATTTCGATTCCCAACGGAGACGCTGCGCCGGCAAAGTCGCGCAGCTTGCCCGCATTGGTGGTGGCGATGAGGACGCGAATCATGATGGTGAAAGATTGACGACTCGGCGGTTGAAGAGCACCAGCCCGAGAATCAGGATAACGGTTCCGAAGGAAATCATTCCTCCAATTTCGCGGTCGCGGGTTCGGCTGAAAGTGACTTGAACCTGGTTGTCTCCCGCTTCCGCCGGGATCACCATCTGGCCGGTGACGTCGCGCATTCCGGTCTGGACGGGACGGCGGTTTACCTCAACCGTCCACGCCGGGTAGTTAAACAGCTTGAGCACCAGCTTGCCCGGTTGACTCAGGTTGGCGCTGAAAGACTTTGATTCCGGTGCCCACTGGGTTATGCGGATGCGCGCCGAGCCATTGCCCTCGAAGATTACGCGGCGCGCGTCCTTATTGATTTCGTAGACATCGACGCCGTTGGGGACGTACTCGTCGATGCCGTCGTATCCCGAGCCATCCTTTTGATGGTCCTGCATCTCCGCTATGTCGCCAGCGTCGTCCCACCACGGAGGTTGCACGCGATGCCACACGAAGGTCAGAACTGCAAGCATGGCGAGACAGGCCAGAGCGCGGACCAGCCAGCGTCTTGAAGCCATGGCGACGAGCAAAGCAAAGCCGACATTCAGGCACAGCAGCCAGCGCAAGGGGAGCTGCACATACTGCAATTCCGGGAGGAAGCGATAGAGCACCAGACTTACAGAAGAAAGCAGAAGGGCAGAGGCTACCCACCAGGCGGTCAACATTGACCAGAACTCAGTGGCGCGGTCGCGCCAGGGTCGCGCCAGGAACCAGAAAATGGTCATGAGGATAATCTCGGCGATGGACAGCAGAGAGATCAGCAGGTTGAAGCGATCATGATCCGGATTGCGAAGAAAGGTGAAGATGAAATTGTCCTGTGGACGAACCCCTGGCGATAACACCTGCTCGATTTCTACCCACCTCTGTTCGTACAGAACGGGCACCACGTAAAACGCCGCCAGCGCCAATCCAAGAACCACAGCGATGGCGCCTAGGGCGAGCGGACGGGCGGATCGGCGTACCGCGGCAGCCACCACCATCATCAGGGCGAGGAGGTAGGTCAACATCACGGCGCCCGGGATATTGGTCAGCCAGGCGGCGGCGACGATCAGGCTGAGAGAGAGAACCGTGGTTCGGTCGTCCTTTTTAGAGCGCAGGAGGACCAGCAAGAGCAGTGGCAGAAGCGCGCCGACCAGCAGCTCAGCGAAGGCGCTTCGCCAATAGATGATGACAATATGGTACGGATTGGCGACGTAAAGGGCGGCAGCGAAAGTGGCGTCGCGGCGTTGCATGTAGCGGCGAGCCAGCAGGAACATCGAGCACCCGGAGAGCGTCAGGGCGATCCACTCATAAGCTGTGGGGACGATCGTCCAGGGCAGGAACGATCCCAGCGTCGCTCCCAACATCCACGATATCGGGGGATAGAAAATAAACCTCGCTTCTCCGTATCCAAAGTGAGCCAAGGCCGCCCATCGAGGGTACAGGATGCCAAGCCGCCATTGGCCCAGCACTTCCATCCAGGAGTTAAGGTGAAACTCGAAGTCGTGACCGGAAGGAATTCCGAGAAAGAAGAGGGGCACGAACAAGGCGAAAGCCGTGACCATAATGACCGAAACGGGGAAGCCAAAAAGCGGGCCACCCGTGGCGGCGGAGAGCGGGGATGCCGCAGTCACGGATTCGGGCGGGGGTTTGATCGGCACGGAACAGATTGTTGCCTAAGCGACGGAAATGGGCAAACTCATTTCGCGGCGGCTGGCTCTACAGCAGAGATAACGCCTGCGGAGTGTGCCGTGTCTCGGGATATTGACGACAAATTAACTTGCCTGAAATATCTTTCCGGAATGCACGCGCTAGACTTTGGGGCATAAGGCATAAGGGTGGAGAGGCCCGAGAGGGCAATGAGGGTCCGCATCGAGCATGCGGGCCCTTTTAACTGAGTGGATCGTTTCTCGAGCACACGAGCAGAGGAAGTGGCCACAGGGCTGGTGGTGGCTCCCGCACGAGCGTGGGCGCTCGCGCCTACATTGTGATTTTGGAACTAGTTGCGCCTACGAGGTGGCTACTTCTTCGGAGCTCCGTTGCTGGCGAAGTTCCTGGAGGAACTCTTCCTGGCTGAGCGAATCGGCGCGGTTCAGCAGACCCAGCAAAAGGTCTTCGGGTTCATCGGAGGTCTGGCTGCCGCGGTAGTCCTCATCGTTGGCGGCGGTCAATGCCCGCGGTGTAATCAGTAATTGAGGCAGCGTTCCCGGACGGCCGGTCAGGAAATTGATAAAAGTTCCGACCTGCTCCCTCTGTTCCGCGGTGCCGGACGCGAACTCAATGCCCATGCCGAATTCAGGGTGCATGACTCGGACCATCCCTTCGGCCTGCACTTCCATGTCTTCAGCTTTGAGGCAGAGAACGATGCCGGAGCGTTCCGGAAATGGCGATTCGGTTTCGACGTAGCATCCACCCAGGCTGAGATCGGTGAGCTTGCACTCGGAAACGGGCTCGGGATCTTCCGGAAGAAATTCCGCCGCGTTGGCCACGACCCAGGCCTTGAGGGTTTGACGCGGGTTCTCCGGGAGATCAATGTAGCGCACGCCCGATTCGCCGTTGGGATTTGCCCAGGCGACTTCACCGCGAATATCCATCCCGGTCTGATCGGGAAGTTCGAAATGAGCATTGATAACGGCGGACGGACAAAGCGGCTGTGCCGCCAGGACATCCAGACCGTCTTCGCTCAGGTCAAGCAGAATGCCTTCCATCTCCATGCCATTCTCGACCCGCAGTTTTACCGGGAGCTGGACTGGAACCCGGAAGGAGCGGCGGCGTTCGCGCTTCATCAGGGCCATGGCAGCGCGCAGGCTGGCTTCGGCCTGTTGCTGGGAAATGGGTTTGTAAAGGACGAAATTTGCGCCGGCTCCGAAAACATGGCGCACCTTGGTTTTGTCGCCGAGCAAAGCTACGGTGACGGTTTTGTGCGGAGCTGAGGACTGGTAGGCGTTTTGCAGGACCAGAGCGGCGCTGTGGGGATCGTCATAGTCAACGATCACGGCGTCGAATTTCTGCTCTGTCAGGCGGCAAAGCGCGTCGGGATAGCCGCAGACCTGCACGCCCAGGCCGAAACCGGCCAGGACGGACGTGAGCACCGACGTCGCCTGCTCGTCTTTGCAAACCAGAAGAGACTGAAATGTCATAAGCGGGCCCTGTGCCCCAACTCAATTCATGCCGGACTAAGGCCAGCGCGGAGCGCGCGGAGCTGGCTTGGGAGCGGATGTCGCACCCGAAGCCTCCAGCCCGGCTCGTGCTGCCATGCTGTTACCGTTATCCTCTACCTCGGCCAAAACCGCGCTTTCCTCATCGTCACTTTCGGCGAGCAGAGGGGCGACTTCGCGCAGTTTTTCAGCCGCCTGTTGCAAAGCCTCAATCTGCTTGCTGAGCTGGGCGTACTTAGCCTGCTTACGGCGTAAAACCTCGTGAATATCCTTCATTACGTCCCCCTGTGGCGAATGTAAGTACAGAGGGAGCCAGGGTCAATCGCAATCCCCCTGCAGCTGATTACGGCAGTAACCGCGAGGGCTTACTGGACGGGAGAATTAGGGGCTTCTAGCTACTAGTTTCTGGCTCGTGGCTACGCATAGATTCCCCAGGCTTGAAAGTTCATTGAGGTTTACCGGGGTGGGGGAGCGGAACCGGGAATCGCGGGAGATGCGCCATATGCCATATGGCCTATTCGTGCCAGGGATTGGCACGAAGGTGGAATGTACACCTTTGCGGGCGGGAAGTACCTTCCTTGGTGAGCAGACCTGGGGGAGGGCTGTTCGGGCGCTCCATAACTCGCGAGAGTTTGGGGCGCTTCTTATTTGGAGGCGTTTTCTTCCGCGCGGGGACGATTCAGGCCCGTATTCCGTTCGTGCTGCAAGCCCATCTCACACTGCAAGGTTCACCCTCACTATTCAGTAGCCCGCCCTGGGGCGGATAGTATGATTTGCCGGAAGGATCGTGGTCGATCCTTCACCGGAAAAAGTTCGCGGCCGCGGTTGTCCCTCGAACGGGCTAAGGGCGAAAAGGAAATGCCATGAAGATCAGCCTCACGTTGGGCTTCGTGTTGTTAAGCAGTTTGCTGATGGCGCTCGACCCGGCGTTTGACAACTTCGCCGATGCCAGCAAACTCATTGCGCTCGAAAACGCCTGGAACCAGGCGCAACTTCACCACGACGCGAAAGCGGTGAGCAACCTGGTTTCCGATGGCTTTGTCTATACGGACTATGACGGCACGGTCATGAACAAGGCGGCGTTTCTCAAAGACCTGAAGGATCCCGATTATCGCGCCAGCCTGATTGCCAATGACGAAGCCCGGGTCATTTCCTATGTCAACGCGGCGATTGTGGTGGGCACGTACCACTCCAAGGGAACTTACAAACGCCAGCCCTTCGAACATTACGGACGCTTCACCGACACCTGGCTTTACCAGGACAACAAGTGGGAGTGCGTGGCCAGCCACACCAACCTGTTGAAGAAATAGACTCGGAAAATAATTTTGTTAAGTAAGCGGCTGAGTGGGGCCGGGGCTGCTCAATGCCCGGATTTTTTCCAGAAGTTCGGATGCCGCCTGGCCGGCTTCGAGAGTGGAGAATTCCTCTCCCAGTTCGAGTACCGGCGCGGAGCAGGCGCTGCGGAAGGCCTGCTCGGCACCGGGAGCACCTTTCAGGCTGGGACCCAGGATTGCAAGACCCGGTCGCGTGGCTCGCAGCAGGATCATGGCGTCGCGGAGATTGTTATTGGTGAGGACGTGGTAACCGGCGCGACTTAACAATTCCCGCAGGTAGGCAAGCACATTGGCGGACGAGTCTATACACAACACCGAGTGGCCGGTCTGCGCCGCGCGCGCCGGCGTGGCTTGTCGGCGGTAAAAGGCGAGCACGGCATTTTCTTCGGTGTCATGGATGTCAAAGAGGGTGGTCAGGCTGGTGATCTTCAGGACTTTGTGGACGACTTCCGGAACCTGACACAGTTTGAGGTCGCCGCGAGCGCTGCGGGTGCTGGTCATCAGGCGTACCAGCATTCCCAGTCCGTTGCTGTCAACGAAATTGACTTCGCCCAGATGCAGCACGATGTCGCTACGATCGCGCAGAAGATCAACGATGTGGGCGTGCAGTACGTCGGTTTCGCCGGACGCGATGCGTCCGCTGCAACTGACGATGGTGACCTTCCCGACTTCCCGCGTCTTGAGTGAAAGCGGCACAACGCCTCCTCGCACAACCTGAGAGGCAGGTTCACGAATCGCGTTATTATACCGGACTGCGGCGCCGCCGGTTCTGAAGGGTCTCCGCCTGCGATCCTGGACAACGGTACTTTTGTGACTCGTCTTCAATGAACTCATCTGCGATCACGCCAAACGACGCGCATCGAACCGTCGCCGAGACTCTGCGAAGCCCGGCCGTGGTGGAATTCGTGAGGGCCTCGGTAAAGGCCGGCTACCTTGAATTCTTCGGGGCGCACAGCGACGAAGTCTGCGGGATGGTGGACCGTGCATTCGACAGACTCTCGCGAAGCCAGAGCGACGGCGTCGACCCGGGCCAGCTGATCAGCGTGACCTCGGCGCTTTTGGACGACACTTTCTGGAAATCGGATCCTTCGTTCTGGTTCAACCGGATTTATCACCAGTACAAGACGCAAATCAAACCAGAGGCTGATTTCCAGCGGTTGCAGAATCTGTTACCGGGCAAGAAGGTGTTGGACTATGGCTGTGGCAGCGGCTACCTCTCCGCCCGCCTGGCAAAGGGCGGATACGACGTTTTCACGACCGACGTGCTGGATTACCGCTACGCCGAAGCGCGGCATCTGCCGTTTGTCCGGATGGCATCGGCGACGGACATTTCTTTCCCCGACGACAGCGTGGACGTTGCACTGGTGTTGGCGGTGCTACATCACATCAATCCGGATGACTTGCCGCGTGTGCTCCAGCGGCTGAGAAAAATCGCCCGCTATGCCCTGATCAAAGAGGACACTTATGGTTTGCCGGCGCAGGCTGAAGGCCTGGCGGAAAGTCTGACGACGCAACCGTTGCTGCGAAGCTTTGTGGCGATGACGCTCGAGGTGCAGCAACAGGTGCTGGCTTTGATTGATTTCTTTGCGAACGCAATTGCCCAGGGACTTCCAGAAATGAATATGCCTTTTGAGTTCAAGACGGTCACCCAATGGGAGCAGGTACTGCTTCAAAACGGATTCAGGGTGAACCAGAGCCTGGTTGTGGGTTTCGAACCGGGACGCATGCACAAGAGTTGCCATGTGTGGCTGGTGTGCGAACGAACGGCATAGCCGGGACAGTGTGGTTAGCGGGAAAGAGGCGCGGAGCTGGGGAAGCTGACTGCCACGACCTCATTCGAAATGAATGAGACGGTAATGTTGGTTTCTCGCTCCAGCCGCGGCGCACCGCCGGAAAAAGGTTCGTAGCGCCACTGCCGCACGGCTTCGACCGCGGCCGCAGCCAGGGCGCGGTCTCCGGTGAGCACTCTGACCCGGCTTACCGCGCCGTCGTACCCCACCACAGCCTGAAGCGATACTTTGCCGCGAGCCTGGGTCTCAGGACAGACCGGATACACCAGTTTCCGGGGGCGGCCCGAGATCTGCATTCGAGGCTCATCCGCCACAGTGTCGAAAGTGTTTGCAGGGGCTGGAGCCGGACGATGAAGGCTGGCCGTAATGTCATTCGGTTTGCTGACGGCTGCAAGCGTGTGGGCCGGCGGAGCTGCGCGCTGGACAGCCGGGGTGGCTGTCCCCGCGTGGGCGGTGGTGGTCTCTGTGTTGCTGGTTGTGCTGGCGAGGGGAACTGCGTCCGGACTCGAGGCAGCTTCGACAGTTGCCGGGCTGGAATCTTTCTGCGGCAAGTTTTTCGGAGTAATGTCGCTCGCAATCGCGATGGGTTCGGCCGTCTGGTGAGAGGCGGCTGCCTCAGTGGACGTTGAAGTGGCGACCGGTTGGGCTCCCAATTGATGCCAGGCCAATATTGCGATCACGAGCACCGCGACGGCGGTCGCAACTTTCATAGTCATCCGATTAAAAGCAAATCGAGGGTAAAAAGGCTTGGACGAGAGAGCAGGAACGTCCGGCGATTTCTTTTCAGCCGCGACTGGCTTTCTGACCTCAACCGAAGAGGCCAGGGTTGAAAATGCCGATGGCTTGAAACCTTCCACCGTACCTACTACAACGGCGTCGTGCAGTTCATGTGAGCCGTAATTGGATGCTTCCCGGTGTAAAGACTCGATCAGCTTCTTTTGGCGCGGACTCAGGACGTTTTGGGGAAGGCTGCGGAAATTCCGGAAGGTCCACAGAAGATAGACTCGGTCCCAGCCGGAAGCCGGAGCGTAGACCACGCCCTGACCGCTATCGAGTGCGACAAGAACCCGCTGTGGGAACAAAGGAAGACTCCGGGGGGATTGAATGCTTCCTGCCATGTCGCAGTTCGGTTGCCAGACCCTGGCGGGGTAACTGGTTACCCCGAAAGATGTTGTGGTTGAGCAGCTTGGGTGGGGCCGGGCGAAAGTGCAAAACTTTTCATCCAGGACGCGCCTGCGTCGGAACTGCCCGACGACTCGGTTCCGTTCAACCCACTGAACTGCGTTGACAATCCTGCGCGGCGCTCTCTAAATAGCGGACACCCTGCGCAAGGCTGTTGAAGTCGGCGGGCTGAGAGCCATGAAAAGACACCGGGTTGTAGTCGCAATCTTTGGAATCGTTCTCCTCGCGAATAGCGCTCAGGCGGGCCAGATTAAACCGGACGCAGCGCCGCGGCAGAATCAATGGCTGCGAGAGCATCTGCTCGAGCCTGCATCCAGCAACTCCGAATCGAGGCTGCCGTTCTCGTTCGTCTACGACAGGCAGCCATCCGCTGAGCTGCTGAAAGTCTGGCCGAAGACCAGCACAACCAAACAGCTCGACGGCCGCACGGAACACACGCTCACCTGGAGCGATCCAAAAACTGGGCTGCAAGTACGCCTGGCAGCCGTGGAATATACGGGCTCTCCGGTGGTCGAGTGGACGGCGTATTTCAGGAACAGCGGCAAGACGGATGCGCCCATCCTCGAAGACGTTCAACCCCTGGATACGTCAGTTGCGCTTTCGGGCAGCGGCATTCCTACCATCCTCTATTCCAGGGGAGCTGGCGGGATGGACGCTTACGCGCTCCAGAAGAAGCCTCTGAACCAGCTTGAGGCCTTCAGCATTTCGAACGGCGGAGGCAGCAAGACCGGCGACACCATACCGTTTTTCGACATCATGACCGGCGGACGCGGTGTGATCGGAGCCATGGGGTGGCCGGGCACGTGGGTCATCTCCTTCGCTCGGCCGGCCGAGGAAGAAATTGCAATGCGGGCCGGCATGGCAAAAACGCATCTGTCTTTGCATCCCGGCGAGGAGATCCGCACCCCGCAAATCCTGCTGCTGCCCTGGCAGGGGGACGACGCTGACGCCCATAACGTTTTACGGCGACACATTCTGAAGTACCACATGCCGCAGTACAACGGGAAGCCGGTCGTCCTTCCCATATCGCACGGCGGATGGGGCGGCGAGAAGACATCCACTAGCCTGCATTTAATCGAGCAGATCACGAATGAAAAAATCGGCTTTGAGAATTTTTGGCTGGATGCGGGATGGTATGGGAAGGACCGTCCGGTGGAAGAATTTCAGGTGTTCCATCGGGAAGACTGGTTCCTGTATGCGGGAGACTGGCGCATCAACAAGATTCCTCATCCCGACGGATTCGCGCCGATCAGTGCGGCGGCTCATGCCCACGACATGAAGT
>Ga0066790_10000280_pt1 | contig 18004 bp, 11 predicted proteins | sample OrgsoiDNA2013050_FD_70963 | JGI IMG/M metagenome (GOLD analysis project Ga0066790, IMG submission 70963) | Permafrost soil microbial communities from the Arctic, to analyse light accelerated degradation of dissolved organic matter (DOM) -... | ecosystem: Environmental > Terrestrial > Soil >...
AGGCCTTGAATCTGGCCGAGGAAACGTTGCGCCGGATGCGGCTAAGGCTTGGTGAGATGCATCCGCTGACCCTCTCCTGTGCGGTCAACCTGGCCAACTGCCTCGGCGACTCGGGAGAATACACCGCAGCGGAGGCGCTCGAGCGTGAGACGTTCTCGCGGCTTCGTGAAGCCCTCGGCCATGATCACCCGGATGTTCTCGCCTGTGAGGCTGGCCTCGCGGTCACCCTGCACGACGCAGGAAGGGAAAAGGAGGCCAGGGAGCTCAAGGCCAGGATCCTGGTCGACTTCGGCCGCATTCTGGGGAGCGGGCACCCGGACGCGGAACAACTGCGGCGGGGTCAGCGGATCAACCGAGATCTGGAACCACAGCAATTCTGACCGCGCCGGGCTGGGCGCGGCACGTCAGCCCCGGTATGGGTGCGGTCACGCCGCGCGCTGCTCGGCGGACAGCCACCGCAGAATGTCCGGGAGCACATCGAGAGCCCCGAAGTGGGCCGCGCCCGCCTGCACCACCACCGCTGCACTTGGTATCCGATCGGCGAGCCACCTGGCGTGGCTGACGGGAGACAGGTTGTCGCTCGCTCCGTGCCAGAGCAGGACGGGAACGGTGACAGTGGCCGGATCAAACCCCCACGGGGAGTAAAAGGCCAGGGCGTCATCGATCCAGCCGAACGCGGATGTCCGCAGCGCTTCGGCATAGGTTTCCAGCAACATCGAGCGGATGCCCCGATCCGCGACCACGCGGCGGTCTGGATCGGGCATGTCCGCCTGGAGGCTCGCTAGCAGGCTAGCTGGGTCAGCCCGGACCGCGTCGGCGGCCGCTTCGGTGCGCGCAGCGACTCCCTGGTAGCCCTTGGCCGCCGCCATATGCTCCAGGGTGTTCGATTGCGTCATTCCGTCGTACCAGTCGAGCCCGTCGGCGCTGCGGGGTGCGAGGCCGACCAGGACCGCCGCTTTGGTCAGGCGTTCGGGCAGCAGCGCGGCGCAGGCGAGGGCATGAGGGCCGCCCCCGGAGCGGCCGACGACGGCGAATTTCTCCAGACCAAACGCGTCCGCGATGGCGAGCACGTCCGCGGCGGCATCGGCCACCCGCCGTCCCTCCAAACGATCGGATTCCCCGTAGCCTGGCCGGTCGAAGGAAATAAGCCGGACCCCCAGGCGGTGCAGAACGGCCGGACGCGGCCGCGGGCCAAGCCGGCTCCCCGGAGTCCCGTGCAGGAGGAAGATGGGCTTCCCGTCGGGGTCGCCGTACATCTCGGTGGAAATTAGCCTGTTGTCGGCCGTCTTCACCGCATGTTTCACAGTTGTCCTCACCGTTTTGCGCCGTTTGCTACTGATGGGCGAATTAATCATCAGCACGCGGGCGGCGATCCGGCAACGTGCGACGGGCAGTCGGAGCCAGGCGGCGCCCCTTACTCGGTGCAGCCGACGATGCGCAGCGCGAATTCGCCGTACTCACGGGCCACGTAGGTGTCCGGGTAGCGGCCGCTGGGCCGGAACCAGGACTTGGCGCCGTTGCCCATCTCCAGCACGGCGAAGGCGGCCAGGTCCGGGGTGCCCGTCCGGAAGCGCCCGCTGCGATGGCCGCCCTCGATGATCCGCCGGATCCGGCCGCCGTACTCGTCCCGCTTGGCCACGATGGCCAGCCGGTTGGCGGGTTCCAGGCTGCGCACCTCGTTGTTGCACACCGTGACCTCGTCCGGGTACCGCAGGAAGTCCAGCACCAGCGACTCCGTCGCGCGCCGCAGTTGCCCCGCCACGTCATCGATCCCGGCGATCGCCTGGTCGAGGGCGGCGATCGCCCGGTCCATCGCCCGGTCCATAATCGCGTGCAGGATCTCCTGCTTCGAGGTCACGTGGTTGTACAGGCCGGGCGCGCTTACCCCGAGTACTTCGGCGATTTCCTTCATGGACGTACCCCGGTAACCGCGCTCGGCGAACAGTGCGCAAGCGGCGTCGATGACCGTGGCCCGGTTCGCCGTGGTTGACCTCTCCACACCCGGAAGCTTAGGGTTAATGAACGTTAATTCGGAAGACAGGGCGCTGTGTGCGGCCGACGGTGCACGCGAGGAGTCCACCCATGACCGCATCCATGAGCTGGGAACTTGACCGTGAGCACGAGGAGTTCCGGGCCAGCGTCCGGGCGTTCGTGGACCGTCAGGTACGCCCCGTGGTCGAGGAATCGGAAGCAGCCGGCCGTCCGCCCGCGGCGCTGCTGAAGGAGATGGGCAGCGCCGGTCTCCTGGGGCTGGCGGTGCCAGAGGAGTACGGGGGCGGCGGCGGGGACACCCTGGCCATCGTTCTGCTGTCGGAGGAGCTGGCCCGCGCCAGCGGCGGCATCGCGGTGACCGCGCTGGTGACCGGGTATATGTCCACCCCGCACATCGCGCATTTCGGCACGGACGAGCAGCGCGCCCGCTACCTGCCCGACCTGGTGTCCGGGGAGAAGATCGCCGCGATCGCGGTGACCGAGCCCGGCGCCGGATCCGACGTGGCCGCCATCACGACCCGCGCGGCCCCGGCCGATGGGGGATTCCGGCTCGACGGCACCAAGATGTTCATCACCAACGCGGGGATCGCCGATGTCTTCGTGGTGGCCGCGCGCACCTCGCCCGACGGGCACCGTGGGATCACTACCTTCATCGTTGACGCCGGCAATCCCGGACTGTCGCTGGGCCGCCCGCTGCGCAAGATGGGCTGGCACGCCTCCGACACCCGCGAGGTGGTGCTGTCCGGCTGCGCCGTGGACGGCGACGCGGTGCTCGGCGAACCGGGCCGCGGCTTCCATCAGATCATGTCCGCCTTCCAGCTAGAACGGCTCACCCTGGCGGCAATGGGGCTCGGGCACGCGGAGGAATGCCTGCGCGCCGCGACCAGCTACGCCCGCGATCGCGAGGTCTTCGGGGTCAGGCTGCTCAGCAAGCAGGTCATCCAGCATCGCCTCGCCGCCCTTTCGGTGGAACTGGAGGCTGCCCGCCTGCTCACCTACCGGGCCGCGGCCCGGCTGGACAGCGATCACCCGGAGACCGGCGCGTCGGTCGCGATGGCCAAGTATCACGCGGCCATCGCGGCGAACCATATCGTCGACGAGTGCGTCCAGCTCTTCGGCGGCAGCGGCTTTCTGGAGGAGACACCCGTTGCCCGCCACTACCGGGACGCCCGGGTCCTGCGCATCGGCGGCGGCACGGACGAGATCCAGCTCGAGATCCTGGCCAAAGGGCTGCCGGGGTGACCGTGCCCCGCGCCGGGGCGGCGACTGCCCCGGCGGCCGCGACTGCCCCGGAAGGGGCTGCCGGAGCCGGAGCAGTCCGCGGTGCCATCGCGGCGGCCCGCCGTGGCAACGACCCGGGCCGCTGGCCGGGCAAGCTGCCGGTCGCCGACCGCCTGGCGGTCCTGCTGGACCCGGGGAGCTGGCGGGAGGACGGTCTGCTCGCGAACGCCACCGCGGAGGGCATGCCCGCCGATGGCGTGCGGACCGGCGTGGGCCGCATCACCGGCCGCCCGGTCGCCGTCATCGCGCACGACTTCGCGGTCAAGGCCGGTTCCTGGGGCCGGCTGACGTGTGAGAAGCAGGTCCGGATCCTGGAACGGGCCGACCGGGACCTGCTGCCCGTGATCTACCTGGTCGACTCCGCGGGCGGCCGCCTTACCGACCAGTTCGGCTTCTTCTCCGATCGCCGCGGGGCCTCTCTCATCTTCCATCTGCAGGTTGCCCTGTCCGGGCGGGTGCCGCAGATCTGCTGCCTGCTCGGCCCATCGGCGGCCGGCGGCGCGTACATGCCGGCGTTCACCGACTGGGTGGGCATGGTCGAGGGCAACGCGTCCATGTACCTGGCGTCGCCACGGGTCGCGGAAAAGGTCACCGGCGAGCGGACCACGCTGGAGGAGATGGGCGGCGCGGTGATGCACGCCACCATCTCCGGCTGTGCGGACGAGGTGTTCGGCTCCGATTGGGAAGCCATCTCCGCGGCTCGCCTGCTGCTGTCCTACCTGCCGGACAGCTGGGAGCAGCGACCGCCGGCCGCGGCTCCCGTCGCACCGGCCCGCCCCGACTGGGCGGGCGTGATACCGGCGGCCGAGTCGGAAGGCTACGACGTCGGCGACGTCATCGAGGGGCTGGTCGACGCGGGCTCGTTCTTCGAGATCAAGGCGCGCTGGGCGGAGGAGATCGTCGTCGGGCTGGGCCGCCTGGACGGCCAGGTCGTGGGGATCGTGGCCAACCAGCCCCAGGTCCGCAGCGGCGCGATCTTCGTCGACTCCGCGGACAAGGCCGCCCGCTTCATCACGATGTGCGACGCGTTCAACGTGCCGCTGATCTTCCTGCACGACGTGCCCGGGTTCATGGTCGGGGCCGCGGTCGAGCGGCAGGGCATCATCCGCCACGGCGCGAAGATGATCACCGCGATGGCCAGCGCCGAGGTGCCCAAGTTCTCGGTTATCCTGCGCAAGAGCTACGCGGCCGGCTACTACGCGATGTGCGCCCCGGGGTTCGCGCCCCGGGCGTCGATCGCGCTGCCTACCGCGTCCGTCGGGCCGATGGCCGCGGAGGCCTCGGTCAATGCGATGTACGCCAGGAAGATCGCCGAGATCACTGACCCCCGCCAGCGCGAGGCCTTCACCGAGGCCCGGCTCGCCGAGCAGCGCGCCGGCATCGATCTGCTCCGGCTGGCCAGCGAACTCGTGGTCGATGCGGTGGTAGAGCCCGCGGACCTGCGCACCGAGCTCATCGCGCGCCTCGCCGACGCGGTGAACTGGACCCGCGGACCGCAGCGACGACATCATCACATCAGCCCGGTCTGATCACGGCCGGGCCCATCGAGTAGTACCTCCGGGGAGGATGTCTATGGCAGACAATCTGAGCCAGCTGCTGGCGACACCGCTGCAGCCGCTGCGCGAGCAGTGGTACTCGGCCGCGCAGGCCGAGCTGCTGCGGGCCGCCCGGGCCCGGCATGAGCAGAGCCCCGACGCCTACTGGACCTGGGTGGCGGAACAGCAGCGCTGGATGCAGCCGTGGGACACCGTCCGGACCGGCGAACTCGGCGACTTCACCTACTTCGGCGGCGGCCGGATGAACGTCGCGGACAACTGCGTGGACCGCTGGGCCGAGGATCCCGCCACCGCGGGCCGGACCGCGGTGATCTGGGAAGGCGAGCCCGGCGACGTCCGCACCGTGACCTACGCCGAGCTGGCCAGCGAGGTGAGCCGGCTGGCCGGCGCGCTCGCGTCGCTCGGCGTGGCCCAGGGGGACGTCGTCGCGATCTATATGCCGAACACGATCGAGGCGTTCACCGCGGTGCACGCCTGCAACCGGATCGGCGCCGTCTACACCATCTTGTTCGCCGGTTTCGGCCCGGACGCGGTGCGGTCCCGGCTGGAGGCCTCGCGCGCCAAGGTCGTCCTGGTCCTCGACGCGTCGCACCGGCGCGGCAAGCTCGTTCCGTTGCTGGACACCCTGCGGACGGCGCGCGGTGCGGCCGGGGCCGTCGAGCACACGATCGTCGTCGACCGCACAGGGCGCGGCGTGCCGCTGCAACCCGGTGAGATGTCCTACCCAGACGCGCTCGCGCTGTCGCCCGGCGGGGTTCCGGCCGTCCCGCTGGAGGCGAACGACCCCGCCTTCCTGATCTTCACCAGCGGAACCGAGGCCAGGCCGAAGGGTGTCGTGCACAGCGTGGCCGGCTTCCTGCTCGGTACCTGGGCCAACGTCCGCTGGCAGGTGGGCCCCGAGGACAATGACGTCTACTGGGTGGCGGCCGACGTGGGCTGGCTGACCTTCCCGATCCAGGCCGTCGTCGGGGGACTGGCCAACGGCATGACGGTCGCCTGCTTCGAGGGGGCAATGGACACCCCGAGCAACGCGCGCTTCTACGAGATATGCGAGAAGCACCACGTCACCAAGGTCCTCGGCGCGCCTACCCTGCTGCGCATGCTGCGCAAGTACGGCGACGAGCTCGCCGCCGCGCACCCCCTGCCCGACCTGCGGCTGGTGACGGTCCAGGGCGAGCCGCTCGACGGCGGGACGTTCACCTGGGCCACCAGGCACCTGGGTGGCGGGGTCCCCGTCGTCAACGCCTACGGGCAGACCGAGACCGGCTCGACGTGGGCCTACTCCGTCGCGGGGGCTGAGGCCCTCAAGCCCGGCTCCACCGGCCCGGTCGTGCCCGGGCACGTGTACGACATCCTCGACGACGACGGGAGGCCGGTGCCGCCCGGAGCCAAGGGAAACCTGGTCCTGACCCAGCCATTCCCGACGCTGGCCCGCACGGTCTGGGACGACCCGGATCGCTATCAGCACGCCTACTTCGACCGGTTCCCCGGCTGCTACTGCACCAACGACGAGGCGGTGCTCGACGCGGACGGTCACCTGTGGGTCCTCGGCCGCGCCGACGATGTGATCAACGTGGCGGCGCACCGGATCTCGACCCTTGAGATCGAGGCGATCGCGACCGCGCATCCGCAGGTCGCGGAGGCCGCGGTAGTCGGCGTGACCGATGCGACGAAGGGCACTGTGCCGGTCGCCTTCCTCACCCTGCTGGACGGCGCGGATCCGGGCCGGGTCCGCCAGGACGTGTCCGCCGAGGTGGCGTCGCAGCTGGGCGGCTACGCCCGGCTCGGCGCCGTCTACCTGACCTCCGCGCTGCCGAAGACGCGCACCGGCAAGATCATGCGGCGGCTGCTGCGGGACGTGGTCGAGCACGGCGGCCCGCAGGGCGACATCAGCGCCATGGAAGACCTGGCCGGGCTGCAGGCGGCCCAGCAGGCGGTGCAGCAGGCCGTGGCCGCCGAAGCCGTCCCTAGCGTGTGATGGCCGTGTCCGGACTCTGGTTCGAGCAGCTCGAACCCGGCCTGCGGGTGGAGCACGCGACGACGCGCACCGTCACCGAGACCGACAACGTGCTGTTCACGACGATGACCATGAATCCGCAGCCGCTTCATCTGGACGCGGAGTTCGCGGCCACCACCGAGTTCGGGCGGCCGCTGGTGAACAGCCTGTTCACGCTGGGGCTCGTGGTCGGCCTGGCCGTGCCGGAGCTGACTCTCGGCACCACCGTGGCTAACCTCGGCTTCTCCCGGGTCGACTTCCCCGCCCCGGTGTTCACCGGCGACACTATCCACGTGGTGACCGATGTCGTCGATGCCCGCCGGTCCCGGTCCCGGCCCGGCGCCGGGATCGTCACCTTCAGCCATCACGGCATCAATCAGCGCGGGGAGACGGTCTGCGTGGCCGTGCGGGCGGCGATGATGCGGTGCCGGCCGGAACCCGCGCCCGGGCCGGGCTGAGCGTGTCATGCCGGAGCTGACCCGCGTCCGCAGCATGCTGTTCATGCCGGGTACCCGGGCCGACATGATCGCGAAGATCCCCCGGTTTGCTCCCGATGTGGCGATCGCGGACCTCGAGGACGCGGTGGCGCCGGGAGACAAGGACAGCGCCCGGCGTACCACCGCGGCGGCGATCGACGCCCTGGACCCGGACGGCCCGGGCACCGTGCTGGTCCGCGTCAACCCGGTCGGCACACCATGGTTCGCCGCCGACGTCGCGGCCGCCGCCGGATGCGCCGCGGCGGGCGTTGTGGTGCCCAAGCTGGCCACCCGGCAGCAGCTGGCCGAGGTTACCCGCGCGCTTGCGGAGCACTCCTGGACCGGTGCCCTGGTCATCGCCGGCATCGAGACCGCGCTCGGCGTCGCCGACGTCCGGGCCCTCTTGGACAGCGGGGCCGGCCGGCTCAGCGGGGCCTACTTCGGCGCGGAGGACTACATCGCCGACATCGGCGGCCGGCGCAGCCCCGGAGGCGAAGAGGTGCTGTACGCCCGCAGCCAGGTGTGCCTGGCCGCTTATCTGGCCGGCATTCCCGCCATCGACCAGGTAACCGTCGACGTCGCCGATGAGGCCCAGTTCCTCGCCGACGCACGCCGCGGGCAAAGCCTCGGCTACCAGGGCAAGATGTGCATCCATCCCCGTCAGGTCGGGCTGGCCCACCAGGTGTTCACGCCCACTTCCGAGGAGGTGGCGCACGCCCGCGCCGTGGTCGCGGCCGGAGCGGCGGGGGTCGGGGTGGTCGACGGCCAGATGGTCGACGGCGTCCACGTGCGGATGGCCCGCGCCGTGCTGGCGCGCGCTCCCGGGACGCGGGACCTGGCGGGACCCGCGTGACCGCCGTGCGCCCATCGCGGACTACCGAGTTCAAACGGGTGCTGATCGCCAACCGCGGCGAGATCGCGCTGCGCGTGGTCCGAGCGTGCCGCGACGCCGGGATGGCCAGCATCGCGGTCTATGCCGCCGACGACGAGGGCGCGCCCTTCGCCGTGCTGGCCGACGAGGCGGTCGCGCTGGACGGCAGGGGCCCGGCCGGGACCTATCTCGACGCCGGGAAACTGCTGGCCGCGGCCGAGCAGACCGGCGCCGACGCCGTGCATCCCGGGTACGGCTTCCTCGCCGAGAACGCCGGCTTCGCCCAGGCCGTCCTGGATGCGGGCCTGACCTGGATCGGGCCGCCCCCGGACGTCATCCGCGCGCTCGGGGACAAGGTGCAGGCCCGCGCCATCGCCGCCCGGGCCGGCGCGCCACTGGTAGCCGGTACGCCCGGGCCCATCGCCGATGCCGGCGAAGCGGTCCGGTTTGCTGAGCAGCACGGACTGCCGATTGCGATCAAGGCGGCGCACGGCGGCGGCGGGCGCGGGCTGCGGATCGCCCGCGAGCTCAGCGAGGTCGCGGGCCTGTTCGAGGCCGTGGTCCGTGAGGCCCGGTCCGCGTTCGGCCGCAGTGAATGTTTCGCCGAGGTCTACGTCGAGCGCGGCCGGCACGTCGAGGTGCAGGTCCTCGCGGACACCCGGGGCGGCGTGCTCATCGCCGGGACCCGGGACTGCACGCTTCAGCGCCGCTATCAGAAGCTCGTCGAAGAGGCGCCCGCGCCGTACCTGACCAGCGGCCAGCGGGCCGTGCTGATGCGTTCCGCGGCCGCCATCTGCCGCGAGGCGGGCTACGTCAGCGCCGGCACGGTCGAATTCCTGCTGTCGGCGGCGGGGGAGCTGTCCTTCCTGGAGGTCAACACGCGGCTTCAGGTCGAGCACTCCGTGACCGAGGAAACCATCGACGTGGACCTGGTCCGGGCTCAGTTGCTGATCGCCGCCGGGCACCCGCTGACCGCCGCGACCGGGCTCGCCGGCCAGATCATGACGCCGCGGCGGCACGCCATCGAGTTCCGGGTCAACGCCGAGGATCCGGACCGCGGGTTCGCCCCGTGCACCGGCACGATCACCCGGTTCCGGCCGCCCGGCGGCCCCGGGGTACGGGTCGATTCCGGCGTCGAGGCCGGCAGTGTGATCGGCGGGGAGTACGACTCACTGCTGGCCAAGGTGATCGTCACGGGGCGCGATCGCGCCCAGGCCATCGAACGGGCCCGTCGCGCGCTGGCCGAGTTCGGCATCGCGGGCGTCCGCACCACCTTGCCCTTTCTCCGGGCTGTCCTGGCCGAGCCCGCCTTCACCGGCGGCGGGCCGGACGGCTTCGCCGTCCACACCAGCTGGATCGAGCAGGACTACCTGCCCCGCGCCACGGCCGCCGGGGGCGCCCCCGGCGGTGACGACGCGGACGACGGGCGGGTGGCGGTCCGGATCGGGCGCCGCTGGCTCATGGCGGACGTGCCCGGTCTGGCCCAGGCACGCGAAGGTCCCCTGGCCCGCGCGCGCGAGCAGGCCCGGGAGCGCCGGGAGCGGGCCGCCCAGGCGGCCGGCGACGCGGTCACCGCGCCCATGCAGGGGACGGTGGTGCGGCTGCTGGTGACGGAGGGCGAAGAGGTCACGACCGGGCAGGTGATCGCGGTCGTCGAGGCCATGAAGATGGAGAACCCGCTGCACGCGCCGCACGCTGGCCGCATCACCGGGGTGCAGGTCGCGGCCGGTGACACCGTCAGCCAGGGGGCCACGCTCTGCCACGTCACGGAGCCCGCATGAGATCAGGCCTCATGATTGGCACGTCCGGTTCCTTCGGGGCCGTCGCCGCCGATGCCCGCCGTGCCGAGCGGCTCGGTTTCGATCTGGTGGCGTCCGGCGAGCACGTTTTCTTCCATGGCCCGACGTCCAATGCGTTCATCACCCTGGCCGCGGCGGCCGGGGCCACCGAGCGGATCCGGCTGCTGAGCGCGCTTACTATCCTGCCGCTGTACCCGATGGCGATGGCCGCGAAGATGGCGTCCGCGCTGGACCTGATCTCCAACGGCCGCTTCGACCTCGGCGTCGGCGTCGGCGGGGAGTATCCGCCGGAGTTCGCCGCGGTCGGTGCTCCCGTCGCGGGCCGGGGACCGCGCACCGACGAAGCACTCGAGGTCATGGTGCGGCTGCTGTCCGGTGAGCGGGTCACCGCCGAGGGGCCGTTCGGCTCGCTGCAGGACCTCCGGCTGGAGCCGCCGCCGGTACAGCGGCCGCATCCGCCGATCTGGGTGGGCGGCCGCCAGATGCCCGCGATGCGGCGGGCCGGCCGGTTCGGTGACGTCTGGATGCCCTACATGGTCAGCCCGGGGTCCTTCGCCCGCAGCCTCGCCCGGGCGCGGGCCTTCGCGGAGCAGGCTGGCCGGCCCGCTACCGCAGTCGCCGGTGCGCTGTTCATCTGGGGCTGCGTCGATGACGATGCCGGGCGGGCCCGGCGCGAGGCCGTGGAGTTCGTGAGCCGCGTCTACCACCAGGACTTCGAGCCCCTGGCTGACCGGTACCTGCTGCACGGCGACCCGGACACGGTGACGGCCCGGCTCACCGAGTATCACGCGGCCGGCGCGGACACGGTGATCTTCAGCCCGGCCTGCCCCCCGGAACGGCACACCGACGTTACGGCGCTGTTCGCCCGGGCGGTGCGCCCGCACCTTCCTCCGGGTTAAGTGCGCCTCCGGCCGTCGCCAGCGCGCCGTCCTCCGCTGTCGTCGGGGCGGCCGGCGCCTCCTGGGCGGCCGGGCGATCCCGCCGCAGCAGCGGCTGGGCGGCCCGGCGCTGATATGCGGCGGCCAGCCGGGCCGGCGCGGCGATGACGGCCTGCAGGCGGCGGCCCACGTCGATGTGGTCGGCGGTCCAGATCATTCTGACCGCCGCGGCCGTGCCCTGCCCGTCCGTACCGCTGAGGTCCCGCTGCACGGCGTCGATGAGACGCCCATCGGCGGACCCATCGGGCGGCAGTTCCGGGGGCACGTCACCGGATCCAGCCAGCGCCCGCGCCATCGCTTCGTACCAGCTGAAAACCAGCGTCTCGGCCCCGAGTACCTCGTTGCGGGCCGCGGTCCGGTCCCCGGCGGGCACGCCGCCGTCGTCGTGCTGCCACAAGTCGACCACCGCGTCGGCGCTGAGCCGCAGCACGGCGACCCCGGTGATCAGCGCGGCCACGTCCGCCAGTGGCAGGTGCTTCGGGCCGCGTTCGGCGAGGAAACCGCGGAACGCGTCGTCGAGGCGGCGGCCGGCGGCCGCGGCGCGCAGGCTTTCCTCACGCGGGGCCGGGGTCGCGGGCAGCAGCCGATCGCAGCGGACGACACCGAACATGACCGCGCGGTTCAGGTAGTGCGCGGTCTCGGAGTACGCCTCCGACAGCGCCTGGCCCAGGGCGGACGCGGCGCCCCGGGGCCAGAACAGCGCGCCGACACCCATGCTGACCGCACAGCCGATCGCGACGTCCTCCACCCGGACGATCCCCACCTTCCAGCCCGCGGGGGCGATGATGTTGTACAGGATCAGCAGCGTGATGGTGAAGGCGGCTTGCCCCGCGGCGAATGAGATCACGGCCGGGGCCAGCCCGGCGAGGAGCACGGCCAGCGGGAACAGGAACCACAGCACCGTGTCGTTGGTGCCGATCGCCAGGATCAGCGCCCCGCCCAGCACGAAGCCGGCGAGGTTTCCCAGCAGCCCGCGCAGTGCGTTCTGCCCGGTGCTCAGCGCGTTGGATCGCAGCACGGTCAGCGTGCCGAGCACGACCCAGAACGAGTGCTGTACGCCGGTCAGGTCGGCGACGAGGACGGCCAGGCCGAGAGCGACCGCGCCGCGCACGCTGTTGTGCAGCCAGACGGAATGCCGCTCCACGTGGGCGCCGGCCCGCTCCTGCGCCGATGCCAGCGCGCCGCCTGCGCCGTCGGGCTGACGGCCGAGCAGTTGCTGCCACCAGGTGCGCTGCCCCGCGGCCACCGCCCGCTGGATATTCGCGGCGAGGGCCGAGACGGCAAAGCTCAGTTCCTGGGCCCGGAACGACGGTTCGAGTGAGCTGACGTACTCGGCCGCGGACCGCCTGGCGTCCTCGGTCGCGGGCTCCGGATCCGGGCCGGTCGCGATGGCTGACATGGCCATGCGCTCCATCGCGTCCCGGGCTTCGCGCAAGCGTTCCAGGCCGGGCTGAAGCTCACCCGGCTCACCCCCCGCCATGCTCAGCAGGGCGCTCCCGCGCTCGAGCAGATCCGCGGCGGCCAGTTTGACGTCACAGACCGCGGAGAAGGCCGGGCCGGATGGAGCCCCGGCGGGCATCCGGTCGAGGATCGCCTCCAGCCACACCAGTTCGTCCACCAGCCGGACGAGAAAACGCGCGGCCGTGGTCAGGCCGGTGGGGCGGTAAGGGGTGGCGAAGAACGACGTTCGCAGGCCCTGGACCGCCGTGGCGGCGCCGGCGGCCGCTTCGGCGGCGGCCGCTCGGTCAGCGCCGGCTCCGGCGAGGCTGCCGCCGCGGGCCTGGCCGACCTCGGCGCGCATCCGCCGTGCGAGCAGGGCACACGCCCGGACCAGGGGCGCTCGCAGCGGATCATTGGCCGGAGCCGGCCACAGTACGGTGATCGCGATCAGGGACGCCGCTCCGGCCAGCAGCCAGCCGCCGAGCCGGGCCGGGATCGTGCTGGCCGGACCGGGCAGCGTCACCGGCAGGATGAACCCCAGCAGCAGCGAGGTCGACGCGCTGGCCAGTACCGAGCTCACCACGCCGGCGAACAGGACCGCGAAGCCGGCGACGCCCATGCCGATCGCCGCCAGCCAGACGGTGCGCGACGCCAGGGTGCCGATGCAGATGAAGACGGCCCCCACGCCGATCAGCGACACCTGGGCGGCGAGCCGCTCGCGGAGCCGCCCGCCGAACGCGACGAACAGCAGCATGGCCAGCGATCCGAACGCAGCGAACGTGGCCACCGTCGCGTTGCCGATGACCTTCTCGCTCAGCGCGAGCATGGCCGGCATAACGATCGCGGCGCGCCCCGCCCGCCGCAGCGCGGACAGGCCCGCGTCACGGGACCGGAGCCACTGCAGGCCGATCACCGGGTGGCCGGTAGCCCCGTGACCCGGGACTGGCGTGCGGTCAGACGGCATTGAGCAGGTCGCGGGCAGCCGACTCGATGTGCTGTGCGTCGATCCCGGCCGCGGCCATCAGCTCATCGCTGGTGCCCGAGCCCGGCATCTCCCGGACGGCCAGATGCGTCATCCACAGCTTCTGTGGTCCCGCCTCGAGCAGGGCGTCGGAAATGGCGGAACCGAGGCCGCCCTCGGGGTGGTGGTCTTCGGCCACGACCAGGCGCCCGCTCGTCACCGCGGCGGCGGCGACGAGCGTCTCGGTGTCGATGGGCTTGATGGAGTACAGGTCGATGACGCGCGCGTGGATGTCGTCCGCGGCGAGACGGTCGGCGGCGGCCAGGCACGCATGCAGGGTGACGCCGGCCCCGATCAGCGTGACGACGTCCCGCTGACTGGAGCGCAGGACCTTCGACCCGCCGATGGGAAAGGTCTCCCCGGCGCCGTAGAGGACCGGGTAGCCGCCGCGGGTGGTCCGCAGGTAGCTGACGCCGGCCTGGCTGGCCATCTCGTGCACGAGGGCGGCCGCGCTCGTCGCGTCGCTCGGGTACAGGACCGTTGACCCGTGCACCGCGCGCATCATGGCCAGGTCTTCCAGCGCCATCTGGGACGGCCCGTCGGCGCCGATCTCCACGCCCGCGTGGGAGCCCGCCAGCCGGACGTTCGCCTGTGAGATGGCCGCCATCCGGATGAAGTCGTAGGCCCGGGTGAAGAAGGCCGCGAAGGTAGAGGCGAAGGGGACGTAGTGCCGGACGCTGAGGCCGACGGCCGCGGCGACGAGTTGCTGCTCGGCGATGAACATCTCGAAGTAGCGTCCCGGGTACGCCCGGGCGAACTCGTCCGCGTGCGTGGAGTTGCTGACTTCACCATCCAGGGCCACGACCCGGGGATTGGCTGCGCCGAGGGCGACGAGGGCGTCGCCGTAGGCCTTGCGCGTGGCGACCTTGTCGCCGAGCGAGTACGTCGCGGCCGGGCCGGCCGTCCCCGCGCCGCCGGGTGCCGCCGCCTGGGGTTGCGGAGTCGCGGGGTGCGGAGTCGCGGGGTGCGGAGCCGGGCTGGGCCGCGGCCCCCGCACGGTCAGGTGGCGCTCACCGCCGAGCTCGGCGATGGCGCGTTCGGCCATGTCCTCGGGGAAGGGCTTTCCGTGCCAGCCGTTCTGGTTTTCGACTTCGGAGAACCCGCGGCCCTTGATCGTGCGGGCCAGCACCACGGTCGGCTGGTGGCCGGACGTGTCCCCGGCGGTGGTCAGGGCCTGGTCGATTTCGGCCAGGTCATGCCCGTCGATGGTCAGCACCCGCGCGCCGAACGCCTCCGCCCGGCGGGCGTAGGCGCCGAGGTCCCATTGCAGCTCGGTGGGCCCGCGCTGGCCGAGCCGGTTGATGTCGATGATCGCGATCAGGTTGGACAGCTGGTAGTACGAGGCCTTGTCGAGGGCCTCCCAGATGGAGCCCTCGGCCATCTCGCTGTCCCCGCACAGCACCCAGACCCGGTACGGGATCTGGTCCAGGTACTTGCCCGCCAGGGCGACCCCCACCCCGTCGGGGAGTCCCTGGCCCAGGGATCCGGTGGCGACGTCGACCCACGGCAGGGCGGGCGTGGGATGGCCCTCGAGCCGGGCCCCGAAGCGCCGGTACCCGGTCATCAGCTCCTTATCAGATACCACCCCGGCCGCCTTGTAGACCGAGTAGAGCAGCGGGGAGGCATGACCCTTGGAGAAGATCAGGTGGTCGTTGGCGTCGCCGCGCGGGTCGTCCCAGTCGTAACGCAGGTGGCGGCCGATGAGCACCGCCAGCAGGTCGGCGGCGGACATGCTGGATGTGGGATGGCCGGACCCGGCGCTGGTGCTGGACCGGACGGAGTCAACCCGCAGCTGAGCGGCGAGCTCGGCGGTTTCGGCGAGGTCGATCCCGGTGCGCGGCTGAGGCGTGCTGGCCATGTCAGTGACTCTTTCCCCTCGATCGTCGGGTAGCCATCGAACAACCGGCGGCCCGTCACTGTCCAGCCCTTCGGGGCCGGTCCCCTTCCCGGTTCCTTCCTCCCGCGGGAAAGGTGACGGTCGTGTCCGCCGCGATGACCTGGTGCCGAACGGGCAGCAGGGTAAAAGCATGACATGACGCTCATGGCCGTACCGGCGGGAGGCGCCCGTGCCGAACGACAGTGCCACGGCAACGGCGAAGTGGTGCTTGTTCGGCAGCGCGAGCCGCACCTCGCAGATCTCCGGGACCGTGGCCAGGACCGCGCCGCCCATCTGGTGCAAGGTCTGCTGCAGCGAATAGCTGGGGGTCTGGGTGGCGCCTGAACTGCGGCTCAGGGTTAATGTGACAGCGGGGCGTTACAGGGTGATTTCGTCACGTTATAGGTCGATGTCGGCGTTCTTGGTGAGCTCGGTGTAGACGCGGTCCCGGGTGAACGGGAGGTCGGTCAGCCGCCGGCCGGTGGCATCCCGGATCGCATTGGCCAGGGCGGGCGCGACCGGATTGAACGGCGCCTCACTCATCGGCTTGGCCCCGAGCGGGCCGAGCGGGTCGTGGGAGGTGGCGAAGAGCACGTCGGTCCGCGGGACATCGCCGAACTGCGGCAGATGGTAGCTGCGAAACACGCGGGTGCTGACCCGGCCCGAGGCATCGATGTCGACGTGCTCGTACAGCGCCGCGCCCAGCGCCTGGGCGACGCCGCCCTCGACCTGGCCGCGGCATTGCGCCGGGTTGATCACGGTGCCGGCATCGGCGGCGTGCACGCTGTACAGGATCCGGATTTCCCCGGTGGACGGGCGGACCGCCACCCGGAAGCCCTGCACGTTGAACGACACCGACCGCGGGGTCCCGTCGCAGGTCGCCTCGGCCGCGAGCAGTGCGCCGGCCGGCCCGGGTTCCCCCGGGCCCTCCATCTGGGGGGACGCAGGCCGGCCCGCGATCCGGCCGGCCAGCGCGTGGGCCGCGCGCAGTGTGGCCAGTCCCGCCACCACCGTGCCCGTCGACCCGTAGGCGCCCGTGTCATGTGTGACCAGATCGGTGTCGGACTGCCGTAGCTCGATATCGTCGGCGCCTACGCCGAGCGCCTCGGCCGCCAGCTGACGGTGCACCGTGGCCGTGCCGTTGCCGAACTCCGCGGTTCCCACCGATAGCGTGAAGCCGCCGCCGTCCCGCTGGGCGATCCGGGAGTGGGCGTGATGGCCGCCCGGCGGCACGGTGTCGAGCATCGATACCGCGATCCCGGTGCCGGTCCGCCAGCCCGGCCCGGCCGGGACCGGCTCACCTCCGCCGCCGGCCAGTGCGGAGACCACCAGATCCAGGCATTCGGCCAGGCCATAGCTGGCGACCTGGACATCGTCCGGCTCTTCGTGCAGCGAGATCAGCGGGTCCCCGGGCCGGATGACGTTCCGCCGGCGGAACTCGGCCGGGTCGATCGCCAGCTTGCGGGCCAGCTCATCCAGGGCGCACTCGACCGCGAACGCGGCCTGGGACAGGCCGTAGCCGCGGAACGCCCCGGCCGGCACCGTATGGGTGTAGACCGATACGCCGTCGATCTTCTTGTTCGGGCAGCGGTACAGGCTGATCGCCTCGCCACAGCTGTGCATCAGCACCCCGCCGGCGTGGTTGCCGTACGCGCCGGTGTTGGCCACCGTCTGGATCGCCAGCGCCGTCAGTGCGCCGTCCGCACGAGCGCCGGCCTGCACGGTGATCCGCATCGGATGCCGTGTGGTCGCGGCGGTGAACTGCTCCTCCCGGGTGAATTCCAGCTGTACCGGGCGCCGCAGCCGGAGTACGGCCAGGGCGACGACGTCTTCGGTCAGCATTTCCTGCTTGCCGCCGAATCCGCCGCCGACCCGGGCGGCCAGCACCCGCACCTGGCCGGGCGGCAGGCCGAAGATCCGGCAGATCGCATCGCGGGTGAGGAAAGGCGTCTGCGTGCTGGTCCGCAGCACCAGCCGCCGGTCCTCGAGCCAGCCTGTTGTGGCGTGTGTCTCCAGGTGCGCGTGCTGCACCCGGTGGATAGCGAAGCTGTGGCTGACCACCGCCGCGGCATTGGCCAGGCCGGCCGCCACATCCCCCACGCCGCCGTGCACCTCGGCCGCGACGTTGCGCTCCGGGGCGGCGATCCCGTCGGCCGTGCTCTTGTCCCCGTGCACGAGGGGCGCCCCCGGGGCCAGGGCCTCGTCGGGGTCGAGCACGGCCGGGAGCACCCGGTAGTCCACGGCCACCAGGGTGGCGCCCCGCTGCGCCGCCGCCACGCTCTCGGCCACCACGGCGGCGACCCGCTGCCCGGTGAAACGGACCACCCGGTCGAACAGCATCGTGTCGAAGGGATCGTCGGTGATCTTCTCGTGCCGCGCGGTGGAATAGCGCACGCCAGGGGAATCGGCGCAGCTGAACACGGCGAGCACGCCAGGGACGGCCAGTGCCGCGGTGGCGTCGACCGACCTGACGTCCGCGTGCGGGTGCGGCGAGCGGACCAGCACCATGTGCGCCAGCCCGGGAACGGCCAGGTCGAGGGTGTAGGGCTCGCGGCCCGTGACCACGCCCAGCCCGGCCGGTGCGGGCAGGCTGGCGCCGGCTGGGCTCTGGGAAGCCGGGGCCTCCTCTTTCCGGGCGCCGGCGGACAGCCGGCCCAGCGCGTCGGCGATCGCCCGGTAACCGGTGCAGCGGCAGAGGTTGCCTTTCAGTGCGCGGGCCGGATCGGCGCGCTGCGCATCGTCGAGGGCCGCCACCGTC
>Ga0066790_10000282_pt1 | contig 17974 bp, 17 predicted proteins | sample OrgsoiDNA2013050_FD_70963 | JGI IMG/M metagenome (GOLD analysis project Ga0066790, IMG submission 70963) | Permafrost soil microbial communities from the Arctic, to analyse light accelerated degradation of dissolved organic matter (DOM) -... | ecosystem: Environmental > Terrestrial > Soil >...
TGGCCTCGTGCTTCGAAACTCCGGCGACGCCCTCGCACTGTCGCCGCCGCTGATAGTCGAGCGCACGCAGATCGACGAAATGGTGATGATACTCGGCGATGCACTTAAGCGTGTGGCCTGAACCCTTGCTTTAGTTAGTTCTATCTTGGCGACCATTTGTCGACCCAGAAATCGATTGGACCGACTCAAAACTACAAAGGCAACGAAAACAATATGTTAGAACATCGCTTTGCCATTGCGCCCATGATGGATTGGGCAGAGACGGGGTATCCCGTCAAGATCATTGATATGATTGCTCCTTGACTGGGGATTTTTTCATTTATTTGGGATCGCCGAGCTGGCCAGTGAGATCAGCCGCACAGCAGCAGACCTTCTTCTTCGCGTAAATCGTCGTCGGAAGACGGCGCAGCGTAGGAAACGGGCGATGATTTATGCAATCAATCGCAATCTAATTCGAAATACCGCCCCATTCCGGTTCTCGACCTGAATCTGTCCATCGTGCGCCGTGACGATAGTACGAGCGATCGAAAGTCCCATGCCCATGCCTTGCGCTTTGGTTGAAAAGAATGGGTCAAATATCTTTCTTGCGACTTCCGGGGGCACTCCCGGTCCCGTGTCCGCAATAGAGACCTCAGCAAACCCCTGATCTTGAGTTGTCGTCACCGTCACAGTTCGTTCAACAATTGTCGTGTCTGATACGGCGTCCATCGCATTCAGGATCAAGTTAGCCAAGACCTGCTGCAATTGGATCCGATCGCCATTGATCCGGAGGGGAGTCCTTGTCAGTTCACTTCGCAGCCGGACTTCACGTGATTTCGCCTGCGCCGACAGAAACTCGACAACTTCCATAACTTGATCGTTCAGATCAAACTCCTCCCTTCTAAAAGGAGCCTTTGACACATAGCTGCGCAGGCGCTGAATTACATCGCTGGCTCTTCGATTATCACGCCAGATATCGGTGAGAATCTCCTCCATTTCGGCAAGGTCAGGAGACTGCGACTTGAGGATCAACCGAGCAGTCTCGGTGTTGGTTAAAATCGATCCCAATGGTTGATTGATTTCGTGGGCGATTGATGCTGCTAATTCGCCCGCCGTCGAAAAGCGATTGACATGGGCCAGCTCCACAATCCGCTGTCTCGAATCGATTTCTGCTGAATGACGGCGACGCCGCTCGAATAGAAGAAGCGTAATGAGGACGGCTTGAAGCAGAACCACCGTGCAAGCCGTCAGAATCTGCCAGCGATAGGTTTCCCAGGCGGTGGGCGGCCTGAAGTAGATGCTGCTCCCGGGCGGAAGGTTGCTCTCGCTTACTTCCCAACGCTGCATTTGTCGCCAGTCGAATTTTGGCGCTGCGTATTTGATGGGTGGGGTTTTGATATTGCCTGCCTTTTCCCCGTCAAGGATGCGCATGGCAACGGCCGCAGCTATCCGGCCTCCCTCAAGCACAGAGAACATTGGTCCGCCAACGACAGCCTCCCCGAAAAAGGAATCATCGTAAGAGAAAATCGGCGCGCTGGCCGAGGAAGAGAGCTGGTTCAGAGCATTGCCGGTTTCATGCACTACCCCTGTCGCATCGACATTCATTAGAACCGAGAAGATCGCACTATGAGGAGGAAGACCTGCCGCATCCTTGAGAATGTCTTGGAATGGAAGTTCATTGTACCATTTTAGTTCGACCCGACTCGTCAGTGGCGCGAGTTCTCGGCGCATTTCCTCCGTCCAAAAACGCTCAATTGGAGAAGCACCATTTACAATTGCGATTGTCTTTGTGAGGGGCAAGACGTGCAAGATATTCTCGAAAAGAGCGGGAATATCATTCGTGACCGGCACCACGGCGTCATTTTCCGTCAGCTTTTCGTCCTGGACTCGCCGCTGGTCTACGGCTGTAACGACCATCGGTACACTTGGAAAGAGACGCTGACGATATCGCTGGACGAAGTTCGCTGCAGGTGCGCCGATGGCGACGATAAGGTCGAGCGGAAAGTCGGTGTGGATGGCGCCTAGATACTCTACAAACGGATCTTCAGACGTTCCATTGGATAGTCTGGCATTCACAAGCGAATGGTCTAGAAATTCCACGGGCGTCTGCGACTGCCGATCAATTTCCGAACGAATGACCTGAGCGTACTCGCTCCAGGGCTTGAAGCGGGGACCGAACGAATGCAACATCATTACGCGCTTGGGCTCTGCGGCAGCCTTACAGGACGTCGGTGTTCCCAGGACAATTGTTATGTTCAACAGAACAATGACGGGTGACGCGAAAAAAGACAGGATTAATGGAGTTTTTTGACTGCGGCGCATCGCGCGTCCCAAGGCCGGTCTCTACCCTTGAATATGTTGCTATGATGAACCGAACTGGTCCCATATATCAACACCGTGCAAAAGTCAGCTTGGAGTCCAGGCTGTCTGAAAACGCCGTCAATGATATCATTCTCCTGCGATTTGGCCGGTGGATTCGATGACGCGCTTTTCCGCGAACAGCGATTTTTGACGTTGGCTCCCGACGAAGCCGTGCCGATCTCAGACGGGCGGTACGCTTTCCGAACCTTCGTCCTCGTGCGGTTACTTTTGCGGGCCTGACAGATTCACGTCACGCTCGGCTCGAAAGACGTTACCGTAGAGATTGGCGATCCATTGACGCCCGCTTGATGTCACATTGAGGTAGTGTATGGCGGTCTGAATCTGCGGGGCGACGTTGCTCCAGTAGAATTGCGGGAATTTATAGACGATGTCGGCAGGCGTTTCGTAGCCGAGGGTCTTGTTCAGCCCGATTTCCTCGAATTCGTAGAACAAGGCATTTGATTTCTTCATGTAGTTGGGATCGCCGAGCTGGCCGATCAGATCGGCCGCGCGTAGCAGCAGGCCTTCTTCTTCATGCAGGTCATCGTCGGAAGGCGGCGCCGCATAGGGAACGCGGGTATATTCAATCGCCCGGGCGATCCGGGCCGCGTCGAGGTTTTCGGCCGAGTCGAGGCGTTCCAAGGCGAACAGTTTGGAGCGGTCGACGTGATACGGCGCGAGCGCTGCGTCGGACGCGCCGCGCGGCAGGCGAACGGTACTGCCCGAGACGTCGGCGACGAAGCAATCGTCTTCGTCGCCCTGAACAACTCCACGAACATAGCCGATATCGTGGATAAGGCACGCCAAGATGAAATTCGCGTAGTCGCTGGCCGTTGTCGGACGCAACAGCGCTCGCCCAATCAGAATGTCGTGCCCGGCCAGCGTCACGAGCATCGAGTGCTCGACATTGTGGTACAAGGCGTCGCTGTTGCCGATGCAATCCAGCGCAAGCCTTGCGGCATAAGGCAGGAGCTCACTCAAATCGCCGTTTGATGAGCCAAAGCGGCCTCGCGTTTCCGAGGCCAGGAATGACCCCAGGGCCTGCGCCGTCAATTCCGGGATAGTGATCATTTGGGGAGGAGAAGCGAAGCTTCCGGGGCACTTGTTGACCTAGATCAAGCCGTCAAGGTCGGCTTTTGGGCCGCCTGCTAACTCTGGTCAGCGTCGCTGGACTGGCGAGACCACAAGGCTCGGTCTGGTTTCCGCAAGGCCGGCAATAGTCGGAAACGTTCGAGCGCAACGGTTCGCTGCGCCATCGGGCGATGGCGAACGAGCTGTGCTATGAATCCGAACTGTTGACGGAGCGGTTTTGCGATGATCGATGACATGGCACTCCTGAAACAGGCGATGGGGCAGATGGACGCGGAGGATCCTGTCGTGGCCCAGGCCGCCGAGGAACGCGCCGCGCAGATCCTTGGTGATGCCAAGCTGAGTTTCGAGAAAATGGCCGAGTTGATCGAGCAGCGTCGATTGCTGCTGCGGCCCACGATCGTGGCCAACATCAAACGGATGGATCAGCCCGGCATGCTCGGAGACGCGGCATTCCGCAACGCAGGCAGCGCGCTCAGGAGAGAAGGTCAGAGCTTTCGTCAAATTGCCGAAGCAATCGAATTTGCCGGCAGACCCGCGCCCGGATACGAGGATCCGGTGCAGCAGAGCGAGCCGCTGCAGCAGACGGCGGACGAGCCGGGCAAGCCCGTGTGGCGGAGGGCGCTCGCTCTAGTTGGGAAGATTGTTTTCTTTCCCCTGCGACGTCGCATGCTGTCCCTCGCGATCGCGCTTATCGCCATTTTGTTGCTCTACGCCTTGCAGGGCTTTGTTGCCATCGGCGAGCAAGTTTTGGGAAATTCCGATGGCATTGCCGCCGTCCGCCACAGCGCGGATAAGGCGATGTCGTCGGTAAGTTCTTTTATCAATGAGCAGATCTTGCGGCAATCCAATGAGGCGACGGCGCCGCCGACGTCCCGCGCCCCAATCCCGTCTCCTCCGGCCGCGGCCCCGTCGCCGCCGTCAGCAACGCCGTCGGCTGCTCCTGCCGCCGCGTCGGCTCCCCCCGCGAGCGCGCCCGCTCGTCCCACAAATGTATCGGCTCCTCCTGCACCGCCGTCGGCGGCTCCCGCACCCGCATCGGCGGCCCCTGCAGGTCCGCCGGTTTCAACGTCGCCTCGCAACGCGAGGGGCGAATCCCCTTTAAGGCCGGCAGCGAACTGTGGCGCGGCGCGGGAGGATCGCAATCCCTGCTCAAGTCGCTCCGCACCATTCGAAAACAATCGCCCGCGCGCTTTCGAGGACGTGACATCAGAAAGGATGCGCCGCAATTCCCGCATGGAGGGGCCGTGTATCGGTGGCGTCGGCGGGTGCTACCGGGGCGGTGGTCAATACTGACCTTATGCCTCGCTACCTGCCGTTTCTGCCCAGCGAGCGCGGAGATGTAAGCTTGGAGCCGCCGCCTGACCGGCCCGGCAGTCACCAAATCTGGCTATAGCTCTGGGGTCTTTTGGGTCGTCTCTCCTGACGATGCTATCGGCTGTGCTTCTTCTCAATTGGATCAAAGGACGTCGTCCTTAAGAACATCTTCCGAAGGATCATTGGTCTTTTGAGCATAGCCCGGCGCGATCTGGCCATCAGGCCTTGAAGTTCATTGATCCAGATCAATCATGGTGCTCCCCGACGCCTATCGTTGCCTCGACAAACAGAGGAGGTTGCAATGAGGCAAGTCATCATCAAGCGGGCACTTTTGGCTGGCGCCGTGGTCGCGTGTGGAACTTTCGGGTCGGTAGCGTGGTTGCCAAGCGGCGGCCTTCGCGTGTCTATTGAAAGCGCACAGGCCAGGGTGGGACGACCGTTGACCCCAGTGAGCGTCGCAGGGGTTGCACGGCGAACGACACGGCGCGCGGTCGTAGGGGGAGCGGCCGTAGGAGCAGCCGCTGCAGGCACAGCCTGCGTCCGCGTGCTCGTAAATGGGGCATATGTCTGCCGCTGACGGATAGTGCTGCTCGCGCAGCGAAGTCTCGGTAACGGTGCCGGGCAGTGACGTTGCCCTAGATGCTGGGCCGAGCGAAATCGCGCGCGATCCTTCGATCGTGCGAATCAGCGGTGTGGGACGTTCAAACACGTTATCTCGATCTCGGTGTTTGGGAAAATTCGTCCAACAGGCGCAATAACCGCGCTTCTGGCGTGCGGCAGTTTGAGCGCAAAGCCGATTGCTTTTCGATCGAACCGCTGCGACCATTTCGTTGACCCGCAAACAAGTAGGCATTTTGTCGATGCAACGTTTCCCGCTGTGCGTTACCGGCATGATCACAGCCACCATCGTCAGTTGCACCGTCAACCTCGCCGCCGCGATTCCGCTGAGTCCCTTTCGCTATGAAGCTCAGGCGCAACGGCATTGCCCCGCCGATACGGTTGTCTGGCTCGATTTCCGAAAGGGGATCTACTATTCCAAGGGACGGCGACAATATGCCCAAGGCTACAACGGAGCCTTCGTGTGCCGGGACGAAGCTCGCCGAAGCCGATATCGCCGCTCGCTGCTTGGTCTGCGTTGACCGTAGCGCCTGGGGCAGTTGAAGGCGGCTCGTCTACGCACCGCGATAAGTCTGTGCCCATAAGCACCTCGGAGCGGTAGGTCCTCCCCGTCAGGCAAGCTGCATCGTCAGGTGTATGACTTGAGGCTCTCGTTTGGAGCTGGACCTGAAGCCGAATTTGCCGAGCACCTTCAGCATCGCCGCGTTCTCGGGCAATACTTCCGCGATCAGTTCCTTCAGTCCTGCGTCGCGCGCCAAGCGAGCCAGATGACGCATGAGGACCGCTCCGATACCCAGCCCCTGATATGCATCGACCACGACGAAGGCGATTTCGGCCTGGCCAGGCTGGACAACGATGTACCGTCCACCTCCGACGATCGACGGCCGTCCATCTTCATCGATTTGTGCGACGAGCGCGACATGATTGTCGAAATCGATGTTCATGAAGAAAGCGAGTTCGGTTTCCGAGAAGCCGCGCTTCGGCACGAAAAAGCGTCGACGAAGCGATTGCGGACTGGTGCGGCGGATCGCTGCGAGCATGTCCTCCCGATCATCCGGTCGAAGGGCGCGCATTTCGATCGCGCGCCCGTCGCGAAGATGTTCCATGGCGTAATAGTCGGCAGCCTTCTGCATGATCGGTGGTCTCGCGTCGAAACGGGATGATGACGTGCTGGAACGTTCATTGGAAAGGGGCAGCGGAACCGCAGCCGGCGTTTGATCTGGATCAAGCCAACGGTTCGAGGGCCATCAGTAAGGTTGAGTGTCGCGTCAGAATTGACGGCCAATCACCGGGCTCGGGTGACGTGCGGGTGATCGATGCCCCGCCAACCGCGTGGATGTGGTCAAAATGCCGTTGCGAGTGTTCCGCGAGAACCGATCGGGTGAAGAGATCGTCCAGCTGGCGATCCGCGTGGGACTGCTGGCTTTTCTCCTCTATTGGTCATTCGTGCTGGTTCAGCCGTTCATTCCCATATTCGCCTGGAGCGGGGTGCTCGCCGTCGCCTTGTATCCGGCGTTCAACTGGCTGTCGGTCCATCTTGGCGGTCGGCCGAAGTTGGCAGCGGCGATCATAACGTCCGTGAACCTCGCGATTGTCATCGGCCCGGCGACATGGCTCGGACTGGGCCTGATCGAAAGCTTGCGAAGTTTCGCCGGACAGCTCGACTCCGGTAGCTTGATCGTTCCTTCTCCTCCCGACAGCGTCAAAGATTGGCCGATTGTCGGCGTACAGCTTTATACCTTGTGGGATCACGCCTCGACCAATCTCAGGGCCGCTTTGAGCGAGATAGCGCCGCATCTGAAGCCTTTGGCCGGGCCGGTGTTCGCATTCGCAGGCAGTGCCAGTGTCGGCACACTTAAGTTTATCGCATCGGTGCTGCTCGCCGGTTTTCTGTTCCCCACGGGACCACGGCTTGTGGCGGCGATCAGGGATATCCAGGACCGGCTCCTGCTGCAGCGAGGCCAGGATTTTGTTGCACTGGCAGGGGCAACGATACGCACGGTATCCCAAGGTGTCATCGGTATCGCGGTTGTTCAATCGCTGCTGGTTGGGATAGGATTGAAGCTTGCCGGCGTGTCTAGCGCCGGCGTGCTGGCTTTCACCGTGCTGGTTCTCGCAATCATGCAGATCGGGTCGGCGATTGTTCTTATTCCCGTGATCATCTGGATATGGACGAGCAAGGATTTGACGCCCGCTCTCCTGATCACGGTTTATTTGCTGGTCGTGGGGCTGGCCGACAATGTCCTGAAACCGATGCTCATGGGGCGCGGTCTGAGCACACCCGCGCTGGTGATTTTCATAGGTTTGCTGGGCGGAACGATTGCGCATGGCATCGTCGGCCTGTTCATCGGACCCATCATTCTCGCGGTGGCCTGGGAATTGACGGCTGCCTGGATTCGTGAGGGACAAGCCAGCGCCGCCTCGCCGGAGGCGGAAAAGGTTGCCGCCGAAGGGCAGGCTTAGTTCGACAGCTGGCGCCTTCTTCCGGTGCCACCTTGTCTCATCGCTTTAGGCTCCCGCGCAGTTCCGACGCGCGGACGTCGGTGAGTCTTCAAAGTTGGCGAACGCAGGAGAAGCCCTGCCTTGACCTATATCAAAGGTCGCCTCGGACGCAGCGCAATCGTGACAGCCGGGGGCCGCAAGGAGTGAAAGATGTGAGCACGTCAACCGACAAGCCTGCAGTCACGGGCGATGCGCTGCCCGAGCTCTTCGCATCTGCCTTCGAATATCTGGTGGACACGGGGCAACGCAGCGTGCTGTTCCTCGAGGTCATGCGCCAACGCGGCGTACAATACCGCGAACATCTCGCCGAAACCGCGCCTCATGTCCTCAACTATGCGGTCGAACTGATCGTCGACGGAAGGAATTTCAAGCAGCCGGTGAACTATGCACTGGTGCGTATTGCTCCGCCCAGCGGAGTGGAAATCGATTTGAAGCGCCGTCCATTCGTCGTGGTCGATCCCCGTGCGGGGCACGGACCGGGAATCGGCGGCTTCAAGGCCGACAGTGAGATCGGCGTTGCCATGAAGGCCGGTCATCCCTGTTATTTCATCGGCTTCCTCCCCGAACCGATGCCAGGCCAGACGATCGAGGACATTGCGCGAGCCGAAGCTATTTTCATTGAGAAGGTTATCGCCCTGCATCCGGATGCGGACGGCAAGCCGTGCGTGATCGGCAACTGCCAAGCCGGCTGGGCCGTCATGATCCTGGCTTCGCTGCGGCCGGAATTGTTCGGTCCGATCATCGTCGCCGGTGCTCCTCTTTCCTACTGGGCCGGCGTGCGCGGCAAGTATCCGATGCGCTATTCGGGCGGCATGCTGGGAGGAAGCTGGCTGACCGCGCTGACCAGCGATCTCGGCGGCGGCAAGTTCGATGGCGCCTGGCTTGTGCAAAACTTCGAGAACATGAATCCCTCGAACACGCTCTGGACCAAGCAATATAATGTCTACTCGAAGGTTGACACCGAGGCGGATCGTTATCTCGAATTCGAGCGCTGGTGGGGCGGACATGTCAACCTGAATGCCGAGGAGATCCAGTTCATCGTCGATCAGCTCTTCGTCGGCAATAATCTGGCCGCGGGGCGCATCAAGACATCCGACGGCCAGGTCGTTGATCTTCGGAAGATCAGTTCGCCGATCGTCGTGTTCTGTTCAAAGGGTGATAACATCACGCCGCCGCAGCAGGCACTCGGTTGGATTCTTGATCTCTACAGCGATATCGACGAGATCCGGGCCTACGGGCAAACCATCGTCTACACCGTTCACGAGACGGTCGGACACCTCGGAATATTCGTCTCCGGCGGCGTTGCCAAAAAAGAGCACAGCGAATTTTCGAGCAACATCGACCTGATCGATGTGCTCCCGCCCGGGCTTTACGAGGCAACCTTCGAAGCCAAGTCCGCCGATACGGCGAATGCAGAGCTCGCGGGCGGGAAATGGGTCATGCGTTGCGAGCAGCGCACGCTTGAAGATATTCGCGCCATGGGCGGCAATACGACCGAAGATGAGAGGCGGTTTGCGACCGCCGCCCGGGTATCCGAGATGAACCTCGCCAACTACCGGAATTTCGTGCAGCCATGGGTTCGCGCGGCAGTTACTCCGCAAATGGCGGACTGGACCCGTAAATGGCATCCGCTCCGGGTGTCGTATGAAGCCTTCGGCAGCGACAGCGCGGCGACGAAGGCCGTTGCCGAGGCGGCTGGCAAGATTCGCGAGCGCCGCAAGCCGGCGGCACAGGACAATCCATTCCTTGCCTTCCAGGAGACCGTCTCGAAGAACATCGTCGATGTTCTCGACAAATGGCGTGACACGCAGGAAGCTCTCAGCGAGACGCTTTTTCTCGGCATCTATGGATCGCCCGCGCTGCAGGCGGCCGTAGGAATCGAGCCGGATGCGGAAGTGTCGCCCAAGCCTGCGATGTCGCCCCAGCACCGCAAGCGTCTGGAGGCGCGTATCGCGGAGCTGAAGTCGCAGATCGGCGTCGGCGGCCCCAGGGAATGCGTCATTCGGGGCCTGCTTTACGTCGGCATGGCCCGGGGAATGGTCGATGAGCGGAGCCTGGAGGCATTGCGTCGTGCTCGCGCCGGCGACGCCGCCTCGCGACTCACGCTCGCGCAATTCAAGACGATAGTGCGCGAGCAATTCTTCATGCTGCTCCTGGAGCCCGAGGCAAGTCTCGCCGCCATCCCAAAATTGCTGCCGCCAAGCGAAGACGAACGTCGCGAGGCGCTGGCCGCGATCCGCGGCGTGCTGTCCGCGAGTGCAGCAATATCCGGCGAAGCCGCCGGGCGACTTGAACGAGTGACACAGCTGTTCGGCTTGGCGGCCGAAACGCACGCGAAAGCGTCATAGACTGTTTTTGAGGTGATTGGGAGTTGCATCATGAGCGCTGCATCCATGGAAGCGGGCGAAGGCAAACCCGGCGTCAAATACGATCGTCTCATTGCAGCAGCGAAAGCGATCCCGGCGGCAGTAACGATCGTCGTGCATCCGTGCGACGAAAGTTCGCTGCGCGGCGTGGCCGACGCCGCGGGAGCCGGCATCATAAAGCCGATACTTGTCGGCCCATCGGCGAAGATCAGGGCCGCTGCACTCGAGCACAACATCGATATCCGAGGATTTGAGCTGATCGACGCCGCTCATAGCGAGGCCGCCGCGGCAAAGGCTGTGGAGCTGATTCACGCGGCCAGGGGCGAAATGCTGATGAAGGGCAGCCTGCACACCGACGAGCTCATGCGAAGTGTCACGGCAAAGGTCGGCGGGTTGCGCACGGAGAGGCGCGTCAGCCATGTGTTCGTGATGGATGTCCCGACTTACCGCGAGACGATCTTTGTCACTGACGCCGCAATCAACATATTTCCGGACCTCGATGCCAAACGCGACATCGTGCAGAATGCAATTGATCTCTATACGCAGGCAGGCTTTGGCACCTTGCCCAGGGTCGCGATCCTCTCGGCGGTCGAGACGGTCACCTCCAAGATACCTTCCACCATTGAGGCGGCCGCACTGTGCAAGATGGCGGATCGCGGGCAGATCACCGGGGGCCTGCTGGACGGGCCCCTCGCGTTTGACAATGCGATCGATACGGAATCAGCGAGGATCAAGGGGATAAGATCCGAGGTCGCGGGCCGGGCCCAGATACTGGTGGTACCGGATCTCGAAGCCGGCAACATGCTCGCGAAGAATCTTGCCTATTTCGCCAAGGCTGACGGAGCCGGCATCGTCCTCGGGGCGCGCGTTCCCGTCGTGCTGACTTCCCGATCGGATAGCCCGAGAGCTCGCATGGCATCCTGTGCTGTTGCCACTCTTTATGCTGACGCGCGCAGGCGGCGCGCGCAGATAGCCGCCGCGTGACCGCCATGGATACGATCCTGGTCGTCAACGCCGGCTCCTCAAGCGTGAAGTTCCAGGTGTTCGCGCTGGATGGGGACGGGAGGTTGCGACGCGAAGTCAAGGGCCAGATGGACGGCATTGGCAGCCGTCCCCGTTTGCGCGCCACCGGACCGAATGGCGATACGTTGGCCGACCGGGTCTATCCGATCGAGAGCATTCCGGACGTTCCGGCCGCAATGCTGGTCGCAAGCGCATGGTTGCGAGAGGAACTTCAACTCAGCCCACTCGCCGTCGGACATCGGGTCGTCCATGGCGGTCCCGATTACGACCGACCCGTCGTGATCGACCACGGCGTGGTCGCGCGTCTGGAGCATCTTGCGGCGCTTGCGCCGCTTCACCAACCCCACAATCTGGCGCCGATCCGTTCGCTTCTTGCCAAATTTCCCTCGCTGCCTCAGGTCGCATGCTTCGACACTGCATTTCATCGCGACCATGATGAACTGGCGGATCATTACGCCATACCCAGCCGGTTCTACGACGAGGGCGTACGGCGTTATGGGTTCCATGGCCTCTCCTACGAGTACATCGCGAAGATCTTGCCGCACGTTGCGCCCGAAATCGCCATGGCACGGGTCATCGTCGCTCATCTGGGCAGTGGCGCCTCGATGTGCGCTATTCACGGAGGCCGGAGCGTGGAGAGCACGATGGGATTTACCGCGCTCGATGGACTTCCCATGGGAACGCGGACCGGCCAGATCGATCCCGGCGTCATTCTCTATCTCATGACCGCAAAGGGCATGTCGCCCGCCGAGGTGCAGGATTTTCTCTATCGCGACTGCGGATTGAAGGGATTATCGGGTGTGAGCAACGACATGCGGGAGCTTCAAACTTCCAGCAATTCCCGCGCGGCATTCGCGGTCGACTATTTTGTTTACAGGGTGGCCTTATATGCCGGGATGCTGGCGGCTGCGTTGCAAGGCGTCAATGCGTTCGTGTTTACCGCGGGCATCGGGGAAAATTCGGCCGGCATTCGCGCGCGGATTGCCGAGCGGCTCGAGTGGCTCGGCGTGTCCCTCGACGCGGCCGAAAATGCCAGGCACTCGCTCCTGATATCGCGGGCCGATAGCCGCACCCCCGTCTACATCGTTCCGACCGATGAAGAGTTGATGATTGCACGGCACACGTTGTCGCTGCTGTGGAGCCGCAATTCGTCGCCGACCTTCAAACGTGAGAGGGCGTCATGACCATCCCAGTATTTCCGGAAACCAAGGTTGCGCTCAAGGGACGAAAAGGTCTCATTGTCGGCATCGCCAACGATCAGTCGATCGCTTGGGGGTGTGCGAAGTCGTTCAGGGCGCTGGGCGCGGAGCTTGCGGTAACCTACCTCAATGAACGCGCGAGGAAGCACGTCGAACCGCTGGCGAAGGAGCTCGAGGCGCCGATCTTCATGCCGCTGGATGTGAGCACCGAAGGGCAAACCGAACAGGTGTTCGAGCGTATCGAGAAGGAGTGGGGCCGGCTCGATTTCCTGCTCCACTCGATCGCGTTCTCTCCGAAGGAGGCGTTGCACGGGCGCGTGGTCGATGTTCAGCGCGACGGTTTTCTCAAGACAATGGACGTGTCATGCTGGTCGTTCATGCGCATGGCGCATCTCGCGGAGCCATTGATGAAGAACGGCGGTACGCTCTTCACCATGACCTACTATGGCAGCCAGATGGTGGTGCAGAACTACAACATCATGGGGGTTGCGAAGGCTGCGCTGGAAGCTGCCGTTCGGTATATCGCGGCCGAGCTCGGCCCCAAAGGCATCCGGGTGCACGCGATTTCGCCGGGGCCGCTGGCAACGCGCGCGGCTTCGGGTATTCCGGAATTCGACGAGTTGATGGACAAGGCGCAGGCCAAGGCTCCGGCTCGGAGCCTCGTGAGCATCGACGACGTCGGTGCGGCGACGGCGTTTCTGGCGCTCGACGGCGCCAAGCTCATTACCGGCGGCGTCACGTATATCGATGGCGGGTATCACATCATCGACTAGGAAGTCTGCTACGGTCCCGGCGCCGGAGGCACCCGTATGTTGCGGCAATATCTCGTGGGCGCAACCGCCAGCGTCTGCAACATTTCAATCCACGCGGTGGTGATGGTGGCCGTCATCAAGGTGACGCGCATCGCGGATGAATTGGCAACGTCACATCAAACGCTTCGACTGATCGCCGTCATGATCGCGACCGTGACGGTCTTGATGATTGCGCACCTTGCCGAGGTACTCGTCTGGTCATTGATTTACGCGATCGTAAGTGCTGCACCTGCCGGCACCGACCTCATCTATTTCGCCTTTGTGAACTACACGACTCTCGGCTACGGCGATGTGACGCCGGTCGAGCGCTGGCATCTGCTCGGGCCAATGACCGCGATGAACGGCGTGCTGCTGTTCGGCTGGTCGACGGCTGTGATTTTCGAGGTGTTGCGGATGACGTTGATGGCGGGCGGCAACGAGACGGAAGCGGGCGAGAAACGCTGGTGGCCTAAGTAGTGCGGCCCCGCGACTGACATGACAGCCGGTCCAGCCCAATGTCACTTATGCGTCGCGGTGGTGACCTGTCTGAAATAGCGAGCCGTGGCACAATGAACGAGTTCCCTTGATCTGTATCAATCGGGCCGCCGGGTCCATCGCCAGCCTCGCAAGTGCGCTGCCGATTGGCCTCCAGGGGGGCTGCGGTTCGCTCTGGGAGCGCATGTGGAACCTCCGACCCCAGGGAGATCAAAATGAAACTCTCGATCGCAATATCTGCGCTCCTGGCGGCTGGCTTCGTCGCCGCGAGCACGGAACGGGCTGGCGCCGTCGTATACTGCCAATATGTCGAATATCCCGTTGGCTGCACCGTAAGAGCGGGCGTTGTTTTGCGCCCGCGGCCGGTCGCGCGCGCAGCGGTGACCCCCGGCGTCGGTGCCGCAGGAACGCCTATGAATCGCGGCGGCCCGGTGGATCGCGCTGGCCGACGCTGATTGGATCTCTCGCTCGGCGAAAGCGCCGTTCGGAGCTTTGCGGATCGCTCGAGGTTGAGACGAAGCGGATATCGTGCCGAGACAGGACCGTGCCCGCTCGACCCGGAGCGGGCGCGGAGTGCAATTGTCGTCTGCAGCTCCAACGACTTCCGCCAACACGGCGGTTTCGTTGCCGCGCTTTGGACGCAAGGAGCGCGTGAGGAGCCGTGTCGCACTCATCCGATATGAGTACTCGCCAAGGGGGGCTAGATGGAGTAACGAATGCTTCTTGCGCGGTATTTTTTCTACGTTGGCGGAGTGTTGCTCGCGCTGCTGTTTGTTCTGGATGCATATCTCCCGAAACCTCCGGTCGCGGAGAGAGAAAATGCTAATTTGCCCGTCATCCGCATTCATTCCGAACGGAAATGGCCGGAGCGGATCGTTTTCGACACCAGCCTGCCTACGATCATTCCTCCACGGATCGCGAGCGGTGAGCGCAGCATCCCGTCCCCGCCAGCGGCCACCGATGTCTCTGTCAAGGCGAGGCAGCGGGAGGCACTTGCGCAGATGCAACCATCCAATGCCAAGCAGCTGGAACCGTCCGCCCCAGGAAGGCGAGAACTGAAGCCGCAACGGCAACGCAAAATCGTGAAGCGGCACGTGATGCCGCGTTCGCTCCTCGTCGCGAGGCAGCCGCAGTTTGGCTGGTTTGGTAACACCATCTGGTGATGACACCCGCAATCTAGTTGAGGGCGCGTGGCCTATGGCCAAGGTTCAGGTGTTTCGCGAAAATCTATGCGCGGAAAAAGGCCCCGGCGCGGTGCCGGGGCTCTAGTTCGCCGGAGAGATCAGTAGCGGGCCGCTATTGGTGCGCCGTAACCACCGAAGCGGTAGTTGATGCGTAAGGTGACCATATCCACATCTTGGCTGATCCGGTCGTTGAGGAAACCGACAAGACGCGGATTGGTAGCCGTGAACGAATTATTCGCGTGGCCCATAAATAGGTGATCGTATTCAATACCGGCGGACCAATTCGGTGCGAAGCCATACTCCCATCCAACACCCACGGTGCCACCCCAGCGGGTCGCGCTTGCCGCGGCCAGTTCAACGCCAGTGAGGTTATCGAGGATGCTAAAGCGGGTGTCTGTCACCGCCGCGCCGCCCTTGAAGTAAAACAGCGAGGCGTTCCATGCATAACCGATCTGACCGGTGAAAAGGCCGATGGCACTGGTTTTGGTGCGAGTAGAGAGCGTAGGATTGAGGAGGCTGACTCGCTGGTTGCTGAGGTCCGCCCAATCGCCCTGAGCTTCCAAGCCAAACACCCACTGGTTGGCTTGCCAGCGATAACCGAGCTGGCCGCCGAAGAGGCCTCCGGATCGATCGCCGCAGCCCTGAGCGACGGCTACGCCACCCGCGTTAAGGAAATCCACACAGCTGTGGCTCTGACCCCAGCCGCCATTGGCGCCGATGTAGAAGCCGGTCCAGTCGTAGATAGGGGCAATCATCGGAGGGGGAGCCTTGGTGTACGGACGTGCAGCCAGATCAGCTGCCGACGCGGGAGCGGCCATCCCCAACGCAACCAAACCAACCGCACTCAACAGAAACTTCTTCATCGTATTTTTCTCCAGTTCCGTCGCTTCTGATCTGAAGCGATAAATGCTCACTCGCGACCACCGATAACTTTGTTGCAGACATTTGCTGGATTTCAATTCCATCTACAACCTATGCGACAAGGTCCTGAGATTGCGTATCTTTAATGCAACAACCCGTTTTTCAAATATGACCGGAAAATGGCAAGCGGTCCTTCCAATTAAGGCTTCGTCAAATCGAAGCGCGTGGCGCTTTGCTACCTCGGCATACCGACGATGTAAGGGCGCATTCATCGCGGGTTTCCGCAAGCCGTAGGGAGGTGTTTACAACGCAGTGTTTGATGACACTAGCCATTCAGACACACTACGTCGCGTAAGCTAACCGGGTCGAAGCTCAAATTGGATGCCTCTGACGACGATATCGCAAACTCAGCGATGAGCCGATGCCTGGGCGTCGAGATAGCAGGGCTTGTACATTCTGGCTAGTTGCCTGCCGCGCAGGAAAATCATGTGCGATGTCAGCCCGCCGCGTTGGGCGATCCAGCGCCGTATCGGCGAGGGATACATCGAATACAGCAACTTGGTCGCCTCGCGATTGGTGATCGCGCCGCCGTTTGGGCTGAAATCCCAGGCAGCATGGAATCCTAGGTTTGCGTACGACGTCACGCAGATTTTGTCATGGGGAACGGCGCCAAGAATGATGGTGCAGGCTGAGGCGCACAAACCGTCGATAACGACCGTCTCGCCCGAACTGCGCAGGCCCTGATATTTATCCATGTAAACGCCAATCCTGCCGCCACGGTCCTCGGTAATCAACACCGCCGCGTGACTTGCCCCCACACCCGCAAGCAAGAGAACTGACGCGAGCAAACCCGTCACGAACTTCATGTCCCTACCCTGGTTCGAGCAAACCGATTTGATAGTTTTGCGTGATGCGCGAAACAGCAATAGCCTCGTTCCAGTTCGTGTCTTTGTCTAGGCAACCGCGATCCAAAAAGATTAAAGTCACATTGGTCTCGGGCAACTTGAGGAAAGCTCCATTCCAATCCAAGGGTACGCGGTCTCTCACGTGAGGCGACGGCCCGACGACCGGCCGGTTGCGCTGGGGCCGTTTCCTTCACAAGTCGTCATGAAAACGCCAGCTTGCCCGGATTGCCTCATTGAGAAGCGAGGAGTCATAACATGGCGCATTGGCGAAAATCATATCCACCAACGTCTCAATTCCATTCCTTCGCGGGCTGGATGATTGGCGCGTCGGTGTTGGTAGGGACGCTCGTGTTTATCGCCCGGCATGTGTACGTGTAGGGCGTGGGTTGGATAGTCGGGCAGGCACATGACTTGGCTACCCGAGCCGCAAATGGAATCGGAAGTGGCCTGACCAAGTGAAAGACTGAGGCGGCCCTAATGCGAGGATTCGGAATCGTCCTGCCCGGTCCTCTTGTCTTGGCGTTGCTGGTTGAAAACGTCCTCGTCGCTCTGCGGACGCGTCCGTGACAGATTGATCCTATTGGGCGAGCACCGAAGGGCGGCCTTGCGCGATCCAGAGCCACGACTCGCGTTCTGTGATGTTTTTGGCAAGTCGTGCTTGCTTCTTAGCGTATGCGGCCTGTCGGCGATATTCCATGGCGCACCTTGCCCCCGGCTGACTTCGCCCGATATTCGATCTCCGCCAGCAGCGACGGTTCGACCCAAATGCCACGATGCGCGATTTTCTTGGCATAGGGCTGCGTTTCCCGGATCAGCGGCTTGAGCCTCGTCTGCAAATCCTTGGCTGATGCGCTGTCGAAGCCGTGGTCGACCTTGCCCGCATAGATCAGGTCTTTGCCTTTGAGCCGCCCGACATATAGCCCGTCGAACTTGTTATCCGGGATAGTTGGCCTTGATGCCACCGGCTGGCGGCGTTGGCCCAATTTCAAGGTCGCTGGTGCTACTGCGTCAGCACCCCGCAGCCGGTTTCACGCAACTTTAAAGCTGGGTGCCCGTTAACTCGGTAGGTAATCAGATGGAAAGGTTTAGAACATGAGAAAAGCAGCTTTAATTCTGGCGACCGCCGCCACGCTTGCCGCGACAGCGGTGGCGGCCCCGGCACCCGCTGAAGCGCGTGGCGGTTTTGGTCCCGGCCTTTTCGGTGGCTTGGTTGCAGGGGCGCTAATCGGCGGCCTAGCGTCCAACGCTTACGGATATGGTCCGGGATATGGTTACTACGGCGGC
>Ga0066790_10000283_pt1 | contig 17910 bp, 16 predicted proteins | sample OrgsoiDNA2013050_FD_70963 | JGI IMG/M metagenome (GOLD analysis project Ga0066790, IMG submission 70963) | Permafrost soil microbial communities from the Arctic, to analyse light accelerated degradation of dissolved organic matter (DOM) -... | ecosystem: Environmental > Terrestrial > Soil >...
AATTTCATGTCCGCAACATCATGCGCAAGCTCGACGCGACCAGTCGCGCCGAGGCAGTTTACAAGGCCACCGAGAACGGCGTGGACCTGACGTCCACTCCAGGCAGTTCTAGCCGACGGTGAGCACCAGCCAGCCTCCGTGAAACTCGTGCACCGAACAGTGATGGCCGACGCTGTCGCCCAGCTCACCGAGCTGGCGCAGATCAAAGGTGCGGATGTGGCCGTAGGCGGCGGTGGGTTCGTCCTCGACCGGCACTGCGACCACCACCCGATGGCGGGCGACACGGAGCGCCTCGCCGATCACGGCGCGGCCGTGATCGGGACTTACATGCTCCAGAAGATGGATGACGCTGACCGTGTCGGCCCAGCCATCTGGCACGGGAATCCGCGCCGCATCGCACACGAGGGTGTTCACCTGCAGCCCGCGCGCGGCCGCCACGGCGCTCAGCAGGCCCATGGTGCCACCGGACAGGTCGGAGGCGGTCACCGTATTGGCCGGCCGCTCGGCCAGCAGCAGCGGAAGGAAGCCGAAGCAGGAGCCGAGGTCGAGCACCTGGCCCGCCGGGATGAGCTGCAGTGCGTGCGCGTACACGGGGGCCAGCTCGCCGATCGTGGTGTGTTCGCGATCGGTCGCCGCGGCCGGCGCCAGCCAGCACTGGCGGACTCGGGCCAGGGTATTGCCATAGAACGTGCACCAGGCCAGCAGCGGGTCATCAACGCAGGACCGCACGACGCCGGTGAATACCCGCTCGAAGATTTCTACCCCGGACAGCCAGCCCGGCGCGAAGAGTTCTTCGGCCAGCAGCCCGGCTACGTCGTTGTCGAGCTGGTCGGGGGACAGCCAGTGGGTTACCTCGATCCGGCGGCCGCGCTCGGTCAGGCTGAAGTGGTCGGTACGGACGACGGGGCCGGCGTCCGTGTCGTGGCCGCAAGGCGGCTCGGCGCGCAGGACGCTGACGAGATGGTCGTCGTAGCGGCCGTGCGGGCAAGGCGCGAGCGGGTCGATGGTCTGCGGAAGCGACGGGATCAGGTTCGGCTCGCTCATCGTCCGGTCGCCTCCGCCGATATCTGCTGGGCTGCGTGCTGCAGCCCGGTGAGGTCGGCGACCACCTGAACTCGGTCGCAGAACTCCGCGTACTGTGGCAGGTCGCACGCCCCGAGTCCCCAGGAATACCGGGATTCCGGGGTCAGCCAGATCGTCTCGCGGACCCTCCGGGTGAGTTCGCCGAAGCTGTCAAGCCGGGCGTCGTTGCCGTTGCCCCGTCCGTCCCCGAGCACGATCAGCGTGGTGCGGCGATCGAGCGCGGCTGAGTGTTCCGACAGCAACTGGGTGAACATCGCGCCGTAGTCGGAGCTGGCGTCGACGTCTAGCAGCCCGCCGGCGGGCAGCCCGTCGAAGACCAGCCCGAGCGCCCGTTCCAGCGGGTGCTCGGCGAACAGGTCGGTGATCTCGACCGGCGCATCGACGAAAGCGAACGAACGGGTCTGTGTGAACAGCGACTGCATGCCGTAAACTAGGTGCAGCGTGAATCGCGCGGTCGCGCGCACCGACAGGGAAACATCGGTCAGCAGCAGCAGCCGGGGTCTGTCGGTGGTGCGGCTGGTCGTGATCGGCTGGAACGGGACGCCGTCATAGCCCATGTTCTTGCGCATGGTCCGGCCCGGGTTGACGCGGCCGCGCGGTGTCTTGCGCTGCCTGCTGGTCGGTGCGCCCCGGAGCTGGTGGGCCAGCCGGCGCAGCGCCTCCTCAAGCTCGGCCCGTTCCTGCTCGTCAACGGTCTCGGTCCGGCCGCCCTGTGCGGCTCTGGCCTCCACCACGGCGCCGCCGACCCTGTCCAGGTAGCGTCGCAGCAGCTCGGGCAGGTCGGTGATGATGCCTGCCAGCTGCCGTCGCAGCATGGCCAGGGCGTCGGAGTCCAGATCCTCGTCGGCTGTCTCTAGCCAGCCGAGAAGCAACTCCTGCTGCGCCACCGTCAGTGCGGTGTCGATCCGGTGCCCGGTGGCCGGGGCGAGCTGACCCGGCATGCCTGGGTTGTGCAGCCGGCTGGTTTCCAGCTGCACGGACGCTCCCGCATCCCTCGCGCTGTCAGCGCCCTCCTTGGATAGCACGATTTCGTCCGTCACCGACGCCAGGTCGATCTTGTTCGCTTCCTGATGCAGGTTGTACTGCTGGGCGAGATCCTCCTGGCGGAAGTAATCCCTGATGTCCGCCGGCTTGCCATGACTGTGCCCCTGCTGCGGGAGCTCCGATGGCTCGTCGGAAACCGTGAACGACTCCAGCTCGCCCGTGTCGGCCAGGTCGTCGTGAGCGTGGCTGTGACCGTGCTCGCCGGCTGGACCGGCTACCGGGCGCAGCGAGAAGAACGCGGTGAACAGCTCATCGAAAAGCTCGTCGTCGCGCCGGTCCTTGATCAGCGTCACGCGCAGCGCCGCCCGCAGCGTCGGCCGGTCCGCGAGCACGCCAGGCTGCGCGGCGGCCAGCATCGCGTCGGCCGCCTCGGCGACCGACACGCGTACGCCGAACAGCCTCAGCAAGCGCACGAACCGGTGCAGGCTGCCTTCCACGCCCAGCTCCCTCAGCCGGGCCGTCGGCGGATGAGCGCCGCGAACGACCGGCTGCCCTGGCCCTGGCCGGGCTCGGTGCGCCGCGTCGGGCCCGGACCCGGAGCGCCGTAGTATCCCTCATCATGCCGGCCAGGCCGGTCCATGGCCGCCCGGGCGTCCCTGCCGTCGGCCTGGCCCTCCTGGCGGTCTCCGCCCCCCTGGCCCCTCTGGCCTGGCCCCGCGCCGTGCCCGTTGTCGCCGGCGTGCCCGTGCTGGTGTTCCTGATCACCGTCATGCCCGTGCCCATGCTCGTGCGCATCGCCATGGCCATGGCCATCGGAATGGCCCGTGCCGGGCAGCTCCCGGTTCGGGTCGACCAGGCGCGGCAGCACCTCCACGGCGCGCTGCATGTCCCGCTCGTACTTCAGCACGATGTTGAGGGTGTCGGCCAGCACACCCGCGTCGAGCTCGTCCACGCCGAGCACGGTCAGCGTGCGGGCCCAGTCGATGGTCTCGGAGATGCTCGGGCTCTTGCGCAGCGGCAGCTCCCGCAGCCCGCGCACCACCTGGACCAGATGCCGGGCCGCGGCCTCGGGCAGCCCGGTCTGCTTGGACCGCACGATCTCGAGTTCCCGTTCCGCGTCCGGGTAATCGAGGAACAGGTGCAGGCAGCGGCGCTTGAGCGCGGCCGAGAGGTCCCTGGTGTTGTTGGAGGTGAGCACCACGTACGGCGGCGTCTTCGCCGTATAGGTGCCGATCTCGGGCACGGAGACCTGAAACTCGCCGAGGCATTCCAGGAACACCGCCTCCAGGGCCTCGTCGGCCCGGTCCACCTCGTCGATCAGCAGCACGGCCGGCTGCTCGCCGCGGATCGCGTCAAGCAGCGGACGGGCAACCAGGAAATGGTCAGAGAAGAACACCGCGCCGTGGCCCTCGATCCGTGCGACCGCAGCGGGGATATCCGGGGCGTCGGCGATGATGTCGTTGATCTTCTCGCGCAGCATCTGGGTGTACAGCAGCTGCTTGCCGTAATCCCATTCATAAAGAGCCCGGGTCTCGTCCTGTCCCTCGTAGCACTGCAGCCGGAGCAGCCTGCGACCGGTCACCGTGGCCAGCGTCTTGGCCAGCTCGGTCTTGCCGACCCCCGCCGGGCCTTCCAGCAGTACTGGCTTGTTCAGCCGCGTCACCAGGTAGATCGTGGTGGCCAGCCGCCGGTCAGTGATGTACCCGGCCTCGGCGAACCGGCTGACGACGTCGTCGATCGACGAAAAGGCGCTGTGATCGTCGACCGACTGGGTCACGTGTCCTCCGGTTCGTCCGGGCCGAGGTGATAGGTTGCCGTGAGCGGATCAGCTGAGCAGGTCGTCTAGGTCGCCATTCATGCAGTGGTCGACGACCGGCCGGACCGTCTCGAACGTGCATTCCTTGGCGTTGCCGGGCGTACAGGCGTCGCCGAGCACGTGATTGGTGATCCGGTCCACGTCGGCCGCATCACCAGTGATCGTCTTGGCGTTCTCGTAGAACTTCGTCGGCCCCGTGCCCAGGCGGTTCTTGGAGTAGCTGTCCTGGGTCACATCAGTAAACTTCTCCGGGATGCCGACGTCCCGCAGCAGCCGGATGGCCGCGTTCAGGGCCGCCTCGGCGGCCCGCACCGCCGTCATGCCGTGGGTGTCCACGCCCATCTGGTCGGCGATGTCGGCGAACCGCTGGTAGGCCGCGGGCATGTTGAACGCCCACACCCGCGGCAGCGCGATCGCGTTGTTCAGCCCGTGGTGGGTGTCGTAGAAGGCGCTGATCGCGTGCGAGATGGAGTGGATGATGCCAAGCCCGCCGGAGTTGAACGCCTGCGCGGCGATGTACTGGGCGTACATCATGCCCTCGCGGCCGGGCAGGTCCTGGCCGTTCCACACCGCCGCACGGAGGTTCTCCGAGGTCAGCTTGATGGCGTACAGCGCGTTGCCCAGCGACGGCGGGAAGTTCAGCCGGGACACGTACGGCTCGGAGGCGTGCGCGAGCACGTCGAAGCCGCACTGGGCGGTGTAGTCAAGCGGGCAGTCGTAGTACAGCACCGGGTCGTCGATGGCCAGGGTGGTCACGCAGGCGTCATCGAACGCCACGTACTTGTGCGGATGATCCGGGTCAGTAGTGGTATCGGTGATGACGTACGCCCAGGAGGTCTCCGAACCGGTGCCCGCCGTGGTGGAGACGGCGATATGCGGTGGGTTCTTCGGGTTCTCTGACTTGTTGAAGCCCTCGAACTCGTTGACGCTGCGACCGTCGTGCGCCACCGAGATCCGGGCGCCCTTGCACGCATCGTGCGCCGAGCCCCCGCCGATCGAGACAAACGAGTCGCACTTAGTCTCCTGGAAGAGCGCCACGGCGTCCATCACGTTGTAGTCCTTGGGATTGGACTCGACCTTGTCGAAGAGCACCGTCTCGAGGCCGTGGTACTTCAGCGACTCGACGATCTTGTGGACGGTGTCGCTGCCCCGCAGGCCGGTGGTCATCACCAGGATCTTCCTGAAACCCAGCTTCTTCGCTTCCGGCCCGATCATCTCGTGAGCACCCGGGCCCAGCATCGCCCTCGGGAACGGGTGGAACTCCTTGATCGGGAATGGCTTGAGCAGTTCGTCAACCTGCATAGCGCACGGGCTCCTCTCCGTAGGTGTGCATCCCGCGCCGAATGTACGAGGACCGCTTGAGCCGGCCGGACGCTATCGCGGGAGCACCGTTGGGGCGAGGCTAAGCAGCGGCGCGGCAATGCGGAACCCACGCGCGCCGATTCCGCCCGACCGCGACCGCCGCGCGCCCTGACGTACAGCACCGCGCCTGCCCGAACGGAGGGCGGTTGGGCAGGTACCTGCCCAACCGGACGGGGCCGTGACGGCCAGAAGCATGGTGACGGGGCCGGTGTCCCGCCGTACGGTCACGAGCATCGGCGCCGCCTGCCGAATCCAGTACCCAGGCTCGCCGCCGCCCGCGAGGAGGATACCCATCCAGCAGGACATCCGAGCCGAGACACCTGTATGCGGCGCATCGGCGCGCATCACCGGGGGATGGCGAGAGGAAAAGAAATGACCGCGCTCAACGCAATTCCTGACGACTCTGTTCAGCCCGCAGCCCGCGTGGAACAAGCCGAGCCGACCGAGGCAACCGTAGCAGGACCGCTGGCGGGCAACCCGGTCGTGATCGGGCTGCCCAGCTTCATCGTAGGGTCGATAGCGCTCGGCCTGGTGCTCGTCGGGATGGTCCCGGCCACCGCGGTGGGCGCCTCGCTGCCCATCATCCTGGCGGCCACTGCCATCGGCCAGTTGGTCACTGCGCTCTGGAGCGCTTCGCTCGGCCAGAACGCGGTGGCGTCGGTGTTCGCGATCTTCGGCGGATTCTGGTTCAGCTACGCGGTGCTCGTGCTCGGGCTGACGCACAACTGGTTCGGCATCACGGCGACGGCGGCGACGTCCACCCAGGAACTTTTCCTGACCTCCTGGCTGATCACCATCGTGATGCTCACGCTGGCGACGCTGCGGCTGCCGCTGGCGTTCACGGCGATATTCGCGCTCGTCGACTTGGCACTGCTGCTGGTGCTGCTGGGCACGGCCAACGCAAACACCAGCCTGGTGAAGGCGGGCGGCTACGCCGTGTTCCTGTTCGCCCTGGTCGGGGTGTACCTCTACTTCGGCGCCTTGTCGGTGGCCACCGGCGGTAAGCCGGTCCCGACGGGCAGGCCAATCCTGCACGGCTGATCCGCACGGTCACGTGGCCGCGGGCGGGCACCGTACCTGTCCATCCGGATGGGGCGATGACGGCCGGAAGCATGGTGACACGGCCCGCACAGCCCCATACCGTCATCAGCATCAGGCGAAGACGGGCGGGCCGTCACCCGGTCCCGCGGCAGCCGACCCCAGGAGGCTTCTCATGCAGCAGGACACCCTAACCGACGCCTCGCCCGCCGATGCGCCGCCGCGCGTCAGCGACGACCTCGACGCCGGCCGGGAGCCCGAGATAGCTGAGGAGCTTCTGGTCGAGGAAATCTCGATCGACGGAATGTGCGGCGTCTACTAGAACGGGAGCCATCGCGATGACCGCTCCCTTCGACCCAGGTCGCGGCTACGGGCTCAACCCGGCGGTGGCGCTTCGCCCCGAGCCGTTCGGGGCGCTCGCGTATCACTTCGGCAACCGGCGGCTCTCCTTCCTGAAGGCGCCGGAGCTTGTCGAGCTCGTGCGCGGACTGGCCTCCCACCGCTGCGTATCCGATGCCCTAGCCGCCGTTCCCGAGGGCCGCCGCGATGCCTACCTTCGGGCGCTGGCCTCGCTGGCCGCGGCGGACATGATCGTTCCCCAGCAGGCCAGAAGCGAGGTAGCGTGACGATCACCCGCGGCCAGACCGCGCCCGCCGAGCGCGTACCCGCCCTGGTTGAGCAGTTCAAGGGCGGCCTGGCCGCGCCGATCTGCCTGACCTGGGAGTGGACGTACGCCTGCAACCTGTCGTGCAGGCACTGCCTGTCGTCATCGGGCCGCCGCGATCCCGGCGAGCTGACCACCGCGGAGATGCGGTTGGTCATCGACGAGCTCCGGGCCATGCAGGTGTTCTACGTCAACGTCGGCGGCGGCGAGCCGACCGTGCGGCCGGACTTCTGGGAACTGCTTGACTACGCGGTGGCCAACCAGGTAGGCGTGAAGTTCTCCACCAACGGGCTGCGGCTCGACGCCGAGCGCGCGCGGCGGCTCGCTGCCACCGATTACCTGGACGTGCAGGTCTCGCTGGACGGTGCGAGCCGGGAGGTCAATGACGCGGTTCGCGGCGACGGCTCCTATGCGATGGCGCTGCGCGCGATGGAGAATCTGGCCGAGGCGGGCTTCCCGAACTTCAAGATTTCCGTGGTGATGACCAGGCACAACGTGCCGCAGCTGGACGACTTCGCGGCCCTAGCCGACCGGTTCGGCGCTCAGCTGCGGATCACCAGGCTCCGCCCGTCCGGCCGCGGAGCGGACGTCTGGTCCGAGCTGCACCCGACTGAGGCGCAGCAGCGAGAGATCTACTCGTGGCTGACCGACCGCGGCGACCAGGTGCTGACCGGCGATTCGTTCTTCCACCTCAACGCGCTTGGCGGCAGCCCGCTGCCCGGGCTGAACCTCTGCGGGGCCGGCCGGGTGGTCTGCCTGATCGATCCGGTCGGGGATGTCTACGCCTGCCCGTTCGCCATCCACGATGCGTTCAAGGCCGGCACCGTGCGCGCGCCGGGCGGTTTCGCGCAGGTATGGCGCTCAGCGCCGCTGTTCGCCGAGCTGCGCACCGAGACATCGGGCGGAGCGTGCCGCTCCTGCTCCGAGTACAGCGTCTGCCAGGGCGGCTGCATGGCGGCGAAGTTCTTCACCGGCCTGCCGCTGGACGGGCCCGATCCTGAATGCGTCAAGGGACACGGCGCCAGCGCGCTGGCCGCCGTCGGCGGCGCGCCGCCCCAGGCGGGGACGGACCACTCGCACCGCGGCCGGGAGGTGCCGCTTGGCATGCCGTCGGTGCGCGTCCCGGCCAAGCTGTGCGACTCCAGCCCGCTGGCGGGAACGGCGTGAGCACGTCCCTGACCGATCCCTTCGACCTCGGGCCGCGGCGCGCGCCCAGCCGGGTGATGTTCGGGCCGCATGAGACCAACTTGAGCCGGGACCGGGGGATCTCGGCGCGGCACGTCGCGTACTACGGGCGGCGGGCCGCCGGAGGGTGCGGCGTCATCGTGATTGAGACGGCGAGCGTGCACCCGTCGGACTGGCCGTATGAGCGCGCGCCGCTGGCCGCGGACTGCGGGCCGGGCTGGACGCAAGTCGTCATGGCCTGCCGTCCGCACGGGGCCCTGGTGCTGGCCGGCCTGGGCCACGCCGGGATGCAGGGCTCGTCGGCCTTCTCGCAGTCCGCTCTGTGGGCACCGTCGCGGGTGCCGGACGTGACCTCGCGCGAGCTGCCCATGGAAATGGCCGGCCCGGAGATCGACGCGGTGGTCGACGGATTCAGCGCCGCGGCCGCCCTGGCCGCCGGAGCCGATCTAGATGGCGTCGAGATCAATGCGGGCCAGCACTCACTACTGCGTCAGTTCCACTCCGGCCTGACCAACCAGCGCGGGGACGATTACGGTCAGGACCGGCTGCTGCTCACCGAGCGGGTGCTGCGCGCGGCGCGCGCCGCGGTCGGCGGTGGGCGGGTGCTCGGGCTGCGGCTGTGCTGCGACGAGTTCGCCCCGTGGGCCGGCGTGACTCCGGAACTTGCCGCGGAGCAGGCGGCGCGGCTGGCCGCGTTGGCGGACTACCTCGTCGTGGTGCGGGGCTCGATCTACTCGGTGTCCGCTACCCGGCCTGACCTGCATACGGCAGCAGGCTCCGGGGCGGAACTGTGCCGGCAGATCCGGGCCGCGGTGGACGGCGCCGTGCCCGTGGTGCTGCAAGGCAGCGTGGTGGACCCCGGACAGGCGCAGTGGGCGCTGGACGATGGTGTCGCCGATCTGGCCGAGATGACCAGGGCGCAGATCGCCGATCCTGACCTCGTCGCCCGGTGCCGCCGCGGCGAAGCGGAGCGAGTGCGCCCCTGCGTGCTTTGCAACCAGGCCTGCATGGTCCGGGACAACAGGAACCCGGTGATCACCTGCATCGTCGAGCCGCGCAGCGGCCACGAGCTCGACGACGCCGACACCGCGGGCGCGGACCAGCTGCGGCACTCGGTGCTTGTGGTCGGCGGCGGGCCGGCCGGGATGGAAGCTGCCCGCGTGCTGGCGCTGCGCGGCCACCTGGTGCGCCTGGCGGAGCGCGGGCCGGCGCTGGGCGGCATGCTGGCGGCGGCAGCGCTGGTACACGGACGGCAGCGGCTGGGCACGGCGGTGGACTGGTGGCAGCGGGAACTGCGGCGCCTGGACGTGGCAGTATCGCTGCGGCACGCGGTCACCGCGGCCGAGCTGGATGACGCGCTGGCCAGCGGGGTCCGTGTGGTGCTGGCCACGGGCTCGGTGCCCGGCCCGCGTGATTACCACGTCGCCGCCGGCGCGCGCGTGGTGGAGGCCGCCGACCTGATGGGCCTGGTGAACTCCGGCGCTCTTGACCGCTGGCCAGCCGGCCAGGCCGTGGTATTCGACCCGATCGGCGGCCCGATCGGAGTCGGCGTCGCCGAGCTGCTCGCCGCACACGGCCGGCCCACGTCGATCGTGACCCAGGACCAGATCGCCGGCACTCAGCTGGCGCTCACCGGCGACCTGGCCGATGCCAACTCGCGGCTGCAGCGTGCGGGCGTGGCCCGCGAGCTGCGCAGCCTGCTGCGGACCGTCACCGGTGACCATGTGCTGCTCGAGGACCGGTGGACCGCCGAGCAGCGCACGGTGGACTGCGCGTTCGTCGTGCACTGCGGGCACCGGCTGCCGGAGCAGGCGCTGTACCTGCACCGGCCGGGCACACCGCGGGCAGGCGACTGCGTGGCGCCCAGAACGGTACTCGAGGCGGTGCTGGAAGCGCGCCGGGTGGCGCTCGCCCTCGGCGCGGCCGGGGAACAGCCGGGCCCGGTGGCCGGCCAGCCTGTCCTGATCGCGGCCGGAGGCGGCCGATGAGCGCGACCAGCCGGTACCGGTACCTGTTCTCGCCGCTGCGGATCGGCCCGGTCGTGGTCAGCAACCGCATCGTGTTCTCCGCGCACCTGACCAACTACGCCGAGGACGGCCTGCCCAGCCAGCAGCACGCCGACTACTACGCGGCCCGCGCGGCAGGCGGCGTCGGGCTCATCATCACCGAGGAGCACTCCACCCATCCCACCGACTGGCCTTACGAGAAGCTGATCCACGGCTTCCACCGGGCGGTCATCCCCGGCTACCAGAAGATCACCGCCGCGGTGCACGCGCACGACGTGCCGATCTTTGCCCAGCTCAACCACAACGGCGGCCAGGCGTCGTCGATGTTCTCCCGGCGGCCCGTGTGGGCGCCAAGCCCCGTTCCCGACCCGTTGTTCCGCGAGGTGCCCAAGGCCGTGGAACTGCACGAGATCGCCGAGATCGTGGCCGGCTACGGCACCGTCGCCGGGCACTGCGCGGAGGGCGGGTTCGACGGCATCGAGCTGCAGTGCTCGCACTCCTCCATCGTCCGCGGCTTCCTGTCGCCCGCCACGAACAAGCGCACCGACGCCTACGGCGGCACGCTGCCGGGCCGGTCCCGGATCCTGGTGGAGATCATTGACGCCGTGCGCGAGGCCATCGGGCCCGGCCGCGCCCTGGGCGTGCGGATCTGCGGCGATGAGCTGATCGAAGGCGGGAGCACGCTCGACGATGCCGTTGACGTGGCCAGGATCGTGGAGGCGACCGGCCAGGTCGATTTCATCAACACCTCGATCGGCGTGGCCACCGCGACGCTGTTCATGATCGAGGCGTCGATGGCCATCCCGCCCGGGTATGCCCTGTTTATCGCCAACGCCATGCGGCGGGCGGTCAGGCTTCCGGTGATCGGGGTGGGCCGGATCAAGGATCCGGTGCAGGCCGAGCGGGCGCTGGCCGAGGGGCACTGCGACCTGGTGGGAGTGGTGCGCGGCCAGATCGCCGACCCGGACTTCGCCGCCAAGGCCCGCGCGGGGTACCCCACGCATATCCGCACCTGCCTGTCCTGCAACCAGGAATGCGTCGGCCGGATGGGCCTGAACCGGTGGCTGGGCTGCATCGAGAATCCCCGCACCGGCCGGGAGGCCGTCTCCCTCCCGCCGCCGCGCGTGCGGGGCCGCAAGGTGATCGTGGTCGGCGGCGGCCCGGCCGGCCTGCAGGCCGCCGCCACGGCGGCGCAGCGCGGCCACCAGGTCACCCTGTACGAGCGCCAGCCGCGCACCGGCGGGCAGGTCGCTGCCGCCGCATCGGTGCCATCCCGCGCCGAGTTCCTCGACGTGGTACGCAACCTGGCGGCCGAGTGCCAGCGCTACGGCGTGCAGATCAGCACCGGCGTGGCGGCCACGGCCGAGTCGGTCCGGGCCGATTCGCCGGACGTCGTGGTGCTGGCCACCGGGGCGATCCCGCAGCCGCCGTACTGGGCCGGCGGTCATCCGCGCGTGGTGGACGTCCGCGACGTGCTCGAAGGCCGCGCCGAGCCCGCCGGGCAGGTCGTCGTAGTCGATGACCTCGGCTTCCACCAGGCCACCAGCGTCGCCGAGCTGCTTGCTGACCGGGGCTGCGCCGTGGAGATCATCACCCCCGGCATGGTCGTCGGCCAGGACCTCGGCATCACCCTGGACATGGAGACATTCAATATGCGCGCCCACGCCAAGGGCATCCGGCAAGCTACTGACCTGGTGGTACTCGGCGCGTCCGGCGCCGACGGCGAGCCCGGTTCCGACGGCGAGCCCGGCGGGGTGGTGCTGACCCTGCTGCATCACCCCACCGGCGAGTCCGCGCAGCGGCACTGCGACTGGGTCGTGTGCGCCGTCCATCAGGCGCCGGAGGAGACTCTGTGGCAGCAACTGCAGACCGCGCCCTTCGAGGTGCACCGCATCGGCGACTGCGTCACGCCGAGGCGGGCGCACGCCGCCGTGATCGAGGGACACCGAGTGGCGGTGGCGATTTGACCATGCCCCCTATGACCATGCCAGCCGATATCCCCGTCCTGGCGGTCATCGTGGTGCGGGACGGCGAGCTGCCGGCGGGAGCTGACGAGACGGTGGCGGAGGCGGGCGGGGCCGCGCTCGTGCTGGGATCGGGAACCCGCAACGCCGCCGGCCTGCTGGACGCGGCCAGCAGGGTGTGGCTACTCGAGCGGTCCTCGGTCGCCCCTGGCGCCGTGGCCGCCGCGCTGGCGCAGGTCCTGGCGGGCGTGCCCATGGTGCTGCTGCCCGCCTCACCCGATGGCCGTGATCTGGCGCCGCGACTCGCCGCGGTGCTTGGCCGCCCACTGCTCGCTGGCGCTGTCCGGTGCGCGCCGGACGAGGTCGAGCTGACCAGGCTCGATGATCACCTGTCGCTGCGGGTCGCGGTGGACGGGCCGGTGGTGGCGACCCTGCGGCCGGGTTTCAGGGGCAGGCCTGAGCAGGTAACGCTGGCCGAGATAACCGCGCTGGCGGTGCCGGAGGAGCTGGCGGTGCCGGAGGACAAGCCCGGGCACGACGCCGAGAGCATCGATGTGCTGCAGCCGGAGCCAAGCACGGTGGAGCTGGCTGAGGCCCGCCGGATCCTGGGCGGCGGCGCCGGGCTGGTCCCTGCCGGGTCGGACGGCGCGGCCGTCATGCGGCTGCTGGCGCAGGTGGCGGAGGCGCTTGCGGCCAGCGCCGGTGCCACCAGGGTCGTTACCGACGCGGGCTGGATGAGCTACGACCGGCAGATCGGGACCACCGGGGTGGCGGTCAGCCCCGAGCTGTACGTGGCGTTCGGTATTTCCGGTGCCGCGCAGCACGTCGGCGGGCTCGGCGCGCCCGAGCACGTGGTGAGCGTGAACACCGACCCGTCCTGCCCGATGACCCTGATGGCCGATCTCGGCATAGTCGCCGACGCCCCGGCGGTGCTTGCCGAGCTGGCCGAGCGGCTGGGCGTGACCGCGGCGCACTCGGCTCCGCCGGCGTCGGCGGTCCTGTCGACGGGGGTGAGCCATGCCGGATGACGTGATGACCGTCGACGCGGTGGTCGTCGGCGCCGGGCCCGCGGGCTCGGCGGCGGCGCTCGAGCTGGCCCGGGCTGGCCTGGACGTGGTGCTGGTGGAGCGCGGGGTCTTCCCCGGCGCGAAGAACGTCTACGGCGGCGTGGTGTACGGGCGGATCCTGGACGAGGTGCTGCCGCAGTGGTGGACGGAGGTGCCGGTACAGCGCTGGGTGACCCGGCGGGCCACCATGCTGATGACGCCGACCCAGGCGCTGACCGTCGACTACCGCAGCGACGCCTGGGATCGCCCGCCGTACAACGGGATGACGACCTATCGCGGCGATTTCGACTCCTGGCTGGCCGGTAAGGCGGTCGCGGCCGGGGCCAAGCTGGTGACCTCGACGGTGGTCACGGGCCTGCTGCGGGATCCGGCCGGCCGGATCGCCGGGGTACGCACCGACCGGCCGGGCGGCGACATTCACGCCAGGATCGTGATCGCCTGTGACGGGGTGAACTCCTTCCTGGCCAAGGAGGCCGGGCTGCTGCCGCGCACCGACTCGGCGCACACCACGCTGGGCGTCAAGGAGACCCTCGCGCTGCCGCGCGAGGTGATAGAAGAACGGTTCGGGCTGGTCGGTGACCAGGGCCTGGACATCGAGATGGTCGGCTGCACCAGCGGGATCCCCGGCGGCGGCTTCCTCTATACCTGCCTCGATACCGTCAGCGTAGGCGTGGTGGTCGGACTTGACGGGCTGGCGGCGTCCAAGACGAGGCCCGAGGAACTGATCGGGACCCTCAAGGCGCATCCGGCCATCGCACCGTACCTGCGCGGCGCCGAGCTGAAGGAGTACTCCGCCCACCTGATCCCCGAGGGCGGGTATCGCGCCATGCCGCGGCTGGCTACCGACGGGATGCTGGTGGCCGGGGATGCCGCGTTCATGTGCCTGGCCGCCGGGCTCTGGCTGGAGGGGGTCAACTTCGCGATCGGCGCCGGGCTGGCGGCCGGGCAGACAGCCGCCGAGGCGATCGCGGCCGGCGATACCTCCGCAGCCGGGCTGGCCGGCTACCGGCGCCGGCTGAAGGCTAGTTTCGTGCTCGCCGACCATAAGCGGCTGCGCAACGCCGCGGACATCGTTCTCGCCGACCGGATGCAGCAGGAGTACCCCGGCCTGGCGTGCGATTTCGTCGAGCAGATCTTTACCGTCACTAACCCGAAACCCAAGCTCGGGATGGCCAGGGAGTTCTTCCGCGCGGTCCGCCTCAATAAGGTCAGGCTGCGGGATCTGGCCCGCGACGGCTGGCAGGCGATGCGGGCATTCCGATGAGGGAGCGAAATCGATGAGTTACCCGGCAGTGTCGTTCGATCAGCGGATGTCCACCGTGGAGTTCCGGGTCGGGGAACGGGCGCATATCACCGTGGACTCCGATGTCTGCCGCTCCTGCACGACCAAGGACTGTGTGCACGCATGCCCGGCCGCGCTGTTCGTTCCCACCACCGACGGCGGCATCCTGTTCAACTACGAGCAATGTTTCGAGTGCGGCACGTGCTATCAGGTGTGCAACCGTGAGGGGGCCATCACCTGGGCTTATCCCGACGGCGGTGACGGCGTCGTGCTCCGGAGGGGGTGACGGAGCATGACGGTGATCGTGGCGGCACTCAGCTGGTCCTGGCTCGATGCCGAAGTCGATCCGCTCACCGGGGCTGTCAGTGCCGACCCGCACGACCGCGGGGCGGGCCGACCGGACCTCGCCGCCCTGGAGCACGCGCTGCGGCTGGCGGAGCGGTGGCAGGCCCGGGTGGTCGCGGCGACGGTCGGCCCCGGCGAAGCTGACGCGATGCTGCGAGACGCGCTGGCCGCCGGAGCAGCCGAGGCGCTGCGCGTCGAGCCGGCTAGCCGGACCCCGGGGCCGCGGCCGGCCATCCTGATCGGCGGGCCGGACGCCGCCGCCGCGCTCGCCACCGCCCTGATCCAGCGGTACGGAGTGCCGGATCTCGTGCTGTGCGGCGACCGCTCGCCCGACCGGGGCACCGGCTCGTTCCCCGCTTTCCTCGCCGGGGCGCTTAACGCAGCGCAAGCCCTGGGCGTCGTCCGGATCGAAGCCGAGGATGACGGCAAGCTGCGGGTGCACCGCCGCCTAGATGGCGGCCGCCGCGAGGTACTGCTGGTGTCGCGGCCCGCCGTGGTGTCGGTCGAGGCCGCCGGGGTGCGCCTGCGGCGGGCCGGGCTGCCCGCCACCCTGGCCAGCGGGCACGCCGTCATTCCGGTGGCGTCCGCGCCGACGGCCATCGCCGGGCCACGGGTCCGGGTCCTTGGCGCCCACCCGTACCGGCCCCGGCCGCGCGAGCTCGCGGGCCCGTCCGGCTCGGCGCTGCGCCGGATCCTCGAGCTAACCGGAGCACTCGCAGAACGTACCCCGCCGACGGTGCTCGGCCCGCTGTCCCCAGGCCACGCCGCCGACGAACTGCTCGGGTACCTGCGCCGGCGCGGCTATCTCGCCGCGAGCGATCCAGGCTGATCAGCAGGCTCGCCAGCACGCCGGACCTGGCATGCTCCAGGGCCGCCTTCTCGGGCCGAAGGTCCTGTCCGGCCGGGTTGAACGACCATAGCGCCGCCGGCTTCCGGCCTGGACGATAAGAGGAATGGGCCGCCCGCTCAGTTCGCGACCCAAGGAGAGCCCCTGCCCATCCTTCTGCCGGGAACGGCTGGCCGCCTACAAGTGCCCGCGGGTTTACCAGTTCCGCGTTCAGCTGCCGAAGAACAGCCTCGGCAAGGTCACCAAGGACGAACTGACCCTTAGCTAAGGAAGGACCACCATGCAGCCGACGCCGATGAACCGGATGAGCACGCTTGACGCCGAGTTTTATTTCGCCGAACACGGCGACGCGCCCCTGCACATGGGGTCGGTGGCGGTCTTCGACGGGCCGGCGCCGGAGTACCGGGATATCACCAGGCTCTTCGCGGCGAAGCTGCCCCGGGTGCCCAGGTACCGGCAGGTCGTCAGCACCGTGCCCGGGCAGCTCCTGCGCCCGGTGTGGGCCGACGACGAGCATTTCCAGATCAGGCACCACGTCCGGCACGTCAAGGTCCCGGCGCCCGGCGGCGATGAGCAGCTGCGCGCGGTCGCGGCGAAGCTTTTCGCCCGGCGGCTGGACCTGAGCCGGCCGCTGTGGGAGGAGTGGCTGCTGACCGGGCTGGCGGATGGCCGCTGGGCCATCTTGTCCAAGGTTCACCACTGCATGGCGGACGGCATCGGCGGCAACGACCTGATGACGCTGGTCTTCGACACCGATCCCGACGCCGCGCCGCCCGAGCCGGTGAGCTGGGTCCCTGCGCCCGGGCCCTCGCTCGCCGACCGGGCCGCGGATCAGGTGCGGGACGCCGTGACCTGGCCGCTGCGCCAGCTGGCCGCCGTGCCGAAGACGTCTGCCCGGCTGAGACGGCTGGCCCGGCCCGAGGACCTGCTGGAATACAGCCGCGGCCTGAGCGAGAGCACGCGGCGGCTGGCGGAACCGTCGGCCAGCTTCCTCAACGGGCCGATCGGGCCGAAACGCCGCTGGGCCTGGACCACGACGAGCCTGACCGAGCTGAAGCAGATCCGCCGGGCCCACGGCGGCACCATCAATGACGTCGTGCTCGCCGTGATCACCGGGGCCTTCCGGGACCTGCTGGCCGCACGGGGCAAGCTCACCGAGGGCCTGGTCGTGCGCAGCCTGGTGCCGGTCTCCACCCGCGGCCCTGACGAGGCCGGCGTCATCGCCAACCGGGTGTCCGCGGTGCTGGCTAACCTGCCGGTCGGCGAGCCGGACCCGCTCCGGCGGCTGACCCTGATCCGGCAGCAGATGGACAGCCTGAAACACCGGCACCAGGCGGTCAGCGCCGAGATCCTCACCGCGATGCTGGGCGTCAGCGCGCCCATGTGGCTGGCGCTGGGCACGCAGGCCGCGTTCCGGTTCCCGCAGCCGCTGGTGCAGACCGTGACCACCAACGTCCCCGGCCCCCGCCTGCCGCTGTACGTCCTCGGCCGGCGCATGACCGTGCTCTATCCGTTCGTGCCGATCGGCAACTCGATCCGGATCTCGATCGCGATCCTTTCCTACCTGGACACCGTCACCTTCGGTATCACCGCCGACTACGACGCCGTGCCCGACGTGGACGTCGTCGTGCAAGGCATCCGGCGCGGCCTGGCCGAGCTCGCCGCCCAGCCCGAAGCCGGAGCCCAGCCCGAAGCCGAAGCGAGCCCCGAAGTGCAGCCGCAGCCCGCGGGGACTTAAATCTCATCTCAGAACGAACCCCGGTTCCACCGCGTGCTGACTCGGTGAAACCGGGGTTTCGCGGTCCTTCGGCCGCGGTCCGCGGACCTCAGGCTTCGTGCTTGCCGCGCATGATGACCACCGGGCACGGCGCGTGGTGCACGCAGAACTGGCCGACCGAGCCCAGCAGCGCCTCGGCCAGCCCGCCGTGCCCCCGGCAGCCGACGACCAGCAGCTCCGCTCCTTCGGCCTCGTCCACCAGCACCTGCGCGGCCCGTCCGTGTACCACCTGCGGGCGGATCTCCACCTCGGTGTCGGTGGTGCACATCTCGGTGGTCGCCGCGGCAAGAACCGTAAGCGCGTCATCGTGGTAATCGGGCATGTCGGCCATCGGCACCAGGCCGGTGCCGGCCGGGATCTGCCAGGCCGTCACTGCCTCCACCACGGCCCCGGTCAGCTTCGCCTGGTGGATCGCCCACCGCAGCGCGGCCTTGGATGACTCGAAGCCATCGACCCCGACCACGATGCGCGGGCGCTCTGCGCTGTTCAT
>Ga0066790_10000285_pt1 | contig 17847 bp, 13 predicted proteins | sample OrgsoiDNA2013050_FD_70963 | JGI IMG/M metagenome (GOLD analysis project Ga0066790, IMG submission 70963) | Permafrost soil microbial communities from the Arctic, to analyse light accelerated degradation of dissolved organic matter (DOM) -... | ecosystem: Environmental > Terrestrial > Soil >...
GGCGTGGCGACGGCGGCGACGTTCACCACCATGCCGCAGACGGCGACCGCGGGACCGGGCGGCGGGACCGGCCCGGGCGGGCCGGGCGGGCCGCCCGGGCCGAGGCATCGGCGGGGCCGCCACCACCACCGGCTGATGGACCCGTCCGGGATGTAACCCGCCTGCCCGATCCGGGCAGCATCACCCTCATGGCGCGGCGGTCCAGGGATATCCCTGGACCGCCGCGCCATGAGCATTTCCGGCCGCGCCGCCGGAAATGACGCGCGCGGGCTAGATCTTACGATCCGCGAACCCATGCGCGGATAAGCCCTGAATGACCCGCTGCACTACTAACGTCATTCACGCGATCAGTTATGCACACAGCAGTGGATCACCGTGAACGGCTGTCAGCCGTTGCGGAGGAGGTGGATGACGCTAGCCGCAGTTGTGATGCCAGCTTGGGGAGCGGACCCAGAAGCGAGGTATCAGATGGGAAAGGGATCTTCGTGAAAGCGAGACATGAAGGAGAGCGTCCACACCGGCGCGGTGCATTCGGGCACGGTGCATTCAGGCACGGTGCATTCGGGCACGGTGCATTCGGGCACGGGCCCAGGGTCAGCCGGAAGATGGCGATAGCGGCCATCGGCGCGGGCGGCGTCGCGCTCGGCGGGATACTCGTCAGCGTCCTCGTCCCGCACGGGCCAGCCAAGATCAGCCTGTCAGCTGATGCGAGCCGGGCCCATGAGCGGCACATGTCCCAGCGCCGTGAGACGGACAGCCAGATGAGCCAGCGGCATCGCCGGAGCCACTGGGTGTTCAGCACGATCAACAATGCGAATGATCCCACGTTCAATCAGCTGCTGGGCATCAACAACCGCGGCCAGATCTCCGGGTACTTCGGATCCGGCGCAGCGGGGCACCCGAACAAGGGCTACCTGCTGATCATGGGACGCCACCGGACGCGCTACCAGAACGAGAACGCTCCCGGCGCCCTGCAAACGCAGGTCACCGGGCTGAACGACCTTGGCGTCACGGTCGGCTTCTGGTCAGGCCAGAACACTGCCAGCCAGAGCAACGACAACTTCGGCTTTTACCGCTGGGGCGGCCACTTCGCCACGGTCAACTTCCCGACCGCGAACAACGCGTCGCCGCCCGTCAATCAGCTCCTCGGAGTGAATGACTCCAACATCGCGGTCGGCTTCTACACCGACGCGCAGGGGAAAAACCACGGTTATATCTACAACATTGCCCGGCACAGGTTCCGCATTGTCAAGATCATTGGCGCGACCAGCGCAACCGCTTCGGGCATCAATAACCGCGACGACATCGTCGGCTTCTACACCGACGCCGCCGGGATGACTAAGGCGTTCGTCCGCCACTGGTTCGGCAGGCGCACCACGCTGGCTTATCCGGGCGCCTCCGCAACCCAGGCCTTCGGCATTAACGACTTCGGTGAGGTAGCCGGCAGCTACACGACCGGCAGCGGCAGCAGCGCCAAGACCTACGGATTCACCTGGACCCGCCGGCGCGGCTTCCGCTCGATCAGCGATCCGCGCGGCGTCGGCGCCACGACCGTCAATGGCGTGAATAACGCGGGCGACCTGGTCGGCTTCTACACGGACGCCGCCGGGAACACCGACGGCTTTCTCTGGGCCACCAGGCATCATAGGGCGCCGTTCGCTCCGATGCCGCCCGCCAGCCCCACCATGATGCCCGCCCCGACCATGTCAGCCATGCCGACCATGACTCCGATGCCCACCATGACCCCGATGCCGAGCAAGTCGGCGATGCCGACGATGTCCCCGACGACCATGCCGTCAGCCGCGCCGCCGTCGACGCCGGCGCCCGCCCCGACATCGAGCGCATCGCCGCCGGGAGGCCCCTGGTAAGCCGGCGAGCGAGGAGGAGCGGGGCAGCGGGGCGACTGAGTGGCGGGGCGGCCGGGGCTGGGACCCGGCCGCCCCGCCACCCTTTCCTGGCCCGCAGGGGAGAACCGGACGCAGCCCCGTTCCCCGGGCGGGTATTAGCATCGCGGTCATGCGGCACGAATCCTGCACGGTAGTGGCCCTGGTCACCGCGGCTCCTGCCCCGGTGGGCGAGCCGCTGCTGGCCGAGCTGGACAGCCTGGCCAACGTCTCGATCGTGCGGCCGTCGGCGCCCGAGGATGACGTGGTCGAGTCGGCGGCCCTGGCGCTGGGCCAGGCGGCGCGCAGATCGTCACCGTTCGCCCTCGTGCCCGCCGATCCGCTCGCGGCCGTAGCCGAGCAATGGCAGGCCATGTGGGACTTGTCCCGCAACGGGATTACCGGGGCGGTGCTGTTTGACGAGCAGGCCGCGCATGCCCTGGCCGCCTGGCGGGCCCGGCGGTTCGAGCTGCCCGACTACTACCTGGTCCTCGCCGGCAACAGCGCACCCCCGGCCCTCCCGGACTTCTACCTGGGACCGCTGCGCGCGGCGCGCCCGCACCGGGTCGCGGTGGTCCCCGCCGCCGGCGGACCCGAGCAGGCGACCGGGGTCCGTGACGCGCTCCGCTCGCTGCGCCACGGCCCGTGGTGGCCGCCCCTGGACGAGCTGCTCGATGCCACCCGCCGGTTCTTCGCGGGCGGCCTGGCGCAGGCGGGCTCCAGCCTGGCTATGGCGCCGCGCTGATCCCGCCCAGCAGCTGGCGGACCATGGTGGGCGCCAGCTCGTCGTCCAGCAGCCCGTGGCCAAAGAAGAGCCGGTAGTAGACGGGCGCGTACAGCTCGTCCAGCGCGGCCTCCAGGTCGGTATCCGGGCGTATCTCGCCGCGCTCTATCCCGGACCGCAGGACCTCCAGGGCCACCGCCCGGCGCGGAGCCAGCCAGCGCTCGCGCAGCGACCGGGCGATGTCCGGATCGGACTGGGCGGCGGCCACGAGGGCGCGCATCAGCGGCCCGGCGGTGGTATCCCGTAGCAGCGTGATCAGGGCGCCGAGCTGCCAGGTCAGCGCCTCGCTGGTGGACAGCCCCTCGGGGATGGCCAGCGTGCCCGACACACGGTCGAGAAACCCGTCCAGCGCCACGGCCCCGCGTGACGGCCACCACTTGTAGATCGTCGCCTTGCCGACTCCCGCCCGGGCCGCGATGGCGTCCATCGTGGCCGCGGCCAGGCCGCCGCTCAGCATCAGGTCGCCGGCCGCGGCCAGGATGGCCAGCCGGGCCTTCTCACTGCGCGGCCGGCCGCGCGGCCGGCGCAGCGCGGGCTCAGTTCCGGTCATGTCCAGCCCTAGCTCCCGTGACCCGGCCGCGAAGCCGCCGGCATCCCGCCGGGACCGGCCACACCGCGCCCGGTCCCGGCGCGACGGGCGTCGCCGCGCTGGCGCGCGAGATCGTAGCCGAAGATGCACCCGGCCAGCAGCGGGAGTACGGCACCGAAGACGGTAACGCCGGCCCAGCCGTGGGTGTCATAGAGCCAGCCTGACACCGCGGACGCGATCGACCCGCCGATAAACGCCGACGTCATGTAGACGGTGTTGAGGCGGGCGCGGGCATCCTCGCGCAGCGCGTAGACGTCGCGCTGGCTGAGCACCTGATGGCCCTGCACGGCGAGATCGAGCAGGACGGCGGCGCCGGCCAGCGCGATGATGCTGCCCGATCCGGCCCCGGCCAGCACGAACGCGGCGACCGCCGCGGCGATGGCCACGCCCCGGCCCAGGCGGCCGAATCCGCGGTCCCCGATGACCCCGGCGACCAGCGCGGCGGCTGCGCCTCCCGCGCCGACAAGGGCGAAGACCGCGATATGCAGCTGAGACAGGTGATGGGCGTTAATAAGTTCGTAGGCGATCGACGTCCAGAAGCAGCTGAAGGCACCGAACATCAGCGCCTGTGACGCCGACCGGCGGCGCAGCACCGGCTCCTGCGTGACCAGCTGAAGCGCCGAGCGCAGCAGCTTCCCGTACCGGACGGCCGTTCCGGGGCGGCGCTCGGGCAGGATCCGCCACAGGGCCAGCGACAGCAGCAGCATGGCCCCGGCCGAGATGAGGTAGATGCTGCGCCAGCCCCAGGCGGCCGCGGTCACGCTGGCCAGGGAGCGAGCGAGCAGGACGCCGAGCAGCAGGCCGCTCATGACCCGCCCGACGTACTTACCGCGCTGATCGGCGGGCGCGAGGTAGGCCGCGAACGGGACCAGTACCTGCACGACCACCGACGTCACGCCGATGCAGACCGACATGACCAGGAAGAGCGTGAAGTCCGGCGAGAACGCCGCCACGGCCAGCGCGACAGCCGTGATCAGCAGTGTCCGGCAGGACAGCTTGCGGTTAGCCAGCACGTCGCCCAGCGGGACGAGGAACGCCAGGCCCGCTGCGTAGCCGAGCTGGGTCGCCGTCACCACGATCGCCGCGGTGCCCTGGCTGACGGCAAAGGACCGGGCGATCAGGACCAGCAGCGGCTGGGCGTAATACAGGTTGGCGACCGTCAGCCCGCAGGCGATGGCCATAGTCAAGATCACGACGTTCAGCCCGGCCTGGCGGCGGCCGCCGGCTGGCCCCTGGCCGCTGTCGCGGTCGCAGGGCGGCAGGCTGGTCGTCGGTGTCGTGGTCACTAGCGCTCCCCCTGGATCGGCTGCCCGGTTCCCCGGCTCCTGCCTATTTTCTAGACGCTCTGTCTAGAATATACATCATGACCGTCGGCTGCGCCAGCTCGGCCCTGCCGCAGCAGGATCAGCGCTGGCTACCTGCCTTCATTAACTAGACGACGCGTTCTGGCCTGGACTCTTCCGGCCGGCTGGGCGGATCGTTCGCCCCGCGGGCGCGGCAGCCAGCCGCGCGGGTCGCCGCCGCTCCGGCGGCGAGGGCCGGCGGATACTGGACCATGACCAGTCAGGCGATCGCCGCCGTCGAGTCCGCGGGCCTGGCCCACCGCGTCATCAGGCACGGCCCCGTGCGAAGCCTGGCCGAGGCAGCCGCGGCCCGCGGCGTGGCCCCGGCCGACGTGGTGAAGACAATGGTGGTGCGGCGCGGGCCGGATGACTTCCTGTTCGTCCTGGTCCCCGGCGACCGAACCATCTCCTGGCCCAAGCTGCGCGCGCTGCTGCGGGTCAGCCGGCTGTCCATGCCCGACGCGGCGGTCGCCCGGGACGTGACCGGCTATGAGCGCGGCACCATCACCCCGCTCGGGTCGACGGTGGCGTGGCCGGTGATCGCCGACGAGCGGCTCGCCGGCCGGCAGATCTCGCTCGGCGCCGGCGAGCCCGGGACGGCGATCGTGCTCGGCGCGGACGACCTCGTCCGCGCTCTGGAAGCCACGGTCGCCGACGTCACCGATCCCGAGCCCTGAGCCCCGTTGCCGAACGGCGGCAATCCGCCGCCGAATGGCGGCATGCCCGTGCGGATAGCGGCGCCGCGCTAGCCCGGCCGGTCACCGGGCGCTGCGAGCCTGCCGGTTAGCCAGCCATGGCGGGGCCGGCTGTTATTCACTGGGACAACGGGCGGACACCCCCTTTGTTCCGGTGAGAGCCCCATCATCGTGACCGCGATCGCAAGGAGCTAGAAGATCATGGCCGACGCATCGTTCGTGCCGCTGCCGGGCAGCGAGCGCGCCCCGCTGAGCGCCGCCGAGCCGGCGGGCACCCTGGAGGGGACCGAGCGCATCGAGGTCACGCTGGTGACCCGGCGGATGGCGGATCTGCCCCGCACGGCGTCGGGGGCGCCGGCCCGGATTTCCCGCGACGAGCTGGAGCAGCAGCACGGCTCCGACCCGGCCGACCAGGCCCTGGTCGCCGAGGTGCTGACAGGCCTGGGCACCGGCATCGAGGTGGTGAGCCGGGATCCCGCCGCGCGCCTGATGACCATCAGGGGAACCGTCTCCGCGCTGTCGGCCGCCTTCGGCGCCTCGCTCAGCGTGGTCACCAGCCCCGGCCCCGGCGGCACTCCGGTCCGGCACCGGTACCGCGAGGGCGGCCTCCGGGTGCCCGTGCAGCTGGCCGGCATCATCGTCGCCGTGCTCGGCCTGGACGACCGGCCGCAGGCCCGGGCGCACTTCAGGCTGCGGACCGTGACCGAGGCCGCCGCGGCCGCGTCCTACACCCCGCCGCAGGTCGCGGCGGCCTACCAGTTCCCGGCCGGCACCGACGGCAGCGGTCAGTACGTGGCCATTGTTGAGCTCGGCGGCGGCTTCGCGACCAGCGACCTGGACGCCTACTTCACCGGCCTGGGCATTACCCCGCCCTCGGTCACCGCCGTGAGCGTGGCGGGCGGCCAGAATGTGGCCGGCCAGGACCCGTCCGGCGCGGACGGGGAGGTCCTGCTGGACATCGAGGTGGTGGGCTCGGTCGCGCCGGGCGCGGCCCAGCTGGTGTACTTCGCGCCCAACACTGACCAGGGATTCGTCGCGGCGGCCACCGCGGCGGTGCACGCTACCCCGACGCCGGCGGCGATCAGCATCAGCTGGGGCCAGTCGGAGGACTCCTGGACCGCGCAGGGCGCCGCGAGCCTGGACTCGGCCATGGCCGACGCGGTCGCGGTCGGCATCACGGTGTGCGTGGCGTCGGGAGACAACGGCAGCGGCGACGGCGCCGCCGACGGCCAGCCGCACTGCGACTTCCCGGCGTCGAGCCCGCACGTGCTGGCCTGCGGCGGGACGAGCCTGCAGGCCGACCCGCAGACGGGCACGATCACCTCCGAGACGGTGTGGAACGACGGCGGCCAGGGCGGCGCGGGCGGCGGCGGGGTCAGCGATGACTTCGCCCGGCCGGCCTGGCAGGCCAGCGCCGGGGTCCCGGCCAGCCCGGCGGGCAACTCCGGACGCGGCGTCCCCGACGTGGCCGGCAATGCCGACCCGAACACCGGCTACCAGATCCAGATCGACGGCCAGCCGGCGGTGATCGGCGGGACCAGCGCGGTGGCGCCGCTGTGGGCCGCGCTGGCCTGCCGGCTGGCCCAGGCGACCGGCCATTCCCTCGGCCTGATCCAGCAGATCCTGTACGCGGGCGTCGTGCCCGGCCAGCCGGCCGCCGGGCTCCGCGATATCACCAGCGGGAACAACGGGGCCTATCAGGCCGGGCCAGGCTGGGACGCCTGCACGGGCCTCGGATCGCCGGACGGCCCGGCGCTGCTGACCCAGGTCAGTGCCGCACCCGCCGGGTAACGGCGTCACGGGCGGACGAGGCTCAGCCGCCCGGCGCGTTGCCGAGCACGGCCGGGGCGCCGAAGGGCCGCAGCACTTCCGGCACGGCCACGGCGCCCCTCTCGTCCTGGAAGTTCTCCATGATCGACAGCAGCGCCCGGGCGGTGGCGCCGGTCCCGTTGAGCGTGTGCGCGAACTCCGGCTTGCCGTCCCGCCGGAACCGGATGTTGAGCCGGCGGGCCTGGTAGTCGGTGGTGTTGGAGCAGGAGGTGATCTCCCGGTACCGCCGCTGGACCGGGAACCACGCCTCGATGTCGTACTTCTTCGCCGCGGGCGCGCCCAGGTCACCGACCGCGATGTTCATGACCCGGTAGGGGAGGCCCAGCTCCTGAGCGATCTCTTCCTCAACGGCCAGCAGCTCGTCATGAAGCTCGGCGGACTGCTCAGGCCGGCAGTAGACATACATCTCGACCTTGTCGAACTGATGCACCCGGAACATGCCCTTGGTGTCCTTGCCGGCCGCGCCGGCCTCCCGCCGGAAGTTCGTGCTGAACGCGGCGTACCGGGCGGGCAGCTGCTCCTCGTCGAGGACCTCGTCGGCATGGATGCCGGCCAGGGCCACCTCGGAGGTGCCGGTCAGGTAGAGGCCGTCCTTCTCCAGCTGGTAGAGGTTCGACTCCTCGGTCGGCAGGAAGCCGGTGCCGTACATCGCCCGCTCGCCGACGAGGACAGGCGGCAGGACGAGCAGGAAGCCCTTCGCAGTCAGCTTGTCGATGACGTAGCGGTACAGGGCCATCTCCGCCAGCGCGACATCGCCGATCCGGTAGACGAACCGGGAGCCGGACAGCCGGGCCCCCCGGGCCATGTCGATCCAGCCTCGCGGCGAGCCGAGCTCGGTGGCATCCCGCGGCGCGAACCCGAACTGCGGCGGCTCTCCCCAGGTCCGGACGAGCTGGGCGTCTTCCTCGTCCATGCCGTCAGCAGCGGCCGGGTCGGGCAGGTTAGGGATCCGGGACAGCAGCTCGTCACGCTCGCGCCCCGCGGCGGCCTGGTCGGCCTCGGCGGCCGCCAGCTCCTCCTTGAGCTGGCGCAGCTCCTCGATCTCGGCCGGCCCCGGCGGCCTGCCCTTGGACGACCTCTTCTGCGCGGCGCGCAGCGCCTCGGCCCGCTCGGTATGCGACCGCCAGCTGGCGTCCGCGGCCAGCAGCGCGTCGAAGTCGGCCGCCGCGCCGCGGCGCGCGAGCGCCGTCCGGTACCGGTCGGGTTCCTGCCGTGCCGCCTTGACGTCAATCACGGGCGCGAGTCTAGCCGGGCCCCCGCTGGGCGGCAGCTCGGTTGTGCCGCGGGAGGCGGGCCCGGCGACCCCGCGCGCCGGTCGTCGCGCCGCCCGGGCCTCGTCGCCAGTACGGAGCCGCTCAGGATCGCCGCGAACGCCACCGCCATCACCGGTGTCAGCCGCTCGCCGAGCAGCCAGACACCGCCGGCCACCGCGATGGCCGGGTTGATATAGGTGATCACGCTGGCCCTGGCCGGTCCGGCCGCCGCGATGAGGGCGAAGAAGATCACGAACGCGATGGCCGTGCACACCACGGCCAGGGCGGCGATGGCGGCCAGCACCTTGGCCGACGGCAGCGCGTCCGGCCAGGTCAGCGCAGCCAGTGGCGCGTACACCACCGACGCGAAGGCCAGGCAGGCCGCCGTCATGGCCAGCGGCGGCAGGTCGGCGAGCTTCCGGCTGACGATCAGCGGCCCGGTGGCATAGCACAGCGCTACGAGCAGGACCTCGCCGACGGCTGCGGCGTCGCCGCCGGGGGTCCCGGGTCCCGCGAGCAGGCCCACCCCGGCCAGGCCGACCAGCAGCCCGGCCCACCGGACGGGCGTCAGCCGGTCCGTCCCGCCGGTCAGCCGCCCCAGCACGGCGACCAGTATCGGGACCGACGCCACCAGCAGGCCGCTCAGCGAGCTCGACAGCCTGGTCTCGGCCTCGGACAGCAGCAGCCAGGGCACGATGATCTCGACCGAGGCGAACAGGGCCAGCCAGCGCCAGTGCGGCAGCAGGACGCCGAGCTGGCGGCGCCGGATCGCGATGGGCAGCAGCAGCGCCGCGCCGATGCCGACCCGCGCCAGGACCAGCACGGGCACCGGGACGCCGCCCACGGCCACCTTGATGAGCAGGTAAGGAAGGCCCCAGATCACGCTCATCGCGGCGAACATCAGCCAGCCCCGGCGACTCACAGCCGCTCCCCTCGTCCGAGCCTGCCGCTACCTCAGTCGGCCGGCATGCCCCAGTATGCGGCCCGCGAGGGGACAGGTCTTGAACGGTCTTGCGCACCCGGGGCTTACAGCGTCAGGCAGATCCCCAGCGCGCCGAGTTTCAGGCAGCTGCTACTCGGCGACGGAGACGGCGGAAACGTCGGCGACGGCGACGGCGAACCAGGCGCGCTGGTCGGGCCGGGCTGGCCGGTCGGCTGCGGTGACGGCGACGGCGATGGCGAGGTGCTCGGCGACGGGGACGGGGACGTCGAGTGGCCGGCGGAGCGTGACGGGTGCGGCGACGGGGCCGGCCGTCCGGGCCGCCGGTGACCGGCTGCGACCGTGCTGCCGGGGCCGCCGCCTGAGGCCGGCCGATCGGCAGGCGCGGCGGACCGCGACGGCCCGGGGCGTCCTGGCACCGGGCCGGGCTGCGGGAACGGGCCGCCGGCCTGCGGACTGCGAATAACGAGGGTGCCCGAGGCCAGCATGATGTAGACGAGCGTCGCCGTCGCCGCGATGATCACCGGCGGGAACAGCAGCAGGGGATGCGCCCGGAAGGCTAGGAGGCCGTTGCGCAGCGTGGCCTTGATCTGGTCGACGGTGACGGCAAGCGCTACGCCCGCCGCCGGCAGGCTCGGGCCGTGGCCTAGGCTGGCGCTCCGGCGGGCCCGTATCAGTGCTGCCCGCCGCTGCGTCGGGGTCAGGCCGGGCAGCAGGAAGATGATCGTGCTCCGGCCGCGAGCCTCAGCCCGGACGTGTAATCCGGCGGGCAGCTCTGCGTATCGAATCTTGATCAACGGTATGACCTCGCAAAAGCCCTAAAGGGTGATATTAGGACGCCAATTTCTACGTTGCGTGACGAAGGTATCACTGTGGATAGCTGCAATTCCACGGACAAGCCATCTTCCGGGCGGCGATGCGCGCCCGTCGGCAGACGCGGCGGCGGACGCGGCAGCGGACCCGGCAGCGGTCACTGCCCCGGCCAGCCGGGAACCAGGGCTACGCTCACGAGAGCCGGGAATGCGGCATCGTGGCCCGCTTCGCAGGGGGCGCCACCCGCAGTGGCCGGCCGGCGCTGGCGAACCGCGAAGGCAGCCGCCGGACGGGCCTGCTGACCGCGAGCCGGAGGAGGAACCGTGCTGCGGAGGGACTGTGCTGCCGACTAGCAAACGCGGGGCGGGCCCCAGCCCGGGCGGCCAGGACCAGGCCAGCCCGGACGCCGGGCGGCCCGCGTCTGCCCCGCGGCCGGGGCCGGATGCCTGGCCGCGCGCACTGGGCCCGTGGCAGGCCGCGGCCGTAGCACTGGCCGGCGGCCTGGCGCTGGCCGCGGCCTTCCCGCCCGCCGGGCTCTGGCCGCTCGCCGCCGCCGGGCCGGCGCTGCTGGTCATCGCGCTGCGGGGCCGCAGCCTGCGCGGCTCCTTCCTGGTCGGGCTGGTCTTCGGGGCCGCCTTCTTCGCCCCGCTGCTGTCGTGGGTCCTGAACGTCGCCTGGTACGCCTGGGCCGCGCTGGCGGGAGCGGACACGGTGATCTTCGCCGTCCTCGCGATCGGCCAGCGGCTGCTGCTGCGGACGCGCGCCTGGCCGGTCGCGGTGGCTGGCTGGTGGGTGGCCGTCGAGTCGCTGCGTGACCGCTGGCCGTTTGGCGGTTTCCCCTGGGGCCGGCTGGCCATGAGCCAGGCCAGCGCGCCGACCATGCACTGGGTGGCGGTCGGCGGCCCGTCCCTGCTGACGTTCCTGCTGGCGCTGGCCGGAGCCTGCCTGGCGTGGCTGATCGTCGGCTCGCCCGGCCCGCGCGGCTGGCTGCGCCGCCGCGCGCTGGCCGCGGCCGGGCTGGCGGCCGCGGCGGCCCTGGCCCTGGCCGCCCCGCTGCTTCCGGTCGACGGGGGTGCCCCCGGCACGCCCACCGCGGTGGTGGCCGCGGTCCAGGGCAACGTGCCGCGGGCCCGGAACCTGCCCGCCCTGCTGCGCGCGAACACGGTGACGGACAATCACGCGGAAGCGACGCTGCAGCTAGCGGCCCGGATCCGGTCCGGAGCGGCGCCCGCGCCGGACGTGGTGATCTGGCCCGAGAACTCCACCGACCAGGATCCCCGGCTGAACCCGTTCGTCTACGCCGCGATCGGCCGGGCGGTCACGGCCATCGGCCGGCCCGTGCTGGTCGGCGCGGTGCTGCAGAATCCGGTGCGCAACTCGGGCCAGCTATGGCTGCCCGGCCGCGGGCCGGTCCGCGCCTACATCAAGCGCCGGCTGGTGCCGTTCGGCGAGGTCATCCCCTTCCGGAGCTTCCTTGACCTGTTCACCTCGCTGCCCGCGCTGCAGCCAGTCAACTTCACGCCGGGTCACCGGGCCGTGGTGTTCCGCCTGGGGCAGATCAGGCTGGGGGACGTGATCTGCTATGAGGTCGGCTTTGACGGCCTGGTGAGCTCGGAGGTCGCGGCCGGGGCGAACCTGCTCACGGTGCAGACCAACGACGCCGACTTCGAGCTCGACGGGCAGACGGGCGAGACCCTGCAGCAGCTGGCAATGGCGCGGGTCCGGGCGGCCGAGCACGACCGGGCCGTCGTGGTGGCCTCCACCACCGGAGTCAGCGCGATCATCGCGCCGGACGGGAAGCTGCTTGCCCATACCCGACTGTGGCAGCGGGCCGCCGTCGAGGCCAGGGTGCCGCTGCGCAGCCAGACCACGCTCGCGGACCGGCTCGGCGGCTGGCCCGAGGGCGTCATCACCGGAGCTACCATCGCGGCCCTGGCCTGGCTGATCGCCGCCGCCCTCGTCCGGCGGTCCCGGCGGCCGGGCCCGGCGCCGCCCGGCGCCGGCCAGGGCCCGGCGCCCCGGAGCCGGGCCGCAGAATAGAGCTGTGGCACACCGATACCGGGCAGGACTGCGGCGCGCACTGACGCAGCCGGCCCGGTACGCCGTCCTGGTGGCGGGGGCCGTCCTGGTCCTGGCCTTTCCGGCCCCGAACCTGGAGCTGCTGGCCTGGGTCGGCCTGGTTCCCGGCCTGCTGCTGATGCTCGCCGCCCCCGCGCGGCGGGAGGCGGCCGTGCGCGGCTGGTGGTTCGGCACGGGCTACCTGCTGGCTGCCATGTACTGGCTGGCGCCCAACCTCGGCCCCGGCCTGCTGCTCGTGGCGATCGTGCTCGGCGCGTTGTGGGGCGGGGTGGGGCTGGCCGCCTGGTCGACCCTGCGGCCGCCGGTGACCTGGCGAGGCGCGGCGGCCGCGCTGATGATCGTGCCGAGCGCCTGGCTGGTGACCGAGTGGCTGCGATCGTGGCAGGGATTCGGCGGCCCGTGGGCCGTGCTGGGCGTCAGCCAGTGGCAGCACCCGGCCGTGCTGGCGCTGGCCGCCGTCGGCGGTGTCTGGCTGGTGACCTTCGCGCTGGTCGCCGCCAACACCGGCGTCGTGATCGCCATGCTCGCCCGGGGTCTCGCGCCGCGGCTGGTCGGCTGCTGCGGGGCCCTGCTGGCCGTGGCGGCCGGACCCGCCGCCTTCGCGCTGACCGCACCGAGCCCCGCGCCCCGGCGGGTGACCATCGCGCTCGTGCAGCCTGGCCTGCACCGCGCGCCCGGGCCGCGGGTAGCCGCCAGCGAGCGGCTGACCGCGGCGGCGGCCCGGAGCGCGGACCTGATCGTCTGGGGCGAGAGCAGCGTGGGCTTCGACCTGGGCACCAGCCCGCGGCTGCGCCAGCGACTGCAGGTCCTGTCGGCCTCGGTCGGGACGCAGATCCTGGCCAGCCAGGACGCCCAGGACCAGGCCGGGACAAAATCAAAGGTGGCCGTACTGATCGGTGCTAACGGCATCGACGGGGACTACGTCAAGTCCCGGCTCGTGCCGTTCGGGGAATACATTCCCTTCCGGGCCGAGCTCGGCTGGCTGGCCGCGATCAGCCGGGCCGCACCGCAGAACATGGCCACCGGGAACGGCGCGCACGTGCTGCAGGCCACCCTGCGCGGCGGCCGCCGGCTGTCTGTCGGCGTCCTGATCTGCTTCGAGTCGGCCTTCCCTGACATGTCCCGGTACGACGCCGACCATGGCGCCCAGGTGATCATCTACCAGACATCGGACTCCACCTTCCAGCGCAGCTGGGCGCTGGAGCAGCATGCCTCGCTCGGGGCCCTGCGCGCGGCGGAGACCGGCAGGCCGGTCGTGCAGGCGGCGCTGACCGGCGACTCGGCCGCGTTCGATCCGCGGGGACGGCTGCTGGCCTGGGCCGGGCCGGGCGACCGAGGTGCCGTGGTGGTCCCGGTCAGGCTGCCGCCCGCATCGGCCCGGACGCCCTTCGACCGGCTCGGCGACTACGTACCGCTGACGGCGCTGGCCATCGTCGTTCTGGCCGCGGCGTTCGGGCTAGGCCGCCGCCTGCGCCGCGGCGGGGTCCAGCCGGCTTCGGGCCCGGGAGATGCACAGATCCGCATACTCTGGACCGGCGGCCGCGCACCGGGCACGTCCGCTCCCGTACCGGGAGTGCCGGATGGGCAGCCGGGCCATGAGGCAGCCGCCGGAGAGCCGTAGCCGGCCGGCGTGCAGCGGAGTGCCCGCGCTGCCACGTCCTGGCCGGAAAGTCGGCGATATCGGCAACCGATCCGGGTCCGCCGCCGTCACAACCCTTGGAGGTCTACCGTGCCCGTGAGTACCCGGTCCCGCGGCGCTGGCGCACCAGGCCCGCGCCGGCGCCGATCGCTGGCTGCCATCGCCAGCTGCGCGACCGCCGCCATGCTGACGGCCGCCTGCTCCGGCGGCGGCGGCGGTAGCTCCGGCAGCGCGGGCAGCGGCGGTTCCGGCACGGGCCACGGCACGAGTAGCCCGGCCGCCAGCCGGGCCGCTGGCGCGCAGCTGACCATCAGCCCGGCCAACGGGAGCAAGAACGTCCAGCCCGGCCAGGGCATCACGGTCACGGCGGCCCGCGGCAAGCTCACCCACGTCTCCGTCAGCTCGGGCGCCGGCCCGGTGAGCGGCCAGCTGAACGCGGCCGGTACCTCCTGGCGCAGCACCCGGACCCTGGGCGTCGCCGCGACCTACACGGTGACGGCCAGCGCGACCGCCGCCGGCGACAAGCCGGTGATCCAGACGAGCAGGTTCACCACCCTGACCCCCGCCCGCACGTTCCAGACGATGATCTTCGAGGGATCCGGGCAGACCTACGGCGTGGGCATGCCGATCCTGCTGACGTTCAGCCAGCCGATCGTGAACAAGGCGGCCGTCGAGCGGTCCCTGCAGCTGAGCACGTCCAAGCCGGTCGTCGGGGCCTGGTCCTGGGACGGCGACCAGAAGCTCAACTTCCGGCCGCGCGGGTACTGGCCCGCGCACACCAGGGTGTCCTTCACCGCGCACCTGAACGGAGTCGAGGCCGCACCCGGGCTGTACGGGTATCACACGCTGACCCAGTCGTTCGACATCGGCGGCTCGCTCATCGTGGTCGCCAGCACGGCCACCCATCACCTGGACCTCTATCGCGACGGGAAGTTCTACGTCCGCTGGCCGATCAGTTCCGGCAAGCCGGGCGACAACACGCCCAACGGCACCTACCTGACCATCGAGAAGGGCAACCCGGTGCTGATGAAGGGCCCCGGCTATCAGCTCGAGGTGCCCTGGTCGGTCCGGTTCACCTGGTCCGGTGACTACCTGCACGACGCGTACTGGTCGGTGGGCCAGCAGGGCTTCACGAACGTCAGCCACGGCTGCGTGAACCTTGCGCCGGCCGACGCCGAGGCCTACTACAAGATGGAGGTTCCCGGCGATCCGGTGACGGTGACGGGCAGCCCCCGGGCCGGCGTGTGGGACAACGGCTGGACCCAGTGGTTCCTGGCCTGGCCGCGGTACCTCGGCGGCAGCGCGCTGCACCAGGCCGTGGAGGCCGGCCCCGGCGGCAGCACGTTCGTCAGCCCGTCGGCGCTGCCGGCGCCGAGCGGCTCCGCTCCCCTGTACCAGCCCGCACCCGGCAACTGGTCGGCGAACGCCTAGCCCCCCGGCCGCCGGCCCCCCATCCCGGCCGAGACCCCGCAGACCCTGAGCGGGCCCAGTCCCCAGCGGACTGGGCCCGCTCTGCTGTCCTCTGCCCCTTCCATCCGGCCAGCCCTACCTGCCCGGCGCCCCCAGGGGCCGTCCCCCGATCACTGCCCGCAAGCCTCAGCTTGCTAGGGGTTAGCGAATTCTGCCCGTTTTATTCCATTTGATTACTCATAGTGACATAGGTCATAACGGGCGCCTGATGGATTACAACGGGCTGACCTGCGTGTTATACGTGCGATCCTCGCCGGGGACCACCCTCCATCGGTCACGATGGGCGACTGGTTTCCGCGCCTGCGGCCACAGCGGCGGCGTACCCGCGCTGCTCGCCTGTCGGCCCGCCCTGAACCCGCGAAGCGCACGCCACGGCGTGCGTGCGAGCCCGCCTGCAAACGATTGGCGGCTCATCCCCGGCCTGCGGCAGAAAGCCCGGCCGGGCGGCGAGGAACGACAGGGAAGGACCCCTCTTGCTCCGCACTGCCCTCCATGACATCGTAAGCGGCCGCGGCAAGACGCTGGCCTACGCGGGAACCGCGCTGGCCCTGACGGGCCTGGGCACCGCGACGGTCGCCGCTGCGACATCATCCGCATCACCCGCGCCGGGAATCGCCAGCGCGGCTCATCACCTGAACGTCGGCGACGCCGCCGGCCAGGCCGCCGGGCCGGTCACGATCACGGGTCACCAGACCACGGCGCACCCGAGCGCTGCCCGCAAGCCCACGGCCCGCAAGCCCACGGGGCACCAGGCCACCGGGCACCAGGACACCAGGCCTAAGACCACGCCCACCGCGGCGCATGCCGCGCCGACGACCGGGTCGCACGCGACCGCCGTCCGGCACCAGGCCAGCCGGGCCTCCGTGCATGTCGTGCGCAAGGCCGACAGCCCCATGAGCTGGGCACAGGTCTCGCAGGCGCTGGCCGCCCAGACCTACCCCGAGGCGGCTCCCGGCCAGCTCCCCGCGTTCGACCAGCTCCAGCCGAGCCCGGTGAGCGGACCGCAGGCCTACATGCCCATCACCGCGGACCGGATGGCCAACGCCACCACGATCGTGCGCCAGGCCCTGGCCAGGCACATGGGCCTGCGGTCGGCCGTCATCGCCGTGGCCACGGCCATGCAGGAGTCAACCCTGGTGAACCTGCACTACGGCGACCGCGACTCGCAGGGCCTGTTCCAGCAGCGTCCGTCGGCCGGGTGGGGCACCCCGGCGCAGGTGACCGACCCGGTCTACGCCGCGGACGCGTTCCTGAACGCCCTGCACGCCCACCAGCAGGCCGACCCGGGCTGGGCCACCCAGCCGCTGTGGCAGAACGCCCAGGCCGTCCAGGTCTCCGGCTTCCCGTACGCCTACGCCAAGTGGGAGGCGCAGGCAGCTCAGCTGGTCTCGTCCATCGCCCGGCACATGGCCTGACCCACCGACCGCCCCGGCAGCCCCCCGTTCTGCCGGGGCCCAGCCGCCGCCCTGGTCCCCCTCCCTCCGCGGGACCAGGGCGGCATCCATGCTCCGCGGCCGCTGCCGCTCAGCTCACCAGTGCCTGGTACACCAGCTGGCGCAGCTGGGAGCGGAGCGGATACGTGCTGGAGGGCAGCAGCTGGGTGAAGAAGCTCACGGTCAGCTGCTCGGCCGGGTCGACGAAGAAGGCGGTGCTGGCCGCGCCGCCCCAGGAGAACTCCCCGGCGGAGGTGAGCGTCCTGCCCGCCGCCGGATCGGTGACCACGGCGAACCCCAGCCCGAAGCCGGTGCCCCGCAGCGGCGCCTCAGCGAACAGGGGGCGCCCGAAGGTCTCCAGGTCCGCGCCGCCCGGCAGGTGATTGCGGGTCATGTAGGCGACGGTCCGCGGGCCCAGCAGCCGGGTGCCGTCCAGCTCGCCGGCCGGGCTGTCCGGCCGGTCCAGCAGCATCTCGGTAAAGCGGTGGTAGTCGGCGGCGGAGGACACCAGGCCGCCGCCGCCGCTGAGATAGACCGGCTCCTTGAGGAAGGCATTGCCGAAGGCGTCCGCGCGGCTAGCCCGGCCGTCGGGACCACGGGTATAGAGCGCCGCCAGCCGGGCCGCCTGCTCGGGGCGAGCCCAGAAGGCCGTATCGGTCATGCCCAGCGGGCCCAGCACCCGGCTGGCCAGGAATTCGTCCAGGCGCTGGCCGGAGACGACCTCTACTACCCGGCCGAGCACGTCGGTCGACACCGAGTAGTTCCACTCGGCGCCGGGCTGGAAGAGCAGCGGCATGCCAGCGAACTCGTCGCAGCATCCGGCCAGGTCCACGCCGCGCGGGCTGGCCCACTCGAAGCCCTGGGCCCGGTAGATCGCGTCGACCGGGTGCGACCGGTGGAAGCCGTAAGTCAGGCCGGACGTGTGCGTCAGCAGGTGCCAGATCCGGACCGGCTCGGTGGCCGGGATGGTGACCGGCTTGATGTCCGACCCCCCGGCGAAGACCCGGACGCTGCCGAAGGACGGGATGTACGTGCTGACCGGATCGGTCAGCTCGAAGCCGCCCTCCTCGTACAACATCATCGCGGCGACCGAGGT
>Ga0066790_10000287_pt1 | contig 17826 bp, 14 predicted proteins | sample OrgsoiDNA2013050_FD_70963 | JGI IMG/M metagenome (GOLD analysis project Ga0066790, IMG submission 70963) | Permafrost soil microbial communities from the Arctic, to analyse light accelerated degradation of dissolved organic matter (DOM) -... | ecosystem: Environmental > Terrestrial > Soil >...
GGGAGCGCATCGATAGCGACGCGCTCCTGGGTCATCTTATCGCGTTCGCGTACCGTCACGGCGTGATCTTCCAGCGTCTGGAAGTCGACGGTCACGCAGTAGGGCGTTCCGATCTCGTCCTGGCGGCGATAGCGGCGACCGATGTTGCCAATATCGTCGTACTGCGAGACCATCAGGCGCTGCAGATTCTTGTGGATGCCCTTCGCGGCAGAGACCAGCTCCTCTTTATTTTTCTGCAAGGGGAACACCGCAACCTTGACGGGAGCGAGCATCGGATGCAGGCGCAGCACCGTGCGCGGCTCCTTGCCGGATGGATCGGGCTCCTCTTCGTAAGCATCGAGCAGCAGATTGAGGAACGTGCGATCGACGCCGCCCGAGGTCTCGACGATCCAGGGGATGTAGCGCTCGTTGGTTGCTGGATCGGTATAGCCCAGGTCCTGGCCGCTGAACTGGCTGTGGCGCGAGAGATCCCAGTCCTGCCGCCAGTGGATGCCTTCCCATTCCTGCCAACCAAGCACCGTGCGATACTCGATATCGAACGCCTGTTTTGCGTAGTGGGCAAGCTCGTCGGGACCATGTTCGCGGAAGTGCAGGCGGTCCTTATGGTTGATGATGCTCTTATACCACTCGAAGCGATACGCTTTCCAGTAGTCGAACCATTTCTGCATCTCGCTCGGATGAACGAAGAACTGCAGGTCCCACTGCTCGAACTCGCGCTGGCGGAACAGGAAATTGCCCGGCGTCACCTCGTTGCGGTAGGCCTTCCCGATCTGGCAGATGCCGAAGGGGACCTGCATGCGCGACGACTTTAGTACATTATCGTAGTCCAGGTAGATGTTCTGACAGGCTTCACCGCGCAGGTAGGTCTTCATGCGATCGCCTTCGACCACGCCGAGGTAGGTCTCCATCAGCAGGTTGAAGGTGCGCGGCTCCGTCAGTTCGCCGCCGTCGTTGGGACACTTATTCTGCGCCAGGTTTTCGGGCGGCAGGTGATCGACGCGCCAGCGCCGCTTGCACTTTTTGCAATCGACCAGGCGATCGACAAAGTTCTCAACGTGGCCGCTGGCCTCCCACACTCTCGGATGGGTAATATTCGCGCCCTCGATGCCAACGACGTTATCGTGCGTCTGCACCATTGACCACCACCAGAAGCGGCGGATATTGTTGCGCAGTTCCACGCCGAGCGGGCCGAAGTCGTAGATGCCAGCGACGCCGCCGTAGATCTCCGAGTTGGGGTAGACGAAGCCGCGTCGCTTGCAGAGCGCGACGATCTTGTCGATAGGGACCAGGGGCGTGTCGTTCGCCGCTGGCGTTGCTTCGGTTTGAGTCATGAGTGGTTTCCTCTCTCCAATAAAAAAGTCCCCAGGCGTACAATGCGCCCAGGGACGAATGTCGCTCGCATAGGCCTGGGGCAACTATGACTCGCACGACATGCGCGGTTCCACCCTGCTTCTTCACCGTTCGGCGAAGCCACTCATTATGTTGAACCCAACTCCGAAGCGCCCTTCACCTGTAGCCGATTGCCGACCTTGCACCATTTGTCGGCTCGCTGGTATCGCTGCCAGGTTACTCTTCTTCATCGCCGTTGGATATATTGTGTCTTATATGGGTCAAGTATAGCGGAGGTGTCAAGAGGATGTAACTTTGTCCTCTTTACGTGCCTTTTTCTCCCACAAAATTGGTACAATTACAGAGATCGCTGTGAATGCCGCGACAGCTGCATAAGCAAGCGAAACCGTTTTACGGACCGACAACTTGTTGCTCATAGGAGCCTCCTTTGGGTGAACGAGATTGATACTACTTACTGGCATGTACGCACGAGAGAGACAAAAGGTGCAAGATGTTACAGGATTACGCGGGCGTGTGGGCCTTAATAAAGGATATGACGCGGCTCCAGGCATCGCTGGAGGCGGCGGCGAAATCGGCTGTGCGGCGATCGAAGAAGCTGTGCGGCGCGTCCGGGTAAATGACGATCTCGTGTTCGACGTCTGCCTTATACAGATTGGCGTCGAGCGCCTGAATATCGGTGGCTGGTATGCCGGGATCGGCACCGCCGAAGAGTCCGAGCACCGGATAGCGGATCTGGCGCGAAAGGTCGAGGACGCTGCCATCGCTGCCGCCAAAGACCCTGCTCAGGCCCGCGTAGAAGCTGATCGCGCCCGCCTGACCGAAGTCCCGCGTCGCCGCTAGCAGCGAGAAGCTGCCGCCCATGCAGAAGCCAATCGTAAATATCGGTTGCTTGCTGTTATGCTGGTGCAGGTAAGCGAGCGCCGCCTGTACATCATTGAAGGAGGTCTGGATGTTGAGTTGCTGCACATGGGGCCAGAATTCAAAGGCATCGTTACGTTCAGTCAGGCCCGCTGTGCGACCGAAATAGTCGATGGCCAGCGCGGTTGTGCCCGTCTCGGCGAAGCGCAGGGCGAGATCTTTGTAGAACTGGTGCAGGCCGCGTATATCGGGAAAGATGAGGATCTGCGCGCCCGTGGGCTGCTCGGGATGGGCAACATAGGCGGAGAAGCGGTTGCCGTCGGACGCCTGCAGCACGAGGTCTTCGCCGCGCGCCGAGCCGTTTGCTTTGGGTGGTAGTGGAGGGCGCGCGTTATCGTCGTAGCACATGATTGATCGTCTCCTTTAAGGAAAGTAGTTAACGCAATCTGTAAGTTTTTTGAGCGCCAATTCCCGCCAATTTGATCGATGATTGTGCAGGTGTGAACTAATTCAGGCTTACTTTTAAAAACTTGGATATCGCGTTCGTTAGTAGTCTTCAGTAGTCTTCACTATTATAGTTCTTCCTACATAGAAAGTTACACCTTATTAATTAAGGTCACGTAAAGTTGACATCCTCCCCCGTGCCTAGAAGGGCAGGGGAGTCCCTCCCTCGCGGGTAGGGGTTCCTGCTTCAACGGTGCGTGCATGGGAGACTTTCGCCTCTCCACGTCTTACCGTACCTCCACAGGCATTGAGTGCCGAGAGTCCCTCGGTCAACACGTTATGAGCTGCGTTGCTATCTCGATCGTGGCAGGTTCCACACTGTGGGCACATCCACTCACGGATCTCCAGTGGTAATTCCTCTACGACGTATTTGCATGTACTACAGGTCTTCGAGGACGGGTACCACCGATCAATCTTGACCAGGGTCCGTCCGTACCACCTGGCTTTGTACTCCAATTGCCGCACAAAACTCCCCCATCCCACATCGCTGATCGCTTTCGCGAGACAGTGGTTTTTGAGCATGCCCTTGACGTTGAGCGTTTCCAAACAGATCACTTGGTTTTCGCGGATCAGTTTGGTCGAGACCTGATGCTGAAAATTGCGCCGGGTATCGGCTATCCTGGCATGCACCTGGGCTACCTTCTTGCGAGCTTTTTCCCTGTTCTTGCCGCCCTTTTCCTTGCGGGCATGCTTCCGTTGGGCTTTTGCCAGCTTCCTTTCATCACGAACAAAGTACTTGGGGTTGGCTATCATCTCCCCATCGCTGGTGACCAGAAACGACTTCAGCCCGAGATCAATCCCTACGGCTTTCTCTGTGGGTACGAGTGGCTTGATATCTTCTTCAAGGAGGATCGAGATGAAATAGCGGCCTACGCGGTCTTTGGAGACGGTGACACTGCTTGGCTTTGCCCCTGGAGGCAAGGGGCGACTCCACACGATGGGCAGCGGGTCCTTGTGCTTGGCGAGGGTGAGGTGGTCGCCTTTGAGGGTAAAGGCATTGTCGGTATAGGTCGCCGATTGCTCATGATGCTTCTTCTTGAAGGTAGGGTAGTCGGCGCGTCCCTCAAAGAAATTGGTATAGGCCGCGTCCAGGTGCCTCAATGCTTGCTGTAACGGTACGCTTGAGACACACCTGAGCCACGCTGTCCCCTCTTCTTTCTTGAGGGCGGTGAGAGCCGCGCTCACGTCCTTCGTGGAGAGTTTCACGCCCGCATCGAAGTAAGCCCGTTTGTGCTGGTACAAGGCCCAATTGTAGACGAAACGCGTACAGCCAAACGTGTGCGCAAGATTCTGCGCTTGTTCAGGGGTAGGATACACGCGGTATCTATAGGCTCGTTTGGTCATCGCCTCCTCCTTGCCCCTCTGACTCTCGGCGTCCTTCTTCACCGTCTCTCAGGTGATGCTCCCAGTGGTCTGACACCGATCCACACGCTGTGCGGTGCTGCTCACTCCTGTCTCCATGCCACAGTATAGCAGAAAACGCGTGATGATGGAAGTTCTCACTCGTCCTCATCTCTCCCACTCTCACAAGGAACGCCGCTTTCATCCCCAAGTCTGAAGGACGCGGGGTGTTCAGCGGCGGGAAAAGATAAAAATCCTTCCTCACAACTGCAAGAAAAAGAACAGTGAACACGGAGGGGAAAATATGTAGCAGTTGCATTGCTAATAACGTATAATGCTCTATGAAATGTGATCTGTAGTAACGAATGTAGCAGCACCGGAACGCATAGTAACACGAAAAGGAGTAACTCATGAAGCTTACCCAATTCTGGCACCAATTGATGCTCCGCCTTGCACTGATAGGTGCTGTATTGGCTATGTGCGTTATGTGGGGAGGGCTGGTGGCCCCTGTTTCAGCTGAAGGCCGCCCGCAATCAGTAGCTTTGAGCGGTTCTGGCACAGCCGCGTTGGCACCCGTGGTGAGCCTGAACCCGGCGAGTTTGAGCTTCGCGGACCAGCAGGTCGACACCACCAGTGCGGCCTCGACCGTCACGCTGACGAATAGCGGCGACGCCACCCTGACCATCAACAGCATCGGAGTGAGCGGCACCAACAGCGGGGATTTCGCTCTGAGCCATACCTGTTCCAGCCTGCTAGCAGCCGGGGCTTCCTGTACCATCCGCGTGACCTTTACTCCTACAGCTACCGACAGTCACAGCGCCAGCGTGGCGATCACGGACAATGCATCAGGCAGCCCGCAGTTGGTGGCCCTCAGTGGTACAGGTGTGACGGGGTTGCCGGGAACGGGTAGTGATCCGTATGCCCAGCCATCTGCGGACAATCCCTTGCAGGGACCTCTCGGCTGGCTTGCACTGCTTGTAGCTGCGGTAGTCGCGGTAGGCATCGGCACGGTGCTCACCTCTCGCCGCCCGCGCCAGTCTCGCCCGCGCTGATAGGGCTGCTCGTTTTGGATGTATGCCGCATGGACTCTGCGCTGCCAGGCCCAGGCAACCATACAGATCTACGCGGCATACAGGGAAGAGAGATATCTTGACGCTATGCGCAAAGTCACCACCTCTTTGTGTGTATTGGCTTTAGCCCTTGCTGGAGTGCTGATGGTGCTCTGGCATTTCCAGTCGGCAAACCCTAGTCGCTTAATCATTTCTTCAATCGGTATAGATACTGCTGTGGAGAGCGTCGGCATGCTTGACAACGGCACTATGGCGACGCCTGCGCTCGGCCCATGGGATGATGTAGGCTGGTATGCCGGTGGCCCACAGCCAGGAGAAGTGGGAAGCGCGGTAATCGATGGGCACCTTGATCGTCCGGGTGGCTCCCCTGCCGTGTTCTGGAGTCTGCGTTCTATACATGTCGGCGACACAGTAATAGTCACTGATACAAAGGGGGGAACAAAGCGCTTTCGCGTAACGCGCATCGCACTGTACCGCCCGCAGCAGGCTCCCCTGCAGAAGATTTTTGGAGATAAAAGCGGTTCCCATCTTAATCTGATCACGTGCGCGGGGGACTGGATTGTCAGTGAGCACCAGACAACCTTGCGACTGGTCGTATATACCATACTAGTCCGATGAAAGAAGAACATTGTTTGATGGGTGAAAGACAGAGAGCCTCTGCTGCCAAAGTGCTTCACAGGGCCGTATAGACAACCCCCAAAAGGCTATGCTACAATACCCCAACGTAGTCAAACCATCGTATACGGTTTAGAGCAGTGTCTATGGAAAATGTTGTACCGGGCACTCTACAACGCCTGAGGGCCGCAGATATCATACGCATGGCAGGGTTGGCGGCGGCCTCTGTAGGACAAGAGTATTGTCGCACCGGCGTAGTACACAGTATGCAGCGACAGGGCGCTCGTCTCTCTGGCGTTGTCGAGGTCCTTCATCCCGCGGTGCCAGCGGAGGAGACAGGCAGACGGCGCTATCCTGTTGAGGTCGAGATACGCAGTACCTCCGCGTGGGATAGTGCTTGTCCGTGTGGACAGAATGTACCGGCCCTGTGCGCGCATGGGGCGGCTCTTTTATATCAGTGGCTGGCCCGCCCCACCTCTTTTCTCGTTGCTTCATCCCCTGGTCCATCCCAGGAAGAACTCTCCTCCCAGCGTGAGCGAGATGCAGAGCAAGACACCTCTACCGCAACAACGCATGCGCCTGCCGCGCCGAGGCCGCTCGGAGTGCAGCGCGGCCCTACCCCGCTCGGCAGTTTGATGGATATCCTGACGCAGTCAGGGTTGAGCGAATTGCGCAGCATTGCACGCGAGTATGAGATTGCTACGAATGGCATGAGCAAGCAGCAACTCGCGGAAGCTATTGAGCGGGCATTGAGCCAGCCCGAGCTGGTGCGGCGGGTGGCAGGGACGTTAGAGAAGGCGCAGCGGCAGTTGTTGGCGGCGCTGACCCTGGCGGGCGGATCGATGACCGATGATGACCTGCGCGGACTCTTCGAGCGCTTCGCCCTGGGACAGCCCAATCAGCTGCAGAGCACCCTGCTGGCACTGCAAGGCAAGGCGATGTTGTTTCGCACCAGCCTGAACAGCTCGCCGCAGCAGCGTATAGGGTTGAGTGGCTCCTTGCTTGATATCGGCTGGTATGTGCCCGTTGAGGTACGCGCCGCGTTGCGCGTTTCGGTTCCGATCACGCCTTTTACTATGCAGGCGGACGAGAAAAGCGGCGCGATGCCACGTGTAGAGCAGAACGGAAGCGATAACCTGCTGACTGATCTCTTGCTGGTGGCGCGGTCACTGGATGGTTATCGGCTGACCGATGAGGATGAATGGTTTGAGCTGGGCGCGGCAGGCCGCGCGGCTGACACGCCTGCTTATACGCGTGCCAGTAGCGCGTTATCTGTCGATGGCTCGGTTCCAATTCCAGCGCCCACGGATATGCCCTCGGAAGCCCTGTTGGCGGTCGCGAGCTTATCTCTAAAGCGCTCACCGGCCTTTTTGCGCTTTGCTATACGCCTGCTGCACCTGGCCGATATATTGCATAAAGACGATACGGGAGCGCCCTATCTGCGCGTGCTCTCTACTGCTGCCCAGTTGTTGCTGGGGCCGTCGCGCCTGGAAACGGCGCGCGACCTCTTCGAGTTGTGGCTGACGCAATCCTCGTATGCCGAGCTGTCCGATCTGCGCGAGGATGGTCTGCGGCTGCGCTGTCGGGCGACCTCGCTCAATATTCCCATCCTGCGTTCAGGCGAGCTGGACGCCGAGAACAGCGAGGCGCGTATGTCGCTGGTTGCCTTGCTGACGCAGGCACCGCTCCATCAATGGATCAGCTTTACCTCCTTTGCGCGTTTTGTCTACCGCCTGAATCCGGCGTTTTTGCAGAAGCGGCAACGCCTGTTCTCGTCGCCGCACTGGTGGCTGGAGCAGCATGAGGGGCGGCCTCTGCGCCCCTTGCAGTTGAGCGACTGGTTGCGAGCGGAGATCTATTACCTCGCGCGTTTCCTGTACGGCCCGCTGCACTGGTGGGGCATCAGTGATATCGCCCTTGCGCCAGATGGTCGTTTGCTTGCTTTCCGGCTTACATCTTTAGCAGGCTGGTTGTTCAACAATGTGGAATTTGCGCAAGAAGCCGTAGCACAGGATGACCAACACCTCTCCGACTCGTTAGAAATAGTAAATGACGAGGATCTCCTTGTCACCTGTTCCCCTGACGCGTGGCCGCTAATTGAGATGATGGAGACGTTTATGGAGGCTGCTGGTGTGGAGCGGGAACGTTTGCGCTATCGCCTGACGCCCAGGATGCTGGGTGAGGCGCTGAGTCGCGGAAACCGTCCGACGGGCCTGCTGGACCTGTTGCGCTCCATGCAGGGCAACGTGGACGAGGGTGCATTGGCGAGCATGTTGACGCAACTCGAACGTTGGATCGCCAGCTATGGTCGCGTACGTATCTATACAGGAGTGACGCTTCTCGAAGCAGCGGACGCCCTGGTGATGCGCGAGCTTTCCGTGACGACCTCTCTGGATGAACAGATCGTGCGGCCTATCCATCCCACGCTGCATATACTCAAGAAGGCGGGAAGCGAGCGCATTTTAGATGAGCTCAAGCGGCGTGGGCAATCCCCTCTCATACACGATGAGGAGTTGTATGGAACAGAGTGACCTGGATTTACTGCAAACGGTGCCACCCTATCACATGCAGGCAGTAGTCAAGGCGAGGCACGTGCAGTCATTTTTGCAACAAGAGGGTGTTTCAGCTTCTGGCACTCTTTCAGCCACCAATGCTCCAAACATGCTAGAGATCGCCCAGGTGCTCTTCAATCCTTCCTCTATTCGCGCCGCACTTAGCGACCTGAACGGACTCGAAAAGATCATTTTGCGCGAACTGGTCATGTGCGGGGGGCGCGTCAATAGCCGCGATCTTGCCCTCTATCTGACCTATGCCGGTTTGCTGACCGCCGCGAAGAAAGAAGCTTTCTCAAGCGAGCACGAGGTACCGGGATTGCCCGTTGAAACGCCTCCAGAGGGGCAAGGCGCTGCGTTACAGTATCCGGTTGCGCACCCGCATGGTATCTTCGAGCAGGCCCTGCGCCATCTTTTGCTGCTAGGACTGGTCTTCTGGGGCCGACAGACCAATTTTTCTGGACGCGACTATACCAGCGGCATACACGATGGAGTGTTGATAGTGCCGCTGATGGCCAGGGAGGTTGTGCGCGCCGCGCTAGATACGGAAGAGGACCCGATCGCCGCTCACGTGGGCGAAGATATCGGAGATGGCGCGCGAGCATTCCAGCGCACCCTGTATCTTTACTGGTCGATGGTCTCCTCTATGCGCGAGGGCCTGACGCTGGTCAACAATGGCCTGCTCACGCGCTCGGCCCTGCGGCATGTGATAGAGCATATGGGCGGCAGGATGCAGGTTGAGCAGGTGCGCGCCGAGAGCGATGCTGCGCGTTTGCTCTTTGTGCGCCTGCTGATGATGAAGTTGGGACTGCTGCAAGACAGGCGGGGCGCGCTCTTTGCCGCGCCCGCCGATGCCTTTTTCGCCACGCCGCTGGTGGAGCGCGCCCGGCGCTGTTATCGTCTGTATCTGGAGACACCATTCTGGAATGAACTGCTCTATCTGCCAGAGGTCAATGTGCGTCCCGGACCCTCACCTCTGGATGCCGCGCCCGACGAGGTTGTGCGTTCGCGCCAGATCGTGATAGAGCGCCTGTCGCACGAGGACTTTGGAGGGTGGCACGATGTCGCGGCTTTTATTGCGCGCACAAAGCTCTATCAACCCTATCTGCTCTTTCCACGCCAATACGGATCGCGGGCCGAGCGCTATTCGAGCGGGAGCAACCCTTACGGCTGGGACTTTCGGCTGCGGCGCGGGTGGCTGACGCACCGCGAAGGTTGGCACATGGTCGAAGGCGGCTTTATCCGCACCATACTGATGGGACCGCTGCACTGGCTGGGCATAGTTGACCTGGACAAGGAAGAGAATCCTGGCTCATTCCGCCAGGTGCCTGGCGTCGCAACGATTCTGAGCATGGAACCCGTGCGAAGCGAAGAGATTCCCTGGGGGCGTTTGATCGTGCAGCCGAACTTTGAGATGGTGGCGCTGGCACCTGTATCAGAAGTGTTGCTGGTGAGCCTGGACCGTTTCGCCGAGCGCGTGAGCCTGGAACATATCGCGCAGTATCGTTTGACGAAGGCCAGCGTCACGCGCGCTATTCAGAAGGGTCTGCACGCCGAAACGATTCAGGCTGAGCTAGAGCGGGCGGTGGGCGGCGATATTCCGCAGAATGTGCGCTATTCGCTCGTCGAGTGGGAGCGACAGGCGCGACGCGTGGAGGTATGGCAGGGCGCGACTCTGTTGGAGGTCGACGACTCCGCGCTGTTGGATACGCTTTTTGCCGCTGAAGAGACGCGCCTTTTATTTGGCCGTCGCATGTCACCAGTGCTCGCGGAGGTCCTGCCACAGCAACTAACAGCCGTGCAGGAAGTGTTCTGGAAGCGCGGCTACCTGCCCGCGTTGACTCAAGCGGCTGTGTCAGAGGGAAGCGCTGAAGGTGGCAGGGGTTCCATCCGCGAGCCACAGTGGCGACTGCACGATGATGGACTCTTGCAGCCCTTTTACGCCGTACCCGATCTCTACCTCGTCGCGGAGGTCGAGCGTTTCAGCGATCTCGACGAGGCGACGGGCTGGTATAGGATAAGCGAGGCATCAATCCAACGAGCGCTGAAGCATGACTTGCAGCTTGACTATATTATGCGCTTCCTGCAGCAGTATTGCGAGGACGGTATCCCCGGCTCTCTGTTGATTCGCTTGAAACTGTGGGGAAGTGGCTATGGCGAGAAGCAGAGAATGGCGGTGGAGCGCGCTCCACTGCTGCGCCTCTCCCCGCAGGTATTGAAGGATCTACGGGCCGACGAAGACCTGAAGGCGCTGCTGGGCAGTGAAGTAGAGCCGCAAAGCTGCCTCATTCATGTCGACGCAAACGACCTGGAACGCGTCCTGGAGCTCTTGCGCGAGCGCGGCTTTATCATCGAATAAAATTCGTAATTATTCAGATCTCCCTCCATCAGTAGGGATGGGCCTTGCGTCCATCCGGCCCACAGCCCTTGTGAGGGGCACCCGGATGGACGCAAGGCCCATCCCTACTGAAGAGGTACTAAATTTTGCAAAAAACCTGTTGACAAAGCGCCGGGAGTATGATATCTTAATAACGCAAACGGGGTTGCAGAAATGTAACAATGTTAGCGTCGCAAAAGGCATAAGCGGGAGTGGCTCAGTGGTAGAGCATCTCCTTGCCAAGGAGAAAGTCGCGGGTTCGATCCCCGTCTCCCGCTCCCCATATCTTAACGCGGCGACGTCGCCAAGTGGTAAGGCACGGCTCTGCAAAAGCTGCACCAGCGGTTCGAGTCCGCTCGTCGCCTCCCTTTGAGACGTGATGTAGGTCACGTCTCTTTTTCTTTCTATATAGGATACCCGCGCATGCGACAGCAACGTACCTACTCCACAGAAGGCGTAATTCTCAAACATACCGATCTAGGCGAGGCCGACCGGATGCTTACCCTGTTTACTCCACGTAAAGGGAAGATGCGCGTCGTGGCGAAGGGCGTGCGTCGGCCTGTAAGCAAGAAGAGTGGGCACCTGGAACTGTTATGTCATAGCCAGGTGCATGTAGCGCATGGACGCAACCTCGATATCCTCACTCAGGCGCAGACTCTCGAAAACTACCCACACCTGCGGACGGAGCTCTGGCATATGACGTGTGGCTTTTATCTCGCCGAACTGGTCGAACGCTTCATTGAAGACGACACCGTACACCTGGATGTCTACAATTTGTTGCTGGAGGCTCTACGCAGCCTTGATGCCGACGCGCAACAACTGCATCAGCAGCGCGCGCAAGGGATCGCAATAGATGCTGAGCGGCAACGGGATCGTACAAAGCTACTTCTACGTTACTTCGAACTTTTCCTGTTATCTTTTGTTGGCTACGAGCCGGTTCTGCGCACCTGCGCGCACTGCGACGCGGAACTGCGCCCTGAAGAGAATGGCTTCTCTCCCGTGCTTGGCGGAGCGCTCTGCCCCAACTGCTCCCACCTCTGGGCGCAGTCGTTGTCGATGAACGCGCTCAAGGTGCTGCGTCTGCTCCAACGTTCTGAATGGGCGCAAGTGCCTCCATTCCACCTGGATGCCCGCCTGCAGGCCGAGGTTGAGCACGCCATGTACGGCCTGCTGCGCTTTCATCTTGAGCGCGATCTCAAATCTTGGAGCTTCCTGGAGATGCTGCGCTGACGCCAGTGCCCACTTATTCAGTAGGGATGGGACTTGCTCCCATCCTGGTCCCCCAACGCGGCTCCCCCAATGCGGTTCCCACCACTCGGTTCCCGAGCCGATTCGTGCGCTCTGAGCTGGATTTTTCTCACCGACACTTTTTTGAACAATTCTGTAATCGAGGTAGGGACCAGCTTATGCTGTTTAAAAATTAAATCCGGACGCGCTAGAAGCTGGTCCCTACCTCAAAAAATCTCTCTTCTCAAATATGTCAGTGAGAGAAGTGAGCCGGATGGAGGCAAGCCCCATCCCTACTGGTAGGAGTGCAAAACAAAGAGCCGGGCTTGCTCTGAAGGCAAGTCCGGCTCTTTGTTTTGCAGTTTATGCTCCAGGAAGCATTTTATTAGCGATTGGTGGCATGGACGTCAGGAGCGTGGATGTCGCGATTGTCATTGCCATTGTGGTTATCGCCGTGATTGCCATTGTCATTGTGGCCATGAATATAGTCGCGGCAGCTATGTAAGCCCCTATTGTAGCCTGCTGCATAGCCGTCTGCATAGCCACGGGTATAGGCGGTCAGATGGAAGGAGCTCAAGGGTGCATGAAATTCGTAATGATGTTCGGCACATGCCCTGAGGCCATCCCTATAGCCCTGGCTAAAGCCGGCCTGGTAGCCGCGATTGTACTGTATATTTGGGAAAGGGTTGGGAAAAGAGGGTTTACTCCCGTTCGTGCTGGCTACAGTCGTAGCAGCAAACACCTGTGAAGATAGACCCCCTGCGAGGAGAAACGCTCCCAGGAGCAAGGTTCCAAATAGAAGTACGCGTAGTTTCTGGTTCATAATACTCTTCCTTTTCTGTAACTAATCTGCTACAACCCTGTAACAGTAAAGGTTTTTTCAATAGCGAACAAGTTGTTCTATTGTCGCGCTTCCAAACGCTCCATTTCCAGGATACAGCGGTCACGAAATGATTTTTATCTATATGGCGTTAGAGGGCGTTTCATCTTGCCGTGAGCAGAATTATTATGTTATCTTAATGGCTGTAAGAGAGGAACTGGCCGTCAATGTAGCTCGTTGTTAAGTGAGCAAGGATAATCGACATGGAGCAAATATTCGTTGACCCATACATGGACATTGTAATTTTTGTATTGCTCTGTGTAGGACTGATCGCGCTGGTGCTAGGCGTCTCCACCTTGCGCAGTATAGGCTCGATGACCTACCGCGAGGCCAGCAGGCTAGCAAGACGAGGCTTCATCAACAGTCTGCCGATCATCGCCATAGGAATTATCAGCAACAGCGTCATTCTCGGCGTCTCTTATCCGTGGGGGGTGACTGCAAAAAGTACTACGCTGGGAACGAGATTTTTGCTAGGTTGGGGGGCTATGAATTGCTTCTTCCTGCTCTGTGGCGGCGTGATGTTGCTCAGCGCAATCGTTGCCAGGAGACGCCTGCGCGCGCTGGATATGGGGTTCGATGACGAGAGGTAGCGCACGGAAGCAGGCAAGGGAATTTTTTTGCGTACTATGCAGGTGCCGCATTCTATGCTATTGTAGGTATAGAGATATAGTACATGCGGATTGCTCGCTACTATCCTCATCGATTGTTCAAGTATCCTCATAGTGGAGGTCTACATGGGTGAGATCGCCTCTTCGGCGCGTGTTGGTGCGCGCAAGGCACCGCGCATCACTACCGGTTACGCTCGCTATGTCTTCTGGATCATGTTCGCGATCAGCTTTCTCAACTACATGGATCGTTATGTCCTCTCCGGTGCCATTAACATCATTGCGAAAGAGCTCAACTTCGGCATCGAGGGCATCGGCTATATTTCGTCGGCTTTCCTGGTTGTCTACACGCTTGGTACCTTGCCACTGGGAATATGGGCCGACCGTGCTCAGCGCAAGACGGTCGTTGCCAGCTGTGTCGCTACGTGGAGCGTGATTACGGCGCTGACCGCGCTGGCGACGAACTTCACCACGCTCTTTCTCGTGCGTATGTTGCTGGGTATCGGCGAGGCCGGTTATTTTCCCGCCGGGACCGCCCTGATGAGCGATTATTTCAGTCGTTCGCGGCGCTCGCGTATCATGAGCTGGTGGAACGTTGCTCAGGTGGTCGGCATCCTCTTTGGCACGGCCATCGGAGGCGTAGTGGCGGGCCTTTACACGGGCGCGTGGCGTCTGGCGTTTGTCTTTACCGGTATTCCCGGCCTGCTGCTGGCATGGTTGGCGTGGCGTCTGCGCGAGCCGCGCCGCAACCAGGCGGACGAAGAAGCGGCTGAGCTAGATCCAGGCGCGCGGGTGGCGAACATAGAAGGCGAGGAACCGCGCTCCACCCTCAGCGTATCGCAGGGTGTAGGCGCGCAGATCAGGTCGCTCTTGCGCATCAGGACGGTGCTGGTGCTGACCGTCATGCAGATCTTTGCCTTCTTCGTGCTATATGTCAGCGTCACCTTTCTGGCGACCTATCTGCAGCAAAAAGATATCTTCGGCCTCAGCTCGGGCGTCGCTGGCATCTTCTCGGGCGGCGTGATCGCGCTTGCGGGGCTGGTCGGTACAGTCGCGGGCGGCTACCTGGCTGACGCGCTCAACCGGCGCTATCCAGGGGCGCGTGTGCTCGTCTGTGGCATCGGTTTTCTGTTGAGCGCGCCCTCTTTTGCGCTGGCCATTACCACGCACAATCTCACCGTCTTCACCATCTTCTTTGTACTGACCGCTATACTTATCACCATTTATCAAGGTCCCAGCACAGCCGCCATTCAAGATGTCGTCCCTTCATTCTTACGCGCGACCGCCGTCTGCGTGGTGCTGCTGATCGCGCACCTGCTGGGCGACGCGTTTTCGCCCACCATTGTCAGCGTGCTTGCCGCCGCCTTCGATCCGACACATGGTCTGCATTTCAAAAACAGCGTGGCCGGAGGGGATCTCAGCCTGGCCCTGCTCATAACCTGCGTGCCCGCGTTGGCAATCGCCGGACTGGTCGGCATCTTAGGTGCGCGCTGGATGGGAGACGATATTGTCGCCGCCGAGCGCGCCGATCGTCAGGCGAAAGCGCTTGAGGGGTAGCAATAAACTGTTAACGGTACGCTTCGGCCTGTAGATTGAACAAATGAGCATAGCGGCCATTGACCTGCATTAGTTCATAATGCGAGCCGCTCTCGATGAGAGAGCCATCCTCAATCACAAAGATGCGGTCGGCCAGGCGCACGGTGCTGAAACGATGGCTGATGAACACGGCTGTTTTGCCCTCGGTCAAGTGGCGGAAACGGGTAAACACATCGTATTCGGCCTGGGCGTCGAGCGCGCTGGTCGGTTCATCCAGGATGAGGATGCGCGCGTCACGCATGAATGCGCGTGCCAGCGCGACCTTTTGCCATTCGCCACCGCTCAACTGCGTGCCATTGTCAAACCAGCGGCCCAGCATCGTCGCGTACCCTTCATCCAGCTTTCCCACGACCACATCGGCCCCGCTTTTGGCCGCCGCTGCTGTCACCAGATCAAGGTTTTCAATATCAGCGATCCGCCCCACACCGATATTCTCCTGCGCTTTGAGTGAGTACTTTACATAATCCTGGAAGATGACGCCAACCTGGTCGCGCAACGCGTTAAGATCGTACTCTCTGATGTTGCGTCCGCCGACCAGGATCTCGCCCTCGTCGGGATCGTAGAGGCGCGTCAGCAGCTTTACGAGCGTCGTTTTGCCCGCGCCGTTACGTCCCACCAGTGCGATCGTTTCGCCCGCGTGCAGCGTGAAGCTCACTTTATGCAGGGATGGTTGCTGCTTGCCTGGATAGGTGAAGCTCACGTTGCGGAACTCGATCGCCAGCCCCCTGCTATGCTGTGGTACCTCGATAGGCACGGGATGTGTTGGCGAGATGATCTCTGGTTCGTAGGCCAGGAACTCAAAGACAGTATCGACAAAGAGATTGTTTTCGTAGAGGTTCGCCACGCCGTCCAGTACGCCCTCGAAGCTCTGGCCTGCCTGATTGATCGCTATCGTGTACTGCGATAGGGAGCCGATCGAGATGCGGCCCAGAACGGCCTGGAAAGCGACGTAGAGATAGATGCTCGAATTGGCGATTATCGAAAGGGCTGACCAGAGCAGGCTGGTTATGTTGCGTGGCACTTCGAGCTTTTTATTCTCGCGGTAGAACTTCTCGGCCATTTCTTGATAGCGCTGAATGAAGAAGTTGCCCAGGTGAAAGAGCTTGATCTCTTTGTTGTAGTCGTCGTAGGTCATAATCTGGTTGATGTACATCTGCTGCCGTTTCTCCGCCGATTGCCAGCGCATCTTCCAGTACCCTCTGAGGCTGTAGCGGCTCTCGGCGATAAACGAAGGAATGGGGATGATGGCGGCGATCAGAACCAGCCACCATGCCAGATGAAGCAGGAGTCCGAGCATAGAAATAAGTGTCACTATGGCGCGCACCAGGTTGAAGGTCTGCGAGATCATCATGAGTGGCCTGTTGGACGCCTCTTGCGTTGCGCGGCGCATCTTGTCATGGAACTCCGAATTTTCGAAGAAGGCCAGGTCCAGCGTATTTGCCTTGTGCAGAATCAGGAGCTGGACGTGTTCCGTCACACGCTCTTGCAGTAGCGTCTGTATAAGTCCGGTGAATGTACTACACACGCGGCTCAGCAGATTGACGCATAGTTGCAATATGACCGGCAACCAGACCAGGGCGAACGTGTGGTGCAAGAAGCCCTGAATGACGCTGTCCAGCAGGAGGCGGGCGATAATGGCGTTGGCCAGAGGTGTGATGCCGCCTAAAATAGTGAAGAGAGCCATCCCCATCGTCAAGAGAGGGCTGGCCGACCAGACGAGACGGATCACGCGTGGTAGGCCAGCGAAGGCGGTGAAGACCTTTTTTAAATTAAATTTTTCATCCTGTTTGTCACTTTTTGCGGTAGAAGATCCGACCATTATGCAATCACACTTGACCTTTCAAAGCTTCGTGTATATACTTTCCCTTCAGAAGAGGCGGTGGAAGCCTATATTTTTTTACGATTCGCTGAAATGAGGGTAGAGGAATTTACCTTCATTTCCACCAGCTTTTACAGCTTCTAAGTAATAGACGCAATTCTGCCCGATCAGTAAAAATTGTCCTATCACATATTTAGGAGGAGTACATACGATGATTCATTTTTATGAGTTGTCTCAGCTTGACAGTGTGCAGAGGACGCGACTGCTGCGACGGGCTGAGGTTCAGATCGACGAGCTGATCGAGTATGTGCGCCCGATTGTGCGCGCCGTGCGGGATAGGGGCGACGAGGCACTGATCGAGTACATGGAGCGTTTTGATTTTGTGAAGTTGACGCCTGAGCGGCTGCGCGTCGAGCCAGAGGTGATAGAGCGCGCCCACGGCTTGCTTGATAAAGATGTCCATGCCGCGATCGAACACGCCGTGCATAACGTGCGTGTATTGCACGAGCGCCAGATGCCGCACGAACAGTGGTTTACGGAGGTCGCGCCGGGCGTGATGGCGGGCGAAAAGATCACGCCAATCAGTAGCGTGGGACTCTACGTGCCGCGTGGCAAAGGTGCCTTTCCATCGGTTATGTATATGCTTGCCACTCCTGCCAGCATTGCGGGCGTACCGCGCATCGTCGTCTGCACGCCGCCGGGACCCGATGGCGAGATCGAGCCTGCCTCGCTGGTCGCCGCTGATCTATGCGGTGTGCATGAGATCTATCGCTTAGGCGGTGCCCAGGCCATCGCGGCCCTGGCGTATGGGACCGAGCATGTCGCCCGCGTGCATAAGATAACGGGACCGGGCAATCCATATGTCTCGGCGGCGAAGCGTCTGCTCTATGGGACCGTCGACGTGGGGCTGCCAGCCGGTCCGAGCGAGGCTATCCTGTTGGCCGACGAGAGCGCCGATCCCGAACTGGTGGCGCGTGACCTGCTGATCGAGGCCGAACACGGAAGCGATTCTACCAGCTTGCTGCTCACCGA
>Ga0066790_10000289_pt1 | contig 17769 bp, 16 predicted proteins | sample OrgsoiDNA2013050_FD_70963 | JGI IMG/M metagenome (GOLD analysis project Ga0066790, IMG submission 70963) | Permafrost soil microbial communities from the Arctic, to analyse light accelerated degradation of dissolved organic matter (DOM) -... | ecosystem: Environmental > Terrestrial > Soil >...
GTCTGGTGCGGTGCCACGGTGATGGCCAGGCCCTGGGCCAGCGCGGCTACCACGTCGCGCAGCACCTCGAAGATCTCGCCGGGCAGTTCCAGCCGGGTCCCGTCGGGGCCGGTCAGCGTCGCATGGCCGCCCGACTGGGGCCCGAGCAGCGCCAGCACGCCACTCAGCCCCACGGGGTGCTCGGGAGGCAGCACGGTCCGGTCCGCCATCACTGTCATGTGACTACGCTACCAAGCAAACGAACAAAACGAAAGCCAGTGAAGCCTTGACGGCGAGGTGGCGTCTTCTCGCCCTGGCCCACGTCAGGGCACTGAGACTGCTTCCCTGACGGCCGAACCCGATGGAGCAGGCAGCCCGGCCGCTGGCCCGCTGTGACCCGGCTGGCGGGGATCCCCGTTGCCCGCCTGCCGGGCTTCGGCCATGCGGTGGCGTGCCCAGCGCCGCGAGGTCTTGCCGAACTTCGCCGCGAGCTTCCGCTCGGACAGCGGCCTGCCGATGTCCACGCTGGCCCGGTAAGCCGCCACGGCGGCGGCCTCGATGCTGGCCTCGCCCGCATCCCCCGGTCCAGTCGGCACGGGCCAGCCGGTCCAGGCGTGGTCCAGAGGTCGGTGCGCCTGGTCCGGCCCGGGCCAGCCTGGTCCGCTAATCCGGTCCGCTGTCCCAGCATGCCTGATGTCGTGATCGGCTCGATCATCAGCCATGCCATGACCCGCTGAAACGCGCTGGTGCATCGTCGCATCCGGGTCAGGCACCGGCGCAAGCCGCAGGCCGGGCATCGCGCAATCGGCTGGCCCGGCTGCCTGGCCCGCCGCCGGGCCACGCTTCACAGCGCCGTCGGAGGCGGTCCGGACGAGCCACAGGAGCAGCTCGTAGCTGCCTACCAGGCTGGCCGCGGGCCAGGCCGCCACTGCGGCGCCGATCGGTCCGTCGGGCCGATCAGGGCTATCGTCTCTGATGTTCGTGATCATGGTCAAGATCGTTTGACCGTGGTTCGACCGTCGCGCTTGCCGCCACGGGTCGGCCAATGTCGACACTGTCAGGAACGCGTTGACACCTGATTCGGCTCCCTGCGCCAACCGAGATGAACAGCGCCATGATCATCTGACTGGCGTCGCGCGAGTCATCGTGTCTCATCGCACGGGAAGGAGGTCATCGTCACGGCAGTGGCGGTTGTCGCCTTCCGCACCTCCAGCAGTCCACCGGCTCCGGCGCCATCCGCATGGCTTTGCGGCGTCCCGCAGCCGGGGATGAACACGATCATGGTCGTTCTGGCGAGCGACGTGCTGAGCACCCGGGCAGCGGCTCCGCGTGGCCGGCGCCGAATCCTTGCGGAACTACCGGGCCAGCCAATGCCCGCCTGCGCCGGTCCCCGGCCCGCTGCGCTCAGCGGGACGGCTAAGGAGCGGCTGCCCTTGCAAAGACAGACGAGCGGCCGGGGTAGCGGCGGCCGTCAGTTGATGTCGAACTCGTTGCCCTCAGGGTCTTTCATCGCGACCGCGTAGTGGTCGAGCCCTTCGGTGTCCTGGACACCGACGAGCACGGCACCGAGGCCGGCCAGACGGGCCGCCTCGGTGTCCACGCGGCGCCTGCGCGTCTCGATCGGAACCGCGCGACCGCCGCTGACGCCGATGTCGAGGTGCAGCCGGTTCTTGGACGTCTTGCGGTCCGGGACCACCTGGAACCAGATCCGCGGCCCCCGACCGCCGGGATCGACGATGCAGTCCGCGCCGGTGCCCAGCTCATCCTCGGGCACTCCGACGTCTCGCCAGTACGCATCCCAGCTGGCGAAGCCATCCGGAGGCGGCTCAAGCTCGTATCCCAGTGCGGCGGCCCAGAAGCGCGCGAGCGGCTCAGGATCAGCGCAGTCGATCACCAGCTGGAAGCTGACGGCCATCGGTCCCTCCTCGGTGCCGGCAATGTGTCGTCGTCAGCATGCAGGAAGCCTCTGACACCAACCCGCCCGCGCTACCGGCGGGCACCATGCCTGCCTGAGCGGCAGGATGGGCGGATGCTCATCGTGCGAGCGACCAAGAAGCTACTCGACCGCATTGGCCCGCCCACCTTGGATGAAGGCGAGCAGTCCACCACCATGCTGGGCCAGTGGTACGCCACCGCTGTGTTCTGGAAGCCCCAGGCCGCGCTGTTCGTCAACGAGTCAACGTTGCTACCCGTGCTGATGCCGCTCGCCCCCGCAACGACCCTGCTGGCCAGATTCCCTCAGCAGGTCGCCGCGGTGCTCGCCGCGCACGGAATCCCAGGCACGATCATCGGCGCAGAACTGCAGCAGATGCACGACCACCGCCTCGCCAAGACCGCCAGCCGCAGCGTCGTCGGCATCATGAACGAGTTCACCTACCTCGCCGAGGCCTACCGCGATGACACCCCGGCGCCGGATCTGCGCGGCCTCGCGATGCGACTGGCGACCACGCCCTGCGGTCCCCTCTACAGCAAGCACGTCAGCCCCGACCGCGAACTGGACGCACTGGTGCGCTCCATCACACCTCCCGCGAACTGACCCGGCCGACGAGCCGGAACGGGAGGATTCCTGGCGGATCTCAGGCCGTAGGGTGTGACTGTGGCAGGCGCGGCGGGGTATGAGTGTCGCCAGGCAGGAAGACGTGAGGCTAGGCGTCAAGCCGAGTTCCTGACCCGGCGGTGTCGAGACGAGCTCAGGTCGTGAGCACACATAAGTGCCGATACCGAGCACTCCACCAGCGGCATGAGCGGATGCGCCGTTCACGTCTCATCTGGGGTCCGTCACTGGCTTGGCAAGTGCTGGGGGATGTCATGGTCTGGCCAGAGGCGGCGGTACATGATGTGCAGGCCGACGTAGCCGCGGACTGGGTGGCAGAAGCCGTCCGGAATGGTCGCCAGTACCTCGAATCCGAGTGCGTGCCACAGCGCGACGGCTGCGGTGTTGGCCTCGACGACGGCGTTGAACTGCATGGCGCCGTAATTCTCGTCGCGAGCGAGGTCCAGGACGTACTGGCCGAGGGCCCGGCCGACGCCGCGCCGGGCGCGGGCCGGGTCGACCATGAAGCTCGCGCTGGCGATGTGCGCGGCTGGCCCGCCGTGATTGGGCCCCATCTCCGCGGTACCCAGCACGGTCCCGTCCGGGCCGGCAGCTACGAGCGTGTGCCCGGCGCGCTGATGGTGCCACCGGAACCAGATGCCGCGGGCCTCCTCCTCGGTGGTATCGCGGTCCCAGGAGAAGGTCTCGCCCGCCGCAATGATGCGGCGCATGAACGGCCAGATCGCCGGCCAGTCCGCCAGCGTCGCTTCCCGGATCAGCATGACGCCAGCATGACGGGCGAGACTGTGAATCGCGATCAGATTTCGAGCGGCGCGAGGACAGCCAGCGCGCCCGGGCCCGGATCCGCCGGTCCCGTCCGGGCCGCCAGGGTCCGCAGAGGGCAGCACTACCCAGCCGGGCTCCCAGCGCTTCTCTGGATGCGGCCACACAACTCGCGGCAGATCCGGACGTTCCGTAAGCGAAGGAGGCCGCCACTTGGGCCTCGGCTGGGCCCCCGATCCGGTCAGGAACCGAGAAGCGCTGCGGTGTGGCCGGGTCTAGCCTTTGACGGAGGGTCGGCATGACGCCGAGCCCCGCGCGTCAAGAAGGAGAAGCCCGCGAATGCCCGGGAAGAATGCCAAGGACGAGTCCGGCGGCTTCAGCGCCGGAGAGCGTGCCGCGATGAAGGAGCGCGCCGCCGAGCTGCGCGCCGAGGGCAAGAAGGCCGCCAGGAAGGCGGACGGCCTGCAGGCGGTCCTCGACAGGATCGCGGAGATGGCGCCGGAGGATCGTGCGCTCGCCGAGCGCGTGCACGTGACGGTGACCGCGACCGCGACCGCCCCAGAGTTGTCGCCGAGGACCTGGTACGGGATGCCCGCCTACACGAACGTGGGCGGCAAGGTCGTCGTCTTCTTCCAGGACGCGGGCAAGTTCAGCTACCGGTACTGCACCCTGGGCTTCCAGGACGCGGCGAACCTCGACGACGGCGGCATGTGGCCGGTGTCGTACGCCCTCCAGGAGTGGAGCCCTGTGGTGGAGAAAAGGGTCATCGAGCTGGTGAAGGCCGCCATCTCCTGACGACAACCGGACGCGACCGCTCCGACGACCGCGTTCTCCGCCCGCAGCCGGGCGTTCTCCTCGCGCAGGTCAGCCGCCAGGCGCGTCAGCTGCTGATTCGCCGCCAGCGCAGCAGCCAGCACATCCCGCAGCGATGCCCGCAGACCTCGCTCATCGGATTCGCAACTGCGCAGCACATGGCGCGACCCTGACCCACATCCGCGCTACCTCGGTCACGTCAGCGACCGGATGGCCGAGCACTACACCTATCCCACTCCGACCTGGAGAACGTACTGCAGCACGTCTGGGTCGCCGGGCCCGGCACCGCCAATCCCGGTGAGCTTCTCGCCGGGACCGCGGCCCCGCTCAGCCACGCTGAGGCCCAGGCGCTGGCAGTGGACCTGTCGCGGCGCAGTACCCCCGCCGAAGGCGGGTTCTGCACCTTCCAGCCCGTGGTTGACGGCGCAGCCGGAGGCCAGGAAGATGAGTACAATGGTCCCTCACCCAGCTGAAACGCGAGAAGACCCCGGCCACCATCGCCGCCGTCGCCCGGCGAGCAGGAGTCTCCCGCACCTTCCTCTACGACAACCCCAGGCCCGGGCCGCCGTGGCCGACGCCACGGACCAGTACGGCACACGTCGAGCCCAGGACCTGGCCGCTCAGGACGGACCCTGGACGAGCGGCTGAAGGCCGCCCGCTCGAACATGCGGTTCCAGGACCGCCGCCTCGCCGACCTCGAAGCCCAGCTCGCTGACCCCTCTCCCCGGCCATGACCGTGAGCGGAGGAGGTTCCGCAACGCGGACGGCCGCACGCCGGACCGGAGGCCAGGTTTTTCAATCAGCTGAAGCCCTCGGTGACCAGAGCGCGCCTGGACGGAAAATCGCGAAAGAGGCCGGCGGAAATGAGAGATCGCTACCGGCCGATGTCTTTTTCCATCGAGACGGAACGGCTATCCCTGCGGCTGCGCGGCCCGGAAGACGCGGCCTGGAATCTCGAACTGCTTGGTGAGCACGAGGACGGCACGACTCTCACCCTCGCCGAAGCCCAGCGACACCTCGCCGAGCAGAGCGTGCAAGCGCACGAGAGCGGCCTCGGTTTCCTGGCGATAAAGCGGCGCGCCGAGGGTGATCTGATCGGGTACTGCGGCTTGCTGGTCGGCCGCGGCAGCTTCGGCGAACCGGAAATCGCATATGAGCTTCTGCGTCGCGCTCATGGGCATGGTTATGCAACTGAGGCGGCGCGTGCCGTTCTCGACGCCGCTTTTGCGACAGGGAGGCGGCGCCTTTGGTCTACTGTGCGCGCCTGGAACGCCCCGTCATTCCGCGTGCTAGAGAAGATCGGGTTCCGCCGCGACCACAGCGTCACCGATGAACGAGGCGAACTTGTGTATATGGTTCGGGACGCCTAACGCATCAAGGGCCCGGAACATGTAAGCTACGTATCAGCGCAGGTCAGAGGCCATTTCAGACTCCCTGCGGTCGGTAAAGTCGACGAGGTCCAAGTCCAGGACCTTGCTGCCGCGTGCAACCACGTTGTAGCCGCAGTCAACCCTGTGCCGGGCGTAGGTTTAAAAGGAGTTAGCTGTTAACAGCACCCAATAGTGAACAGCTAACAGCCGCCCGGATCCCCGCGCCCCGATTGGCCCCTTGCCGGATGAGCGACTTCAGCACCGAACTCGCGCGCTGGATGCAGTCACGCGCGATCGGCGTACGGGAACTTCACCGCCGCTCCGGCTACAGCGCCGCGTACATCTCCCACCTTCGCCACGGCCAGCGGAACCCCTCGCCCGAGACAGCCCGGATCTCGACGACGCGCTCGGCGCGGGCGGCGCCCTAGCTGCCCTGCCCCCGGCAGGGACCAGCCGCGGCGCTCAGGCCACCCACCGCGGCGAGGATGCCGTCGATGTGCTCAGCCGGGTCGAGAAGCTGGGCAGGTCCCGCGTGGACCCCGAGATCATTGTCCGGCTCCGCGACGACGTGAACCAGGCCGTGGCGCAGTACGAGACGCTCGATCATGACCACCTCGCTCCGCTCCTGATCAGGCAGCGGGCCTGGGCACAGGCGATCCTCGGCGGCTGCGGTCACCCGGGACAGCGCAGGCAGGTCTTCGACGTCGCGGGAACCGCGTCGGGCGTCCTGGGCTATATCGCCGTCGGCCGCAGTGCTTCCCGCTTGCCCGGGCCTACTGCCTGGAGTCGTTCCGGCTGGCCGACTTCGCCGAGAACACGAGACTTGCGGCGTGGGCGCGCGGCATGCAGAGCTTCTGCGAGTACTACGCCGGCCGCTACGGTGACGCGCTGAGCCTGGCGGAAGACGGCCTGAGTTACGCGCGGGGCGGTCCGCAGAGCGTGCGCCTGACCATCAACGGGGTAGCCAGGGCGCTCGGGAAGCTCGGCGACGCCGAGGGCGTGCACCGCGCTGTCGGCGAGGCATACGACCTCATGTCACGCAACAATGCGCCGGGGGGCGTGCCGTCCAGCATCACGCTCGACTGTTATAGCCAGGCGCAGACCGCCAGCAACGCGGCGACCGCGTACGTCTCGCTCGGACTGGCGGAACGGGTCCAGCATTACATCGGCCTGGCGCGGACCGCGGACTTGAGATCTACGTAACAGCCACCGGGGCTCCTCGACCGTGGGGTTCACCGATGTTGACGATTTCCACGCCGGCCTTGACCCAGGAGAGCGCCAGCCTCAGGACGCTCGCGGGTGCGTCTTACTCAGCCGCCTTCTTCGCGGTCGGCGTACCCACCTACAGGCCAGACGGGAACGCCGCCGCGAGTTAGCGGCCTCCACCTCAGGCTGGCCGGCTTTTTGACGCCAATCCGGCCCTTGACCCGCCGCGGTCGGCGGAATGCCGCGCGGAGGGGAATGACGGCTGAGGCCGCCACCGCGCTGTACGACCAGGGCGACACCGGGCGCGCCATTCCGGCCATTACGGTGATTTCGTCGCCTTCTGCTTGTCGTGACGCCGGGCAAATCCCGGCCGGCCCGCGATTTACGCACGTACGGAAGGCCATCGGTATAGCATCCGCAGCCCGGGATGGGTCATAATAAGACTTTCCTTGGCGACGGTGCCGATTCAGGGGGTGATGAGCGTTTCCCAGGTTCCAGCCGTCGGCGGCCCGGGACGGCGAGAAGCGCCCACCGGGGTCGGCCGGTCACCAGTCTCGGTCCTGGGGATCGTAATTCTCGCGACACTCATGACCGTTGTCTCGATGCTCTCGCTCTACGGCCTGTGGAGATTCTGGCCGGTGCCGCCGCCGACCACGGGTCCCGCTCCGGTCACCGCGAAGTTCAGCTACTTCAACTGGCACGTCACGCTGACGCAAGATCAGCAGTTCTTCGTTGTGGTGGCATTAGGCGGCGTCATCGGGTCGATGCTCCACGGCCTGCGCTCCCTATCCAAGTACATCGGCGAGCGCTTCCTGTTCCGCAGCTGGATTCCGTATTACATCCTGCTTCCCCTCGTAGGCGGCCTCCTGGCCACAATCGTGTACCTGGTGCTGCGGGGCGGCCTCCTGCCGGGAGCGACTAGCTCCAGCCAGCCGGACCCCTACGGAGTTACCGCCATATCAGCCCTGGTCGGGATGTTCTCCGCGCAAGCTGCCGATAAGCTGCAGGCCGTATTTGAGATCCTGTTCACGAAGGCGCTGCCCGGCAGCCAGTCCGTCACCGGCGTCACCTTGCCGACCATCGCAGGCTTCGATCCGCCGCAGGGTCCAGCCGGAACCCCGGTCGTCATCAGCGGCGCCAATCTAAAGCTGGTGACTGGCGTATCCTTCGCGGGGCCCGGCGCCGACGAGGTGCCGTTCCATGCCGACTCGGAGGAGCGTCTCACCGTTACGGCACCGGGTGACGCCGCGACCGGCCCCATAACCCTGCGCGTCGGCGCGGAGGTCGTGACCAGCACGGAAGGCTTCACCGTTACCTAGCCAGCATCGCGCCCTTCATTCTGTCACCGCTGCGAGAGCCGGAGACGGCCCGGATCGTAGTCGCGAGCGCCCTGGAGCAATTGACTGAAACGGGCCGTAGTCCTCGCGGCTGCCCAGCAGCTTATCAAGATCGGTGACGGCCATTACGCAGGTCATTGGCCGTCCGCCTGGACATGTGCTTCAATGTCGCCATGTGAACTCGCTGTCTTTCCGGTATCCGGGGGCTCAGTTGCGGGCCACGGCCATAAGCGCCGGGTGGGCGAGCCCATTGGAAATGATCACTCCGCCCTCGATGGTCCGGCACAGGTCCGGGGATGAGCCATCTAGCGCGGTGACCTGGCCGCCCGCCTCTCTGACGATGAGGGCAGCGGGTGCTACATCGTGAAAATCCGCGGTCGTCTTGAGCAGTCCCACTGCGTCTCCGCAGGCGACCAGCATGGATTTGTAGCCCGAACCGGGAACTGGCTCGACGCGACCGCCAGCCTGCCTGATGGCATCCGCGAACGACAGCGAATCGGAACCGAGCACGACGCATCCGTCGCGAAATCCCCGGCCGCTGACGTGGATGGGAGAGCCATTGCAAAATGCCCCGCCCGCCCTGGTGGCATGATACAACCGGTCGCCGAAAGGATCATATGCTACCGCCATGAGCAGGCCCGAACCATCAGCCAGGGCCAGCATGAACAGACTATTGGGCAAGCCGCGAATATACGGCAGGGTCCCGTCGAGAGGGTCGCAGATCCATCGGCAGGACTCAAGCCCGGTCCCGAAATCGCGCTCCTCGCCGAGTAGGCCGTGCGCCGGGTAGCGACTGCGTATCCCGTCAATGACGACCTGGTTCACCCGGATGTCAATATCCGTGACGGGCGAGCCGTCGGCCTTATAAGCCACCTCGCGGGTCTTGCCAAATCCTTGCCGGATGACATTCCCGGCCTCCAGCGCAAGCTCTCGGCTGAAAGCCAGATACTCGTCAAGCACGGCCTCTCCAAGATCATTGCCTGCCCGGCCCGCGCGGCCGCGTTCGATGACGCAAATCGGCTCATAGCGATCCACGCGAGCCGCCGTGGCCAGGTACCGTGAGCCAGACCGTCGGATCGCCGCAATCGTGCGATACTGCCGACATGCCTACCCCACCAGCGCAAGCAGAGCCGCTGCTGACCTCAAGCATCATATTCTTTGTAGGTAATGGAGTTCTCAGAGTTTCGCCGGGCTTGGCCTCAGATCAGGCAGGCCGACGGTTTCGCAGCCCCTCGTGGTCCGAATACATGGACAGCCTGTATTTTTTCAGCAACCCCCTGGAGGGGTCTTCGAGCTTTTTATCACGCACCGAGTTCTCGCAACTGCCGGCGCCGAGGCAGGCGGAGTGGTTTGATCGCGAATTTTGCGAGTCCAACGGGACCGAGATCGATACGGCCGTCCTCCGGATGCACTTGCTCGGCTGCGCCCTCCACCCTAACAGCCAGATATTGTCCAACCAGCTCTTCGAGCAGATCGCGCAGCTGATCGTCGAAGCTCCTCGCGATTCCGCAGCCGATCCTACTGAGATCGACGTCATGACCACGAATGTCGACTGCGGGCTAGAGCAGAACATCGCCTGGGCCATCGAGAACCTCAGCGCCCGCGGGCGCGCAGGGGAGGGCCGACGCGGCGCCGCGGGCTCACTGCGCCCCGTGCGCCAGGCTACTATCGAGACGATAGTGGATTTCCGCCCGTCCGCGCGGTGGGAGTGGACCGCCGACGGATCCGGGCCGGAGTTGCACATTCGCCTCTGGAAGCTGCACGGGTGCCTGCGAGATCTGAAGATTCAGCTATCGGGCCATGATCATGGCAACGCCGAAACGGCCCGGCAGGTGCTGAGCCGGACCAGTACCGAGGCCAGGCTATTTGGCCACGCGCCGACGGATGAACTGGCCAGTACCTTGGCCGACTGGCGCCAGACGCACCAGCCGGAAACGGATAGCCGCCCTTACCGGGGCGTGTTCTCGCAGAGCGAGTACTTCCGCAACCTGCTGATGCTGGCCCGCGGCGAGCTGGGCGGGGATGGAGGCGGCTCTGCGGAGCCGGCGCCGCATCATGAGCAGCTGCGCTGGATGAAGAAGTTCCGCGAGCTGCTGGCCGACCGGCCGCTTATCTTCGTCGGATACAGCATCCCCGAAGTAGACGTGGACATTGTCTACGCGCTGCAGCAGTACCGCCAACGGGATGAGCGGATCAAGCGATGGCAGTTGCTGGCCCGGCGCGACTACTCGCCCACCGGCAACGAGCGGCTCCGGCAGATGGGCGTCACCCCGTGGCCCTTCGAGGTATCCAGCATCGGCTATGCCGCCATTCCGGGCAAGCTCCGGGCCGCCCGGCGGCACGAGTGGCGCTTGCCGTCCCTCGATCCGCCATCCCATGACCCGCTGGCCCTGGCCGCCGGCCCGGACTGGCGCCGGGCGCTGGAGGGCGTCGCCGCGAACGCCTGGCTGGAGCCGCAGCTCGCGGCGCTCAGGTCGCTGGCCCCGGCCGGCAGCCAGGGAGCGGCCGCTCCGCCACCAGACGCCGGACACCGTCTGGTCGTGATCGGGCTCGCGTCCATCTGGCACGCGATCGCGCTCACCAAATCCGCCGACTTTCCCGTCCCGCGCCGGGTATCGGCCCAGCTGATCTCGGTCGACGGCCAGGTACCGGGGGGCTCGGGGCTGGTACCGGTCATGATCGCCGCCGCGGCGGCCGGCCCGGCGGCGGTGGGCTCGCTGACGTTCTTCTCTAACGCCCCCATCCAGTGGAGCAACTGGGACGAGATCGAGGACATGTGCCTGTCGGCCGGCGTGGCGGTATATCCGTGGCAGCCCGACAAGAGTAGCGATGGGCTGGCCGCCGTGACGCGCACCAGCCACGTGGTCTTGTTTGACTCGAAGGAGCAGGATGCCGGCTCGCGCCTCCCTCGGCAGCGCCTCATCATGGACGTGCAGGCGCTGGCTGACGAGAAGCTGGCCCCGGAGGTCACCGACTGGTCGGCGCTGAGAGTACCGCGGGCCAGCCCGGTGCCGAAATTCCAGAAAGAGGGGCAGTCCGACTTCCTGTTCATCGACAAGGAGTCCGATCCGCAGGTCGTGGCCCAGTGGCAGGGGCCGACGGTCTACGAGACCGGCGCCAGCGGCGATGAGCTGGTCACCCGGCTGCACAAGATCGGCGCGAAACCGACGATCTGGACCGCTGGCGTTGGATCCTTTGTACGGACCATGGTGGCGCTGGCGGGCCGAGTTCCCACCGAGGACGCCTACGCCGGCGGCCCGGCGGTCGTACTCAGCTATATCGAGGAAGATCCGCGCCTCGCCGCCTTCGCCCAGTGTGGTGAATCCCGCGAGCGGTACCTGGCCAAGGTCATCAGCTTCGGCCGCAAGGGCATCTGGGATGCTGGCGATACCGCAGGATTCACGCATCCCGAGGAGCTCAGCTACGGCCTCTGGCTACGGGACAACTGGACCAAGCTGGCGGAGCCGGCCTGGGCCATCCTGCGGACCGGGCCAGCCGGCGTCCTGAAGAAGCCGCATGAGCGGATCGGCGGCGGAGTGCTGACCACCATTCACGACGGCGGCCTCATGGCCCTGTGGCAATGGGGCGGCGGCCGCCTGACGAACGTCGTGGTCGGGGTCACCACCACCGAGGACCGGGCCGACATCGAGGTTCGCTGCGAAGCAGCCTGCGCGGCCGGGGAGGACCCGCTTGAGGCCGTTCTCATCCGCGTCTGCGGCGACCAACTGGCCCTGGCCGTCGGCAGCCGAGAAGAGAAACTCGGTCCGAGCGCCCCGATCCGCCGCAATACCCTCGCGGCGGGCGACGCCGTCCGGGGCGCCATGGCGTACGGACTCTGGGATGCCGCCTACCGGCCGAATGAGCAGCCGGTCGACATCCGGAGGATATTCCTCGCGAGTGCCGCCCTGGCCAGCCTCAAATGCTACGCGGGCTCCTTCGTCGACTTCCTCGGGCTGCTTGAGAAGCTACGGGGAACGCCCACCTGGAGCGCTCTCTGGTCGGCTGACTGACCAGGGCCGGCTTCTCCTTCAAGGGCAGCATGGTCCAGTATGTCGGCCGCGTCTTGCGAACCCACCCTGGCAAGGCCAGCCCAGCTCCGCCGGACGCCCTTGCCAGCAGTCCGGCGGCAACGGCAAGCCGCGCGGCCGTTGCTTCTGGTTGCATGTGCGTGTTCTCGCTCCTGGGCGTTTCATTTCACCGTATGGAAGGCCTTGACCGACTCACCATCGAGCCCGCCCGTTCGTTGAGGCTGCTGATATCCAGCAGTCCTCTGCCTACGCGGCCTTCTCGGTGCGCGAGTACCACCTGCCGCTCACCCGGCTAGCATGAGACGAGAACGTCTCCTACCGGCCGACAAGCTCCTGCATCTGTGACGGTATCAGGCCTGTAGTACGATAGTAACGCAACAGTTCTCCCGGGGCGAGAATTCTTTGGTCGGAACTCTCTAATTTTCTCGGGAGAACTGTTGTTTCTTATGGCGGCGCGCCGACCGGAATCAGACTATTCCGGAGGAGTTTTGAATAACCCTCCTTCTACCGAAGTGTTGGCAATGTCTGACCAGAACCGGTACTCGACTGGCCTGTTGTCCGCCACTGCTGAACCGAAAAGACTTCACGGATATGGTAACATAGTCGAATGTTGCACTGCGGCGAAGTTTGTAGATCCGCTGTCGGCTATACCAACCCTCCGCGGGCTTGCATACTCGGACGGGAATTACTTACTGGATGGTCGTGTAAAGATGCGAGCGTCGCGCCAAAATGGCTGCTCGCCTCGACTTGGCACGCCTGCCCGTTGCCAACCTACAAACCCAAGGGAGTGCTCGTTGAAGTCGGTTGCGATCGTGACCATTACCCGAAGTCGAGAAGATGAGTTGTTGCGGTGCATCGAATCCGTGAGCAAGCAAACGTACGAAGGCGCAATGGAGCATCTGATAATTGGCGACGAGTCGGAAATACTCCGAAGACTCGAGCCGAGAATCCTAGACAACTTTCCGCATGTCCGGATCATGCATGTACAGACAAGCGAATGTGCCCACGAGTACAAGGAGGTATACTATCCGTCGCGGATCGGATACCTGCGAAATCTGGGCCTGGCGGCTTCCGATGCTGAAGTTTTCTGCCACCTGGATGACGACAACACCTATGATTCCGATCACGTGTCCTCGCTTGTCACCACAATGCTATCCGAACCCGAAATCGGGATCGCATATAGCTGGCGTCGAATGCAGTTTTCAGACGGCTCTCCGTACTTGTTCGACTCGTACCCGTGGACACCCCAGGCACGACTAGCGGTGGGTAAGCCTGAGCTCTCGAAGTATATATTTGATGAACTAGTCTTGGGAGGCGTCTTTACCCCTGGTGAGCCGGTGGTAAGAGACACGCTTGTCGATCGAAGAGGATTTCGTGTCTATACGGTTGACACGAATGAATTGATGGTTCGGCGAGAAGTTCACGATGAGTTCAAGTTCGTGGTGGATTTCGAATGGCGGGAAATGGTGGGCGACTACTCTGACGACTATGCGTTTGTGAGACTGTGTCATGAGGCAGGAATACGTTTCAAGTCGACCGAACGTGCGACCGTGAATTATACGATTGGCGGAGTTTCCAACTTGCTCGATGGGCTGTCGCCCATATCGCGATCACCCGCATGAGCTCACATCCCCCGACCCGCGGACCTGGCCCTGGACCACCGTCCTGCCGTCGGTGGCGGCTGAGGTCTTCACGTTTGTGCCTGACCTGGCCATAGGGCTCGCAGGCGGCGCTGGCTGTCGAGCCCGGGCTGGTAGTCGGCTAGCTGGTCGTCGGTGAGCAGCCGGGTGACGGTCTTACCAGCGACCTTGCGGGTCCACTGGTGATAAGGGCCGTGCAGGACGGGCGGGTCGGCGTGGCAGCGGCAGCTGGGCCGGCCGCAGCGGGTGAGCCGCTCGGTGAGAGTGCCGGGCAGGGCGAAGCCGGCCTCGGCGAGCTCGCGGGCGATGCGGGCGGCCTCGGCCTGCTGGGCGGGCGTGGGCCGGCGGACATTCCGACAGACTTCGCAGGCGCCCTCCAGGCACTGGCCGACGTCATCACAGCCGCACGGCGCGGCGCGCTCGGGGCATTCCTCGAACGTGCCGTGGCCGTGACGATCGACCGGCGACTGCTGGTTCCAGCCCCGCCAGCCACAGGAACGTCTCCATGACAGCTTCCACGCGCCGGACGCGCACCCCGTGTTCCACAAAGGAAGGGCATCGATCTTCCCCGTCATCCACTCCAGCGCGGTCCGGCCTGCCGCGCCCTGCTCCCCCAGGCTGCGGGCCAATACCGACCAGAGCTCTTAGTGACCCCAGGTCTCCCATAGGACGGTCACGGCATCTGCCCTGTTTCTACCGTCAGCGGGCCCAAGTCTCGGCCGATCACGGCGCCCATATCAACCATTACAGTGCCGTCTATCTACTTCAGAAAACGTCGGATTGTGAGCCCAAACAGCCCACGGGCGGCTGCGCGATTGGCGGGCCGTCGCGTCTGCCCGGTGTGCGCAGTATTTCTCCGGCCCGCCGTGTCGGGTGATCTCCCGGAAGATGACCGATGCGTCCCGGCCGAGCGAGACGGCTATGTCCTTATTGCCCAGCCCTTTCGCCAGGCCACGGGAGATTTCCTCACTGTCTTCCAAAGGATCAAGCCCACCCCCCGTTCATGCCAGATTTGAGCCATAAGCCCGTATCGGCAATTTAAGCCCGATTGCTTGGACCGGCTGTGATCAAGAACCTCGGAGATGGTTAAGAATCAGAAAAGAATCAGAAAGATATCTGAGAGGTTAGTGCTTGCCGGGCAATACTGTGTTCCGGCATCGAGTGATGCCGATTTTCAGCTTGCAGGGGAGGTACTTTGAGACCGAAATTTGGAGTTAAGACCCTCGGCGGTCTGGCGGCGGGCGCGCTGACCGTGCTCACGTTCGTCAACGCCCCCATGGCTGCGGCAAGCACCGCGGCAAGCACCGCGCACGCATCTTCCGGTCCGGCCGTCATCAGCGGGCCGGCGCGGCTCACCCCCGCCGTGGCGGCAATGGTCAAGGGCACCGGGCTAGCCGCGAGGGAGAAGGCGCTAGCGCACTACTGGACCCCCGCCCGGATGAAGGCGGCCAAACCGGACTGGCAGATGCACGGGCTCGGAGCGCTGGCGGGCGCCAAGCCCGGCACCGGCGGCACGACCAAGGTCTCCGGCCCGGCGACCAGAATTGCCGGGACCACTTCTGCCACCACGCCGAAGCCGGCGGACCGCGCCGGCGCCCGTCGCCTCAAGCCGCGGTCGTTCTACCCGAACTACCCGGTGGGCAGTCCCGTGGCGCGCACGGCCGGGAAGGTCTTCTTCACCAGCTTCGGCGTGAACTATGTCTGCTCTGGCACCATCGTCAACACCGAGGGCAAGTCCACGGTGTGGACGGCCGGGCACTGCGTCTCCGACGGCGGAGCGTGGAACTACAACTGGGTCTTCGTCCCCAACTACGCCAGCGGCTGGGCGCCCTACGGCGTCTGGTCCTCCTACCAGCTATGGACGACCACCGCGTGGTTCACTAACAACAACGACTTCGCCAACGACGTCGGCGCGTCGATCATGTACCGCAACGGCGGCCGGCGGATCACCGACTACCTCGGCGGTCAGGGCATCACATGGAACTACCCGATCGGGTACTACGTGTATGCCTTCGGCTATCCGCAGGCATACCCGTTCAACGGCTGCTGCCTGGTCGAGGCGCCGGGATACACCTACAACGGCGGTGGCGGAACCATCTACATGCTCAACGACATGACCGGCGGCTCCTCCGGGGGCGGGTGGCTTACCTCGTTCAACGGGAACTGGGGTTACATCAACGGTCACAACGACTTCAAGTACACCGCGTATCCGCAGTACATGTTCTCCCCGTACTACGGCAACCAGGTAGGGAGCCTCTACAACGCCGTCCGCTACATCTCGACGTAGCCGCCTAGCGCCTCCTGCGGGGGACATCGGCACGTCCGGTCGTCCCCCGCAGGAGCGCGCTGCGTTCCGCCCTCTCCGGGAGCATGGCATGAAGCGAACAATCCGACTGGCCGTCCTCGCCAGCGTGCTGCTGTCGATGACGGCGTGCGCTTCGCCGCATGACGGCCAAGGCACTGGCTCCGCACTGCTGATGTCCGGCTCTGGGAAAAGTAGGAAAACGATGCCCCCAGTAATGTCCTCCCCGATCAACCCTGAACCCGGCGGCCCGCCGGTAACGAGCCCCAACCAGGCGTCGCCCGATTCCCGGGCGGTCGACCTCCGGCCGGCTCGCTTCGACCGGGCGCGGGCAGGCGCGGACCGGGAACTCATCGTGCACTACACGATAACCGGCAAACCGCAATGCAACATGCTCGGTCAGGTGCGAGTCGCGGAGACCGCCACCGAGGTACGGGTGACCCTGATGCTGGGCCGACAGCCGGGCGCTGACTGCACCGGCCCGCAGCCACAACTTGCCGCGTCGATGATGACCGTCGTGACCCTGAGCGTACCCCTGGGTGCCCGTCAGATCCGCGACGGATCCTAGCTTGCCGTTTAACCTGCCTGTTGATGTCCGGACTCTCCGCGCGCTCGTCCCTGGGCAGTACAGCTAGGTCGCGCGGCGGGCAGGCGTCAGCGCCCGGGCATGACCGCAGCGACGGCGGAGACGCGCAAGAAATCGAGTTTCGCGGCGGCCTCGGATCCCGAGGCTGCCGTGTAGGCGACGATGCGCAGGCCGGTGCCGCCGACGCTGAACACGTCGCAATCGAGCTCGACGTCACCGACGACATCGTTCCGCACCACCTTCCGCTCCGACTGATGCTCGCCCACGGCGCCGCTCTCCCACAGCTCCCGGAACCGGTCGCTCGACGCCAGCAGTTCCGCGACCAGGGTCCGCACCCCGCGATCGCCGGGGTATCGGCCGTGAACCCGGCGGAGGTCGGCCACGAGCGACGCCTCGAAGGCGCCGATATCGCCCGACCGGCTCACGATCCTTCTCTCGCCGTCGCCCAGGGCCGTCCCGGTGAAGTGTGACCGCAAGAGGTTCAGCCGGCCCGGGCCGGCTCGGACTGGCTCGCCGAGGAGGGCCGCCCAGAGCGGGCTCCAGGTGACGAGGTCCCACGACGCGGTGAAGACGGCCAGCGGGATCTCCCCGAGGCGGGCTACCAGTCGCTGCACGCCGGGCGGGATGTGCGCGGGCACTTCACCGGGCGACGGTGGGAGGAGCCCGGCGACGACGAAGAGGTGATCCCGCTCGGCGTCGCTCAGCTGGAGCGCCCGGGCGAGCGACGCCGCGACCTGGGCGGACGGTCGCCGGGCGCGTCCTTGCTCCAGGCGCACGAGGTAGTCGACGCTCAAATCGGCCAGCGAGGCGAGCTCCTCGCGCCGCAGGCCCGCCGCCCGCCGCGAGTCGCCGGCGGGAAGCCCCACGTCGACGGGCGAGAGGCGGTCGCGCCACGAGCGGAGGAGCGCTCCGAGGTCACCCTGCGAATCCTGCATAGATCCAGTCTGACAGCGACCGCAGGATCCTGGGTGGTACTGCCAGTCCCCCTGCTCAGCCGGGCCTGGATCATCCGGCGGGGTCGCCGCAGACTCGGAGCATGACAACAACATTGATCACCGGGGCCAATAAGGGCCTCGGCTATGAAACCGCCCGCCGCCTCATCGAGGCCGGGCACACCGTATGGATGGGCGCGCGCGACGCGGCGCGCGGTCAGCAGGCGGCGGACGCCCTCGGCGGCCGGTTCGTGCAGCTC
>Ga0066790_10000290_pt1 | contig 17721 bp, 20 predicted proteins | sample OrgsoiDNA2013050_FD_70963 | JGI IMG/M metagenome (GOLD analysis project Ga0066790, IMG submission 70963) | Permafrost soil microbial communities from the Arctic, to analyse light accelerated degradation of dissolved organic matter (DOM) -... | ecosystem: Environmental > Terrestrial > Soil >...
ACGCATCCACGGCGAACTGCTCAAGCTCGGGATTGAGGTCGCGCAGTCGAGCGTCGCCAAGTACATGGTCAAACGACGGGCGCCGCCCAGCCAGGGATGGCGGACCTTCTTGCGCAACCACGCGCTGGACATCGCCGCCATGGACCTGTTCGTTGTTCCAACTATCGGTTTCGACCCGCTCTATGCCTTCGTCATTGTCCGGCTCGACCGCAGAGATCTGGTCCGGATCAACGTCACAGCAAATCCGACGGCAGAATGGGTTGCACGTCAGATAACGGAGGCGTTTCCTTGGGATGAGGCTCCGCCGGCTGATCGGATCGATCCGGCGCGAATGTGTGGACCACATCATTGTCTTGGGCGAGGCACATCTGCGCCGGATTCTCAAATTTTACGCTCGCTACTATAATGAGACGCGGACGCACTTGGCATTGGACAAGGATGCGACGTTTCTCGCCCGGTTCAGCGAACCGGTGTGGTCAGGTCACTTGCCATCCTAGGCGGACTTCATCACCACTACGCCCGAGCTTAGGTTTTTGGTACACACCGGGCCAGCAGAACTCGGGTTATAAGCTTCATGTCGGCTTCCTGTTGGCCTCGCGGTCGGTCGAACCAGCTTGATGGAGGCAGGGATCGGTCATTCCTCCGCGTCAGCCTTTTCGTTCGAGGCGGATGTCCGCTCGATCATGCTGAGCGCGGCTACGGCTGCCGCCTTGATGTGATCGACGCAGCACTGCTCGGCGAGGTCGGGGTCGCCGTTTTGGATGGCGCGCCAGATCGCCGTGACCTCGCGCAGGCTCTTGTTGATCCGTTTGGGCTGCGACATCGAGGTAATTCGCAACAGCGTTATCCGGTCATGCAGCGGCTTCAGCATGCGTTCGATGAAGGCATTCTGACAGCCGCCGATCAGCGCCGCGTAAAATTCCGTCTTGGCCTCGAGCGCCGTCAGCAAATCGCCCTTGGCGAACGCGGCCTTCAATTTGGTCAGGGCATCCCCGATCCCGCGAACGACAGCGGGATCGTGCAAGCGTGCGCATTCGCGTCCGGCAAATCCCTCGAGGACGGCGCGAGCCGCATAAAGCTGCTTTGCCTCGTCAAGGCTGATGGTGCTGACCACCGGGCCGCGATGGGGGACCGTGGTGACGAGGCCGTCGGCCTCGAGCAACAGGAGCGCCTCGCGGATCGACGGCCGGCTCACGCCGGTCATCTCGCAAAGCTCGCGTTCGACCAGACGCTGGCCCGGCTTGAAGGTTCCGGACATGATCGCTTCGCGCAGCTTTTGCGCGACCATCGACCGGACGGTCGGAACGTCCTCGATTCGCAGCGTGGATTGCAGCTCAGCGCGTTTGTCCATTGTCTACCGCCTTGGTATCGGCACCGGGTCAATAGCGATTTACGGGCAGAATCAGCATCTCCGCAATCTGAACATGGGGTGGCTGGTCCAGCGCAAACACGATTGATCTGGCAATATCGGCCGGATCGAGCGCCATCTTGAACTGATCAAAGTAGTCCTTTTCCTTCTTCCGGTCGCCGCGATAGCGGGTGAGGATGATATTGGTCCTGGTCAGGCCGGGCTGCATCTCCGTTATCCGGATCGCCGTTTCCGCCAGTTCCCCCCTGAGCGTCTCGGTAAACATGTGCACGCCTGCCTTGCTGGCGCTGTAGGCAGCCATGTCCGGAACAATGCGTACGGCGTTGACCGAACTGATGTTGACGATGTGGCCCGCGTTCCGCTTGACCATGTCGGGAAGGAGGCTGCGGGTCACCCGCATCAGGCCTATCAAATTGGTCTGGATGATCGCGGACCAGTCGTCCGCTGCGCCGGCATCGAATCGCGTCCGGCCGCCGATGTCGTGGCCGGCATTGTTGATGAGGATGTCGATCGGCCTGAAGGCGTCCGGAATGAGGTCGGGCAGCTGGTCCACGCTGGCCGCGTCGGTAATATCAAGCTGGATCGGAAACGTGTTGTCGCCCATCTCGGCGGCGAACTGGCGAAGGGATTCCCCGTCGCGATCGGCGAGCACGACCCGTCGTCCGCTTTTGAGCAGCGCCTTCGTGATCGCTCGACCCATGCCGCCGGCAGCCCCCGTCACGATGGCATTCCGGTTCGATGCTTCAGCCATTATAGATCTCCTGTAGGAGGAAGCCGCTGACGCTCATGCGACTGACCAGCCTCCATCGATCGGCAGAGTTGTCCCGGTGATATCCTGCGCTGCCGGACTGCATAGAAAGGCCGCCATCGCGCCGACGCCTGCCATGGCGACAAATTTTCCTGTTGGCTGGCGAGTCGCCAGATAATCGCTGGTGGTCTCGTCGATGCTGCGGCCTTCACGAGCCGCGATTCCCGCAATTTTGTTCTGGATGGCCGGCGTCGGCAGGGTACCGGGGCACAGAGCATTGCAGGTAATTCCGTTCCTTGTGGTCTCGATGGCGACGGCGCGGGTCATGCCGAGGATGGCCGTCTTGGTGGTCACGTAGTCGATGCGGTCTGCGACGGCGCGAGTCGAATAGATCGACGCCATATTGATGATACGTCCCCAGTTCCGTTGCTTCATCGCAGGCAAGGCGAGGCGGATCAGATGAAAGGGAGCCGACAGGTTGACGGCCAGCGCTTCCTCCCATCGTTCCGGCGGAAAATGCTCGACCGGCGAAAAATGCCGGACCACCGCATTGTTCACCAGAATGTCGATCGCACCGAGACGGCCGAGCAGGTCGGCCATCATGGCTTCAATGGAGATGCGCTGCGACAGGTCGGCGGCGATGCTGACCACGTCGGCGCCAAATTGCGCGCGCAGACGGTCTCTCGTCGGCGCCGGTTCGATCAGATCGTGCAGGACAATATTGGCTCCCGCACCGGCAAGGCTTTCGGCGACGGCCAAGCCCAGTCCCGCCGTTGCCCCGGTCACGAGCGCCCATTTGCCCTTCAACATCGCCAGGCCCCGGCTATTTCTTGTCCAGTTCGGCAAACACTTCTTTGGCGTTGCGGAAGGCGTCGACGCCGGCCGGAACGCCGCAATAGATCGCGACCTGCATGAACACCTCGCGTATTTCCTCGCGCGTGGCGCCGTTGGTCAGTGCGCCCCGCACATGGGTCTTGAGTTCCTGCGGCCGGTTCAGTGCGCACAGCATCGCCAGATTGAGGAAGCTGCGGGTCTTGTGCGTAAGGCCGTCGCGGCCCCAGACATAGCCCCAGCAATATTCCGTCGTGAGGTCCTGCATCGGACGATTGAAGTCGTCGGCCGATCCGATCGCCTTGTCGACGAACTCGCTGCCCAGAACATCCTTGCGGATCTGGAGGCCTCGATCGTATGTCGCCTTGTCCATCTCTGTATCCAATCTTCAGTCAGTTTTTGGGCCAGAACGGCTGGGCGAGCGCCAGTTGCGGAGGGAATACCGTGGTTGGTACGCCCGATTGCCACTGCACGATGGTCATGCCGGCGCCGACGCGGCGGCCCCTTTCGTCGAACTTGATCTCGCCGAGCGGATAATATTTTGACGGACCGCCATCCATCGAACGCAGCGCGTCAGCTACGGCAACCCGGTCGGCCTTGCCGGCCTTCTCGAGCGCGTCCTTGATCACCCACATGTCGCCATAGGTGGAAATCGCGTTCTGCGTCATCCAGGGTTCCTTGTAGCGGGTCTTCAGTTCGGCGATCAGCGTCTCGTGGCCCTTGGCGCCCCAGCTCGCGACGCAGGTGAGCAAGCCCTGCAGCAATTCCGGGCTTACGGTTTGCAGCATGTCGGGCTCGGCGATGGCGATGCCGAACGAGATGGTCGGAATCTTGCCTTGTCCGAGGCCGAACTCGTTCATCTTCTCGAGCAGCAGCTTGGCATCGGAAATCACGGTCGGAAGGAAGAACAACAGGTCGGGTTTCGCCGACCGGATTTTCTGAACCAGCGAGGTGGCGTCGGCGAGCGGCGGGGTAAAGGTTTCGTCGACGATCAGTTGCAGTCCGTTTTCGGCGAGCAGGCCGTCGCGCATCGCCTTGGCTGAGGAAACCGATGCCGCGGTATTGTCGGTGATGATCGCGACCGTCTTGGGCCTTTTGCCGGAAGCTGTTTCCGCCAGCTTCATGATCTGGGGCAGGGCCTGTTTTGCCTGCGATCCCGCCGTCGCGGAAGTCTGGAAGACATACTTGAAGCCGCGGTCGGTAATCAGGTCGGAGTAGGAGAGGGTGAGGACCGGAAGATTGGCCCGCTCTGTGACCTCGGTGACGGCCAGCGTGAATGAACTGAGATAGGCGCCGCTCGCGGCCACCAGGTCGGTTTCCTGCGCGACCATGCGCTGTGCGGCGTTCTTGGCTTTCTCGGTGGTGTCGCCGGAATCGAGCACGACTAGCTTGAGCTTGGCGCCGCCGAGCGACTTGATGCCGCCCTGCGCGTTGATGTGATCCACCGCCATCTCGGCGCCTTCGCGCATGACGGTGCCCGGGCGCGCATACAGGCCGGAAATCGGAACCAGCAATCCGACCTTGACCTCGGAAGGTTGCTGCGCCCAGGCGCGAGACGAAATCAGGCCGGCGGATGCGCCGGCGAGCAGGCTGCGCCGCGTCAATGCGGTTCTGGTAATTTTTGTCATGACTATTGCTCCCTGAAATGTTTGAGACGCGTTGCAGTCAGGATTTCTTCGGCCAGAATGGTGACGACTGGGCGAGGTCGGACGGATACACGGTGACCGGTACGCCGTTCTGCCACTGCACGATCACCACGCCGGCGCCGACACGCCGGCCCTTTTCATCAAACTTCAATTGGCCGCCGGGATAGTATTTCGCAGGCCCGCCATCCATGGTGCGGAAAGCGTCGGCGACGGCCAGGCGGTCGGCCTTGCCGGCCTTTTCGAGCGCGGCCTTCATCAGCCACATGTCGCCATAGGTCGAGATGACGTTCTGCGTCGCCCAGGGCTCTTTGTACTTGGCCTTGAGTTCGGCGATGATGTCCTCGTGGCCTTTGCAGCCCCAGTTGGCGACGATGGTCATGATGCCCTGGACGACTTCCGGCGTGACGCTTTGCAGCATGTCCGGCTCGGCAATGGTGATGCTGAAGGACACGGTAGGAATCTTGCCCTGTCCGAGACCGAACTCGTTGATCTTCTCCAGGCCAAGCTTGGCGTCGGAGACCGCGTTCGGCATGAACAACAGCAGGTCCGGCTTGGCCGACCTGACTTTCTGGATCAGCGGCGTGGCGTCGGACAGCGGCGGCGTCCAGACTTCCTCGACCACAAGCTGAAGGCCCTCCTGCGCGAGGAGTTTCTCCTTGAGAGCCTTGGCGGTAGCGACCGACGTCGCCGTGTTGTCCATCAGCATCGCTACCGTCTTCGGCCGCTTGCCGGAGGCCGTCTCGGCCAGCTTCATCAGCTCGGGCAAGCCGATTTGGGATTGCACGCTGGCGGGCGCCGCGGTCTGGAAGATGTATTTGAAGCCACGCTCGGTCAATAGATCCGAATAGGACAGGGTGAGCATCGGCAGTTCGGCACGCTCGGTGACTTCGGTCACCGCCAGCGTGAAGGAGCTGAGATAGGAGCCGGTCGCGGCAACCAGATCGGTCTCCTGCGCCACCATGCGTTGGGCGGCGTTCTTGGCCTTTTCGGTGGTGTCGCCGCAGTCGATCACGACCAGCTTCATCTTCGTACCGCCGAGCGACTTGATGCCGCCCTGCGCGTTGATGTGCTCGATGCCCATCTCGGCGCCCATTCGCATCACCTGGCCGGGGCGGGTATAGATACCTGACAGCGGCACGATCAGGCCGACCTTGACCTCGGCCGGCTGCTGCGCGCGTGCCACCGTCGAGAGGCCTACGGCAGCCGCGCCGGATAATACGGTTCGCCGCGTCAGCGTCGCCTTCGATATCTTGCTGGATACGAAATCCTGACCCATTTTCGTCCTCCCAATGGTGTTGTTGATCGTTGGTTCGTTACATGCCGAGGTAGGCCTTGCGGATGCGATCGTCCGCCCGCAAGGTTTGATTATTGCCTTCGAGCACGACGCGGCCGGCCTCGAGAACGTAGCCGTGGTCGGCGGATTCGAGTGCCTCCGCGACGCGCTGTTCGACCAGCAGGATCGTCAGGTTCGATTGCCGCCGGATTTCGATCAGCCGTTCGAAGATGAAATCGGCGGTCGTGGGTGCGAGGCCCATCGAGGGTTCGTCCAGCATCAGAAGTTTTGGCGAGCCCGCGAGCCCGCGGCCGATCGCCAGCATCTGCTGCTGCCCGCCCGACAGGGTGCCGGCGAACTGGCCGCGGCGCTCCGCCAGGATCGGCAGCCATTCGAAGATGCGCTCGATATTGTGCTTCCAGTCGCGCCGGCCGGCCTCGGTCATCGCGCCCATTTCGAGGTTTTCCATCACCGTAAGCGAGGGAAAGACCTGCCGTCCTTCCGGGACGTGGGCGATGCCGAGATGCGCACGTTGTGACGGCCGGATCGACAACAGGTCGTGATCTTCGAAGCTGATCGCGCCCCCGCTCGGACGCACGATGCCGGAGATCGTCTTGAACAGGGTGGTTTTGCCGGCGCCGTTTGGCCCGACAATGGCGACGAACTGGCCTTCCTCGACCTTGATCGAGACGCCGTTCAGGACGGGAATGGCGGAATAGCCGGCGGTCAGCCCTTCAATGCGGAGCATGGGCCACCCATTTCTTGCCGAGATAGGCCTCGACGACGCGGCTGTCCCGGGTGACGGCTTCCGGCTCGCCCTCGACGATGACGGCGCCATGATCGAGTACGACAAAACTGTCGACCAGCCGGACCATGGCCTGCATCGTGTGTTCGATGATCGCGATCGTCATTCCGTCGCGGGCGAGGCGCTGGATCACCGCAACGACCTCGTTGGCCTCGTCATGCCCGAGGCCTGCGAGCGTCTCGTCGAGCAACAGGATGCGCGGCTGTCCGGCCAGCGCGCGGGCCAGCTCCATCAGCCGCAATTCCTTGGTGGTGAGTTCTCCGGCGACGCGACCGGCAATTTCAGTCAGGCCGACACGGGCGATCGCATCAGTCGCCAGTTGCATTGCCTCGGCATCGGTCCTTGCGCGGACATAGGCGCCGACCACGACATTGTCGTAGATCGACATCCGCATGAAAGGGCGCATGATCTGGAAGGTTCGGCCGATGCCGGCCTCACAGAGTTCGTGCGGCTTGCGGCCGGACATCTCGCGCCCGTCGAGCAGGATCTCGCCGGTACCCGGCCGCAGGAAGCCGTTCAGCAGGTTGAACACCGTGGTCTTGCCGGCCCCGTTGGGGCCGATGATTCCAAGGATCTCGTTTCGTCGCAGCTTGAAGCTGACTTCCTGAACAGCCTTCAATCCGCCGAAGGACCGCGACAGGTTTTTCACTTCGAGGACGACATCGCCGGTTCCAGGAGATCGCCTGGGTCGCAACGGCACGGGTGCGGCGGAGATGGCGGCGGCGGTCGAAAGATCCAGTGGGCTCGGTGTTGCCGCAACCGGCGGCGCCGACTTCTTGCGTAGGAAATCGCGCACCTTCCAGAACAGGCCCTCCGGCGCGAGCAGGACGACGCATACGATGGCAAGGCCGTAAATCACGCCCTGAATGCCGGGAAAGCGCGAGCCCGCTTCGGCGTTGAGGGTCTCGGCCAGCGGGATCAGGATCACCGATCCGATCACCGGTCCCCACACCGTTCCGACGCCGCCGAACATGGCGACCGTCAACGCCTGCGCCGACACCAGCATGCCGAATACCGATTGCGGGGTCACCACCAGCAGCACAACCGCGTAGAAACCGCCGACCGCGCCGGCGATGGCGCCGCTCAGGGCGATGGCCCGGAGCTTCCAGGCCAGCGTGTTGATCCCGGCGGCTTCCGCGGCCGCTTCGTTTTGCTTGATTGCGAGCAGCGCCATGCCGAAGCGCGACCGTTCGACCGCCCGTGTCAGCAGGATGGTGCCGAGCATCATCGCCAGCGCCAGCAGCGTGTAGATGCGGTGATCGGAAAATTGCATATAGGCGATCGGATTGTCGCGCTTGATCGGCAGCGTAACTTCCTGAAGGCCGAGCCATTCGAACACGTAAAGGATGGCAAGCGGGTAGGCGAGCATGGCTAGTGCGAAGTAATGCCCCTGCAACCGGAAGGTCGGAAAGCCGATCAGCAGTCCGGCGATCCCGCCGAGGATGGCGGCGAGGGGGATCATGAACCACGGCGACAGATCGAAATAGACCTGGCCGAGCACGACGGCATAGGCGCCGACGCCGAAGAAGGCGGCGTGGCCGAACGAGATCAGTCCAGTGTAACCGCTGAGCAGGTTCCACGACAGGCCGAAGATCGCCCAGACCGGGACCAGCGTCATCACCAGCTGGTAATAGGAATTGGTCACGCTCAGCGACACCGCGGCATAGAGCGCGGTGAAGACAATGATGGGCAGCAGCGATCGCCATCCGCGCATCATCACGTCCTCTCGACCATGCGCCCGAAGAAACCTTGCGGGCGGAAGAAGATGATCAGGAGAAACACGACGAAGATCGCGGCATTCTGCAATTGCGTCGGCAGGATCAGCGTTGACATCTGCTGGACCAGGCCGATCGTCATGCCGCCCCAGAACGCCCCCATGATGCTGCCCATGCCGCCGAGCACGACGCCGGCATACATGACGATGACGTATTCGACGCCGACGAAGGGGTGAAATGGATAATTGGTCGCAAGCAGCCCACCGGCAATGGCGGTGACACCGGTGCCGAGCGCGAAGGCAATGCGGTGGGCGCGGTCGACGTCGATGCCCATATAGGTTGCCGCGGTGGGATTGTCGGCGGCGGCGCGCAGCGATTTTCCGATCCGCGACCGCGTGATCAACAGCGTCAGCAGCAGCATCGTCACCAGCGAAACGACGGCGTCGATCCCGCGCGCCTTGTTGATGAAGACGCTGACGTCATAAAACAGCGGTCCAATCTCCCACGCCGAACTCGACAGCGGCGTCCGGATCGAGGCCAATACTGAGCCGAACACCAGCAGGCCGCCATTTTGAAGGATAAGCGCGATGCCGAGCGTCAGAATGAGCTGGGCATAGTGACCCTCTCCCTCGAGCGAAGAGGTGCGCATGCCCGATACGCGCGAGATCAGGGTCAAATGCACGAAGTAACCGAACACCGCCAGCACCGGGCCGGCCAGCAGGATCGCGACGAACGGACCAAACGTGTTGCCGAACGTGGCCTGCACGCCGAGCGCGGTGAAGAAATAGAACGCCGCGTACATGCCGAGCATCATGAAATCGCCCTGGGCGAAGTTGATGACCCGCATCACCCCGAAGATCAATCCGAGCCCGACGCACATCAGGCCGTAGATCGCACCGATCAAAAGTCCGGCGGACAATGCCTGCAGGAAGCCTTCTAGGGCCTGGGTCACCGAAGACCTCGCGCGCGGAGAGAGTATCGGTGTCCCGCACCGGCAACAGATAGGGCCGCGTCGGCCGGCTCCAGCTTGAACATTGTGCTCGCCATCGTGTTTTTCTCGTTATCGATCATGATGCTGGCCGCAGCCGTTGTTCGGCCGGCTCAAGCCGGCACCGGGCGGCAATGACGCGGCTGTCCGGAAGCGATGCGCAATTGTCGACCATATCTTCCAGTTCCCGTGCACGCTTGTCGCCGATGACGTCGGAAGCAGCCTGCCGAAAACGGGCGCGGATTTCCTCCGGCGTGGCGGCAATCACATTGTCGAGGCGCTGATGGATGGTGTTTCCGTTGCGCAGGCCAACGAGGATCTCGGCGCCCTGGTTGGCCGGGAACGCGGCGGTGAGGTCAGGGGCGCTTTGCAGATCGGTCCGCTCGATGAGCCGAAGTATCGTGGCCTCGTCGACGTCTGCGTAATTGTCTTCTTCGAGCGCACCGCGCGCCAGCACGGCGGCGACGCTGAAGGGAATGCTCATCTTGGCCTGCAGCGCATTGCGAAACGGCCCCTTGGAATCGCAGCCGGGATAGCGGGCTGCTGCATCCGGGACACGGATCGAAACCGTTTCGATGTCCTCCGATGTCCCGAGTTCGCGCGCGACACGCAAGGCTGTCTGCGCCGCGGTTTGCGCAAAATTGCAGGCGGGAGCGGGCTTGTTGTAGACGGCCATGATCTCCGGCTCCCCGCCGGCAAACAACCGGATTTCGGTCGGGGCAGGCTGGCGGCGGAAGGCGGCGAACAGTCCGGCTTCGCCCTCCAGGATCGTTTCCGAGGCGCGTGCGCCGGCCTCGGCCAGCTCGATTGCGGCAATCGCGTTGCGCGCCGCAAAGCCCGGATGGAAATACATCTCGGAGCCGCCGGCGCACGGCCATTCGTTCAGGCCTGACGACGTGTTAGCGGCAATGGCAATGGCGCTGGTTGCGGCATCTTCGCTGAGACCGAGCGCGTAACTTCCGGCGAGCGCAGCACTAAGCGGCGCAACAAGTCCCGTCGGCCGGTAGAGCCGGGCGAGGTCGGCGGTAAAAAGCGCCCGGCCGATCTGCGCGCCGGTTTCATAGCCGATGATCCCAGCGGCCAGGAACGTCGGGCCCGGCAGCGCCGTTCGCTCCGACAAAGCGAGCAAGGTCGGCCAGATCACCACGCCATGGTGGCAGATGCTGGCGGCGTGCATGTCTTCGCGCACCAAGCCGTGGCCCATGGTTGCGTTGGCGAAGGCCGCATCGCCTGGTGCGGCAAGCGTGCCGGTTCCGACAATCGTAGCGCCGTTTCCGACCGCGCGCGCGATACCGATCGCCTGGCGGGTCCAAGGGTGGTTGCGCGCCTCGAAAGCACAGGAGAAAAAATCTAGCAGGCAGATTTTCGCCTTGGCGACGACGTCTTCGTCGAAACGGCCGAAATCGACGGCAAGTGCTGCGCGCGCCAGCGCTCGCGCCAGCGACACCTCGCCTGCTTCAGTCGATGCCTTCGTCATCGCAATCGCCCCTCGCTCGATGGCGGCCCGCGTTCAGCCGCGCATTTCCACGCCGGCCCATTCCTCCAGCACTTTCGCGATCGAGGTGAAGTCGGATGACGGGCCATATTTGGCGTTGGTGATGGCCAGCATCTGCCGGACCACCGAACCGCAGACCATCGGGACGCCCATGGCCTCGGCTTCATCGACGCAGAGCCGCACGTCCTTGTAGGAGAGGCCGGTGGTGAATCCGAAATCGAAGGTGCCGGGAAGCACGGCGCGGGGGAATTTGTCTTCCGAGGCACTGTTGCGACCGCTGCTGGCGTTGATGATGTCGATCAGCACCCTGGCGTTGACGCCGCCCTTCACGCCCATCGCCACCGCTTCGGAGGTGATCACCAGGGCTGCCGCCGCCATCAGATTGTTGGCAAGCTTTGCGGTCTGCGCCGTGCCGGGCTGGTCGCCGGTATAAAACAGCTTTCCGAAATTCTTCAGGATCGGCTCGACCCGGTCATAGGTCGCCTTCGGGCAGGACACCATCACCGCAAGCGTGCCGTTCACCGCACCCTTGATGCCGCCGCTGACTGGCGCATCGACCAGCGTCAGGTTTCGCGCTTCGAAGCCTTTCGCGATCAACTTGGCGGCGCCGGGCCCGGTGGTCGACAAATCGATGAAGATCGTGGCGCGGTTTCCGGCAATGATTCCATCGGGCCCGAGCGTGACCGCCTTGACGATGTCGGGAGTTGGCAGGCTGGCCAGCACGATCTCCGCGCTCGACGCGACCTCGGCAGGCGATTTCGCAAGCCGTGCGCCGCGCGCAACCAGCGCCTTGGTCGCCTCGCTCTGGGTGTCGTAGATGCACAGCGAATAGCCGGCGTCGAGCAGGCGTCCGGCCATCGGTCCGCCCATGCGCCCAATTCCGACGAAGCCGATCGTTGCTGCCACCATGGTTCGCTCCCTGTCGCGCCACACGCACGGGCGCTTTCTTGGTCTTGCCGCGGCAGGATTCCCTGGACGCGTTTCTCTGAATTTCCAGATTGTCAGTCAATCTGTCAAGCATAAGATTCCTGTCGACAGGTCAAGTCGCGCCGGAATAGGGTTGGAAAAACAAGTTCGAGGAATTCGCTCAGTGCGGCAAGATGAAGCGCAAGGCGCCGGCACAACTTTCGCCGATTTCGTTGCCGGCACGATGTGGGCGGATGTCGCCGCACAAAGTCATGAAGCGAAACGCTCGATCCTGAACTTCTTCGCAACCGCGCTCGGTTCGGCGCACGACCCTGCCGTTAGCGCTGCGCTGCGGACGCTGCTGCCTTTCAGCGGCGCTGCGACATCCGGTATCATCGGCCGTCCGGAACGGCTCGATGCGATGGGCGCGGCATTCGTCAACGCGATCTCGGCCAATCTGCTCGATTTCGACGATACCCATCTGGATACGATCATTCATCCGGCGGCGCCGGTCGCAGCACCCGTGCTCGCATTGGCGCAGGCGCGGGGGTTTTCGGGGCAGGCTGTTCTCACGGCATTCGTTCTCGGTGTGGAAGTGGAATGCCGCGTCGGCAACGCGGTGTCGCCCGGACATTATGCGCGCGGCTGGCACATCACCTCGACCTGCGGGGTGTTCGGTGCCGCCGCGGCCTGCGCGAAACTGCTCGGACTCTCAGTGGACCAGATTTCGAATGCAATTGGAATTGCCGCCAGCCAATCGGCGGGAATCGTCGAAAATCTTCCGAGCGCGGCCAAGAATGTCAGCGTCGGCAATGCGGCGCGCAACGGCCTGTTTGCGGCATTGCTTGCGGCCGAAGGCTATTCCGCGTCGCCCCGGGCCATCGAAGGGCCGCTCGGCTGGGCTCGCGCCATGGGCGATGAGCCTGATATCGCGCGCCTGACGGGCGGTCTCGGCAAGACCTGGGAAATCGCGAAGAACACCTACAAGCCCTATCCGGCGGGCATCGTGTTCCATGGCGTGATCGACGCCTGCCTCACCTTGCGGGCCAAACTGGGCCAGCGCATCGATGGTATCGCGTCGATCACCGTGCAGGGCCCGGCGCTGCTGCTGGCGCGCGGCGACCGTCCGGTTACCAACGAACGCGATGCGCGGGTCAGCATCCATCACTGCGCCGCCTGCGCGTTGCTGCTGGGCGCGGCCGGTGTCCCCGAATTCTCGGAAGCAGCCGTATTTCAGCCGGATATCGTAACCTTGCGCCAGAAGGTGAGGGCGGCGCTTGATGATTCGCTTCCGGATGGCGCCGCGCGCGTCACCATCCAGCTGGTGTCGGGAGAGGCGCTCAGCGAGATCGTGATGGAAGCGAAAGGCAGTCTGGCCGATCCGCTGTCGGACAGCGATATCGAAGAAAAGCTGCGCGATGGCGCGCGGCTCGGCGGAACCGATTGGGATATCGAGCGCGTTATCGACGACGTCTGGCGTCTCGATACGCTTGCGGACGTTTCCGGCCTGATGGGCCCGAGCGGCTGAGCCGCGTCGCCTTGAAAAGATAGTACTCAAAAAACGGAAGGAAGCAATGATGAGCGAATTGTTCGAAAAGGGCCTGAAGGTCCGCAAGGAAGTGCTTGGCGAGGACTACGTCAACAAGTCGATCGCGGGCGCCGATGAATTCACCCGGACGATGGCGGAGTGGTCGACCGAATTTTGCTGGGGCGCATTGTGGACCCGCCCGGGTCTCGACCGCCGCACCCGCAGCATTGTGAATCTGGCGATGCTCGGCGCCCTCAACCGGTCGCATGAATTGAAGCTGCACGTCAAGGGCGCGCTAAAGAACGGCGTCACCAAGGACGAGATCAAGGAAATCCTGCTTCAGGTCGGCGTCTATTGCGGCATTCCATCGGGCATCGATGCCTTCCGGAATGCGCGAGAGGCGTTCAACGAGGTCGAAACGAAGCCCTGATCCAGGGGCGGCGCCCCCGTCAACGAACGTGCACGCTTGGACTGAAGAGCGTGGTTCCGTCGGTGCAGCGAGCGTTCCTATCAGGAGATATCATGGCAGCGCAGGAATACGAGCTTTTTGCGATCCGCTATGCCACGCGCGATGCGCAGCGGAGCGAGCATTTCATCGGCGGCGATCCGCACGATGGCCCGATGCCGATGGACTATTTCATGTGGCTGGCAAAGGGGGGAGGCCGCACCTTCGTCATCGATACCGGATTCAACGCCGAAGTCGCGAAGCAGCGAAAACGAACGTTCCTGCGTTGCCCGGTGGAGACGCTCGGCGCGTTCGACGTCAATGCGAACGAGGTCGAGGATGTCATCCTGACCCACTTGCACTACGACCATGCGGGTAATTTCGACCGATTTCCAAGCGCGCGATTCCATCTCCAGGAACGCGAACTTGCGTATGCTACGGGCCGCTTCATGCGATATCCGAGGTTGTCGCATTCATTCGAGGTCGAGGACATCTGCGGAATCGTGCGGTTGAATTATGCGCGCCGCGTCCTGTTCTATGATGGCGACACAGAGCTTGCTCCGGGCCTTACAATACACGCGGCCGGAGGGCATTCGGCCGGGCTTCAGTTCGTTCGGATCAGGACCCGCCGGGGATTCGTTGTGCTCGCCTCCGACGTCAGCCATTTCTACGAGAATATGGCGGGCGAGCGTCCGTTTGCGACCGCTCTCCATATCGGCGAAATGCTGGAGGGATTCGACCGGCTGCTGGCGCTTGCGCCGGACGAGAGTCATATGGTTCCAGGGCACGATCCGCTCGTCATGAAGCTTTATCCCGCTCCGAGCCCGCAACTGGAGGGAATTGCCGTGCGTCTCGACGTGCCGCCATCGGGTGCTGCGCCCGTTCGCGCAGATTATCTGTCGGGGCACTAGCCGATCTCGCTTCGATTTCGACGGACCGAAATGCGTTCGAGGAGCGAAGCACTTGCCGTGCCTATTTCTGTGCCGCGGCTCTTAGAATTGCCATCAGCCGTGCGAATTCGCTCTTGACCGCATCCGCGAGGGCTTTTGGTCCGCGGCGGCCTGGTTCGATGCTATCGGCGCCGAGGCCGGCCAACCGCTTAGTATTTTTGCGGAAAATCCGGGGTGGGCGTTCGAATCGCTCCTGGCGCGCCACTTCGGTACAGAACTGGGCACGCCAAAACCCGCCGTTTTTGCGCTTGAAGCGGCGACGAGCGCGCGCAGCAGCTCGCTTTTCGAGCCCATGATGCGAAGTTCTTGCGCGTCGACTTCGACGCGCTGGGCCAGCGCGCGCAGGTAATCGCGGCGATAGCCGCCGCCCTCTGTGCGCATCCGCTTGCGGGCCGTCCTGGCAAAGTCTTGATCGATTGGGTGGTGATTGTTGGCCCCTGTCGTTCTATCGCACCCTCGGCCCTCTCGGCGTCAGCGCGGGTCTGGTCTCGGATCGCATTCAGTTCAGTGATACGGTCCTTCAGCATCAGGTCGGACATATCGGTGACGCCGTTTTCGATGGCGTCATAGAGTCGCTTGAGCTTGGCGTCGACCTCGGTCGCCCGCTTGTGCAGTTCGGCGATATGTGTCGCCTGGCGCTCGGTTCGCTCCTCCCGGCGATCGAGCACCGAGGACAGGATTTTCTCAAGACGGCTCGATAGCAACAGGCGGTGCTCGATGTGATCGGCCACAAGCGTGTCGAGCTTTTCCATGGGGACAGTGTGTCCCCTGCATCCGGTCTCGCCCTGGCGGGCCTTGGTCGAGCAGGTGTAGTAGCGGTACCGGCCGCTCTTCCCGGTGCGAAGCGTCATCGCCATCCCGCAGGCCGCGCAGAAGCAGATGCCGGTAAGGAGGGTCGGCCCGCTGACGATGCGTGGCGCCGTCCACGCCGGGCTCCGGGACCTGAGGTGGGCCTGCACGGCTTCGAACTCGGCCTTATCCATGATGGTTGGGACCATCATCTCGACAACCTCGGTCTCCGGCTTGCGCTCGCGGGTTTTCCAGAACTTGGTGTTGAAGCGGTGACGGCCGATATAGGTCGTCCGAGTCAGCACCTTGTGGACGGCGTCGATGCCCCAGCGTCCGCCGTCGCGGGTGCGGATGCCGGTGGCGTTGAGATGGTTGGTCATCGATTTGACACCCATTGGCCCCGAGGTGCCATCACCCTCCAAGGCAAGGCGGAAGATCAGCCGCACGGTCTCGGCCTGGAACGGATCGATCTCCAGGGTCTTCTTGATGCGGTGGCCGCGTTGCTCGCCGGCGACGTTCGGTAGCCGATCGGTGGCAGTGCGCCGTTCCAAAAACCCTGCCGGGCGTTCTCCTTCATGGCCCGCAGGGTGTGCTTGGCGTTCTCCTTGGACTGGTACTCGTCGAACAACGCCATGATCTGGCGGATCATGTTGCTCATGGGATCGTCGCCGAGCTCCTGGGTGATCGATACCAGCCGAACGCCGTTCTTGGCGAGCCGGCGAACGTAGAACTCCAGCTGGAACTGATCGCGGAAGAAGCGGCTGAAGCTGTGCACCAGGATCAGGATCACGTCGAACATCGGCGGCTTCACCGTAGCGTGCCATCGATCATGCGCTGGAATTCGGGCCGGCGGTCGTCGGTGGCGGATGCGCCCGGCTCGACATAGTCGGCGACGATCTGCCAGCCGTGCGAGTCGCAGTACGCCCCGGCCTGGCGGCGCTGGTCCGGAATGGAGAGGTCGTTGTCGGCTTGGCGGCTGGTGGAGACCCGCAAGTAAAGGGCAGCACGAATAGGCGCGGTCATAGCAGATCCTCCAAAGTCAGAGATCAGTGGCGGGTCGAGAACAGCTCATCGAAGCGGTCACCGAACCAGGCCTCGAACACGTCGATCTCGGCCTCGGTGATCGGCACCTCGTCGGGCCAGTCGTCGGTGATAGTCCATGCGGTCGTATCCTCCGCCGCCGGCCGGCCGACGCGACGGGCCGGTGGGCGCGCATAGTCGTAGAGGTCGTCGGGCAGCCCGGCCTCGGTCGTGGTCTTCCGTGTTCGAGATTTGCGCTTGTGAGCCATGCTCGGAATCTCGCACCCGACCTTGGCCAAAAGAATGGCCGAAGCGCACGCAGCACCACGCTGCCGCGCTTCCGTCCCAGTCGAGATTGGAGCGAGTTCGCTCCTACAATCCCTTACCTGCTTGGACAGCCCTCGCCGGGCCGGCGACATCCCGTCAGGCCCGCAAGCCGGCGGAGCCGGGCGCGCCAACGGCGCGAGGCTTGACGGGGTGGCGCGGGCCCGGCCCGCTCGTCGCAATCGTTGTCGCGAACCGCTCCAGATTGAGCAGAAAGCGCTCACGAAAATGCGTGCTGTCGCTCGAAATATTGATTTCGTTAGCGTATCGGAAAAAGCGCCGGCAAGTGCGTTCGCTTGGGTGGCAGTTCGGGTAAGGATAATCTGCTGTTATGCTTCAGCAATCCCCCAATCAATATGCGAGGCGCTGGCCGAGCTTTTTTCTTGCCGTCCTCATCGAGCGCCTACCGTCTACTCCACGCTACGATATTTCCCTCCGCCGAAATCGTGCATCAAACATCCGCTGGCCTGCGGTTCCTCCTCGCGTCGATCGCTGGCCGATGCCTCGGTTAGTCACTGCCGAACCGTCGTGCGCCCGTTGCAGAGAATGCGGATGGACCCGAGATGCGGACGACAATTGGTCGGCATTGATCACACCATCCAATGCACGATTTACCGATCTTGGGATGTTGGTTTCACGTCTGACTTTCATCCAACAACGGAGTTATGACAGACGTTGCCGCACTTCGCATTCGTGCCAGAACCGGACTCACGAACCGCATAAACCGGGAGGCGGCGAGAAGCCTGGCGAAGCCTCATGCCAGCCCGCGCGATGAACTTCGGCTCGCGTCGCGCCAGGGGATGCTGATGTATTTCGAAACCGACTATTTCGGCGGACTGGGCTGTCAAGGCGCGGCAGTGTTCCAACACGGTGAGCTTATATTTGGCCC
>Ga0066790_10000293_pt1 | contig 17715 bp, 14 predicted proteins | sample OrgsoiDNA2013050_FD_70963 | JGI IMG/M metagenome (GOLD analysis project Ga0066790, IMG submission 70963) | Permafrost soil microbial communities from the Arctic, to analyse light accelerated degradation of dissolved organic matter (DOM) -... | ecosystem: Environmental > Terrestrial > Soil >...
GAGGCGGACGAGGTCGGTGCTCGCGTGCGGAAAGCGTGCCAGGAGATGCCCGACCCGCGCCCGCTGTCGATGTTCGACAACGTCTACACCAGCCAGACGAGGCCGCTCGAGACCGAGCGCGCCGAGCTCGCCGCCTATCTCGACTCCTTCGTCGGCGAGGAGGCTGCGCGATGACCACGTTGACCCTGTCCCGGGCGCTGAACGAGGGCCTGCGCAAGGCGCTGGAAAACGACCCCAAGGCCCTCATCATGGGCGAGGACGTCGGCAAGCTCGGCGGCGTCTTCCGCGTCACCGACGGCCTGCAGAAGGACTTCGGCGAGGCGCGGGTGATCGACACGCCGCTGGCGGAATCGGGCATCATCGGAACCGCGATCGGCCTGGCGCTGCGCGGTTACCGCCCGATCTGCGAGATCCAGTTCGACGGCTTCGTGTACCCGGCCTTCGACCAGATAGTTTCCCAGCTGGCCAAGATGCGCTACCGGTCGCTGGGCAAGCTCACCCTGCCCATCGTCATCCGGATCCCGTTCGGCGGCGGCATCGGGGCGGTCGAGCATCACAGCGAGTCGCCGGAGGCGCTGTTCGCGCACACCCCCGGGCTCCGCGTGGTCGCCTGCGGCGACCCGGCCGAGGCGTTCACCATGATCCAGCAGGCGGTCACCAGCGACGACCCGGTGATCTTCTTCGAGCCCAAGCGCCGTTACTGGGATAAGGCAGACGTCGACATCGCCGGTGCCCTGGCCGACGCGCTGCCCATGGACCGGGCGCGGACCCTGGCCAACGGCAGTGACGCGACCGTCCTGACCTACGGCCCGATGGTCCGCACGTGCGCAGAGGCGGCCGTCGCGGCCAGTAAGGACGGCCGGTCTATCGAGGTGATCGACCTTCGCTCGCTGGCTCCCCTCGACACCGAGACGATCTTCGCGTCGGTCCGCCGGACCGGGCGGTGCATCGTCGTGCACGAGGCCGCCGTCACCGGCGGACTGGGCGCGGAGATCGCCGCGCAGGTCACGCAGGAGTGCTTTTACCAGCTGGAGGCCCCGGTGCTGCGGGTCGGCGGCTACTCCACCCCGTACCCGCCGTCCCGGCTCGAGGAGTATTACCTGCCGGACCTCGACCGGGTAATGGACGCCGTCGACCGCAGCTTCGGGTACTGAGAGGGCCGCATGTCAGAGCTCAGGCAGTTCAAGCTCCCAGACGTTGGAGAGGGCCTTACCGAGGCGGACATCGTCAAGTGGCATGTGCAGCCCGGCGACACGGTCAAGGTCAACCAGATCATCGTCGACATCGAGACGGCCAAGGCGGTCGTGGAGCTGCCCAGCCCGCACGCGGGCGTCGTGGCCAGCCTCCTGGTTCCCGAGGGCGCCACGGTAGACGTGGGCACGTCGATCATCGCCATCGAGGTCGGTGCCACCTCGGGCAGCGCCGACGCTGCCCCGGACGCTCCCCCGCCCCTGCAGACCAGCACGGCGGCCGACCTGGTCCCCCCGCCGCCGGCCGAGGCGGTCACCGAGCCGGCTGTCGAGCCGGGCCGGGGCGGGGCGCCTAAAGAGGAGCGCCAGGCCGTCCTCGTGGGTTACGGCGTCAAGCTGGGTGCAACGACGCGCCGGGCCCGCAAGCCCGGCGCCGTGCGCGGCCGGCCTCAGCCGACATCGCCGGGAGGCGGCGCCAACGGCTCCCCCGCTCAGCCGCCGGCCGCCCCGCCTCAGCCAGCCCCAGCTCCGGCAGCCCCAGCTCCGGCAGCTCAGGCTCCGGCAGCCCCAGCTCCGGCAGCCCCAGCTCCGGCGGCAACAGCTCGGGCGGACGGCCCGGCGCTGGCCAAGCCGCCGGTGCGCAAGCTGGCCAGGGACCTTGGCGTGGATCTTTCGGCGCTGACAGGAACCGGGCCGAACGGCTCGATTACCCGCGACGATGTCGAGGCGGCCACCTCCGCCGGCGCCGCCAGCGCTACCGGGACCCCCAGCGCTACCGGGACCCCCAGCGCGGCGGCCGCAGCGCTGCCGCGCGAGGAGCGGATCCCAATCCGGGGCGTCCGCAAGCACACCGCGGCGGCGATGACCGCCAGCGCGTTCACCGCCCCGCACGTCACCATGTTCCTGCAGATCGACATCACGCAGACCATGGAGGCCACGGCGCGCCTCAAGACGCTGCCGGACTTCGACGGCATCAGGGTGTCGCCGCTGCTGCTGGTGGCGAAGGCCCTCCTCGTGGCCACGGCCCGGCACCCGATGATCAACTCCGCCTGGGATGAGGCCGCGCAGGAGATCGTCGTGCGCCGCTACGTGAATCTCGGCATCGCGGCCGCGACCGACCGCGGGCTCGTGGTGCCCAGCATCAAGGACGCGCACGCGCTGAGCCTGCCGGACCTGGCCAGGGCGCTCACCGAGCTGGCCGCGGCTGCGCGGGCGGGCAAGTCAACGCCAGCCGACCTGGCCGGCGGCACGATTAGCATCACCAACGTCGGTATTTTCGGCGTCGATACCGGCACCCCGATCCTGCCGCCCGGCGAGACCGCCATCCTCGCGTTCGGCCAAGTCAAGGATGCGCCATGGGTGCACGAGGGCGAGCTGGCCGTGCGTAAGGTGTGCACGCTGGGAATGTCGTTCGACCACCGCGTCGTGGACGGTGACCTCGGCTCAGCGGTGCTGGGGGACGTGGGCGCGATGCTGACCGACCCGCTGCGGATGCTGGCCTGGTCCTGACCTAGGCTGCCTGTCCCCGGCGACGCCAGACGGGCAGCGGAGACAGGGCAGCGGAGCTCGATGATCAGGCACGTCGTGATGTTCACCTGGAAGGCTGCGGCCACGCCGGAGCAGAAGCAGCGGGTCCTGACCGAGCTACGGACGCTGCCGCCGCTGATGACGGGCATGCGCGCCTACCACGCGGGACCCGACGCGGGACTGGCGGCCGACAATTTCGACTTCGCCGTGGTGGCGGACTTCGACGACGAGCAGAGCTATCTCGCCTACCGCGACCACCCGGCTCACCGAGCCGTGATCGAGGAGACCATCACGCCGATCCGTCAGGATCGGGCCGCCGTCCAGTACGAAATCTGACCGCCCAGCCGCCACCACACACGCATTTCATGATCACCGGGATCTGTCAGTCGCTGGAGGCTGTCGCGTTACTGGCGGGGCTGGCGGGGCTGGCGGGCGGCGGTGCGGCCAGGGTCGGCGGTTTCCCGCCCGCCGGGGCGCCGGTTTCCCGCCCGCCGGGGCGCCGGTTTCCCGCCCGCCGGGGCGCCGCCCGGGACTTGCGGTCGCACCCGGGCATGGCTAGGGCTGGGCCGGAACCGGGTCGCCGGTGATCACCACCGTTTTTCCGCAGTATGTGCGAAAAAACGGTGGTGATCAAGAAACCCAGCCGATTCGCCCCGGCCGCCGGCCGCCGGCCGCCGCAGCCAGCCAGCCAGGCCAAGGCGATCACGAGCTATGCGACAGCCTCCATTGACTGGCAAATCCAGGTGATCATGAAAACCAAGGAGTCTAGCGCCCTAGAACGACTCCTCGGGGAGTTCCATCACGTCCAGCGACGTCGCCTCGGCGATCTCGCGCTCCGCGGCCAGCCGCGGCAGCACCGTGGCCGCGAAGAACTGCGCGGCCGCGACTTTGCCCTCGTAGAACGCCCGGTCGGCCGACTCGGCACCCGCGTCGAGCTTGGCCAGCGCCACGTCCGCCTGCCACGCCAGCAGCCAGCCGATGACCAGGTCGCCGAGCGCTAGCAAGAGCCTGGTGGCGTTCAGGCCGGCCCGGTAGATCTCGGCTGGCTGCGCCGCGCTCTGGGCCACGTAGCCGTCCATCGCGGCCACGATCGCCTCGAGGTGGTCAACCGCCCCGGCCAGCGCGGCGCGCTCGGCCTTCAACCGTCCGTTGCCGCCGTCCGCGACCGCGAACTCCCGGATCTTGCCGGTCAACTGGGCCAGCGCCGCGCCCTGGTCTCGGCCGATCTTGCGGAAGTACAGGTCCATGCCCTGGATCGCCGTAGTGCCCTCATAGAGGCTGTCGATCTTGGCATCCCGCAAGTACTGCTCAATCGGGTAGTCCTGGAGGTAGCCCGAGCCGCCGAGGGTCTGCAGCGACTGGGTCAGCTGCTCGAAGGCGCGCTCGGATCCGGCGCCCTTGACCACCGGCAGCAGCAGGTCGTTGAGCGCCGCCGCCTGCTCGTCCCGCTCGCCGCGGCCGGCCGCGACCTGCACGGCATCCTGGATGCTCGCTGTATAGAGGACCAGCGCGCGCATCCCCTCGGCGTAGGCCTTCTGCAGCATCAGGCTGCGGCGCACGTCGGGGTGGTGCATGATCGTGACCCGCGGCGCGGCCTTGTTGGACATCTGGGTGAGGTCGGCGCCCTGCACCCGGTTCTTCGCGAAGTCCAGGGCGTTCAGGTAGCCCGTGGACAGGGCGGCGATGGCCTTGGTGCCGACCATCATCCGGGCAAACTCGATGATCATGAACATCTGCCGGATGCCGTCATGCACGCCGCCGATCAGCGTGCCCACCGCCGGCTGCTCGGCACCGAAGGTCAGCTCGCAGGTCGTGGAGACCTTCAGGCCCATCTTGTGCTCGACCCCGGTCACATAGACGCCGTTACGCTCGCCCAACTCGCCGTCCTCGCCGACCTGGTACTTGGGCACCAGGAACATCGACAGACCCTTCGTGCCGGGCCCGGCACCTTCGGGGCGGGCCAGCACGACGTGCAGGATGTTGTCGGACAGGTCATGCTCGGCGCTGGTGATGAAGCGCTTGACGCCCTCAATGTGCCAGGTGCCGTCCGGCTGCTGGATCGCCTTCGTCCGGCCCGCGCCCACGTCCGACCCCGCGTCGGGCTCGGTGAGCACCATCGTGTAGGCCCACCGGTTGGCGACCGCATGCTCGGCGATCCGCTTCTGCTCGGGCGTGCCGAGCTCCCACAGGGCCCGGGAGAATGAGCCGACGCTCGCGTACATCCAGACCGCCGGGTTGGCGCCCAGGATCAGCTCGCCGACGGCCCAGCCCACTGAACGTGGGACGCTCGTACCGCCCAGCTCGGCGGGCAGGTCGAGGCGGAACCACTCGGCATCGATAAATGCCTGGTAGGACCGCTTGAACGCGGCGGGGAGCTGGACCGAGTGCGTCGCCGGGTCGAAAACCGGCGGGTTGCGGTCGGCCGAGACAAAGGACTCTGCCACCGGGCCGGTCGCCAGCCGGTTGACCTCGTCAAGGATGCTGCGGGCGGTCTCCTCGTCGACCTCGGGATAGGGCTCGCGGCCCAGCAGGTCCTGGCGCCGGAGCACCTCGAACAGATTGAACTCGATGTCACGAAGGTTGCTCTTAAAGTGCCCCATCGTGCCCTCCACGCAGCCGACGGCCATTCCGGTACTCGGTAGTAACATACCTCGGCCTACCAGCTGGTAACAAATGCCGAGCCTCGCTGGGAATCCTGCGAACTGGGTGGCCAGTGATGCCCCAGCGGGAGGACGGTCCCATGTCACCGGACGTGCCGCCAGGCGCGGAACCGGCGTCTGCTGAGGTTCGCGCGCCCGGAGGCTGCGGACCGTGACGTCAGGTTCGATCCCGTTGCGGAGTGACCTGGACTCCGGCCTCAACCCACGGACCGTGCAAATCGGCGTTACCGATGTGGTGACCCGCCGAGGCAGTTAAACCGTCTGCCCTGCCGGTCGCGTTAGCCTTACCCATGGTGGCATCCCTGGGGGTTCGATGACTGACGGTGACGGCTCGCCAGGAGGTAGCCCGTACCCGGGAGCCCGGCGCCGCCCAGCGCCGCCGTCGGCCCAGCAGCGGCTGATGGCCCAGATCGCGGCGGGACGCAAGGCTCGCCAGCAGCGCACCATGCTGGCCATCCTCGGGGGGATGTCGGCGCTGGTCCTGTTCGCGTCCGGCAGCGCCTGGGCAGTGACCAGCTACGTCACCGGTCATGTCGGCAGGATCAGCGTGGGGACGTCGGGCACGCCGAGCAGCGGGCCATTGAACATCTTGGTCGCGGGCGTAGACATCCGGGCCGGGCTATCCGCGCATCAGCAGGCCCTGCTGCACGTCGGCCACGCCGTTAGCGACAACTCCGACACGCTCATGCTCGTGCACGTTCCCGCGGATCACAGCTACGTCCAGGTGATCAGCCTGCCCCGCGACTCGTGGGTCCGCATCCCAGGACACGGCATGAACAAGATCAACTCCGCGTTCGGGATCGGCGGGGCGCCGCTGATGGTGCGCACGGTCGCCGCGGCGACCGGCCTGACGATCAACGACTACATCGAGGTCAACTTCCTGGGCTTCGTCAAGGTCATCGATGCCCTCGGCGGCGTCAACATCTGCCTGCCCTTCGCCGTCGACGACGCCTACAGCGGGCTGCACCTGTCGGCGGGGGCCCATCACGTCAACGGCATCACCGCGCTGGAGTTCGCCCGCGACCGCCATTCCTTCGCGGCATCCGACCTGGCCAGGATCGGTAATCAGCAGCAGCTTCTCGCCACGCTGCTGAGCCAGTCGGTGAACGCGGGAGCGCTCAGCAACCCGTTCGAGCTCAGGCGGCTGCTGTCGTCGTTGACCTCGGCGATCCAGGTTGACCAGGGTCTCAACATCGTGAGTCTGGCCAGCCAGCTACGGGGCATCCGGCCGCGCGATGTCGCCTTCTCGACCGTGCCGCTCGCCAATCTCAACTACCAGACGCCGACCGGGCAGTCGGCCGTGCTCTGGAACGCCAGCCAGGCCAGCAGGCTGTTCTCGGAACTCAAGAACGATCAGCGGCCCACCGCGGTCCCGAGCGTCCACCGGCACCGCCGGGCCCGCGCTGGCAAGACCCCTCGCGCCACAGGCACCCCCAGCACGAGGGCTGGCCAGGGTTCGCCCCCTGCCCGGGAGACGACCGGGGCCCAGGCCGCCTGCCGGTAGGCCGCCAGCCTGGCGGCAGGCCGACAGCCTGGCGGCAGGCCGACAGCCGACGGTCACCACGCTGTGGATAACGGCCGCAAGCCTGTGGAAATTCGTGAGTAGTTCGGATAACACTCGTCGGGACAAGCGCGATCCGAACCAATCACGAAATTCAGGTCAGGCCGAGGGGGGAAATGTGGTGCCTGGGTCCGAGTCGGGGCCGGGGTCGGGGAAGGTGGCGTCGGGGCCCGGGTCGGGGACGGGGAAAGTGGCGTCGGGGCCCGGGTCGGGGAACGTCGAGCTGCCGGACTCGGGGAACGTGGTACCGCTGGCCGGCGGGAACGTCGAGCTGCCCGACTCCGGGAAAGCCGTGCCGCCACCCGACTCCGGGAAAGCCGTGCCGCCACCCGACTCCGGGAACGTCGAGCCACCCGACTCCGGGAACGTCGAGCCGCCCGACGGCGGGAACGTCGAGCCCTCGGCAGGCGGGAAACCCGGTGCGGGCGGATCGGCGAAGGGCGTGCTGCCCGGCCCGGCCGGGCCGCCGGGCGCACCCGGAGTCGGGCCCCCCGGCCCCGTTCCGCCGGGTCCCGTTCCGCCGGGTCCCGTTCCGCCGGGTCCCGTTCCGCCGGGTCCCGGCCAGCCGGCGGGCTGGGCGGCCAGGTTGATGCCGTTTTCCGCCTCATGGGCGGAGATCTCGCCGATCAGGTGGCCGATCTGGTCCTGCGACTGCGCCGTTCCCCGGCCGGTCTGCTCCGCGTAGACCAGGGCGCCGAGGTTGCGCAGCAGGGTATCGGCACGCTTGTTCGCCTGCGCCTGGTCCAGCCGCGCCTTGCCCTCCCGAGCGGTCTCCTGAGCCTGCTGCGCGAGCTGCGTCGCCTGCGCCTTGACTCTGTCCATCAGTCCCATATCTGCCTCCACGGGCCCATATCTGCCTCCGCCGGCACCCAGGTACCGCGACCCGGGCTGCCGACGACGTGACGAGCCACTATCGCTGCGCTATCCCGCCAGCATATGCGGCACGCCCGGACGCGGGCCGGGGCCGGGCCTGGGCCGCGGCAGGAGGAGGTCAGCCCGTCGCCGCGGCCAGCTCGGCGGCGGCGCCGCGCCTGATCGCGACGTTGTCGTTGGCCACCGTGATCAGGCTGCAGCCGTTGTCCCGGTACAGCCGGCCGGTTGCCCCGTCGGTCGCGTGCACGCCGACCGGCTTGCCTGCCTCGGCGCACCGCGACCAGACGAGTTCGAGCGCGGGGCGGAGCACCGGATCCCGCGGGTCCAGCGCGCAGCCCAGCGCCAGCGACAGGTCACGCGGGCCGACGTAGATCCCGTCCACGCCCGGCACGGCCAGCGTCGCCGCCAGCTCGTCCAGCGCCTGCCGGGATTCCGCCATGACGATGCACAGCGGCAAGGCGGGGCCCGCGAGCACGCCCCCGGCCGACCGGTAGCCATCGGGCGGGTACCGGCAGGCCCCGGCGACCAGTCCAGCCTGCCGCGCCGAATCGACATTCGGGACGATAACGCCCTCGCAGCCCAGGTCGAGGGCTCGGCCGATGTCGGCGGGGTGGGCGTGCCGGACCCGGCCGAGCGGGGCGGCACCCGCCAGCCGGATCGCGCTGGTGAGCTCCGGGAGGTCACGCTCGGTGGCGCCGCCGTGCTGCAGGTCGATGCAGACATAGTCGAACCCGGCGGCGGCCAGCGCCCGCGCGCTGACGGCGCTCGGGACCGACAGCCATCCCCCGTACACCACATCGCCCTGCCGGACGCGGTCGCTAAAGGTGCTCGTTGTCACGGGCTAACCTCGATTCTCGGTGCAGAAAATCGATTGAGGTTTTGCCGGGGGGTTAGCGGGGCGGGAATCGGAATCGCAGGGTCCGGTTGCCGTCCCACCAGGGGATGGGTATTTCCAGGTCGGCGTAGCCGGCGTCGATGAGGACGGGGTGGTGGCTGCGCAGGGCTAGGTCGACGGTGACGCCTGCGGGGGTGATGTGCAGGGTGCCGGTGTCGTCGAGGAAGTGCCGCCAGATGGTGTCGGGGGTGGCGTGCTCGTAGCGGCGCAGGTTCCGGGCGAACAGGCGGTACAGGTTGCCGGCGACGACGGTCAGGGTGGTGTCGAGGTCGACGTTGAGCGAGACCGCTGAGGACAGTGCGTTGAGGCTGAACCCGGAGATGTAGGCGTCGAGCTCGTTCTCGATGAGCATCCGCTCGGCGTAGCGGGCGAAGAGGTCTTTGGCTGTGGTGGCGCGGCCGTTGGTGATCAGCAGGGTGGGCTCGTCGCGGCCGATGTTGGTGATCGCGATCTGGCGGGCCGGGGTGCTGATGCCCTTGAGCGTGATGGTGTCTTCGTGCAGGCGGGGGTGGCGGTAGCGGCCGGCCCGCTCGATGGTGGCGTGCTTCCAGGCGCTGGCGGGCAGGGCGGCCAGGCGGGCCAGTTCGCCTTTGCCGCGCTGGCGCAGGGTGAGCCAGGTGATGCCGCGTCCGGACAGTTCTTCGAGGATCTTGTAGGTGGTGAGCTGGGAGTCGAAGACCAGCAGGCCGGGGTCGGTGCCGGTGGCGGCGCGCCAGTAGTCGGCGAAGGCGATGATCTCGGCGGCCTGCTCGGTCTTGGTGATGTCGGCGTTGGCGTAGACCATCTCGCGTGAGGCGTGGTCTTGGGCGAAGAACGTCAGGACCGAGCGGGTCCGCTGGGATCGTGACGGTACGTAGTGCTCTTCGAGGACCGGGTCGTCGCCGTGGTGGCGGATGGCGTGGAAGTCGCAGTTGAATCCTTCGCCGCCGGTGGCCAGGCCCAGTTCGCGCAGGCGCTGGACAAGGCCGGTGAGCAGCTTGTGGCTTGATTCGCGGCGGGCCCGGTAGGAGTAGGTGGACAGGTGGGTGGCCTTGGGCAGGGCGGTCAGGCCGAGGAAGAACGCCAGGCCGGCGTCGTCGGTGATCCGGTCGATGTGGTGGGCGCGGGGGACCCGGGTGGCAGCGGCGAGCAGCAGGGCGCCGGTGGAGTGCCAGGCTGATAGCTGGCTGGTGGCGGGGTAGCCGGCCCCGGTGATCAGCTCGTGGATGCCGAGCTGAGCCATGGCCGGGGCCAGGAGCAGCAGCCCGGCGTGGTCGCAGCGCAGGCTGGCCGGCTCGGCGGGCCAGCCGCTGATGGCGGCGGCCTTGACCGGCGCGACCTGCGCGGCGGGGCCGCGGGCGGCGGTATCGTCGCCGCGCAGCCGGGGCAAGCCCTCGGCCGCGCAGATCTTCCACACCGTCTGGGCGGACACGGGCGTGCCCTGGCCGGCCAGGTCCCGGGCGATCTGGGTGACGCTGAGCCCGCGGCCGCGCAGGCTGACCACGTTCTCGCGCAGCTCCCCGGTCGCCTTCGTCGGGCCCTTGGGCCCGGGCTTTGCGTCGGCGAAAAGGCGCATCCGCCCGGACCGCAGCAAGGTGGCCATCTGGTGCACGCTGGCGGTGGAGTACCCGAAGGCGTCGGCGACGTGCGCGGCGGGCCGGTCGTCGACGAAGTAGGCGCGCATCGCCTCGTACCGGCGCTGGGCGGGGCTGGCCGGCTCGGTGAAGAAGCTTGCCCCTGCCCGCATCGCACTACCTCAACTTATCTAAGTTAATATCTTGCGCTCACTGTAGTGTGGTGACGGCAGGCTTCAGGCATGACACGCCAGATATGCGTCGATCACCTGGGAATCTTCCGGCAAGCCATCAGGCCGCGTTCGGCGATGTCCGGATCCAGCTCTGTGGCTGAGTTGAGATTCTTCACCAATACCGAGTTGGCTCAGCGTGATCTCACCGGACCGCAGCACCCCTGAGCAGCACCATTGCGGTCACGTCGACGCGAAAAACCAACGAGGCGGGCTCACGCCCGCCTCCCGAGAATCGAGGCTAAGCCAAGCACACGGCCCAGCGCGCCGGACCAGGGCTCTCATCTCTTTCCCGGGCTCATCCCGGGCCGTGCTCAGGCTCGCCCGCAAAAAGCGCATGCACCGACATAACCAGGTGGCGCTCTCTAAACTGAGCCACTGGCCGGTAAACCATCAATTTCATGGATGAGGACGACCCTCGTGCCCCTGCTCCGGAACTTGCCAGGACATCGCGGGCGCCTGAGCGCTCGCGGCGTGGCCCTGGCCAGCACCACCCTGATCGCGGGCGCCCTGGCGCCCCTGGCCGCCGGGGTGCCCTTCGCGGGCCCGGCCCTCGCCGCCACCGCCACCACCACCGCCACCGGATGCGCGTCCCCGGCCGGCGCGGTGAGCTGCTCCCCGAAGACCCTGACCCCGAGCCTGCCGGTCAGCACCAGCAAGACCGAGCAGGTCCGCCAGCTCGTGCAGTGCGGATCGCGCATGTACGCGGTCGGCACGTTCAGCCAGATCATCGGCCGGACGCCGACCGGCCAGGCCGTCACCCTCAGCCGGAACAACGTTTTCAGCTTCGATGCCGCCCGGCCGTACACGGTCAACAGCTGGAACCCGGACGTCAACGGCGAGGTCAACTCGATCGCGATCGGCGGCACGAACTGCTCGACCGCCTACCTCGGCGGATCGTTCACCAAGGTGCACGGAACGACCGTGCACAACCTCGCCGCGGTGAGCACCTCGACCGGCGCGGTCCAGACCAAGTTCCGCGGTGACGCCAACAACACGGTGCTGACGGTGCTGCTGCACGACGGCCGACTGCTGACCGGCGGCTACTTCACCGCCATCAACGGCCAGAACCGGCGGTTCTACGCCGGGCTGAGCAGTTCGACCGGGGCGCCGGACAGTTACCTCAGCCTGAACATCTCCGGGAACTACCAGTTCCCCGGCGTCGCGCAGAACGGCACCCGGGTCGCCAACCAGCAGCTCAGCCACAACGGGACGCGGCTGCTGGTCGAGGGCGACTTCACCTCGGTGGGCGGCAAGAGCCGGCAGCAGATCTTCATGCTCTCCCTTGGCAAGAGCAGCGCCACGGTGACCGGCTGGACGTCCGCGGGGTTCTACCAGCACTGCGTGGTCAACGAGCCGTTCTATGTCCGCGCGGCGGCCTGGGGGCCGGCCGATGCCGCGGTCTACATCGCGGACACGGGCTACCACCAGTACGGCGGATCGATCGCGAAGATCTCCGAGCGGACCGGCCTGTGCGACGCGACCGCGAAGTTCCCGGCCACCCAGGCGACCGTGAAGCCCAACTGGGTCAGCTACACGGGCTGCGACTCGCTGTACTCCGTGGCCGCCGGTACCGGCACCGTCTACGTCGGCGGTCACGAGCGCTGGGCCAACAACCCCGACGGCTGCGACGCCGCCGGCCCGGGCGCGGTATCCGCGCCGGGGATGGCCGGCCTGTCGGAGGCCAGCGGCAAGCTCGACTTCAATCCGACCAGGTCGCGCGGGCTGGGCGCCGACGACATGCTGCTGACCTCCGCAGGGCTGTGGATCGCCAGCGACAACTTCCAGGACTCCGACAAGTGCGGCGGCGTCAGCGGCCGGGCCGGCATCTGCTTCCTGCCGAACTAGCCGCGCAAGCCTGACGGGCCTGCCCCCTGCGTTTCGCAGGGCGCAGGCCCGTCGGCGTTAGGGACTCGGCCAGTCGGCCGGCCTGGCCCAGGCAGCGCGGGTCATGACCCGCCGCAGGTCCAGCCCGTGCCGGTGCCCAGTTGCTGACCCGACGCGTCGTAGGCGGTCCAGCGGGTGAACCGCACGCCCTGGCTGACGGTGAACGCGAAGTTCTTGGACCGCCCGACAGTGACCGGCCGGACCCGGATGCTGCTGCCGTCCGACATGCGCAGGCGCAGAGACCTGACCGACGGCGCCGCCGCGCCCGTGAAGAAGGTGGTCCCGCCCGTGAACGGGCCACACTCCATCTGACTGGTGAGCTGTCCCTTGCTGAGCAGCGAGGACAGGCCCGGGACGCAGATCCGGCCCGGGCCGCCCTCGAAGCAGCGCCCCCAGGGCCCGACGGCGGCAATGGCCGACCACGCCTGGCCGCCGGCGACTCCCGAGCCGAACTTGACGGTCGCCCGCGCCGGCCCCTGCGCACCGGGCTTCAGCCAGCCGACGGGCTCGTAGTGGTCGAAGGGGACGGCGTAGGCGACCTCGCCGTGGCGTGCGTACGCGGCGATGCCGTCGATCCCCAGCCGCCTCGGGAACATGACCGCCACCCAGCGCTGGCCGTGCCACGCGACCGGATGCAGGTCCAGGACCGGCCCGCCCGGCAGTTGCACGGCCAGTTCCGTGATGTCCCGGCGAACTGTTCCCACGAGCGTGGTCGTGGACGGGCCACCGACGGACGACAGGTTGGCCGGATCCCCATCGGCGCCGGCCAGCAGCTGGGTTGGCGGTGTGCCAGAGACGGTGACTACGGGCGAACCGCCGGACTCTTGCAGCCTCGCTTGCCACCGCCTGCCGTTGATGATTCCCGTGGCGATCAGGCCGGGCGGGGCGCCCTGGCCCGGCGGGCTGACGGTCACCCGCTCGTGCGTCGGCGCCGCCGGCGGCGGGCTGACCTGCCGGATTATGCCGGGCAGCGCCACGCCGAGGCCGATGACGACGGCCAGGCCGGCGGCCACGCCGATGCGTCGGCGGGCCCTGATGTTCCCGCCCTGCCGGATGACCGCGCTCACGGGCGGGGTCGCCGGGGTGACGGTGTCCAGCGCGCCGCCGAGACGGTCGCGGATCTCGCGCTCGTTATCGCTGCTCATGGCTCATCCCCTCGGCCAGGCCCTCGCTCAGCCGCAGCTTGGCGAGCGCGCGCGAGGCCTGGCTCTTGACGTTGCCGACCGAGCAGCCGAGCGCCGCGGCGGCCTCGGTCTCGGTCATGTCCATCCAGTACCGGAGCACCACGGCTGCGCGCTGGCCGTAGGGCAGCGTCAGCAGCGCGGCCACCAGCACCGCCCGGTCGTCCTGCCGGCCGATCGGGTCAGCGCCCCTCAGGTCAGCGCCGGTCAGGCCGACGCGGGGCCCATCGGGCAGCGTGTCCGTCAGCCGTTCGGCGACCCGGCGCTTGCGGAACCGGCTGTGGTTGGCGTTGAGCATGATCCGCCGCACGTAGGCGTCGGGGTTGCCGGTCCGGCGCACCCGCGGCCACGACGCGTAGGCCTTGGCCAGGGCGGTCTGGGCCAGGTCCTCGGCGAGCTGCTGGTCGCCGGTGAGCCCGTAGCCGAGCCTGACGAGCTGAGCCCAGCGGCCATGCATGAACTCAGTGAACTCGGCATCTGCCGAAGCGTTCATGGCCACCTCCTTCACCCGTTCAGAGCACGAGACCGGGCGGGACAGTTGCACCGATGATCCCTCGGATCAGGCCGACCCGGTGAGCGCGAGCGCGCCGAGCGCCAGCGCCATCGACAGCGGAACCGCGATTGCCCCGAGGCGGCTGGCCCGCGCGACCGACGGCTCCGCGCCCGCGCCGCGCGCGGCCCGCAGCCACAGCAGCCAGGCCAGGGAGCCGGTCACGCAGAGGTTCGGGCCGAGGTTCAAACCAACGAGGAGCGCGAACGGGTGACCGGGGGTCCGTGCCGCCAGCAGCGACGCGGCCGGCAGGTTGTTCAGCGCGACGGTAGCCAGGCCGGCCACCGCCGCGGTGGCCCAGCCGTCGAGGTGTGACAGCAGGGTCGCGGGACCCGACCACGCCCGGCCCACGGCGCCCAGCGCGACCGCCACGCCGAACAGGCCGATCAGTACCGGCAGGCCCAGCACCTCCCGCACGTCGCGAGGCTTCTCCCGGCCCTGCGCCAGGCGGATCCCCGCGGCGACGGCCCCGACCGCCGCCACCGGGACCGCCGGGGAGCTGAGCGTGACCACGACCGCGGTGGCGACCAGCACGGCGGCCAGGCCCACGCCGAGCACGGGCCGCTGCCCCTGCTCCGGTTCCCCCGCCCACGCGGACCAGGCCCGCAGGGACCGGCGCTCGCCGACGCCCACCACGACGGCCGTGACGACCAGCGCGGCCAGGGCGGCCAGCCATATCCGCGCGATGAACTGGCCGCCGGTCAGGTGGAGGTGACCCAGCACGATGAGGTTGGTCAGGTTCGAGCCGGGCAGCAGCAGCGACCCGGCGTTGGACAGCAGCAGGCAGGCCTGCAGCAGCGCGGGCCCGGCGGCACCGTCCCGGCTGCTGGCGGTGTAGACGAGGACCGGCGTCAGGAAGGCCACCGACGTGTCCAAGTTCAGCGTCACGGTGACCGCCGCGATGATCGCCGCCGCGCCGACGAACAGCAGTGTGCCGCTGCGGGCGCTGTGGGCGAGCTGGCGCCCGGCCCAGGCGAACAGGCCGTCGCCGTCAGCCACCAGGCCGATCAGCAGCAGCCCGGCGACGAGCACGAACGGAGACCAGTCCTGGGCGGCGGCCTGCTGTGCGTCGTGGGGGGCGAGGGCGAACGCCGCGGCCGCGCCGACCAGCCCGGTGACCGCGAGCAGCCTGCTCAGCATCGTCGTCCGGTCCCGCCGTGGGGCCGCGGGGGCCGCGTCGGTCAGGTGAGGCCCGCCAGCCGCTCGCGGGCCGCCTGCACCCGCAGCAGCGTCCGGTCCCGGCCGAGCACCTGCAGCGACTCGAATAGCGGCAGCCCGACGGTGCGGCCGGTCACCGCCACCCGGACCGGCGCCTGGGCCTTGCCGAGCGACAGCCCGTAGCTCGTCGCGATCTGCTCCAGCCGGGACCGCAGCTCGTCGGCCTGCCACGCCGCGACGTCGTACGCCTCCTGAACGTCGGCCAGGATCTCCGCGGCCGGCTGCTTCATGGCCTTGGTCCACGACGCCTCGTCGGCGGCGGGCTCGTCCAGGAACGCAAAGTCCACCATGGCGGTGATCTCGGCGAGCAAGCCGACCCGGGTCTGAGCCAGCGGGGCAAGCTCCGCGAACACCGCGGGGTCGAACCGGTCCGCCGGCCAGGGCGCCGCGGGCGGCTGCAGCCACGGCTGGCAGGCCGCGATGAAGTCCGCGACCGGCAGCGCCCGGATGTACTCCCCGTTGACCGCGCGGAGCTTCTTGACGTCGAAGAACGCCGGCGACTGATTCACGTCCGCCAGCCGGAACTCGGACTCGATGGTCTCCCAGGAGACGATCTCCCGGTCGCCGCGGGGCGCCCAGCCGAGCAGCATGAGGTAGTTCCGCATGGCGCTGGCCAGGTAGCCCTCGTCCCGGTAATCCTCGAGCGCCACCTTGTCGCGGCGCTTGGACAGCTTCTGCCGCTTCTCGTTCACGATGATCGGCAAGTGGGCCCATGCGGGCGGCTCGTGTCCCAGGGCCGCCCACAGCAGCTGCTGCTTCGGCGTATTGGACAGGTGCTCCTCCGCGCGGGCCACCAGGTTGATCCGCTGGGTCAGGTCATCGACGACGTTGGCCAGCAGGAACAGCACCGACCCGTTGCCGCGAGCGATGACGAAGTCCTCCAGCGTCGCGTTCTCGAACGAGGTCTTGCCCCGCACCAGGTCGTCGACCACGGTCGTGCCCTCGTCCGGCGTGCGAAACCGCAGCGCCCGGCCGTCGGCCGGCCGCAGGCCGCGGTCCCGGCAGAAACCGTCGTAGCCCCGGTGCGGGTCACCCGTCCGCTCGACGATCTGCTCGCGGGTGCAGTCGCAGTAGTAGGCCCGGCCCTGCTCAAACAGGCGCTCCGCGGTGGCCTGATGCAGCGCCAGGTTCTCGGACTGCAGGTAGGGCCCCTCGTACTGGTCGGGGCCCATGCCGAGCCAGGCCAGCGCCGAGATGATGCCGTCGGTCCACTCCGGGCGGTTCCTGGCGGCGTCGGTGTCTTCGATGCGCAGCACCAGGACGCCGCCCGACTGGCGGGCCACGACCCAGTTAAAGAGAGCCGACCGGGCGCCGCCGACATGCAGCATCCCGGTCGGTGAGGGCGCGAAGCGCACCCGCACGCCAGTCGTCGAGTCAGTCACGGCTGGCGAGTCTAGCGGGCCGCCTTCACTCGCCGCTTGGCCACCGGAGGCCGGTGCCGCACAGAACGCACACCGGGACGACGGCCAGGAGCCCCAGCGCCCCGCCCAGGCCGAGCTGCCCGGCCAGGAGGCCCACGGCCAGCGGGCCCAGGCCGCCGACGAGCCCGGCGGCGCTCAGCAGCGACACCGCGGTGCCGCTGCGGCCCGGCAGGCTGCGGTACAGCTCCGCCTGCAGCACCGGGTACCACGCCGCCGTGGCAAAGCTCAGCACGGCGAGCGCGGCAACCTTGGGCCAGAAGCCGGGAACGAGCAGGAAGGCGGGGTACGCCACGACCGCCGTCGCGGCGCTGACCCGCAGCACGACGCCAGCCGGTACCCGCTCGAGGACGGGGATCAGCGCCGCGCTGCCGGCCAGGTCGGCGGCCAGCCGAACCCCGATGCCGAGCGCCGCCCGCGCGGGCGAGACGCCGGCGACAACGACCAGGTAGATGGCCGCGAACCCGGTGAACACGTCGAGCAGCAGGTCGGCCACCTCGAGCAGGATTAGCCAGCGCAGCACCGATCCGTCGCGCAGCGTCCCGGCTGCCTCGCGGAGCCGGGCCGGCCAGGGTCGGGCATCGTCGGCGGATTCCTCCGTTATGTCGAGTGGTTGATCGCCTGCTGGGAGCCGGCCGTCCGCGCGGTCCAGGGTCGAGCCGGCCAGGCCCAGCCAGGCTGCGCCCGCCGCCGCGGCGCCGATCGCCCCGGCCACCGTCCAGCGGGCCATGAGCTGGGCCTGACGGCCCGCGGCCGCGTCCATCAGCCCGGCCTGCGTCAGGCTGACGAATGCTCCCGAGGCGGGGAAGAAGATCACGAAGGCGGCCAGCAGGCCGCCGAACGTTCGGGCCGCCGCCGCGGCGGCCGGTGTCGGCCGACGGCGTGAAATTCCTGCCCGCACGTGTCTTCCTTCCTCGTCTCACCGGCTGGGGTCAGGCGAGGAAGGCGGCGCGCGGGCCGCTAGGTCAGGTC
>Ga0066790_10000294_pt1 | contig 17676 bp, 17 predicted proteins | sample OrgsoiDNA2013050_FD_70963 | JGI IMG/M metagenome (GOLD analysis project Ga0066790, IMG submission 70963) | Permafrost soil microbial communities from the Arctic, to analyse light accelerated degradation of dissolved organic matter (DOM) -... | ecosystem: Environmental > Terrestrial > Soil >...
TCGCGCAGCCGGGGATCGAAGTCGACCCGGTCGAGTTCCTTGGTCGCGGCCTGGTCCAGGTGGCCCATGGCCCGGGCGTACCCGGCGGCGGCGGGCCGCCGCGCACGGCGTGGCCGTGGGGGAACTGGGCGCCTACTGCGCCACCGGGCGGCACGACCGCGCGGCGCTGGTCGTCGGGTACGGAACGCCGCCGGAGCACGCGGTCAGCGGCGCCATCGCCCGGCTCTGCGCCGCGCTCCGCGAGCCGGCCTCCTCGTAATCCCGGTGCCCGCGGAGTCCTGTGCCCTTGCCCGGCGGCCGCCGCTATCCCTCACGAGGCGGCACCTGAGCCGCGCCGCCCGTCTCGACGGGGGCGGAGAACAGGTAGCTGGTGGCCAGGCTGCGGTAGGGCCGCCAGGCCTCGGCGATCGCCGTCACCTCGGCGGGGAGCGGCAGATGATCGAGGTGATAGGCGGACCGGACGGCCTTGCGCAGGGCCAGGTCACCGGGCAGGACGACGTCCTCCCGGTCCAGCGCGAGGATCAGCGCGCCCTGCACGGTCCACGGCCCGATCCCGGGGATGACGGTGAGCTGCGCGATGATTTCCTCGTCCGGCAGGCCGCTCAGCACGGCCAGGTTCAGCCTTCCGCCGGTCACCCGTTCGGCGAGATCGCGCAGCGTGGTCACCTTGCGGCCGGATAGGCCCGCGCGCCGCAGTTCCGCCGGATCGGCCCGCAACAGCTCCTCCGGCGCGGGCAGGTGCCCGCCGGACAGCGCCTGAATCCGGGCCAGGATGCGCCGCGTGGACGCCACCGACAGCTGCTGGCCGGTGACCTGGAACACGAGCGCGCCGAACAGGTCCATCACCGGCAGCTCGGCCATCCAGCCGCGCGGCTCGAAATCCGGTCGCGCATCGATGAGCCGGGCCAGAACCGGATCGGCGCGGCGGAGGTAAGCACGCGCCTCGTGCATCGGGGCGCCCGGCCCGCGGCGCCCGGCCGCCGGCCCTCTGAGCCCACGGCGCCCGGCCATCGGCCCTCTGAGCCCGCGGCGCTCAGCCGCCGGCCGCACACTGGGTTGATTCGGGTCCATGGCAATCTATCCTCGTACATCGCTGCGTTGCGCCCGGGCCGACTGCCAAGGAGAACCCATGATGGTGCCGCTCTACGGGCGCGTGATCGCCGCGGTGGTCGGCGGACTGCTGGTGCTGACGGTGTGGGGCAGCGCCGTCGGCGCGCTGGTGGTGACGCGGGCGGTGGCCAGCCGGCTGACGCGCCTGGCCGACAAGAGCGTGACGATCGTGTTCCGGATGCTCAACGAGCACATCCCGGATTACCGCCGGCGGGACCGGGTGATGGCCGTCCAGGCGGCGGCGATCCTGCTCGCGCAGCTGGCCGCCTGGCTCGTCACTTCCTTCGTCGGGTTCGCGCTGCTGCTCTGGCCGTTCGAGCACAACGCGGCGGGCGCCTTCGCCGCGTCCGGATCCTCGCTGTTCACCCTGGGGTTCGACGAGCCGCCCGGGACCACACCCGCGATCATGGTCTTCGCCGCCGCGGCGACCGGGCTGATCATCGTCACGCTGCAGATCGCCTATCTGCCCACCCTGTACTCCGCGTTCAACCGGCGGGAGACCGAGATCGCTCTGCTGAACGCGCGGGCCGGCGTCCCCTCCTGGGGCCCGGAACTGCTCGCCCGCACGCACTACGCGCTCGGTTCTGGCGTGTCGACCATCGACACGATGCCGGGCCTGTACGCCCAGTGGGAACGCTGGGCCGCGGACGTCGCGGAGAGCCACACGACCTACCTGCCGCTGGTCCGGTTCCGTTCCCCCCAGCCGCTGTCGTCCTGGGTCACCGCGCTGCTGGCCGTGCTGGATTCCGCCGCGCTGTTCCTCTCGCTCGCCCCGAAATCCGCGCCCGTGGTGCCCGCCCGGCTCTGCCTGCGCAGCGGCTTCCAGTGCTTCGCCCGGGTCGGGAAGGCCATGGGCCTGGATATCCCCGACGAACCCGACCTCGATGCCGGGATCAGCCTCACCTACGAGGAGTTCCTCGACGCGGTGGAGCGGATGAAGAAGGTCGACTTCCCGATCGAGCGTGACCCCGCCGACGCCTGGCCCGATTTCGTCGGCTGGCGCCTCAACTACGAGCAGGCCGCCTACGCCGTCGCCTACGCCCTGGACGTGGCGCCCGCTCTCTGGTCGGGCCCCCGCATTCACCCCGTCGAGCCCATCCACCCGCTACGCCCGGCGCCGGGACGGCCGCCCAAGCAGGTGTGAAGCGGCGCCTCGGAGCGAAATACTGGGGCCATGAGCGATCTCAGTTACGCGGAGTCGGTCGTCGCCGCCTGCCCGCCGGACACCCTCTACGACATGGTCTCCGACGTGACCCGGATGGGGGAGTGGAGCCCGATCTGCCGGGCCTGCTGGTGGGACGAGGGCGGGGGCCCCCGCGCGGGCGCGTGGTTCACCGGCCGGAACGAGACACCTGAGCGCACCTGGGAGACCCGTTCCCAGGTCGTGACGGCCGAGCGCGGCCGGGAGTTCGCCTGGGAGGTGAACAACGGCTTTGTCCGCTGGAGCTACACCTTCGCCCCCGTCGACGGCGGCACCGAGCTGACCGAGTCCTGGGACTTCCTGCCCGCCGGGATCGCCGGTTTTCACGGCAGGTACGGCGACGAGGCCGAGGCCCAGATCGAGGCCCGCTCCACGGCAGCGCACCAGGGCATCCCCGTGACCCTCGCCGCCATCAAGAAAGCCGCCGAGTCCGCCTGACCAGCCTGGTGGGCGAATCCCTCGGCTGCTAGTCGAGGAGGCCGGCCGCGGTATCGTTCTGGTCCGGGTTGCCGCCCGCCAGTACGAGATCGAACATCCACGACCAGAGGCCCCGGAACGGAACTGGTCCTCGCGATCAGCATTGCCGCATCCAACGCCTGGATCTTGCTCGTCGAAGTCCTTCGCTAGATGAGGCCCCGGTCAGCGTGCTCCGGAGATCGGGCTGGGCGCCGGCCGCCGGGGGGCCTGTTCGGCGGCCGCGGTGACGTTGCGGAGCATGCCGCCGAACACGATGCCGTGGAACGGTGAGATCGACCGCCAGTAGGCGTGCCCGGCCAGCCCGCGCGGCTGGAAGATGGCCCGCTGCCGGTAGGTGGTCTCGCCGTCTTCGTTCTGCCCGACCGACAGCTCCAGCCAGGCCAGCCCGGGCAGCTTCATCTCCGCGCGCAGCCGCAGCAACTGCCCCGGCGTGATCGCCTCGACGCGCCAGAAGTCCAGCGCGTCCCCGACCCGCAGGTGCCGCGGATCGCGCCGGCCGCGCCGTAGCCCCACGCCGCCGGACATCCGGTCGAGGAGCCCACGGGCGGCCCACGCGGCGCGGAACGAATACCACCCGGACGGTCCGCCGATGCCCTCGATCACCTGCCACAGCGCCCCCGGCGGGGCGTGCACCACGCTGGTCCGCTCGTCGACGTACAGCGAGCCGCCGGCCCAGGACGGGTCGCTCGGCAGCGGGTCGCTGGGCGCGCCGGGCGTGCCCGCCGACGTCCAGCTCGTGGACACGTCGCCTTCCTGGGTGTGCCGCAGGGCCAGGTCGATAGCCTCGTCCAGCGGCAGGAGGCCGCCTTGCGGGTCCGGGATATAGTCCGCGATGTCGTGCTCGGAGGCCACGACCTCGTTCCGCAGCGACTCGACCAGGGGCTTGGCCAGGCCGCTCGGCACCGGCGTCACCAGGCCGACCCAGTGTGACGACAGCCGGGGCGTCAGCACCGGGACCCGCACCAGGACCCGCGGGGTCAGGCCGGCTACGGATGCGTAGCGGCGCATCATGTCCGCGTAGGTGACGATGTCCGGGCCGCCGATGTCGAAGCGCCGGTTGACGTCGGCGGGCAGTGACGCCGCACCGACCAGGTAACGGAGCACGTCGCGGACGGCGATCGGCTGAATGTGGGTATCCACCCACATGGGGGTGACCATCGCCGGCAGCCGTTCGGTGAGATAGCGGAGCATCTCGAACGACGCCGAGCCGCTCCCGATGATCACAGCGGCCTGGAGCGCGGCGGTCGGCACGCCGCTGCCCAGCAGGATGTCCCCGACCTCGGCCCGCGAGCGCAGGTGCGGTGAGAGGGCACCCTCCTGACCGGAGATCATCCCGCCCAGGTAGACGATGCGCCCGACCCCGGCGTCCCGCGCGGCGTCGGCGAAGATCCGCGCCGATTCGCGATCCCGGTCCTCGAAGGAGGACCCGGTGCCCAGCGCGTGGATGAGGTAGTAGGCCACGCCGACACCCTCCAGGGCGCGCCGTACCCCCGCCGGGTCCCGCGCGTCCCCCCGGGCGATCTCGATGTCACCCGACCAGGACCGGTCGCTGAGCTTGCCGGGGTCGCGCGCCATGCACCGGACCGGGTACCCGGCGGCAAGGAGTTCGGGCACCAGCCGTCCGCCGATGTATCCAGATGCGCCGGTCACGAGGCAGAGCGGTGGGGAGGACATGCCCTCAGTGTCGCATTGACCTCCCCGCCGATCCCCGGGCGGCCCTGACAATCGCCCAGGTCACCGCCCATCTGGGACCGTCTGGCCAGCCGGTCGGGCGCCCTGCCCCGGCGGCCGGCGGAACCTGGCGGCTCAGGCGTGGATGACGTCCGTGTGATGGCAGAAGTGCACCCGGTCCGCGCCGGTGGACCGGATCCGGCCGATCGATGCCGCCCAGGCTTCCCGGTCCGCGGCCTGCCCCGGCGGCAGCTCCTGGCCCTCCGGGCCGCCGTAGAGCTGCGGCGTGTACGCGGCGTCCCCGATCAGCAGATCCTCGCCGTCCGCGGCCTGGATGACCACGCTCTGGTGCCCGTTGGTGTGGCCGGGCGTGGCGATGACGGACAGGCCCGGCACGATCTCGGTGTCCCCGTCCAGCAGCTCGAAGCGGGCCCCGGCGAAGTCGAACCAGTCGGCCAGGTCGGACGACTCGCGGCGGGCCCGGTCCAGCTCCGCGCGCTGGACGTGGAAGGCGGCGTGCTTGAAGACGGCGTTCTGCCCGCAGTGGTCGAAGTGCAGATGCGTGTTGATCACCATCGTGATGTCGGCCGGGCTCATGTCCAGCCCGGCGAGCGCCTCCGCGGCCGCGACGTTGACGACCCGCCAGTCGTCCTGCAGGCCCTGGGGCCCGCCGACCCCGGTGTCGACCAGCGCCGCGCCATCCGGGTAGGTGACCACGAATCCGTGCACCGGCCATTCCGAACGCGTCCCGGGCGGGGACAGGCTGGCCAGATGCAGCCTCTTGATCTCCAGTGCCACGCTGCCTGTCTCCTTTTCTGGCCTGAGCCCGTGCGCCTGAGCCCGTGCGCCTGAGCCCGTCCGCCTGAGGCCGTGCGCCTGAGCCCGTCCGCCTGAGGCCGTGCGCCTGAGCCCGTCCGCCTGAGCTTTCGGGTTTGCCGCTGGTGTCCTCTTCGAATACATCCAGACTCCTGCCTAACGGACGTCGCGGGAAGGCACCTTGATAACCGCGCCTGCATCCTGGGCGGCCTCTGGCGCCTCCTCCGCTCCCCGCGTTGTCGAGCGGAGTATGCCCCGGCAGGTGCGGGAGGCGCGCACGTACCGGACATCCGCGAGCGGCTGATCGTCCCGCGAAGCTCGCTGTCTCGTCGTTCGCTGGGTGTCAGTGACAGACTCGGCGCATGAGCTTCTGGGCGATCCCGGCTCACCGGAACCGCGGATGATTTCCCAGGTCGGCCTCGGGTAGGGAGCGCGCGTGGATCAGCTCAGCCTCGGAGTGATGTCGCGGTCGCGGAAGGAGCACGAGCGGCGGCTCGCGATCCATCCGCTGCACGTCGAGCGGATCGATGCCGACCTGCGGGAACGTGTTTATCTCGAGCGCGGCTACGGCGAGCGGTTTGGCGTGCCCGATGAGCAGCTGGCATCGTGCGTGGCCGGGCTTCGCACCCGTGCGGAGCTCTTCGCGGAATGCGATGTCATCCTGCTGCCCAAGCCGCAGCCCCAGGACCTCGCGCAGATGCGGGCCGGGCAGGTTCTGTGGGGCTGGCCGCATTGTGTCCAGGACGAGGAGATCACCCAGCTGGGCATCGAGCGGCGGCTGACCCTGATCGCCTTTGAGGCGATGAACTACTGGGAGGCGGATGGCTCGTTCGGCTTGCATGTCTTTCACAAGAACAACGAAATGGCCGGTTACTGCTCCGTGCTGCATGCCCTGGAGCTCATCGGGACGACGGGTGACTACGGCCGCCGGCTCCGGGCGGCCGTCATCAGCTTCGGGGCTACCGGCCGGGGCGCGGTGACGGCCCTCAACGCGCACGGCGTGAACGACGTTGACGTCCTGACCCATCGTGACATCAACGCCGTCGCCTCCCCGATCCACTCGGCGCGCATGGTGCACTTCGAGCACGACACCGGCGACCCCAGCCGCTGCCACGTGCTGCGCGGGACAGGCCGGATGCCGCTGGCGGACTTCCTCGCCGAGCACGACATCGTGGTCAACTGCGTGCTGCAGGACACCGACGCGCCGCTGATGTTCGTCACCACCAGCGACCTGGACTCGTTCGCGCCTGGCCGCCTCATCGTGGACGTGTCCTGCGACGAGGGCATGGGCTTCAGCTGGGCGCGCCCCACAAGCTTCGCCGAGCCCATGGTCACGGTCGGCAATAATGTCAGCTATTACGCCGTGGACCACAGCCCGTCGTACCTGTGGAACTCCGCTACCTGGGAGATAAGCGAAGCCCTGCTTCCGCACCTGCGCCCGGTGCTCACCGGCCCCCAGGCGTGGGACGCGAACGAGACGATCCGGCGGGCCATCGAAATCCGCGATGGGATCATCCGCAACCCGCGCATCCTGTCTTTCCAGAACCGTTCACCGGACTATCCGTACCCACCGCGCCAGGAATCGCTGCCCCCGGTCAGGGCAGCTGAAATAGCGGCGCGGACAGGACCGTGGTCAGGGACATAGCTTTCGGTGGTTATTTCCGTTCGGGAGGACCATACGCACAGTGCGCATGAGGTTCAGTGCCATTTGATCCATGACCTGGTCCGGCACGTGGCTGCTGGGATCGCCACCGAGGAGTCCGAACACCCGTGGGCCGTGGAATTCGGCCGCCAGGTCGGGCTGGCGCGGGATGAGGTGGAAGTGAAGGTGGTGAAAGCCCTCCGCTTCGGCGAACAATGCGACGTAGGTCTTGCTGCAGTGGGTAACCTCGCGCAGCGCTGAGGTCGCGGCGCTGAGCAACGGACCGAGATCGGCGGTTTCTTCGGCCGTCAGCTCATCCAGTGCTGTCACATGGCGCTGAGGCAGGAGCACCAGCCAGCCGGGCAGCGACGTTCCGAACGCGTGGGCAAGCCGCCACTGCGGGCCGGCGTACACCCGGTCCCGCGGGGGCAGATCGGTCCGGGCATTGGTCATGCAGCTGAGACAGTCTTGGTCGGGCGGCACGAGTCGTATCCTCCCAGGCGCTTTGCCGCAGCCACCTTTCAGCCGGCCAGGACATCGGCTAGATGGGGCGATTTACGTGCAACGGGTGGAAGCGGTCGTATCTGGGGCTGCCTTATGCCAAAGTAGCGGCGTCTGCCACTTCGCGCGGAGGACTGACATGACGGGTACTGCGGCGCTGATCGGGAGCCTTGCGGCGCTGCTGTGGGTCGGCTTCGCTTTCTTCGCTGTCCTCATACTGCGCGGGCTTCTCGCCAGGAATCACGGTCCATTAACCAAGCTGGGACTCGGGCCGTCCGGTGTGACGTTTGAGTTCGCCGAAGCGAAGCTGGACGAAGTGGTCAGCAGGTCGGAGGACGATACCAAGCACGTAATCGGCGACGCCGCGAAACGGTCAGTGATCAAGCGGATGCAGCGCAACAGTGCGCTGCTCAGCCGTGCGCGGATTCTCTGGGTTGACGATCATCCTGAGAACAACCGTCCGATCGTCGAATTGCTGCATAGGTTCGGGGCCAGTGTCGACACGCCCAAGTCGAACCCGGATGCGCTCAGACTCCTCCAGGCGAACCGGTACGACGTAGTGATCTCCGACGTCGGCCGCGATGATGAGGGCGCCGGGAGCGACCTCAAAGGCGTGGAGCTTGCCGATGAGGTCGTCAACCGCAGCGGGTTGCGGACTCTGTTGTTCACTGCGCGCTTCAACCCGGCCACCCTCCCGGGCGCGTCGGATGCCGAGCGATTGGCATTGGTGCAGCGCATGCGGCGCAGTGTGTTCGCCTCCACTAACCGTATGGACGAGGTGCTGCACTATGTCCTCGACATGCTGGAGCGCTAGCAGAGCGGGATACTGCGGGCGCGTGTCAGTCGGGCCGCGACGGGTCCCGTCATCTCTAACGATCTGGCGCGACTGCCTGGCCGCGGGCCGCTTTACCGGAACGGGAAAGAGCGGCGGCCGCATCCATCAATGCCGGGAGGGCTGCACGGTTTTTCCGCACCATTTCGTGATACGAATCAGCGTCTGCTGAGCGGCCGCATCTCTCCGCATGCTGGGCGCATATCGCTGATCTTTCAATTGTTATTAGGGTACGGAATAGGTCTCTAGAACGGCGATCCTGGCCGATATTCGATGCTATAGCACTGATGTGATCGCGGTTGCTATTGAGCATAAGAGCTTCGATGACATGGATAGGGCCAGCTGCGGCCTCCGCGTTTTCCCGTTTCGTCAGACGCAAGATCTGGAAATGCGGCCCGCGCAGAACTACCTCTTTCTCGTCATGATAGTCGGAGAGTCTGTCAATCGGTACCGCGCACAACGAGGTCACGACACTCTCCGGGAATCGTTCCTGGTAGACATGCAGCAGTCCGGGACTCATCCCTGATACTGTGATGTCCCATAGGAGTGGATAACGACCGGGTTTCCTTGAGCATTCTTCCAGCGCGAAGGCTAGTGCTTTTATTCTGTCCCTGCTGGCGGATGCCATTGCCAGCGGGATGGCAAGATATCTTTCTGCTATTGGGCCCCGGGTGATACGGCCGAACATTTCCAAATCTTCGGCAGAAACGGACATTCCCCGATAGACATGCCCCTCGAAATTATCGGCGCCCGTGTTAGCGGCGCGGTAGTTGAACAGGTCTATAGTCAGCAACTCGACCAGGAAAGTCGCACAACGTAGCGCCTGTGCATCATCCTCCAGGTGGTCACTTCGGAATGCTAGATTTATAGTTTGGAACATCTTGCGGTAGCCGTATTCAGATGTATAGAGCTGGATGGCGCTGTAATCGGAATTACCCGAAGCCATTTCCGGCTCTAGCCATTCTTTAGTGCTCGAAAATAATGCTCGCAACCTCTTTGCGGACTGATCGTCCCGGTCACCCGAGTCAAGACCGTGGGCTTCCATGAATATCCGGAGCTCGTGCATGAACTGCGGATATCTATCCCAGTTTGAGCGAATATCATTTATCGCCCGCCGGACAGCATCCATGCGATTGCTAGCCTGATCTCCCGCGTAAAATGGGCGGAGTTCCTCAAGCCTTCCGCTTACACTTAACCCTTGCCAGGGTGTCCAGTCACCAAATCGGCTGAACCGTTCGGGCTGCAGCATTCCCGCCCCCAAGTCCTAGAAGGCTTCTATTTTGACATAGGGCCCTGAGTCCGGACAACCAGGGTTAATCCTCGTGAGACGCGCCCGTTCACCGGTGTGAGCCGTCTTGGCTGCGGGCTCTGAACCGGTGAGCCGTCACGGCCCGCGCCATCCGGAGTGACCGTCCCTAACAGGGAGTGCGGCCTGGGGCCCCGGGCTCGTAAGGTTTCCCCATGGCAGATAACGCCGCGACTCCGGCGCATCCGGATAACGTCGCCCCTCCGGCACGCGGCGAAGAAGCGCCGCCGGAGTCGCGCCCCGGCGAAGCGCTGCCGGAGCCGGGCCGCGGAGCGCAACCGGAGGGGCCCGTAGATCCCCGGCGTGACCTGCGGGCTTCGCATGAGGACCGGGACCGGATCGTTGAGCTGCTGCGGGTCTCCGCGGGTGACGGCCGCCTCAGCATCGACGAACTGGACGAGCGGGTCGAGGCGGCCCTGACCACGCGCACCTACGGGGAGCTGGAGGCCCTGGTCGCGGACCTGCCAGCCACGCCGGGAGCAGCGGCCGGGGTACCCGCCCGCAAGCCCAAGGAATTGGTCCGGATCGAGTGCGGCAGTGGCACCGTGAAGCGCGACGGGCGCTGGGCCGTGCCGCAGCGGATGGAGGTGAAGGTCCGCAGCGGCTCCGTGACCCTGGACTTCACCCAGGCCCAGGTCACCTGGCCGACGCTGCAGATCGACGCGGAGGTGCACAGCGGGAGGCTTCTGCTGCTGACGAAACCGGGCATCGTGGTGGACGCGGACGAGGTCGCCGTGAACAGCGGCGCGGTGAAGGTAAAGGTGCCCTGGGGGCACGATGTGCCCGCGACGCTGCGGATCGACGTGTCCGGCCGGGTGCACACCGGCACGATTACGGCCCACCCGCCAAGGCTGCCGCGCCGCTCCCTCGTGGACTGGCTCCGCCGTCGGCCGCGCCCTCGCCAGCCGTGGGAACTCCCGGCCAGGAACCAGCCCTACGAGCTCCCGCCCGGCCGGCTCTGAGCTAGATGGGCCGGCCCTGAGCTAGATGGGCCGGCCCTGAGCTAGATGGGCCGGCCCTGAGCTAGACGGGCCGGCCCAGGAAGCCCGCCAGCCGGTCGATCGCGGAGGCATCGTCCGGAACGGCCACCTCCGGGCCGAACGGTGCGCCTGGGCCCTCCGGCCTCGGTGAGAGCTGCCGCCGGAGCCCGGCGAGGGACTGCTCGGCGAGGTCGGCGGGAAAGTCCGCCGACTGCCCGGTCGCCCGCGCCAGGTCCCAGCCGTGCGTCAGGAGCTCGGCGATGCGGACGTGCACCAGAACCACGCCGGGCCCGGTGCCGAACGGCGCCGTGTAGACCGCCTCCAGCGCGCCGGGCGCCGAGAACGCCTCCCGGAGTTCACGCCCGGTCTGCTGGAAGGCCCCGAGCGGGTCGTCGCCGAGATGATCGGCGGTACGGTCCGGCGGCGGGTCCTTGCGGACCAGCGCGGTGAACAGCAGGTGGCCCGACACCAGATGATTCAGCACGTCGCGCGCGTTCAGCTCGGTGCACGGGGTCGGGTCCAGCCACCGGCCGGGACCGATGCCGGCCACGATCCGTTCCGTGGCCGCGAGCGCGCGGTCCAGGTCGGCCAGCACGGCGGTATCGCTCATCGCTTCGCTCCTTCGTCGGGCCGGCGCGGCTGGGCCGGGGGCCTCGGGGGGCCTGGCTGGCCTGGCGGGCCGGCGGCCAGCCGCTCTGTCATGTCCTGAACCCGCTCGGACGTGCTGTCCGGCATGCCCCAGCGAGTTTCCAGCCACCACGTGCCGCCCGCGCCGGCCCAGGGGGCGACCTGTGCGGCGGCCGCTCCCGGATCGTCCGCCGGGGTCTCGCCGTCGATCACCACGTCCAGGTCCGGGCGGGCTCCCTGTTCGGCCAGCCAGGCCCGGACGGCCCGGATGTCATCGGGCCTGAGCCCGTCACCCCGTGTTTCTGGCCGCACGCCATCGCAGCGCAGCACCCGGCGCATCGATTTGGGCCGGGGCCATAGCGCCGCCACCCACAGGGGGATCCGGCCCTGCACCGGGCGTACCGCCGAGGTCAGGTCGAGCCGGCCGCTGCGGAACTGGTAGTGCCGCCCCTCGTAGCTGCCACCGCCGTCCCACAGCGTCCGGATCAGGTCGATGCCCTCATCCATCATCTCCGCGCGCGGCCGGATCCCGGTCTCCTCGCCCGCGTCGGGCAGGTCGGTGCCGAACGCGCCAACGCCGACCGCGAGAATGGCCCGGCCGCCGGACAGCTGATCCAGCGTGGCGACCTGGCTGGCGACCTTCCACGGGCGGCGCCACGGCAGCGGCGTGAGCATGGTCCCGAGCCGGACCCGGCTTGTCCGCACCGCCATCGCGGCCAGCAGGCTCCATGCGTCCACCCCGTACGCGGCTTCCCAGACGAACACGCCGTCCCAGCCGGCCCGCTCGGCCAGTACGGCCTGCTCCAGTTGCTCGGGGGCGCTGCCGCCCGGCAGTACCGCTCCGTACCGCATCTCGCCGTCGGCCATGGCCCTGTCCTATCAGCCGGCCCCGACAATTTCCCGGCCCCGCCGGGGCCCGCCATGATTCCCGGCCGGCGCCGGTGCCAGAATGCCGTCATGGGCAAGGACAGCTCCTCAGGTCCCGGCAGTGCGGGCGGCTCGATTCTCAGCATCGGCTCGTCCGGGTCGATCCTGTCGATCGGCTCCACCGGTTCAATTCTCTCCATCGGCTCGGCGGGTTCGGTGCTGTCGATCGGCTCGGCGGGCTCGCTCGCCTCCATCGGCTCGTTCGCCTCGCTGGGCAGCTTCGCCTCGGCGTTCTCCATCGGCTCGATCTGGAGCTTCGCGTCGGTCGCGTCCGGGTTCTCCGCCCGCGCGCTGAAAGGCTGGGGCGACCCCAAGGGGCCACGGGCACGGCTCTCGCGTCGTGCTCCCACCCAGGTCCGTTCCGTTAAATAAAGGGGCTCATCTGCGGTAATCCGCGCGGCTGGTCTCTGTCCCGGCCCGGCGAAGCGGGAGATACTCGAAGCGCCGCCGTTGATTATCGTTGACCGCCGTGGGGGTTGAGCATGGCCGAACTGACTGTGGGACCCGGGGCCGGGGCCGCCGGAGCCGGGGCGGCGGGACCGGGGACCGCCGTGACCGCGAGCACGGCCGTCGACCTGGAGGTCCTGGAGGAGATCCAGCGGCGGGTGCTGTGGCTGGCGGTGCGCATGGTGGACGCGGCCAACCACGAGCGCAGCACCGGGGACGGGGTGAAGGTCGGCGGCCACCAGGCCTCCAGCGCCTCCCTGGTGACCGCGATGACCGCGCTGTGGTTCGCCTACCTGTCCGCCGACGACCGGGTCAGCGTCAAGCCGCACGCCTCGCCCGTGTTCCATGCCATCCAGTACCTTCTCGGCAACCTTGACCGGAAGTACCTGACGGCGCTCCGCGCCCGCGGCGGCCTGCAGGCGTACCCGTCGCGGACCAAGGACCCCGACGATGTCGACTTCTCGACCGGATCGGTGGGCCTCGGGGCGGTCGCGCCACTGTTCGCCGCAGTGGCCCGGCGCTACGTCGACGCGCACTTCGGTGAGCGCCCGCGGTCCCGGTTCATCGCGCTGCTGGGCGACGCCGAACTGGACGAAGGGAACGTCTGGGAAGCGATCTTCGACCCGGCCACCCACGGGCTCGGCAACGTCATGTGGGTGATCGACTTCAACCGCCAGTCCCTCGACCGCGTCGTCCCCGGCGTCCGCATCGCGCACTGGAAGGGCCAGTTCGAGGCGGCGGGCTGGCACGTCGTCGAGGTCAAGTACGGCCGCCAGTTGCAGGCCAAGTTCGCCGAGCCGTACGGCGCCGCGCTGCGGGCCTGGATCAACAACATGCCGAACGAGCACTACCAGTCGCTGTTCGGCCTTCCGGCTGAGAAACTGCGGGACCGCTTCACCGACGGGGCGCCGCCCGGCGTGGACCGCGTGCTGGCCGACGTTACCGACGACGAACTGGTCCCGCTGGTCACCGACCTCGGCGGGCACGACATGGCCAGCATGCTCGCCGCCTACGCGGCCTGCGACGAGGTCCGCGACCGGCCCAGCGTGATCTTCGCCTACACGGTCAAGGGGTGGGGCCTGCCGATCGCGGGCAACCCGCGCAACCATTCGGCGCTGCTGCTGCCCAAGCAGATCGACGAGATGCGCGCGGGCCTCGGCCTGACGGCCCAGACCGAATGGGACCGCTTCGACGCCTCGACCGCGGCCGGCATCCTGTGCAGCCAGCGCCGGGAGGCCTTGCGCCGCGAACCGCGCACCCCGGCGGCGCCGGTCAGCGTGCCGGCGGCTACGGGCACGTCCGGGACCCGGCCGGTCTCCACGCAGGAGACGTTCGGCCGGACCCTGGTCAGCCTGTCCCGCGACGAAGCCCTGGCGCCCTACCTGGTGATGTCGGCGCCGGACGTGGCCACCTCGACCAACCTGGCCGGGTTCATCAACCGGGTCGGCGTATTCGCCCCGGTCGAACGGCGGTCCTGGCGCGACGACTCCGCGCTGCGCTGGTCCGAGGGACCGAAGGGCCAGCACATCGAGCTCGGCATCTCCGAGATGAACCTGTTCCTCCTGCTCGGCCAGCTCGGCCTGGCCTGGGACCTGTCCGGCCAGCCGCTCCTGCCGATCGGCACGGTCTACGACCCGTTCGTCTGCCGCGGCCTCGACGCCTTCATCTACTCCGTCTACTCCGGCTCCCGGTTCCTCATCGCCGGGACGCCGTCCGGCGTAACGCTCGCGCCCGAGGGCGGCGCCCACCAGTCCACCATCACCCCGTCGATCGGCCTCGAGCTACCGAACGTGACATTCCTCGAGCCTGCCTACGCGACGGCGGTCGACTGGCTGGTCTGTGATGCGCTCGGCCGGATCGCGTCCGGCCCGGCCCAGACCACGACCGCGGTACCCGCTGAGAACGGCGCCTACTACTTCCGGCTGAGCACGCGGCCGCTGGACCAGGCCCCGTTCGCCGCCGCTGCCGCGCGGATCGGCGAGGCCGTGCTCCGCCGCCAGGTGCTGGCGGGCGCCTACCGCCTGATCGACGCGGCGCCGCTGGCCGGGAGCGGCGCGCCGCAGGTCCACCTGGCCGCCTCCGGCGCGGTCCTGCCCGAGGTGCTGACCGCCGCCGCGGAACTGGCCGACGAGGGCATCGCCGCGCACGTCGTCGACGTCACATCGCTGGACCGCCTGCATACGGCGTGGCAGCGAACCCTCCGGCACGGCATCCGCACCGCGGCCACCCCGTCGATCCCCGGCGCGCTGCGCGCCGCCTTCCCCGGCCGGGCGCCGCTGGTCACCGTGCACGACGCGGCCTCGCACGCGATGGCCTGGCTCGGCTCGGCGCTCGGCGTCCCGTGCGTTCCGCTCGGGGTGGACCAGTTCGGCCAGTCCGGCAGCGTTTCTGAGCTGTACGAGCTGCACGACCTGCTGCCCGGCTCCATCGTCAACGCCGCGCTGGCCGCCCTGTCGCTGGCCTAACGTCCGGTCGCGCCGGGTGTTCCAGCGCCGCACGCTCGCCATCATCCTCGACGGGCTTCAGGGGCCGCCCTCCAGGGCCTCTCCGATTTCGGGCAGCGCTTTCGGTTCTATTCGCCGAAAACGCTGCCGAAATCCGGCGGCTACCGGCCGGGACAGCTACTCCGCGGGCACTGGGCGGGCCAGGTAGCTCTCGCCGAAGAGGCGGACCGGGTTGTCCCAGCAGACCGCGCGCAGCCACTCCGGGCCCAGGTCCAGGGCGTTGAGCGCAGCGATCTGCTGGGCGTAGGGGTAGGGGATGTTCGGGAAGTCCGTGCCGAGCAGGACCTTGCCGGCCAGGCCGAGGTCGCGCACGCGGGGGAGCAGGTCGCGCGGGAAGGGGGCCAGCTCGTCGAAGAAACTGGTGAACGCCATCGTGGTGTCGAGCGCGACACGCTCATGGTGCTCGGCCAGACGGACGAAATCCTCATAATCCGGAGCGCCCATGTGCGCGATGATCGCGGTCAGCCGTGGATGGCGGGCCAGCAGTGGCGCGAACGAATCCGGCCCGGTGTAGGCGGCCGCTACCGGGGCGTGGCCCGCGTGGATCACCACCGGGATGCCCGCGTCCGCGAGCAGGCCCCACACCGGGTCAAGCTGTGGCTCACCGGGCGGGAAGCCGCCGACCTGGAGGTGGATCTTGAAGATGGCCGCCCCGTCGTCGATGGCACGCTGGACGTAGCCGAGCACTCCGGGCTCGGGGTAGAACGTGGCCGACGGCAGGCATCCGGGTGCGGTCCTGGCGAACGCGAGCGTCCAGCCGTTCAGGTCCTCGGCCATCTCCGGGCGGTGGGCGTAGGCCAGGGCGCTGAACATCCGCACCCCCATGGACGCCAGGTGCGCGATCCGTTCCCCGTCCGGCCACCGGTAGCGGATCGGCCAGGTGACCCCGACCAGCGGGCCGGCCTCGTCGAAGTACGCCCACACCCGGCGGAGCATTCGCGGCGGCAGGAAGTGCACGTGCACATCGGCGACACCGGGAAGCCCCAGCGCCCGCCAGAAGGCCGGCACATCCTCGTCGCGGGCGGGCCCCGCAGGCGGCCCGGTCCCGGACTGCTCTGCAGAAGTCACCCTCGTACGGTATCGATAGAGCCGTGAATACGGTCGACACGTTCGCCGGAGAGGAACCATGACTCAAGCGCCCGCCGGAACGCATCCGGTCGACGGGATCGTCAGCACGCGCAGCGAGCTATCCGTAGCAGACACGGTCGAGCGGCTGGCCGCGCTGATCGGCACGGCCGGGGCGACGTTGTTCGGGGTGATCGATCAGAGCGCCGAGGCCGAGCAGGCGGGCCTGTCGCTGCGCGCGACGAAGCTGATGATATTCGGCAACCCGTCGGCGGGCACGCCGGTCATGGCGGCGGCTCCGCTGGCCGCCCTCGACCTGCCGCTGAAGATCCTGGTCTGGGAGGACGACGAGGGGACGGTGTGGATGACCTACCTCGACCCGGCGTGGCTCGCCGCCCGGCACGGCCTGACCGGGCCGCTGGCCGCACCGCTGGCCGCGCCCGCGGCGCTAACGGCGCGGGTCATGGATTGAGCCTGAGCCTGAGCCTGCGGGCTGACTGCGCGAACTGTGCCGCGCTGTGCTGCGTCGCGCCTGGCTTCTCCGTGTCCGCCGACTTCGCCATCGACAAGGCTCCCGGGCAGCCGTGCCCGCACCTGGACGCCGGCTTCCGCTGCTCCATCCACGGGGAACTCCGGGCGCGGGGGTTCCCCGGCTGCGCCACCTACGACTGCTTCGGCGCCGGGCAGCACGTCACCCAGCGTACGTTCGGCGGAACTGACTGGCGCCGGGCGCCCGGCCTTGCCGCCAGCATGTTTGCCTCCTTCAGGGTCATGCGGCAGCTGCACGAACTGCTCTGGTACGTGACCGAGGCGCTGGCGCTGGTGTCAGCTGGGCCGCTTCGCGGCGAGGTAGCCGGGCCGGCCGGGCCGGTGCACGGCGAGCTGGCCGGCGCGTCCCGCGAGATCCGCCTTCTGACCGAGGGTGGCCCCGGCGATCTGGCCCGGGCCGACGTGGGCGCGCTGCGCGAGCGCGTTACTCCGTTGCTGCGGCGGGCCAGCGATCTCGTGCGGGGTGATGTTCCTTCGAGGCGGAACCTCTCGGGCTCCGACCTGATCGGCAGGGAGCTCCGGGGCGGGGACCTGCGGCACGCCAGCCTGCGCGGCGCCTCCCTCATCGGGACTGATCTCGGCGGAGCCGACCTGCGCGGCGCGGATCTCACCGGAGCCGACCTTCGGGGCGCGGACCTGAGCGGCGCCGACCTGACCGGGGCCCTGTTCCTCACCCAGGCCCAGCTCGACGCGGCCCGCGGCGACGGTGCGACGCGCCTCACCCCGCCGCTGCGGCGGCCTCCCCACTGGCCGGGGTGTCCGGCTCCGTGCCGCCCGGCGCGCCGGCCGGACGGTGCTCGGTGATCCAGGCGTCGATCCGCTGCCACCAGTCGTACAGCCATTTGACCTGGGCCTCATGCTCGGCTGACCGTGGCACCTGGTCGTAAGGGACGCGCCACCACTGCGCCAGCACGGTCTGCCCGATCGGCATGTCGCGCCACACGTCGCCTATGCTGACCAGCTCGTCCAGGCCGGCGTGCGCGACGAAGATGACGTCCGCCTCGGGGCACGCGCCGATGGC
>Ga0066790_10000297_pt1 | contig 17641 bp, 22 predicted proteins | sample OrgsoiDNA2013050_FD_70963 | JGI IMG/M metagenome (GOLD analysis project Ga0066790, IMG submission 70963) | Permafrost soil microbial communities from the Arctic, to analyse light accelerated degradation of dissolved organic matter (DOM) -... | ecosystem: Environmental > Terrestrial > Soil >...
CATTTGCGCACGGCCGCGGTCCCTCTGCGCCATACGAATCGTCGCACCGGACCCCTGAGTCGGATCAAGATTCCCTCAGGTCTTTTCCAACAATCACGTCGACGGGGGACACCGCGCTGAACCCCTTCGGGATCGTTGCCGGTCCAATGGCGAAGGCGGGACTTGAACTCCCCTCGGGTCCCTTGTATCTGGCGGCGACGACTGATCGCCGCACGTCCAAGGGCACCAAATGGGGTCCGAGACGCGCTGCGACCTGTCCGGCGGACGAGGGCACCTTGTACTTCCCCGCGCCAGACTGAAGGCCGTCGATCTGTGGGGCATGGCGAAAGGTGGGCACGGCAGCATGAAGGTGACGATCCTCGATGACTACTTCGACACCCTCAGAACCCTCAAGTGCTTTGAAAGGCTCGACGGTCACGACGTCACGGTGTGGACCGATCACGTCGAAGACGCAACGAAACTAGCCGAACGACTCGCCGACACCGAGGCGTTGGTTCTGATCCGGGAGCGCACCATGATCCGCGCGCAACTCCTGGAAAAGCTGCCGCGGCTGAAACTCATCAGCCAACGGAGTGTCTACCCCCACATCGACATACACACTTGCACTGCACTCGGTATCGTCGTGTCCTCCAACCTCCATCAAGGACTACCGTCCTACGCCACCGCCGAATTGACCTGGGGGCTCGTCATCGCCGGAATGCGGCGGATCCCCCAACAGGTCGCATCCATGAAGCGAGGCCACTGGCAAGACGGAGTTGGGCATTCGCTCCGGAACAGAACGCTTGGGATCTACGGATATGGGCGGATCGGCAAGGTGGTCGCCGACTATGGCCGGGCATTCGGCATGAAGGTGGTGTTCTGGGCCAGCGATGACTCAAGGAAACGGGCCCAGGAAGAGGGAATGCAAGTGGCCGAATCCAGGAAGTCGTTCTTCGAGAGAAACGACGTGATCTCGCTTCACATGCGGCTTGTTGAAACCACACGAGGCGTCGTTACTCGCAGCGATCTCGAAGGGATGAAGATGTCGGCGTTACTTGTCAACACCAGCCGGGCTGGACTCATTGAGCCGGGCGCACTCATCGGGGCGTTGACGACAGGCAGACCTGGAATGGCGGCCGTCGATGTGTATGAAACCGAACCTCTCACCGACACAGCTGATCCGCTTCTCCAGATGGAGAACGTCATCTGTACGCCGCACATCGGATACGTCTCCACCGACGAGTGGGAAATCCAGTTTTCCGACATCTTCGACCAGATCAACGCATTCGCTGCCGGTGAACCTGTGAATGTCGTGAACCCCGAGGTGCTGGTCAATCCCCGTCGGCGCTGATGCCCTCGCCTGGACCACCAAGGTGCGGTTACTGGGGTGAACCGCTTCTGTATGGGGATTGTGGAGTCGCACACCCAAGCCGAAGGGAAGGGCGGTGGATTCCTAGTTGCGCCACGGGTCGTCTAAGACCCCAAGCTGAATGAACAGGCCGAGCTTGTCGGCTCCGATCCATTCCCTGACGACCTTGTCGCCCTCGAAGTGCATGATGGTGACCACCCACTCCTCCACGGCCCGTCCCGTAGGGGCCCGGTCCACGTACCCTCCCGTGTCGGTGCCGCGGAATGTGAGCCTGAGGACGACCGTGTCGCCAGCCACGATCAGCTCCTCGACGTCGAGGTGGAGATCGGGAAAAGCATTGTGGTAGCGGCGGATCGGCTCGATTCTGGCCGCGGGTCCTGCCCCAAACGGATTGACGTATTTCTCGCTGTAGAGATTGGCAGCCGCTTCGTAGTTTCGGGCGTTCCAGACCTCGTCAACGAACCTCCGCACTTGGACCTCGCGCTCGGCAACCTCCATCGTTCCCCCCGTTCCTTGGCCCTAGAGATTTCAGAAGATCGACGCGCTCGTGCAGCGTTCCGGACCACCTGCCTGCTCGGCGTGAGCTGATCGCCGGACCCAATGTCACTCGCCACGCTAGTTCCGGGGGATTGTCCCCGTGGTGCCGAGGCGTCCCGCCGACCCCGGCGATGTGGGGAAGTCAGGCAAATCTGACCGGTCAGATCAATATTCGAACCACCCAACGTGCCGATCAGCTCTCAAGGGATTCGGCGAGGCGCGCAAGGGTGACGCTCATGGTCCGACGGTTTCGCTCCGTTCGGTCATCCACACCAGAAGTCTCCCTGCTGAATTCCATGACGGATTCAGGCCGCAGGTCCTCACTCCATTCGGTCACACGGCATCCCGACTCGGTCGGCTCGATGCGGTATCCCCAGGTCGCGTAGTGGAAGTCCATCATCGAGCACTCAAACACGAATGCCCGGCCAGGGTCGGCCTCGATGACCTTGCCTTGCGTGGTCCACTGGTGCTCGTCGTGCCGGTTGTGGCCGTCGAATGTAGCGCCGACGACCGGACCGTCGTAGCTCTCGTGCCACTCGCAGGCATGGCATTCCTCAGACCACTCGCCCATGCGTGTCACGTCTGAGATGGCGACGTATACCCGCTCGGGTGGGGCGGCGATGTCGCGGGAGACCTCGAGCCTTTTGGTCATGAAACGAAGTCCACTACAGGCGCCTGATAGGTGTCGAGCCGAGTCGGGGACTCACTGGCGGCGTACCCGGCGCTCCGTGAATAGTCCGATTGACCTATTTCCGTCATACCCTTCAGCCAATCAGAATTACTTCGGCGGATCTGCTCCAAGCCGTCGGCCATCTTCAGCTTTCGTTGCCCTTGTCTTCGAGGTCCGCGGCCACGGTGTCGTAGCCGGCACTCGTCAATATTCGGCGCAAGTCGACGAGTTGTTGTCCGTCGATATCCTTGGCACTCGGACGCCTGAGAACCTCGGTCTCTTGGCCGATGCGGAACAGAAACATGTCGTCGTGCTGTTGTTCGATGGATCCGACTTCTTCGAGCAATGATATGACATCGTGCCATTCGACGTTGTGGTTCGTCTTTTGCTGAAAGATCTGTAGCAGCGTGTCTCGATGATGGCCGCTGAGATGCTCGGGCCCTGAGAATGACGACATCGGGATCCTCTCGTCGTGGTGAAGACCTCAATGTAGCGAGAGTCCCCGATTGGCGCGATACCCCGAAGGTCTCAGCCATTCCTCGCCCATGTAATCCGTCCCGCGCGATGGCGAAGACGGTGCGAGAGGTAAAGAGAGTCCGGGAACCCGCACGGTGCCGGTGTCGTGCCTGAACTGTTCGGAAGTAGGGCATTTAGCGGCTGGCGTGCAACGCGTAGGGTCGATCCGGCTTTCCCGAGACCGCGAACTGGGGCGGTCCCCGGATGTCCGGATAAAGCACCGGCCCGGCTTCGCGACCCGATCGGTCGTTCGGCGGGGGACCGCTGAAGGCGGGTTGTCTCCGGGGGTCCTAGGCGAAACAATGTGACCCGTCACCACCCATCGCCTCACCTCGGGAGTTCCCACATGACCTCCACCGGCCCGAAGATCACCGCCGGGATCACCACGAAAGACAGTCCCCGCTCAATCGAGGAAACCGTGGCCAGACTGACCGACCTGATCGCTGGCCGAGGTATGAAGCTCTTCGACGTCATCGACCAGTCCGCCGAAGCCCGCAGCGTCGGACTCCACCTGCGTCCTACCACCCTGGTCATTTTCGGTAATCCGGTCGCTGGGACCACCGTGATGGACGCCGCCCCACTCGCCGCTCTTGACCTGCCCCTCAAGGTTCTGGTCTGGGAGGATGGAGACCAGACCAAGGTCTCATACACCTCTCCCAGTGCGTTCGCCGACCGCTACACACTCGACCCCGTCTTGTCACACAACCTCGCCGGGATAGATCCCCTGACTGACGCTGTCGTCTCCCCATAAGCACCACACTCGCGCATCGTCCCGGCAGTGAGGATTGAAGTGGGGCACCGTGAGCAGTATCCCAACTTGCCTAGAGTTGGCTCATGCTGATCATCGCAGGCAGCTTGATCCTTGATCCCACCCACCGAGCAGCCTTTCTTGCTTCAAACGCGGACGTCGTTGGCCAAGCCCGTCAAGCGAGGGGGTGTCTTGATTTCGTGCAGGCGGCCGATCCGCTTGACCCCAGCCGGATCAACATCTTCGAGCGCTGGGATACGGAGGACGACCTGCTCGCCTTCCGCGGCGCGGGGCAGCCCTCCTCGGATTCGCCACCGATTCAATCGGCGGACGTCATGCGGTACGTCATCGCCGCGGTCCAAGAGCCCTGACTCACCGTGTGACGACCGATCTTTGCTCCTCGTGTTCAACGACGCTTCGACAAGCGCCCCGCTCCCGATGCGTTCGGGGCAGGTAGTTGTTGTGGATCGGATAGTCGCCCTGCGGCGCCCTCGACACAAATGTTCGGTACGAGCACAAGTTCAATCCGGCGCGTCCCGGACCTCCGGTGTGTCGCAGTTTCCGAGGCGGCGCACGCCCTGCGATCATTGTCGTCATGACTGACCGATCCACGACTGTCACCATTCCGGGGGATGCGCCGATAGCCGTTGAATTGCGTTCTGCCCTACACGGCGGTGACGTTGACCTGGTAGGGCGCCTCCTATCGGGCAACCCTGATCTGGCCAGGGCGAGGTTCGTAGCCAGAGGCGGTAGCGGCACCGGGCTCCATTTCGTCACAGATTGGCCTGGTTACTTCCCAAACGCGCCCGCCATCGTGAACCTGCTGATCGACGCCGGTGGTGATCCCAATGCCGCTTCCAGCGGTCCCGGAAAGCCGGAGACGCCTCTGCACTACGCCGCGAGCAGCGACGACGTCGATGTTGCCGCCGCACTCATTGACCGAGGCGCGGATCTTGAAACACCCGATGGCTCAATCGGCACCCCTCTGGACAATGCCATCGGTTATGGGTGCTGGCACGTCGCTCGCCTTTTGGCGACGCGGGGCGTTCGAATCGAAAAGGTCTGGCACGCGGCTGCGCTCGGCTTGCTGGATATCTTGGAGATTCTATTGGTGCCCGGGATCGACCGAGAAGAGATCTCTAAGGGCTTCTGGCACGCGTGCGGTGCTGGTCAACGCCGTGCCGCAGAACGTCTGCTTACTGCGGGTGCCAATCTCGACTGGGTCCCCGACTATGCAGAAGGAACGGCGTTGGATGCCGCAACTGGTCTCGGGACTCAACAAGAGAGCGTGATCGAGTGGTTGCGGTCTCTGGGCGCACACTCGGCCCAGGTTGAGGAGTAACAACCGAAATCATGCAGTCTGGGCTGTGGTTCGCCACGGAACTCAGATCATGGAAATGATCAGCGGACAGAGGTATCGGGTCGAGGGCAGCATGGCCGCCGAGATTGATACCCGGACGACATTGCTCAACTGGCGGACGAGGTAGGTCGCTGACACACCCTCGGGCCACACTCAGCCCGGAATGGTGGAGTGGCGATAGAAGCGCTGCGCTTCGGTTCGCTTCGTCGCGCTCTGAGTCGTAGTGCCCGCTCCGGATCCGTGGAAGCTAAGGAAGCTGGGCCCTGCTTACCCCTATCTCGGGGCTCACCACGGATCCGTGCGGGACTGACGCGGCACAGAGCCATCCGCGCTTGAGTCAAAGCTAACGGCGCCAAATGTGGGGGACCTTGGAACCGAGTTACAGGTCCATTGCGATGGAGTGACGGAATGAGAGGGCTTCGGCCCGTTTCGCGTCAAGTCTCAATCCGAAGGATCTTCCAACCTCCGGTGTTGCCTCCCACGCAGATTTTGCAGGCCAACATCATCGTTGGCTTCGCCGTTGTCGTCGACCTTACGGGTTTTGAGTACCTCGTTGTCTGGTCCGTAGATGGTGAACGTCTCGGGCTTGTGCAGTCCGTGTGGATTCGCCTCTATGTGCCGCTCCGAACAATCCCGAGAAGGTCCGGCTCATAGTCGAGAAGATGATCTTCGCCAAGGTCGACCGCTTCGCCCCGTAAATTAAGATCGGATGCGCTCTATCCCGGCGTTCAGCGCGACCGGCGTGCGACGTTGTGCTCGCTGATCGGGATAACTTTCTGTCCTAGTTGAGGTCCCTCAGCGAGAATCGTCATCGGGCGAGGCATACGGGGCGCTTCCTCGCCGACGAGCCCGATTGGCCTCAGCAGTTACCGCACGTGGTTCGGCTTGCGGGACGGGCTTTGTGAATTATCGGACCAGGTTAGGTGATTCGATCAAACGGAGTCAGGTCACGTGAAACCAACTTCGGATGTGCGGGATGGGAGCTTCAACGTGGAACCCACAGCTACAGTGGGCATAGTGGCCGAGGCAGAGGTGAGTCGCGACACCACGGCTCGTTCCCACCGAAAACGGAACGCGACGATAACGGGGCTAACCGTCACGGCTCTCTACACGGCGCTATCGCTGTTCTGCTGGCAGCACCTCGTGGCCGCTGGGGTGACGACACACATGTACCGGGCCCACGTCGGCGACGTGGGCCAAAGGGTCTGGTTCATGGGCTGGCTTCCGTTTGCCATTGCCCATCACACGAATCCCTTCGTGAGCACCTACATGTTTGCTCCACACGGTATCAACGTCCTGGCGAACGCCAGTGTGCTGTTCGAAGCGTTCCTCCTCTCTCCAATCACCGAACTCTCTTCACCGATCACTTCGGTGAACATCGCCGGTATCGCCGCACCCGTTGTCTCGGCGTTGTCGCTCTACTTCGTATTACGCCGGTACCAGATGCGCCGATCAGTGGCGTTCCTCGGCGGACTCATCTACGGCTTTTCGCCTGCGTTGTTGCAGTCCAATGGAGTCGCCGATTTCAACCTAACTTGGATGTTCTTCCCGCCTCTCGCGGCGTATCTCATCGACCTCATTTTCTTCCGGCAGACCGGTCGCCCAGTGCGACTCGGTCTAGTGCTGGGTCTGCTCATAGTCGTCCAGTTCTACTCCGGTCAAGAGATACTTCTTGATTGCGTCGTCGTCACCGTCCCCGTGCTAGCCCTCGCAATCGTTGCCAATCCCAGACAGTTCTCCTCACACGTCCGGTTCGCTTTGAAAGGTGCCGGCACTTCCCTCGCCACTGCCGGGGCTCTCCTGATCTACCCGATGATCGTCTATCTCAAAGGCCCGGCTCATGTCGGAATCCTGAATTCGAAAGTAATGCCAGGCTCGGCATTGTCCTCACTGGTGTGGCCATCGGCGGCGACGGGACACAATTTTCTTCAGGCCCCGCCGGGGACTCCCTGGAAGCATCTTTTCGACCTCGCGTTCGTTGGCCCGGTAGTCGTTGTGCTGGCATTGGCGGCGCTTTTCTTTGCTCGACGACATCGGGTCGTTCTCCTCCTGTGGGCTGCGACCCTCTGGTCAATAGCTCTTTCGTGGGGTGGAGCCACTCGGCTGACCGGATCGAACCCGACCTTTTCGTGGCACGCCCCGGCTTGGTATCTCTCTAAGGCGATCCCGATCTTGAAGAATCCCGGGTGGATCCGAATCTCGATCCTGACCGACCTTCTCCTCGCGATGCTGGTAGCCATCACCCTCGAAGGAGTTGCGTCGGCAATTCAGGCAAACGGTGCCATGCGGCGACGATATCTCGGAGACATCGCCGTCGGGGGCGCCGGAGTCCTTATGGTGCTACCACTGCTCGTAGGGAGCAATGTGCCCTATACCGGATTCGAAAATGTGGCGGTGCCTGACGTACTTCGGCACGTTCCGATCGCAAAAAATGGGAGCCCATCCACCGTGCTCGTGTTTCCGGCCGCCGGTCCGTTCTCCGCTAGCCCGTTGGCGTGGCAAGCGGTTGCCGACTTTCCTTACCGCGACTTCGAGGGCTACGCGTGGCATCCTCAACCGGGCCGTCAGACGGCGCAGGTGGAACCCACCGCCAGCTTGCTCGATTACATCGTGGAGCACGTGGCCGATGCGTCTCCGTCCACAACCCTCAGCCGCGCACAACTTCGTAAGTTTGCTGCGGCATTTGCTCGTTACCATGTCCGCGTCGCCGTTGTGGTCGGCGGATACCCGGGTTCCGAAGAGCTGACCCACGTGTATAACGAGATCTTTGGCCCCGGACGTCGTTTCGGAGATGGGGAGATCTGGAATTCCGGTCGAAGCTGCCGGGTTGGAACATCGGACTCCAAGGCACCCCTTTGCATTCATTAGCTCGCGTGCGCACGGCAACCGATATCCGTGCCGCGCCTTCAGCATCAGCTCGCAGTTCAGATTGCTCAAATGAGTCCGTTGACGACACTTCGTGTTGTTTCACACTGAGGCGCAACCGTTTGACCAGCCGGTATGTTGCTCAGAATGCGTGCCCGGAGCGGGACTTGAACTCCCGTCAGGCTCGTACTGCCTGGTGTTGCGGAATCCTCCATACGCAGGTCAGAGGACGGATTGGCGACGTAGGGGAGTACCGTCGTTCGCTTGAATCCGGGTCGATTATGGGGAGTCTGTGACCACTCTTGTGACCACCGTTGCCCTACGCCACCTGTCCGTGGTGTCGCCGTTCGCGCTCCGAGGTTCCGCCCCAGAATCCCATCGTGTCGCTGTCGGCCCGGGCGTAGTCGAGACATTCGGGCTGGACCTTGCACGTCGAACAGATGGCCCGGGCCGCGGCTGCGGTCTGTCCCTTGGGCGGAAAGAACACTTCGATGGGCATCCCGGCGCAGGCCGCCAGTTCCATCCATGACGGCCGGCGTAGAACCTCCTCGAGCGACGGCAGCTGCTCGCCCGACCCGGGGCTCATTAGCCACGTCAACACCGCTGTAGCCCCGTCTGGCACGGCGCAAGATTACTAATGAGTAACCAGCGGGGTGGGTGACCGTCGTCCGTCCCACAGTTCACGCGGACAGGACGGGGACAGAGGCTCCCTACCATCCGCCCTGGGGTCCACTCTGACCCTCGGGGGCCAACCCAGCGGCATCCCGCCGGTCACTTCGGGGAGTCAGGGTGGGCCTCGTCACCTATTGGCTACCGGCGGGCCGTGGACACTACCTACTGAACTGACCTCAGCTTCGGAGCCGCCCCCGACCCGGCGGCCACGAAGCGAGGTCGCAGCAAGGAAACCCAACGAAGCCTTGCGCATCTCAACCTACAGCGGTCTGGCCATTACGATCGCGGCACTTCTTTCTAGTGATAAGTGAACGGCTATGGGTCATCATTCAGTGTGCTCTCAGGTTCGGACGAGGCCGTGGGTCGAGCCATGATTGCCACACTTGCCTGGGGGATCGCTTGCGAAGCTCTCGGTCATGCCCAAGGAGTTGCCGAAACACAACCCTCTGAGCTGTCTCTTGTGCGAGCGGACGCAGCACGTGCAGAGATGTGCAGAACACGTGAAGCCTTCAACGAGGCTTTGGCGGAAATCGGCTTAGGTCCGTTTCTTGCCGACGATGAAGCGGTGACCGACTTCGTCCTTATGCGCTGAGAGTGGTTGGCCGACCCTTGCCGCGCTCCTCAGACCCGGATCTCCACCAACTCCCCATCGACGTGGCCGAAGGCGCGATGGCAAAGCGGACACCGCCAGAGCCCCAGGCGTTGGTCGGCATTTCGAGGATCGACCCAGGATTCGTCCGACCTTGTCATGGTGGTGAAGTCAATGAGGCATCTCACGATGTCAACCATCGCTCCCATTGTCCACCCGGATTCGATTCTTGTATACCTGCGATCAGTGAGCGTCTGTGCGATCCAGGACGCCACCCGGCTCGGGATCGAGGCCAGGTCAGGGGGTCGAGGGCAAAACGAACTTCACTGTGCCCTTCTTCTGGCCGCGAGGAGGGGATTGTGAATGAAGGGCGCACAAGTCGCGGCCCTTTTCATCGACGGTCCACCTGTGCGCCACGAGCAATAGGTCAACCGCCTCTTGGAATGCTCCGGCTGTTAGGCGCGGTCCAGCTGGACCGTGGGCGATGGTGATCTTACAGTCAGGGAAGTCGCAGGAAATCTCGAAGAGAGAAATGCTCATGAGTCACGCACCCAACCCGACGTATTTGGGCCGAGCGTAAGCTCCGTCGAAGAGCTATAGACCATGAAGGAACGAACAGGTCATTCATTGACCGGGTTCCTTGACCTCCTATACCCAATCTGGAATCGATACAAACGCCCCACCGTTGCCGACCAGTCGGCTCGTAGTGCCCCTGAACCTCCCGGCGTTACCGTCGGGGCCTTGGCCACGTATCAGATCTACGACGGCACCGACGAGAACGGGATCGTCGGCACGGTGGCCCCGGGGCTCTTCGCTCAGGAGGGTCGGTGCTGGCGGATGGTCTACGAGAACCCAGTCGGCCACGGGACACACTGCATGCAGCCGGTGACATGGGTCGGGCGGTGGAAGTTCCTAAAGGGCTGGACGAAGGTGTGGTCGTGCGAGCGGCACACTGACGAGCTGGTGGGAGCGAGACGATATAGGACACCGACGGCAATCGAAGGGTGACTCGCTAAGCTCAACTCATGGGACATCGACGGGAGAAGCGTCAGCTTGAACATCTCGCTGAAGAGTCGGAGAGCGGGGTGAGTTCGGCCACGGCCAGGGAGCACGTCAGGGTGATAGAGGATCAGGCCGCAACAACGGATCAGGAGCTCGCAGCGCCCGCCACTGCAGGCGAACCGCTGAAGGAAGGCCATCCGGGCGGCTTCCACGTAAAAGCTGTGCCGATCGATCAGCCGTTCGACGAGGTGTAGGTCCTTGGGCGAATCCGGGCGTCATGCTCGGCACACAGCCCTAGCGCCGATCCCGGGTCAGGGTTGGCCTCGCACGCTTGCATCTCTTCGTGGTCATCGTCGTACACGCCGCAGCCGGTGAAGTTTTTGCGCTAAACAACTGGGGTAGGGCTACGACAACCTACAAAGGAGCATCAATTGATCATCCTCGGTGTGGTCCTAATGCTGATTGGCTTTATCGCCAAAATACCCATCCTTTGGTCAGTGGGCATCGTGATAGCCGTGGTTGGCGTGATCCTCATGCTCCTCGGCATGGCTGGTCGAGAGATCGGCGGTCGAAAGCACTACTACTAACAGCTCGTTTTTCCGGGCTTTCACCAGTCCCCGAGGACGCACACTTCGTTGGGGCAACCGCCCTCGATCTTTAACGGACGCTTACCGTCAACCTTCACGACGCGGTCCCACGGTGTGCCGCACGTTCCACAGCGGCCCTCCGCAACGATGGCGTCGAGGATGTCGCTACCCTCACCCGGTCGAAGACCATTGTTACCTGCACAGCACAGTAGGCATTGAGGCGTCACTTGATGCAAACATCAGGGTCATAGGACCCGTCAGGGCGGTCAGTTGCCGACCCGCAAATAGGTAAGTAGAGAGGAGACGGCTGAGACGAACGAGGCAGCGAGTTCGCGATCGGTAGAGCGGCGACCGCGAGCAAAGCGTTACGATATGCGGTCTGCGTCGACGCTTGATAACCAACTGGATTGCGGAGCTTTTGTAGGTTCCCGGGGATTCCTATCAAGAAGAGGGCGAGCATTGCCGGGAGAAGGATTCGCCACCGGCGTGCGATGGCGTCCGCGGCGACGGCGATCCCCGGCAGCACCAACGCCGCCAGTACGTCCAAGAAATGGCTGTCGATGGCGTATCCCAATGAGGCTCCGTTGGGTTTTGCCCTCTGCCATGCCCCGGCCGCGGCGAAGATGGGGGCCCCAATCAAGAGCGCGGTGGACGCGCTCAGCTTCCGACGTTCCTCACCGTTGCGAGAGCGCCATGCGAGAACGAGTCCCACGATGAGAACGCCACCCAGCACCGCGCCGAAGCCCGGGAGCTCTCCCATTGCGTCGAACGAGGCCACCGCCTGGGTTTTCACCCAACCGACAATGTCGGGCAGGCGGGTAAGGGCGGAGGACGACACGATCCGTGCTGGGTAGTGCCGGGCCACGACGAGCCACCAGACGCCATAGATGAGAGCCAACGGAGCGGTGTGGAATGCGGCGACCCGCCACCCTCTTCGAAGCAAGACGGCCACACCCACGACGGCGACCATGATGATCGCCACGCCCGAGGAGCAGAGCAAGCCCACGGCCCCAGCCGACAGGCCCAGCCAGTCCCGCCGATCGATCGGCCCGTCGTGATCGGCGAGAATCAGCTGGGCCAAACCGAAGACCAACGCGGCGACGAATGTGACTTGGAATCCACGCGCGAGCTCCTCGAATCCCGAGCCGAAGAGGGCATAGAGCCCAGCCGCCGCCGTGGCTATCCACGGACCGACTCCCGCCCTCCGCATAATGACGCGTAAGAGAGCGGCGACGACCACATGCAAGACGTCTACCGGAAGCTGATAGGGGAGATACGTGCGAAGGCCGAACACGCTGAACAAGCCGCGATAGAGGAGGACCGGAAGCGTCACCCAGTGCCCGTAGTGAGGTCTCATCAAGTCGTTGAGGTTCCCGGCGGAGCGGGTGGCAAGGAAGTCCCATTCGTCTAGGTAAAACCACTGATGGGGAACCAACACCGGCACTGCAAAGACGATTGAGATCCCCACCACGACGAAGACGCATAATGCCAGTCGAGCGCTGAGGTCCGAACCAGTCTTCGAAGCTCGGCCGTCTGCCGTTGAAACCTTGACGGCTGTCGTTTCGGTGGTCAACCTCACTTCTCCTCTCGAGCATCGGTGATACACCCGCAGTACGGGGTTACGCCGCATGCAGGGCCAGCGTATTCCTCGGGACACACTTAGTCCTCGGGACCGATGTCTACACCAGCTACTACGACGCCAGGGTCACTCAGGAACTACTCGATCACTCCGACCCTTCGACCACCGCGGGCTATATCGCCTACAGCCACGTCGATGCCGCAGTGGCAGTGGGGTCGCTCAAGATCTGACGCACCTCGATGCCTAGGGTAGGCGTTGGTGAACTGTCTCTTCTGTGAGCGACCCGCCGGCAACGGAGTGAAGATCTCCAAAGAGCACATCTTCGGGGACTGGACCACGAGGGTCCTTCCTCCGCAACCGCCCAAGCGCAGTTATCGGTCGTCCATCTTCAACCCTCGAACCGGAGAGATGGAGAGGAACGATTACAAAGCCCCCGTCCCTCTGCTCCAGACGCAAGTCCGCGGTCCGTGCGAGGACTGCAATGGAGGGTGGATGAACGACCAGGAGATGGCGGTAAAGCCGTATGCCAAGCACCTGTTCTATGGCCGCGATCTCCACATGTCTCCCGATCTGGCCTCTACCATCGCGACCTGGATCAGCAAGTCATCGATGGTCAGAGATGCCCAGGACGACAAGAGGGTTCAAGCAGTTACCCAAGACCGTCGCAACTGGATACGCACGCGCCTCACGCCGCCACCTGGAACCTGGGTCTGGATCGCTTGTTTGCACGTGGACCATGCCTTAACCGCGTCTCGCCATCACACGCGTTACCGGGCGACGGCACTGCACCTAGCCGAACCCCTCGTCGCCAACGCCTTCGTGTCCACCTTCAGCTTCCACCGGCTGGTCCTGTTTGTCGCAGGGTGCCCGCCCGGTGTCGGCGCGGTCTATGACCCAAGCGCCCTGTTCCCCGAGACCATCCTGCGAATCTGGCCCGATCCAGCGCCATGCCATTGGCCGCCCCGCCGCACGATCAGCGACGAACTTGTCGCAAAACTCTGCGATGGTGAGGGGATCTTCTCGCCTCCTGCCCAACCACCTGCGTAGGCGTCTCGGTCGTGGGCTAGGCCACAAGGGATAATCCCTGCAAATGGACCTATTGATCTGATCGATCGTCGCGGGTCTCATGTGACTAGCTCCTTCCTGGTGCGTGTGTTTGGTGCATTCTTTCGATCCACGAGCTCTCCACCGGTCATGGTGGCCTGGCCGTTGGCGAGAATGATGCGCACTAGACCCGAGAGTGCTGGAACCGTTGGCGGTTGAGTTCGACCTGGGCTTCGTAATACTCAGTGCTCGCGGGCCACTGCCGGCAGATCTGAGCGTCCATCTCGATGCGCTCGAGCGTCAACTTGTCCCCCGGACGTAGCTTCCACAAGCGGTGCATGAACTAGTAAGTACGCCCTCAAGGTGATGTGGGCTCCGGCGATTCGCCCTCCCTTGACACTGCCTCGTTTCGAGAGTATCGAAGGGGACGTTGCAGGCGGATGGACGCCTGCCGGAAGGGCATTCCGAATGCCGTATCACCCTTCGACCTTTTGCGATCGCCGCAGACAGGTGGCTGCCTTCTTTGTGAGCATTGGGCTTGCCGTGAGTTCATTGGTTGTGCCGTGGGTTGCCTCGACCGCCAACGCTTCCACGCCGGTGGTCACCAACTACACCGGAACGGGCCTCAGCAATCCGAGCGGGATCACGGCTGGCCCGGACGGCGCCTCGTGGTTCACCAACTCCGGAAACAACTCCATCGGGCGCATCACGACGGGAGGTGTCGTCACCAACTACACCGGAACGGGCATCAACATTCCGGAGGGAATCACCGTCGGCCCGGACGGCGCCTTGTGGTTCACGAACGCTGGGAACTCCTTCGGCCAAACGGGGTCGATCGGGCGCATCACGACGGGAGGTGTCGTCACCAATTTCGGAACGGGCCTCAGCAATCCGAGCGGGATCACCGCTGGCCCGGACGGCGCCTTGTGGTTCACCAACTCCGGAATTCCTACTTTGCACTCCCCGGGGTCCATCGGGCGCATCACGACGGGAGGTGTCGTCACCAGCTACACCGGACCGGGCATCAGTAATCCGCTCAGGATCGCCGCCGGCCCGGACGGGGCCTTGTGGTTCACCAACGAGACCAACAGGTCCATCGGGCGCATCACGACGGGAGGGGTCGTTACCAACTACACCGGAACGGGCATCAACATTCCGATCGGGATCACCGCCGGCCCGGACGGCGCCTTGTGGTTCACCAACTCCGGAAACAACTCCATCGGGCGCATCACGACGGGAGGTGTCGTCACCAACTACACCGGAACGGGCATCAGCAATCCGAGCGGGATCACCATCGGCCCGGACGGCGCAATGTGGTTCACCAACTCCGGAAACAACTCCATCGGGCGCATCACCACCGGGTCCAACCCACCGCCATCTACAAGCGTTCTCATCCCTTCGAATGGGGCGGCGCTGTCCGGATCGACCACCCTTGACGCTTCCGCTTCGAACGCCACCAGCGTCAAGTTCCAGCTGTTCGGAGGCATCTACGGCTTCTACGGCCCGATACTCTGTACGGCTACGCCGACCTACTACGGATGGTTGTGCAGCTGGAACACCACGACGGTCCCCAACGGCTCTTACCTTTTGTCGTCTTTGGCGTTCAACTCGACTGGAAGCGCCTACAGCGTGGGAGGGGTCAATATCACCGTCAATAATCCGACCCCAACTACGAGCGTGGTCATTCCTTCAAATGGGGCCACCCAGTCGGGGACGGCCGCGCTCTTGGACGCCAGTGCTTCAGCCAACGTGACAAGCGTCAAGTACGAGCTCACCGGCGGGACGCTCACCGACCAGGTGATTGCCACCGCCACGCCCACCTACTACGGCTGGCTGGCCCAGTGGAACACGACGACCGTGCCCAATGGCACCTACACACTCCAAAGTGTCGCCGCCTATTCCGGTGGCGTGACCGGTACGAGTCCGGGTGTCACCGTCACCGTGGCCAATCCGGGCCTTGCCGACCTTGCCAATTCGTCGTTCACCGCGACCGCGACGGGGTCGCGCGGCAGCGGCTGTCTCATCGTGTATTTGAATTTCGACGCGGTATACCCAGGCAGCGCGGCCGTGGGTAACGTGACCCTCCACATTGCCGGCTGCGTTTCAGATCCTTACACGTACGTCGGGACCTTCACCATTACGACCGGCGTTGGCACGCTGAGCGGCAGTGCCCCGGGCACGGTCACCGAACAGATCGTTGGAGGAGATCTCCAGGAGAGCTATCAGATTAATCTCTCCGTGACGACCGCGACCGGCTCCTTCTCAGGAACGACGGGTACTCTGCTGTTCTCCGCGCCACTGAACGGGGTCGACTCTGTCGCCGTTGAATAGTCCGTCCGGCCGCGCCATGATGCCGGCCGCCACCCTCCCGATGGACCCGAGCTGGTGGAGGCCGAGGGCTGCGGTGTCCAACACGGCCGGGACCGACGGTGGCCTGGCCGATGGCGAGAACGAGCCGCATTAAAGCCGAGAGTGCAGTTACTGGAACCGTTCTCGGTTGATCGTGGGTTGTTGCTCAGGGAGGGGCACGACGGGCATGGACCGCTACGGCCATCTGTTCGAGGACGCCGGTTCGCAGGCCGCCAGCGCAGTCGCTGCGATGGTCGATGGACCACTTGTGACCAACTTGTGACCACAGACGACACTTCGTGTTGTTTCACACTGAGGTGCAACCGTTTGACCAGCCGGTATGTTGCTGAGAATGCGTGCCCGGAGCGGGACTTGAACCCGCACGTCCTTTCGAACAACGGCTTTTGAGGCCGCCGCGTCTGCCGATTCCGCCATCCGGGCCGGAGCGTTGATCCTACAAGGCGCCATCTACGGTAAGGGGATGGGAGGCCCCGAGCAGTGAGGCTGACCGGCGTGGAACTGGTCCGGGTCGAGATTCCGTTCCTGGCGGAGATCGGTACGGCGGCGGGCACCCATCGAAAGCGCTCCCTGCTCTTTGTACGGGTTGCAACGACCGAGGAAGACGGTTGGGGCGAGTGCGCCGCCATGACTGAGGGGACCATGGTCGACCCGAGCGTGCACGAAGTGGCGCGGGCCGTCGAGGGCCGAGGGGTGTCTCGCCTGACCGACGCGAGCCGCTCCCGGGGCGGGCATCTGCCGGCCGGAAACGAGATCACCCAGTTGTTCGGAGGCTCGGCGATTGACCGCATGATGGGGGCCACCTTTGAGATGGCGGTGCTCGATGCCGAGCTGCGCCTGGCCGGGAGATCCCTGGCTGACTCGTTGGGCGTCGGCCCCGGCTTCCGGACGATGCCGCTGGGAGCGGCGGTCGGCATCCCGGCCGATCGAGATGTCGGCGCTCTGCAGGCGAGGGTGACGGGTGCAGTGGAACGGGGGTCGTCGCGGGTACGCCTCAAGATCGCTCCCGGTTGGGACGTCGAGCCAGTGAAGGCCGTACGCCAAGTCCATCCGGAACTCACCATCCAAGCCGACGCCAACGGGTCGTACAGCTTGGAGGCCGATCGGGACGATCCGCATGCCGCGATTCGTTTGGGGGAGTTGGCCCATTTCGACGTGCGGTGTGTCGAGCAACCGCTGCCGCCGGGCGACCTGGTGGCCCACGCCGAGCTACGCCGGCGCATTCGCGTGCCCATCTGCCTGGACGAGTCGCTTTCATCCCCTCGGCGGGTGCTCGATGCCCTGCGCAACGAAGCGTGCCAGGTGGCGTGTCTCAAGCCGGGGCGCTTGGGCGGCATCGTCGCCGCCCGGCAGGCTCACGCCGCTTGTGTGGCCGCCGGCGTCTCCGTCTTCGTCGGGGGGTTCTTCGAAGCCGGCCTGGGCCGTGCCGCCAACCTGGCTCTGGCCGCCCGACTGGCGCAGAGTGCGGTCGGGTTGGTCGGTGACCTCAGCGATCCAGCCGATTACCTCGAGGTCGATCCCTGCGGGTACCCCGAAGGGCGGCAGGGTCATGTCGAGGTGCCGGAGCAGCCGGGAGTCGGGCACCCCCCTGGCCAGGAACTCCTCGACGATTTGGGAGCGCAGCGTCGCTGGTTCCCAGCCACGTACACTTGACGCTCCATGCAGCGCGCCCTGCTCGAGCGACGGATCAGAGATGTCCATGCCAGATTGGTCCGCGCCCGCGAGGAGCTGGCGGTGCTCGACGAGCAGCTGGAAGT
>Ga0066790_10000299_pt1 | contig 17564 bp, 16 predicted proteins | sample OrgsoiDNA2013050_FD_70963 | JGI IMG/M metagenome (GOLD analysis project Ga0066790, IMG submission 70963) | Permafrost soil microbial communities from the Arctic, to analyse light accelerated degradation of dissolved organic matter (DOM) -... | ecosystem: Environmental > Terrestrial > Soil >...
AGGCGATGATACAAGGCGCAAACAGGAAAATCGAGTGCAGGTTATAGATGAGATCAGCCGCAATCTGAAGCTCCTGGCTCGTGAGCTCAATATTCCGTTGCTGGTTCTGGCACAGCTCTCGCGTGCTGTTGAAAGCCGCATGTCAAAGGTTCCCCAGCTTTCTGATCTTCGAGAGTCAGGAGGTATTGAGAACAATGCAGATATCGTGATGTTTATTTATCGCGATGAAGTCTATAATCCAGACACAGATCGAAAGGGATACGCGGACATTATTATCGCCAAGCATCGTAATGGACCAATAGGACAAATCGTGCTGCGGTTTGAGCCAGAGACGACTCGCTTTCGTGATGCACCCGGTGAAGTAATGCCACCAATCCAAGGGAGGGAGGAGGAAATTCCGTTAGACATAATAGACGATGAGAACGAATAGCAAAAGGCGCGTTTATATGCGGGGAGAGAATAGTGAAGGTTATAGAAACTGAGTGGAATGGCTATAAATTCCGTAGTCGCCTTGAGGCCAGGTGGGCCGTCTTCTTCGACAATGTTGGCATTGAATATCGTTATGAGCCGGAAGGGTTTGATATCGATGGCATTTGATATCTTCCCGACTTCTATCTGCCGAAGCATAATTGCTGGGTTGAGATTAAGCCTAGTGACCCTTCACAAGAAGAAATGGTGAAGGCCGCTGCCCTTGGATACTCTCAAGGCCCGGCCTACATTTTTCACGGGGAGGTTTGGTTGAATGGGTATGATACCTTGCAATTCACGAATGATCCTGTTGAATCTCCGATAGACGAACGCTTGAAAACTATCATTCTTGAAACGGTTGAGAAGTGGGGGCAAGAGTTTATCGAGATGGAAGTTATGCCCGATCATGTCCATTTGCTGGTTGGATGTGACCCGCAGTTCGGGATACACCGGCTGGTGAAGTACATCAAGGGGGCAAGTAGCCGCTCTCTTCGACAAGAGTTTCCACAACTCAAACGGCGGTTGCCATCCCTGTGGACAAACAGTTACTTTGTTGCTTCAGTGGGAGGGGTCACACTGGAAACACTGAAACGGTATGTCGAAGGACAAAAGGATCGATGAAAAAGGCATTCAAATACCGCTTGTATCCCACAAAGCAGCAAGAGGAAACACTTTTCTGGACGCTTGCGCGGTGTCGAGAACTGTATAATGCTGCCCTTGCTGAGTGGAAAGAAGCGTATCGGATGTCTGGTACATCGGTTTCTTACTATGAGCAGAAACGGGACCTGCCTGAAATCAAAGCAGAGATACGCGAGGAATACCAGCAGATCCACAGTCAGGTGCTACAAGACGTGCTCTTACGTCTCGACAAGGCATTCAAGGCGTTCTTCCGTCGCATCAAGGATGGTGAAGAGCCTGGATACCCGCGTTTTCAGGGGCGCAATCGCTATGATAGCTTCACCTATCCGCAAGGGGGCTACTCTCTCGATATCCATGAGAAGCGAGCAACCGTCACGCTCTCCAAGATAGGTATTATCAAGGTGAAGCTTCATCGGAAGGTAGAAGGGGCCATTAAAACTTGCACGGTGAAGTATGAAGCAGGGCAGTGGTATGCCGTGTTTGTTTGTGAGATCAAACAGCCTGAGCCTCTACCAGGAGTCGGAAGTGAGATCGGCATTGACCTGGGTGTCACGCACTTTGCCGCTCTTTCAGATGAGACGTTCATTGAGTCGCCGCGCTACTATCGCAAGGCGCAAGCCGACTTGAAGCGCAAGCAGCAGGCGCTCGCTCGCAAGAAACGCGGGAGCCATCGCAGAGAGAAAGCCCGTAAGCAAGTAGCAACATGTCATCGGAAGGTGAGAAACCAGCGTCGAGACTTCCACCACAAACAGGCAAAGAACCTTGTACAAGAGCATCAGGTGATTGTGTTTGAGGATTTGCAACTCACCAATCTGGTGAAACGTGCGAAACCGAAACAAGACGCCGAAACAGGACAGTACTTGCCCAATGGCGCACGTGCAAAGAGTGGTTTAACGAAGAGCGTCCTTGATAATGGTTTGGGACAGTTTGTACAGATTGTCACGTACAAGGCAGAATGCGCCGGTCGTGAAGTCTACAAAATCAATCCCAAGTATACCAGTCAGATCTGCTCAGGATGTGGCAAGAAGGGGCCGAAAAAGGACTTGTCCGAACGGGTGCATCTCTGTACCAATTGCGGAATAGTCCTTGATCGAGATACCAATGCCGCGATCAATATTCATACGGCCTGGAAGAGGCCAACAGTATGGGCGCGCTTGTGTAGAGAGCGTGACGATGCTGTAGAAGCCCCTTGCTTCTAGCAATAGGGTACTTCACACGTACATAGGAGTTGAAATCGAAAATGGAAGGTATCTTTTTAGGAGGAACTACCAATGAATGATGAGGTAACTCTCAAGGATCTGCGACCAGGAGCCGTTTTCGTCACGCGTAGTGGGACGTATGCCGTCAAATCGGAATACTACTACGATAATGGTCCACAATCCCAGTACCAATGTGTGCTACTTGCGAGCGGTGAGTATGCTCATTTTCCTGACGGCAATCAAACACTTGTGAGGGAAGTAAAGGTAGATGGTTTCATTCCAGAATAACGCTTTCAACCATAATGTACTTGACTCTCAAGAGCGAGATCCACCGAACAGTGCGGATACCCCTTTTGAAAAGGGGGTATGTATCGCCTGGCAAGCAGAAATGAGGAAGGATCGCATGGAGGAGAACGCTCAGGTACTGAGTGTCCCCTTTGGAGAGAGCAATGGACGATCGCCCCTTGTCGTGTAGGATATGGAAGGCAAGCCCAGAGAGTTGCAACCAGAAGAGGCCAGGGGGGGGCCATCATAGCCCCCCCGTTACAGAGAGGTTATTCTATGGAAGATGAGGAAGAGTACCAGCCAGGTGTGGAGGAGGTCATCCCTCTAGAGGTCCATACCTTGCTGTTTTATGGGAAACCGTTAGTAGCCGTGAGGCTCTCAGACGGGCGACCGGCTGTTTCGATCCGCTCGTTATGCTCGAATATGGAACTTGATCGAAAGGCCCAGGTACGACGTATCAAAAGGACCGCTCCGATTGCGGGCGATCTGGTAGAGAATGTCGTGATTGACCTGCAAACGGGCGGAGGTCCTCAACCCTCCCAGGTACTTGTGTTACGTTCGCTTGCCTATTGGCTCACGGGCATTGACCATAAGCGCACCCGGCCAGAGATGCAGGACGAGATACTCAAGTATCAGTGTGAGGCCGTCGATGCTTTGTACATGTGGGCAGGTGGCCAACGCACACGAGCACTGCCAGCACCAGAAGGGCCGCAGGTGATAGAAGCGCCTGGCTCCTCGACGGCGATAGTGGAGCAGACAAGAGCAGACAGCACGATACTTGCTCCAATAGACGAACCAGGCCCGGGGGCTAGCGTTCGCGAGCGCGCCGCCTACCATGAGCGTATGTCAGTATGGCATCGGTACCAGGCCGATCTCCACGCCCAGGCATGGCGGGCAGACGTAGAGGCGCGCATAGAGGACCAGGAGGCACGGCTAGAGAGCCGCGAAGCAGTTGTACAGCTTATACCGGAGATTTTAGATCGGCTGGGTCCGGAGAAGATTAACGGCGAGCAACAAACCAGCATACGCGGCATGGTCAAACGCCTCGTTGAACTGAGCGGTACCCCGTACCAGACGGTCTACTGGGAGCTGGCACAAGCGTTTCACGCTCCGCGCTATGACGAAATTGGAGCGAGCCAGTACCCCGCTGTGTGTGAGTGGTTTAAGCGGCGTATGGAGGCCGCCAAACGATCCCGCTGAGTGCGTGATACTGGCGCGGCGATTGTACTGCCACCCAGATAATCCGAAAAGCGTTTTCAAAGCGCTTCTGGTACAGAAAGAGGTGTCTGTTCGGACAGACACCTCTTCTTTGCAACAGCTATAAACTTCCATGTGGAAGCTTTGATTTATACATATAGCGACTGAGGGTTTCTCAGCCGCTGAAAGGCAGTGATAGTTGGGATGTGCTGTTCAGGATATTTTGTGCTCCTCTTCGCCTGTCGGCCTCATGATCCCGTAGATGAGTCCGCACACCAGCAGAGGAATTCCTAGAAACATTGCGGAGGCCATCGCTATACCTGTGAGCCATTCCCAATCCTGGCGTCGAATAACTTGAACGATTGCGAGGACTCCACTCGCTAGTGCCCAGGAAAGACCAACGTACATGAGCACGGGAGCACCGAAGCCGACGGCGAAGATTCCTGCGCCCAGAAACCAGGTCGTGACCATGAGCTTTTTTGTCAGAGCGGGGGGTATCATTTCCACTCGCGGGTGTATAGGTCCAAAGAGACCATAGAGCATGCCTGCTACGGGAGTGAGCAAGAGATACGCACAGAACATCTGCCAGTTCATCACATTCCCTACGCGCAGGACATTGATTGCGAAGACATAGAGCGCCCCTGAGAGGGGACTGAACAGGAGAAAGATAACCATCCAGATCCATGGCTCCATGAAAAGGTTGAGAGCCAATCCACACACACAAATGCCAATGGCTAGTATCGTGCCAGCGAGCGTGAAAGGGCTCAGTCCGAGCCACAGACCGCCCAGGAGCAGCACCAGGTCGAGAAGCGCAGCGACAAGAAAGAGTCGCTTCGTGAGCAGGAGGAGAGGAGTCGTGGTGACAGCTGATTGAATCTGCCTCCACGCCTGGAGGACAAACCTGCCGGGCGTCAGTTTTCCTCTGACACCAGAGGAAGGGGTGCGTTGTGCGGGTTCAGTGATTTTGAATGAAGGCGGTGCCGAGCGAGGAGGAAGGGTGGTTTGAACGGATTGTTGAGATCGCATTGTGTGTGCAGGTGTGGAAGCAACTGAAGGAGATGGTGCTACACGATGCGGTGGAATGCGCTCGGTGACAATCTTGCTCTCAGTCGCCGCTTGCTTCGGTTCTTTGATGAGTGTGGAGTCATCAGAACCGCGTATTGCAGCACGATAACCTGTGAGCGTTGTATCTGAGGACGCGTTTGTTTGTGTTGGAGCAGGTCGGCGGATGCCAAGTGCAGCAAGAAATGCCTCCACATTTGGATGACGTTCGGCGGGGTCCTTGGCCAGGGCAGTGAGCACTGCTTGCTCAACACGGAGAGGAAGCGTGGGATTATGGGAACGGAGCGGTTGAGGACGTTCATAGAGATGCTGGAAGCCGTATGCCGCGAGGTTGTCCGACTGAAATGGCAATTGCCCGGTGAGCAGTTCATAGGCGATACATCCCAGGGCATACTGATCATTTTGTGGCAGCGGCTCTCCTTTGCTTTGGAACTGTTCTGGAGCCATATATGCAGGTGTACCGAGTCCTACTAGACTGGCAGCACTGCTTTGCCTGTGCATGTTCATTGTTCGTTTCACTCTTGCGATGCCGAAGTCGGCGAGTAATGTCTTCCCATCGCTGTCGAAGAGGATGTTCTCAGGCTTGAGGTCACGGTGGATAATCCCCTGTGAGTGAACATACATCAGCGCTTGCCCCACTTGTGCCAAAATACGCCGAGCATCTTGTAAAGGAAGCGGTTGAGGAGATACCTGCTGTGTCAGGTAGTCGCGCAATGATCCTCCTGCGGCGTACTCAGAGACAAGGTAGGGGCTTTCTTCCTCAATAATGCCAAAGTCATGTAACTGTACAATATTGGGATGCCGGAGCTTTACCAGCGTCTGAGCTTCCTGGCGAAAAGAAGCCTGCTGTAGCGGAGTGTTCAGATAGGCGTGAATGAATTTGATGGCGACCGAGCGATCGAGATGAATATGTTCGGCACGATAGACGATCCCATACGCACCTCTGGCGATGACTTCAACAATCCGATAGTTCCCGAGTTGTGTTCCAATGCGCTGATCCACATGACCCTCCTTTTGATAAAAAGACGAGTAATCTCTATGCAAAGCAAGAATGAGGCCCTGGTAGTGAGCATAGCACATATCCCAGTGTTTTTCAGTTATCAGAGCTACTACATTTGTGTGGTGGAGATAACAGAAAATCGCGTGTTCTCTCTTTATGAGACTGGCCACACCTCTGGTTGTGAAATTGTGACAGCTCTAGCTGCTTTTCCTGGGTACAATATATGAAGGAGCGCAGGGCATCACGCGACCGTGGCAGAGCAGGGCAACGAAGCGTTCTGGTGCGTATACCACGGGATGGTGGGATTTTTGATCGTTTCGGCTCGGTGATGGAGAGCCGAAAGGTATGCAGCGCGAAGAACACATTCAATTTGCTTTCCTTTTTCTACATGTATCATCCGTCAGCTTCGATCTTTTTTGCACAAAGACGGTTTTTCGTTTTATACTACTTCTTGTGCCGTGTAGAAACGAGGGAGAACCGCTATGCCAGAACCGGAGCACATGCCTTCTCGCACCTTGCCGTCCTGGTTGGTGCGCTTCTGTGGTAGGACCTGGAGGATCATTGCAGGGGTGGGGACAACGCTGCTGCTGGGAGTGGGACTCAATATCGTTGCGACCTGGCTCACCAGTTCCAAAGGGATCATTCCTGCCGATTCGCCGTGGGGGCGACTGTTCGCGCAATGGCCCTGGCTCCTGCTCATAGGATGCTGCCTGGTGCTCCTGGCGTTCCCGATCTGGCTCATAAGCCGGTGGCCCACTCCTCCTGCCGTTTCCCCCTCGCCCTCCACTGAGCAGGTCATGCTCGCGCAGACCCGTCAGCGCGTTCTTGCGCGTCTGCGTCGTACCTATAAGGAGTTGCTGGCACAATCGCTGCAGGGGCATGCCTGGATCGACCTGGGGCTCACCGAGAAGCCCGATGTGCTGCGCAATGCGACGACGCTGCTGCTGCGTTCAATCGATCATCAGTCGGAGCGCCCACTTCCTGCCGGAACCGGAATCCTGGAGGCGTTTGATCTCGCTGAACATGAATTGCTGATTCTTGGCGAGCCTGGTGCCGGGAAATCGACGTTCCTCCTGTCGCTGGCCGAGCAGTTGCTGGCACGCGCCGAGGCCGACCCGTCCTATCCCCTTCCACTGCTCTTGCCCCTGGCTTCCTGGGCTGAGAAGCGATCCCCGCTGCAACCCTGGATCACGGAGCAATTGAGGCAGATCTATGGCCTACCCGTGTCTCTCGGCGAGCACTGGCAGGAACGCGACCAGCTCCTGCCCTTACTCGATGGTCTGGATGAAATGGAGCCGAGCGCTCGCATCTCCTGTATCGAAGCTATCAATGCCTATCACCTGGAGCGCCCGGCAGTTCCGCTTGTTGTCTGTAGCCGGTTGGCCGACTACGAGTATGCCTCCGCGAAGCGCCGCCTGGTTCTTGGACGCGCCATCGTCGTCCAGCCACTGAGCGTGGCCCAGGCGGATGCCGCCCTCGCCGAAGGTGGGCAGCCGTTCTCAACGCTCAGAACCGCCTTCCAGAACCATCCGACGCTGCAGGAATTGGCCTCCACGCCACTGATGCTGAGCATTCTGATGCTTACGTATCGACAGGTACCCATTGGCGATCTGCCTGCCGAAGAAAGCCAACTGCATCAGCAGATCTGGCAGGATTATGTACGACACATGGTCCAGAGCCGGGGAGATACGGCGCGCTATCCTCTGGCCACCACTCAAAGATGGCTGGGGTGGCTTGCCAGGGAAATGAGGCAACGCAATCAATCGCTTTTCTCCATGAGGCACCTGCGAGCAGACTGGCTCCCTCCACGGGAGCGGCGCTTCTACTGGTGGAGCTATCCCTTCCTGGGCGGTGCCCTCCTTGGCCTCTTGTATGGCAGTATTCTCTTCGGGCCGACACAGAATCTGCAGGGTGGACTGCTCCTCGGAGCGGCCACCTGGATACTCTTTGTCTGGTATCAGAAGCTGTACGAAACCGATCCGATCATGTCCTTATCGGATGAATCGACAACAACACGTTCCTGGTCGGCCACCACGTTTCGACAGAGCTTCCCTGGCGCAGATGCCTCGAAGTTGCGAGCCTGGCGCATGCGCAGGCACCAGTTTCAGGAGCAATCTGAGAGAGGAACAGGTTGGAGCATCCGGCAGGCAGCGGACAATGGACTCCTATTGATGCTGCTCTTTGGAGGAGTCGGTGGAGTGCTCACATGGCTGACATATGGAAAGATTACCACTGGCGTCTCGCTTGGACTCTTGTTCGGCGTCTCGTTTGGTCTGCTTGGTGGTCTCAATACCGCCGCACAACAGGCGACGCTCCGCTTCTGGCTCTGGCAGGCGGGAAACTTCTCCTGGGATGGGGAAGCGTTCCTCGAAGATGCGACGACGCGCATTCTCCTGCGCCGTGCCGAGGGAGAATATCGATTCACTCATCGTCTCCTCATGGATTATTTCGCTGAGCTGGAGTCCTGAAAGTTCTCCGATTCGCAAAAGAGTATCGGTCTGAATGGAAAAGTATGCTTTTTTGATTGTCTCGGCTTGAGAGCGAGAAGGGCCTACAAAAGGCATTGCTTGTACGTTACGAACTCATTGCTGGCGCGTGAAAGGTGCCAGCAATGTTGCGAAACACCATGTGCTGTCCCTGGAACAGCACCACCATGTCAGGCTGATGAGTATGACGACTATCGACGAACTGTAATGTCACCGGAACGAGACTGGCATCCGGCCCATAGAGATGTGGCCCTAGATAGATCCTGGCATGCGACGCATCGCCAGCAGGAAGGTCGATGACCTCGATCTGGCCGTGGAGATTCACTGCGAGAAAATGGCTCGGGTGAGCTGCGTCGTCACCCTGACCCACTACCGCGTCGGTCTGGTACGTGCGTGGATACCCATAGTGCAGGTCATCAAGGCTCCTCCCGATCCAGCCGAGCAGGAGCTGACCCAGCATCACTGCAATCACTGCAATGACCATCCCAATTCCGATGCCAACTATCGGGATGTGCTGCTGCCTACGTGCTCGGAGCTGCGTCGCGGGCTTCCATGCTGGAATATCCGTTGGCACGGTCGTCTTCACGGTTGGTTTCTGCGCCTGGGTGCGCGAGGCTCGTCGAACACGGGGTGGTTCCTCCTGTGTTGCATCAGCAGCGATGGGACGATGGCGCAACGTGCTCTTGGGGGTCAAACGCTCGTCAGTTGAGGTCAAGGTTGGCATGATGGCTCCTTCTTTGTCAGTCGGTGAGAGAGAGACAATAACGCAAAGAAATAGCCGACGGTGGCATGGGCCACGGAAGAACGATACCTACGAAGAGTATAGCGCAGAAGAGACCGCTATGCCTACCCACTTATCCACCAGGTGAGCGCGAACATGGTGGAGAACATGTGTACAACTGCGCGAGGCTGTGGAAAAGACCGAGACACTGAAGAGGTGGAGGCCATAAAAAAAGAACCATTGATGGTTCTTTCTGAATACCTATAAAGTATACCCTATTTTGGTCCAAAAAGCAAGAGGCCCTGTGTGCTGGAGGGTGCTATCACCCTGCTTGATATACTCGGCGTCTTCTTCCTGTTCTACGTTTCCGCAAAGAAATTGAGAGAAAGAGCCAAGCAAAAGCCACTCCCCACAAGGCCAACAGGAGCGGCTTTTGCTGTTTCGTCAATGTCGGACACCTGGTCATGTCCACTCGAACGTGCGGGCCGGGCAGGGGTCCTACATGCACAGATGATCAGTATAGCAGGAGAGGAGCCTGATGTCATCTGGTCCTACTTCGGTTTCCCGATAGCCGCTTCCTGGTTACACATGCTTCTTCCAGCTGTGCTTAGCTAGTCTGATCCTACGCAAGCTATCACAGCCTACAATTGTACAGCCAGTTATCCTGTACTGCCCAATTAATTTCATCAGAAGACCACACCCGGTAGGTCAATCCAAATTTTGTGGCAAATGCCTCGCCGGGAGGACATCGCCATTTGCCCTGTTCATCGAGCACATATCGGTTGGGGCGACGCTCAGCTTGCTTCACGATCTCCTGCGCGGGCTTACACTCGATCCATCCACATTCTTGGGAGCCAAAAAGAAAGTAATCGGCGGTGTGAAGCGGCCTCTGGAGACGGTTACGCCGATCTCGGTATTCGAGTGGAATGGCCGGTGGCTGGTCCCAGAACTCCAGAATGGTCTCGTCATGCTCTGCCTGAAGCAAAAAAGCGAATTCGACTTTGGCGCTTTCTGCCTTGATGATGCATTGCATCTTTTTGGAAGGGTACCAGACCGGCATATTCCCGTGGCGTGCCCCTGGCGTGCGGCTGGGTGGCGAAGAACGAATATGAGCGAGCAGTTCCTGCGTATCCTGTGGGAAGCCTAATCGGCGAACATACGTCTGGAAAGCAATACACCATCAAGCGGTCTTCTCATCTTCTCTTTCCACCTCAAGTAATGAATTTTGCAGTATGCGCCTGAAGCTTAGCAGAATGATATGTGAGATGGCAACCTATTCGGCTTTGCCTGGTACTTGTGGCAAACCTTTCGGTAGAAAATGGCAAACCTTTCCTGTAAATGGCAGAAACCAAAAGAAGTGTGCACATAAATACAGGAGTGACAGAAAGTTGCATGCGTTGTAAACACGCTCTGCTGGCCGCTCTCCACGATTGCTCTGCGCAAAAATTGGGCATGCATGATCTCGCGATCCCTGCTCTGACCTGTAAATTTTGCACGTGTGCCACTATCGTCAATTGACGCGACAAGAGACGTTCCTGGCGACGCCAAGCTTTCAAAACTCATCAGCGTCAGGTCTCTGTACCTTCTTCTAATCGCGGTGCCTGGTGCTCAACGCTGCCAGCGACGTAGCGTGTCTCATCCATTGCCCACAATGGCAATCCTCGGGCTTGCTCTCCTGCATAGATCTCCTGCTGATGGAACTGCAAGAAATCGAGGAGTTGCGCCACCTGTGAACCCGCAAGGATGTCCTGCCCGCGCGCGGTGGTGATGAGCAACTGGCCGTCGCTCCATCGGAACGAGACGCCATTCACGTTGATACTTTCCATATCGCCATTCTATCACGCGCATGAGAGATGGGAAACACCATGAATTGTGCACTGAAAGAGGGAAGTGCCAGATTTCCCGATGCGGCATAGTCGCGCTTCCCTGGCTGCACTATGAGATTGTTCTCCGCGCAAATTGGACAGGCGTGATCTTGCAATCTCCCCCCGGCGACCTGTAAAAAACGTGAGCGCGGGCGATGTCTGGCGACGCGTCAACTAACGCAGTAACTAACGCCTTTAATTTTTCCCACAAAGAACCGCTCCCCTATAACCAGCGTAGGAGGAGCGGCTCTTTGTTGTATTCGTCGAATGTCTGACTACTGAGCCCGATTCATGCATTCCGTCCAGTATGAGCCGGGATAGGTAGACATCAATTCTGAGCAGAGTATAGCAGAGAAGCGAGCAGGTGTCACGCAGTGCCTACTCAGTTTTCCGATAGCCGCTCCCGGCGATCACTTGCCACTTCCATATGATCTCAGGATAGCCGTTCCATTCTCCCTCTTCGTGAAACATCACGGCGAGGCCTTCAGGCAGGTAGCCACGAAAGTCAGACGGTGCAATACCATGTAAAAGCTTGTTTGCCCATCCAACTGATTGAAGCGTGTCGTAGTGTTTCCCACCGGGTAGTCCGAACCGCTCAAGGATCTGCCGCTCTATCGCCGGCCAAGGTGTCTTTTTCGCGATCAGTGAGCGGGTGATACAGACGATGGCTGCAACGTTTGTTCCTTCAGGCGTGCATTCAAACACACTCATCGCGTCATTCATGGAGCTAATACCCATGTGTAGCACGCTATGACAGGCCCTGCATACGGTTTCTAAGTTATCTGGTTCGTGGTTGTCTTCGGCATCGATATGGTTGACCTGCATAAACTTCTTACAGCAAAATCGACAGTAGACGCAGGCGAAGCGATCGCGGGCAAGGACCACATTCTTGACGCGCTGCCATTGCGCCGGATCGCGGTCCTTGTACCATTCGCTATGTCGCATAACCGATGGACGCAGGATTTTCAAACTCCTTTTCTCCCTGCCGGGTATTTGCCCCTGGTCAACACGCACTATTTGCCCCTGATCAATCCGATAGAGTGGCTTGTAGCCGCCCTGTTTGAGTGGCATCATCGAATTATAGAGCGCCTGGTGTGTCTGCTCATTGGTCTTGTAGAATGCATCGTCAATACCCAGATCGATTAGCTCACCGGCGATGCGGTACACATCAGCATCATCAGCAGCGTCGTAGGTATAGATAACGATGACGTAGCGTTCTTTCTGTCCATACCAGCCAGGCATCGTTTTCGCTTTATTCCCCAACTTCCCCATCGCAAGAGCAAGACGCAGGGTAGCCCACAGCGCATCTATCCGCTCAGTAGAGATGTAGAAGCACCATTTCCCTGAGCGTTCTGTGTTTTCAGGGTAGTCATTCTCTACCGTCTCGAATAGCCAACCGCGCCGCCCTGGATGCGTAGGAAGAGCGCAATCATCACACATCTTTTCTTGCTCCTATTCCTTACTGCTCACCACTATCTCGATCGGCTTCATCTCCCGTCGCGCCCTCGTCGTGCTCAAACAGTAGCCGCAAGGAGTCTGGTGCAATCCCCGGTTCGTAGCATGAGCTTTTCCAGGTGTAAAAGCAGATCGGGTTGCACTGGTCCTCGCGCCAACGCAGCACCTGCTCAGCCAAAGCCTCTGGCGTCCGTGGGAAGCGGGTAAGCATCCCCCGTGTGGGATGTTGGCCGGTGAGTTTGTATTGCTCCATCTATTTCTACCTTATGAAATATGCACTGAAATAGGTGAGTGCCACGTTTTTCGATGCAGCGTCGTCGCGCTTCCCTGGCTGGTCTAGAAGATTATCCTCTGCACAAATTGGACAGGCGCGATCTTGCGATTTCGTGCAACGACCTGTAAAAGAGCGCTATCGCGGCCCTGTTCCCTGATGCGTCATAGCCGCGTCAACTGACGGTCCTACTTTCCTAGCACGACGCCGCGATTGGCGATCTGCTGCGATGCGGCATAGCGCGACGGCATCGCAATACTATTCCAGCCGCCTGCATCCTGCAAGGTCTTGAGGTCGGTCCCACCTCGCACGGCAAAGGTCGCCCAGGCATGCCGTCCGTCGTGCGCGCTCACGCCAGCCAGCCCAATCCGCGCGCAGAGCACCCTTGCCCGGTCACTGATAGCTCGCTCCGACATTCGCCCCGCGAGCTGCCCGCCTTTGCGGCTGCCCAGGAGCAAGTACGGCCCTGGCGTGCAGATGGCGAAGTAGCGCGAGGCGGCGATCAGGGTATCCCTCGTCAGCTCGTGGATTTGCGTTTTATCGACTTTGCGTCGGTAGAAGGTGAGCACACCGCCGGTCAGGTTGATCGCGCTCGCTGGGAGTTCGGCGATCTCGCCGCAGCGTAAGCCGTGATCTAAGAGCAAGCACATCAGAAGCGCATCGCGGCGACCTTGCGCGGTATCCGGTTGCTGCTTGAGCAGTTGCGCCTGGTCAAAAGAAATGATGACCGGCTCTGCCTTTTTCGTGCCAACTCTGCGCTGTTCCCTGATCTTGTCAGCGTTGCGCCCCTCTTTCTGCCGGAAGCCTTGCACCAGCCGAATCAGCGCGATCTCGTCGGGCGCGATCGTCCCCGCCTTTGCTGCCAGTTGGCAATATTTCTTGACGGTGGCCAGATGCACGTTAATACTTCCGATGGCATACCCCTGTTGGAGCTGCCAGCGCACGAACGCTTCGAGCAGGCCATAGGTGATCGGCTGCCAGGTCTCAGGCAGGCTGTAGAGGTCATCGGGCGCGATCTGCATACCAGCACCAGCCAGGAAGCGCGCAAACAAGGCGAGGTCGTCATGCTGGCGTCGTTTCGTGTTGGCGGCGATGCGTCCCTGATAATCGGTGAAGACGGAGCGGGCGGCGTAGCTATTGGCGACTTGGCCGATAGCGCGCGCCTGGTCAGTGGTGTAGGGAATCATCTCGTGAGACATGGCTGTTTTTCTTCTCTCTTTTAGCTACCGATTAGTCTTTTGATTCGCACCGACCTGCCTCTATCTCCTTATGGAAGCGATGTTCACTCAGGATGGAATGCGCGATGATAACGTTCGGGAAGCGTCTGGCCTTGCCTGTTCCCCATACGGTTGAGGCAGGGTCGATAGTGTTCAATAAGTACTTCCTCTGCGTAGCTGTTCAGAACCCCTGTTCGGGCTCCTCCTGAAGCTTCTCTTATCAGGCGTTCACCTATTTGTTGTTGCTACCATTCGTAGCATTAAGAGAGATTGGAATTGTGTTAATATGCAGGTGCTCCCAGAACTAAGTCAAAAAAAACCGTAGAAAATCTCTCCTAGTGATGAGCTAATGCGGAGGATACTGAAGTAGCCTCAGGAGCCTTTCCGATGCCACGAGGTGAAGTGAGGCAGATCGGTCCAGCACACCAGGAAGAAACGCGAGCAAAAGGTGAGGGCACTTGCAACGGCCTCTCAGAGTGGAGTTGTGGGTGCATAATTTCGGAGGAAAAAGAGAGATGTTGTCCGAAGTAATCAGGAAGAGCGCCTCAACAAACGCAATGTGGCAACGGCAAGGTTACGAACTATTAGATCATTATCTTCTAGCGCAACCTGGGCGGCGTTGATCACTTGTTCTTTCGTGAGCCACTCCGCTGTAGCCGCGCTTCGTACCATAATACGACGCAGAACGGCAGACTCAGAGGAAAAAAGTGTGATCAGAGTCTCCTGAACCGTCGTCAGAGCCGTTGAGGGTAGCGAGAGGATTGCCTCAAGAACAGAAGAAGGATGATGACCCCTGTCCACATCAACAATGACTTCCGAGAGATATTCCGGCTGAGAAGTGAGGGCATGCATAACCCCTTGAATAGCTACCGTACGAACGCTGCTGTGCAAATCACGACACGCATCGAGCAATTTGTGAAGTGTCAAAGCAGAAAGGCGTGCAAGCAGCTTGATGATTTCTGCGCGAGGACAAAGTGGGACATAATTGCAACACACGCCGAAAACGTAGCGCTGGTGATGCTCACAGTAATCTCCCCGTGTTGACCATATAGTGAATGCAGTTTGTATACCTGAGAGACTTGGTTTCAGAAACGTGTCCGGTAGTGATTGCAATGTCTCAGCCGCTGCAATCGCTATCAGGGGATTATCCACAGCGAGACTTTGTACGAGTACCTCTCTGACGCGCTCATTAGTTTGACCTTCGGGAATACGAGGGAGTTCTCGCAGTAACCAGCGACACCCACAAGATAAGGGCCCATCGACCCGGTGAAGCAGCTTGGCAAATGCCTCTTTCCCCCATATGAAGTGGGCAATGAACGCGACCATCTGGAGTTCAAAATCATCGCCTCGCTCAAGAACGCCCTCAAGCAAGCGGGAGACGTCATGTCCTCCCGCACCCGCAGCAAGTAATTTAGCGGCGCTGATGCCGATAGCGTGTGAGGGATGGCGTAATGCGCGTACGAGATCTGAAGCTGAGAGATTCGCCTCCTTTGCCGCGCGGACCCAGTCTGGTTCAGCAGGAAGTTCTGGAAGAACACTTAATAATGCAGTATTTGCGTTCCTTGCTTGAGATGTATCTGTAACATGCGCGAGCGCCCATGCGGCATCGGTTGCTACTTCGGTTTGATCCAGATTGAGAGCAACAATAGTACCTATTAAGACTGTGTCGAGTGCGGCAAGATCCTGGCGTTCGCGCAGCACAAGCCAATCCTCGAAACTGCATTGCGGCAGTTGCAACGCATGGATGAGCATCGAAAGAGCCACAGGTCGTCTCTGGCTGTATTCTGGATATGCAACAGTACCAGTTACCCGAAGCACAGCCTCAAGAAGAGCTTGGTCAGCTCGGCGTTGCTCTTCGAAGACAGTATCCCAGTGAATACTCAGTGCTGCTGTATACTCCTTGCGAATCTTGGCGACGAGATCGAAGCAGCCAAGTCGCTCTAGCTGCTGAAGCAGCACTTGGCTGGTATGTCCGCTGATGCCACTTCGCAGGTGTGCCAATCGCTCAAGACGCCTGACTGTTGCCTCGCCCGGTCGCACTCGAACAAGTGCCTCGGCTCCAAGTGCGAGTACCTCATTCCAGGTGTTCCAAGGCTCGTGCCGACCCAGAATAGATTTTCGCATCTCTTGCGTGGTTTTTGGTGGTGCAGACTCACCTGGTTCGGAACTATCTATTGGCACAGACCATTCGTCGAAAGATGCTTCCAGAGCACTGAAATCAACCACCGTGTCTCCTGCGGCAAGTGACAAGCGTAAAGCAGCCAAACGGGTCCACTGTTGTGGATGGCTAAATAGCGGATGCAGTAAGGATTCCATCCGTTCGGCTAGTTGGGCGGCAAGTCCTAGGCTATGCTGGGCACTTTCATACGCGACTGCGGGTATAGTCGAGCAAAGGCGGTTCACGATGCGTTCAGCAACATTGATGGTAAGAGCTGGAGGAGGATGGGCAGCCTCAGCAAGAGCAGCGGCTGCAAGCAGAGATTCTGTCGCGACAGGATCTTTCTCTTGTTCAAGCGAAAGCAAGTGCTCAACAATGACATTCGCTTTGCCCACTCCTGCGGCAAGCAAGAGTGGTTCTCGCCAATGAGCGTCGTCCCACGCATGCTCCAGAAATGCTCTGATTGTGTGATCATCCCAAGCAGCTATATGTCTCCCCGCGGCATATTCACCCAAGGTCGCATGAACAAAGGTATACGCATCCTCATGGCCCACCTGGAGAAGTTCCAAAACACCCCGCTCTTGCCAAAATGTGAGACAATGCTCTATTTTCTCTTTGGTAGCCAGGAGGTTCTGGCTCTGTTCGCACAGTTGCGAAGCTAGAGCATCGATTACTCCCTGTTTTGAACGCTTGGCTGGCTGGAGAGAAGGTTGCTGCAAGTGCCATCCAACCCTATTGAACACTTCATACGTGAATGAGATCCCAGATTCGGGAGTGATGACACTCCGGTCTTTTGGAGGCGTCTTGTACCACAGTGCAAGAACTTGCTCATAGAGTGCCGCACGACGCTGGGCAAAAGGAATGGAGTGATGTGTCAATTGTATGAGGAAACCAAGGAGAAGCGGGCTTCGTGCTGCCATCGATGCAACCTGATTGATCTTGATCTGGGATTGAAATTGCTGGATCTTACGGGCAAGCCTGGAAGGGTCAGGTTCTATGTGGTTGAGAATGCTTCTTGCGTGGTCTTCAATATGATTGGAATCTAAAGGAAGCAGTTCTACATGTTGCCAGCTTTCAAAGGAAGCTTGGTCATAGCCTATCGGTCTCGTCGTCACTATGACTCGTGTACGTGGACGCGCGGAGGCCCAAGTGCGTAGTTGTTCTGCCATCGCGGTGCAGTACCCACCACATTCATCAAGGCCGTCAGCAAGAAGACAATCGAGTTCATTGAGTATGCCCACAAGCATTTCAGGTTGAATGCTTGAGCCTGCAGCCGCAACAGACAAAAGAGCCTCGTCGATGGTTTCGCTGCCTGAAAAGCATCGTTGTGCAACAGAGGAGAGCCGCACGCGCAGTACCCACTTTCCTGATCGTGCCAACCGATAGGCTGTCCTCTGGCAAAGCGTACTCTTACCTGCCCCCGGTCCTCCAATTACCACCACACGATGGCCAAATTCGGTGACGTCCTGGGCTGGATAGGTGTGCTCATGGTATGATAACCGCTCCCACTCATGGTAGAACGCAATTTTCGCCTCCAGTGT
>Ga0066790_10000300_pt1 | contig 17563 bp, 16 predicted proteins | sample OrgsoiDNA2013050_FD_70963 | JGI IMG/M metagenome (GOLD analysis project Ga0066790, IMG submission 70963) | Permafrost soil microbial communities from the Arctic, to analyse light accelerated degradation of dissolved organic matter (DOM) -... | ecosystem: Environmental > Terrestrial > Soil >...
GGGGCGATCACCGTCGCCACCGTCCGCCCTGAGACGATGCTCGCCGACACCGCCATCGCCGTCCATCCCGAGGACGATCGCTACCGGCGGCTGATCGGCGAGAAGGCGATCTTGCCGATCGTGGGGCGCAAGCTGAAGATCATCGCCGACGAGTACGTCAAGCGCGATTTCGGCACCGGGGCGCTCAAGATCACCCCCGGTCACGACCCCAACGACTTCGACATCGGCCGCCGCCACGGACTCGAGCAGCTGTCGGTGATCGGCGAGGACGGCCGTATGACCGAGGAGGCCGGAGAGCGATTCGCCGGCCTGACGGTGAGCGATGCCCGCGACGCGATCGTGGCCGAGCTCCGTGAGCAGGAGCTGGTCGCCCGCACCGAGGACTATCCGCACACGGTCCCGTTCTCGCATCGCTCGGGCGAGCGGATCGAGCCGCTGGTGTCGCTGCAATGGTTCATGCGCATGCACGAGCTGGCCCAGCCGGCGATCGAGGCGGTCACCAGCGGCCGCGTGACCTTCCATCCGGAGCGCTGGAAGCGGGTGTTCCTGGACTGGATGGAGAACATTCGCCCGTGGTGCATCTCGCGACAGCTGTGGTGGGGGCATCGCCTGCCGGTCTGGTACCGCGGCGAGGAGACCTATGTCGGCACCGAGCCGCCCGCGGGGGAGGGCTGGGAGCAGGATCCCGACGTGCTCGACACCTGGTTCTCGAGCGCGCTGTGGCCGTTCGCGACGCTCGGGTGGCCGCACCAGACGCCCGAACTGCGGGCCTTCTATCCCACCGACGTGCTCTCGACGGCGCGTGACATCATCTTCCTGTGGGTCGCGCGGATGATGATGATGGGGATCGAGTTCACCGGCCAGGACCCGTTCACCGACATCCCGATCCACTCGATCATCCAGGCCCCGGACGGGCGCAGGATGTCGAAGTCGCTGGGCACCGGCATCGATCCGCTGTCGCTGATCGACGGCGGGCCGCGGTCGCCGGTGTTCTCCGAGGGAGGCGAGTTCCCGGCCTACGGCGCCGACGCCGTGCGCTGGGGCCTGCTGGCGATGTCCTCCGGGCAGGACGTCCGCTTCAGCGAGGAGAAGGTCGCCCAGGGCCAGCAGCTGACCAACAAGCTCTGGAACGCCTCGAGGCTGATCCTGCTGCGGATCGACCCTGGCGCCCGGGCGGCGGTCAGGCCGGGCACGGTCGAGGACCGCTGGATCCTCTCGCGCCTCGAGCGAGCCGCGGCCGAGGTCGGCGGCCGGATCGAGCGCTACGACTTCTCGCACGCCGCCCTGGCGCTGTACGACTTCGTCTACGGCGAGCTGTGCGACTGGTACCTGGAGCTGATCAAGCCGCGGCTGTACGACGGCGACCCCGACGCTGCGGCGACGCTGCTGCACGTGCTCACCGAGACGTTGGCCATCGCCCATCCGATCATCCCGTTCGTCACCGAGGAGATCTACTCCCACGTTCCCGGGGCCGAGGGCCTGCTGGCCGCCCGCACCCGCGGCGCCGCAGCCGAGATCGACGAGCGCGCGGAGGAGTCGCTCGGCCGCGCGATCGAGGCCGTCCAGGCCCTGCGCGCGTGGCGCGATCTCGCCGGCGTCAAGGTCGGCGCCCGGATCACCGCCCGGATCGCCGCCGGTGGATACGACGAGACCGCCGAGCACATCTCCCGCCTGGCCCGCGTCGACTTCTCGGGCGACGGTGGCGAGCCGGTGGCGACGGTCCCGGTTCCCGGCGGCGCGATCGAGGTGCTCGGCGGCCAGGAGCTCGATCTCGGCGCGGCCGAGCGCAAGCTGGAGGAGCGGCGGGCCAAGCGCGCCGGGGAGATCGAGCGGGCGGAGCGCAAGCTCGCCAACCAGGGTTTCGTGGCCAAGGCGCCCGAGGAGGTCGTGCGGGCCGAGCGCGAGAAGCTGGAGCGCCTCCGCGAGGAGCTGGACTCGCTTTGACGCCCGAGCAGGCCGAGCGCTATCTGCTCTCGCTCGAGCTGTTCGGCATGCGGTTCGGGCTGGACCGCATGCACCGGATGATGACGGCGCTGGGCAGCCCGCAGAGCCGGTTCGAGTCGATCCACGTCGTCGGGACCAACGGCAAGTCCTCGACCGTGCGGATGACCGCCGCGATCCTCGAACGTCACGGGCTGCGCACGGGCGCCTACCTGTCTCCGCACCTGATGTCGTTCACGGAGCGCATCCGGATCGGTGACGAGGATCTCGAGCCGGGGCTCTTCGCCGCCGCGGTGGCCAGGGCCGAGCGGGCGGCGGAGCTGGTGGACCACTCGCTGGCCGGCGATGACCGGGTGACCCAGTTCGAGGCGCTGACCGCGGCCGCCTATTCGGAGCTGGCCGCGCGCAACGTCGACGTGGTTGTCGTCGAGGCCGGTCTGGGCGGTCGCTACGACGCCACCAACGTCCTGCCCTCGAAGGTCCAGGTCCTGACCAGCGTGGGACTCGAGCACACCCGCTGGCTCGGCCCGACGATCGCCGACATCGCGCGTGAGAAGCTCGCCGTGGTCAAGGACGGCGCGACGCTCGTGGTGGGATCCGGCCTGCATCCCGACGCGGAGGCGGAGGCGGCCGCTGTGGCCGCCGCGCACGGCGCGCGGCTGGTCTATGCCGGAGCCGACCGAGGGATTCCCGTGGGGGCGCTCGGCGGCTTTCAGCGGCGCAACTTCGCCTTGGCCGCAACCGCGGCCAATGCCTACCTCGGGGAGCTCGACGGCGCCGCGGTCGCCGCGGCGGCCGCCGACGTGCGCGTTCCCGGACGCCTGCAGATCAGCGGTCAGCGGCCGCTCACGCTGCTCGATGGGGCCCACAACCCCGAGGGCATGGCCGCGCTGGCGGAGTCGCTGGCCGAGATCGTGGCCGGGAGGCGGCTGGTGGCTGTCGTCTCGATCCTCGACGACAAGGACGCGGCGGCGATGCTGGCCGAGCTGCTGCCCGCCTGCGACGCGATCGTCCTCACCAGCAGTCAGAATCCCCGTGCCTTGCCGCCGCCCACCCTCCAATCGCTCGCCCGGCAGCTCGATGGCCCACCGTCGCAGCTCGTGCGCGACCCGGGTGCGGCCCTGGCGCGGGCGCGCGAGCTCGCGGGCCTGAACGGCGTGGTGGTGGCCACCGGCTCGATCTACCTCGTGGCCGATCTGCTGCGACTCGAGGCGGGGCGGTCGGGGCGCGGAAGGGTCTCGATGCTGTGAACGACCGCGACCAGAATCCCAGCTTCTTGACCATGATCGGGCTCGTGGCCCTGATCGTCGCGGTGGTCATTCTGGTGTTCTTCGGGATCGGATACCTCTTTGGCCGGGTCTTCCTGTGAGTCGATCCGACCTCGCCGCCCACTACACTCGCGTCGCTAATGAAGTCTCAGGCCGTTTTCGGGATCAATAACAGCGGCGTCAACCTCGCCGTCAACCTGCTCATTCTGCTGCTGGTGGTGGTCTGGCTGGCGCTGGTCTACTGGACCTACGCCGACGCCCGCCGCCGCATCGCGGACCCGCTGCTGATCGGATGTGCGACCGTCGCCTCGCTGTTTCCGTACGTGGGCACGGTCGTCTACATGATCGTCCGTCCGCCTGAGTATCTGGACGACGTGCGCGAGCGCGAGCTCGAGATGCAGGCCGCCGAGGCGCGGCTGGCCCAGCTCGGCTATCACCTGTGCCCGCACTGCGACTTCGAGGTCGAGAAGGACTACCTGCGCTGCCCCAGCTGCATGCGCAAGCTCAAGGATCCCTGCCAGACGTGCGGCAAGCCCCTCGATCCGCATTGGAAGATCTGCCCGTACTGCGAATCGGAGATCGGCGCACCCGCGCCGGCGCCGCGACGGGCGCGCAGGCGCCGTGAGAGCAGCGCCTCCGCCTCCGCCGGCGGCGAGCAGGCCGCCGCCGAGCAGCCGTCCAACACCTGACGAAGCCGCTCGCCGGCCCTATCTACGACCAACCCTGATTCGAGGGAGATGATCCATGGAGCGCACGCTCATCCTCGTCAAGCCTGACGCCTTTGCCCGCAACCTGACCGGCGAGATCATCGCCCGCTTCGAGCGCAAGGGCCTGCGGCTGGGCGCGCTGAATCTGATGACCATGACGCGCGAGCTGGCCGAGCGCCACTACGCCGAGCACGACGGCAAGCCGTTCTTCGGCGAGCTGGTCGAGTTCATCACCTCCGGCCCCCTGGTCGCGATGGTGCTCGAGGGCGAGGGCGCCGTCGAGGCGGCCCGCCAGCTGATCGGGGCGACCAATCCGATGCAGGCCAACACCGGCTCGATCCGCGGCGATTACGCGGTCGCCGTGGGCCAGAACATGGTGCACGGCTCGGACTCCGACGAGTCCGCGGCCCGCGAGATCGGCCTGTTCTTCCCGGACCTGGGCTGACGGCCCCGGGGCCGGCACGTTGCCGCGGCCGCGATTGATCCTCGCCTCGCGCTCGCCGCAGCGCCGCGCGATCCTGGAGCAGCTCGGAATCCGCTTCGAGGTCCGCGCCCCCGACGTCGAGGAGCTCGAGTCCGGCCCGCCGAACGAGGTGGCCAGCGAGAACGCCTATCGCAAGGCCGGCGCGATCGCGGCCGCATCCGGCCCGGATGCGCTGGTGCTCGGCGTGGACACCGTCGTCGCCCTCGGAGCGCGCCTGTACGGCAAGCCGGTCGACGAGACCGAGGCCCGGGCCACGCTCGAGGCGCTCTCCGGGCGTCGCCACGCCGTGGTCAGCGGCCTGTGCCTGATTCTCGGCGAGCACACCCGAACCGCCAGCACCACCACCCTCGTCGAGTTCCGCCCGCTCACCGAGTCCGTAATCGACTGGTACGTCGCCTCCGGCGAATGGCGCGACCGTGCCGGCGGCTACGCGATCCAGGGCCGAGGCTCCGCCCTCGTGGCCACCATCGAGGGCGACTACCAGAACGTCGTCGGCCTCCCCGTCCCAACGCTGCTCGAGCTCGAGCCAGGGCTGCTGGGGAGTAGGGGAGGGTCCCAGGAAGGCCGCGGGCGCCGGCCCTGGACACCTTGAGCGAGCCTTGCGCCTGCCAGCACACCCGGTGTCCACGGCCGGCGTCTCGGCCTACCCAACAGTTCCAGCGTTTTTCGAGCCCAGCACGCCCTCCCGGGCGTCGTTGGCGGACACACGTTCGGTACACTCAGCCGCGGACGGAGTCGGCAGCGTTCTCGCGCCCCACCAGTATTCGCCGGTCCGCCCGTCGTTTTTCCCTACCTCCGTACACGCATGGGCTTCTTCACGTACCTGACCGGATTCGGCGGCCGCGACATGGCGGTCGATCTTGGCACGGCCAACACCCTCGTCTACGTGCGCGGGCGCGGCATCGTGCTGTCCGAGCCGAGCGTGGTCGCGGTCGATTCGCGTACCGGCGAGGTACACGCGGTGGGCATCGAGGCCAAGCGGATGCTGGGGCGCACGCCGGGGACGATCTCGGCCATCCGCCCGCTCAAGGACGGCGTCATCGCCGACTTCGAGGTCACGGAGGAGATGCTCAGGCACTTCATCCAGAAGGTGCATCAGAACCGCTGGGCGCACCCCCGCGTGGTGGTGTGCGTGCCGAGCGGCGTGACCGGCGTCGAGAAGCGCGCCGTTGAGGAGGCGTGCCTGTCCGCGGGGGCCCGCCAGGCGTACCTGATCGAGGAGCCGATGGCGGCCGCGATCGGGGCCGGGCTGCCCGTCGGCGAGCCGACCGGCTCGATGGTCGTGGACATCGGCGGTGGCACCAGCGAGGTGGCGGTGATCTCGCTCGGCGGGATCGTCGTCTCGCAGTCGATCCGGATCGGCGGCGACGAGCTCGACGAGGCGATCATCAACTACGTCAAGCGCGAGTACAAGCTCCTGATCGGCCAGCAGACGGCCGAGGAGCTCAAGCTCGAGATCGGCTCCGCTTTCCCGATGGACGAGGAGGTCCAGGCGGAGATCCGCGGCCGCGACATGGTCTCGGGGCTGCCGAAGACCGTGGTGCTGACCAGCGAGGAGATCCGGGGCGCGCTCGAGGAGCCCGTTTCGCAGATCATCGATGCGGTCAAGGAGACCCTGGACCGGACTCCCCCGGAGCTCGCCTCCGACATCATGGACCGGGGTATCATGCTGGCCGGAGGCGGATCGCTGCTGCACGGGATCGAAGAGCGTCTGCGTCACGAGACGCAGATGCCGGCACACCTGGCGGAGTCCCCGCTGACCTGCGTTGCGGTCGGCTCCGGTAGGTCGTTGGAGGAATTCGAGGCGATCCACCGTTCGAGCAAGAATTCACGTAACCGGCGCCGCCGGTACTAGGTCGTGAGACCGGGTACTAGGCTGGTGCGGAGCACGACCTTGGAGACACGCATCTCGTGTACGACAAGCAAGTCCGTCGGCGGCGCGCGATCCTCGCGATCCTCGTCGCCGTTTCCCTGATCCTTCTCACGGCATACTTCGGCGAATCGCCGAGCAGCCCGCTGCATACGGTGCAGCGCGGGATCGTGGAGGTGCTCTCGCCGATCCAGGAGGGAGCGAGCAAAGCGCTCAAGCCAGTCCGCGACATCGCGGGCTGGTTCTCGGACACCTTCAGCGCCAAGTCGCAGCGCGACCAGCTGAAGAAGGAGGTCCAGACGCTCCGCACCCAGCTCGATCACGCCCAGGCCGCTCTGATCCAGAACGCCCAGCTGTCCAAGCTGGTGGGCCTCGACAACAGCCTCGGCATCGCCTCCTTCCAGCCCGTGACCGCGCAGGTCATCTCGCGTGACCCGACGCTCTGGTACGCGACGATCGAGGTGGACAAGGGCTCCGATGACGGGGTGCGGCTGAACGACCCGGTGGTCGGCGACGGTGGTCTGGTGGGCAAGATCTCGACGGTGATGCCGACCGCGGCGATCGTCACGCTGATCACCGAGCATTCGTTCGCGGTCAGCGCCACGGTGCAGGACTCGCTCGGCGATCAGGGCGTGCTCCTGCCCGAGGTCGGCAACCCGAACCAGCTGCTGCTGCAGAACCTTCCGCGGCGGGCGCCGGTGCAGACCGGCCAGCAGGTGGTGACCTCCGGCTTCAAGTCCGGCTCGCTCGACTCGCTGTATCCCGCCGGGATCCCGATCGGCCAGGTCGCGGACTCCAACGTGCAGGACGACCTGCTGAACAACCAGCAGGTCAAGGTCAACCCGGTCGCCGACCTTCGTCACCTCGACGTCGTGCAGATCCTGACCGCCCCCCACGGCGGATCCCGGCGCGCACAGGTCCCGTGAACGAGACCCTTCGTCTCCCGCTCCGGCTGGCGATCCTCGCCTTCGCCACCGTCGTCCTCCAGCAGGCGGCCGTCGCGCAGGTCTCGATCTTCGGCGTGAGCGCTGACATCACGCCGCTGGTCGTGATGTCGGTCGGGCTGCTCGCCGGCTCCCTCGCGGGAGCGATCATGGGCTTCTTCACCGGGCTCCTGGTCGACCTGATCCTGGTCCAGACGCTGGGCGTGACCTCGCTCCTGTACATCGTGATCGGGTACTGGTGCGGCCGGCTGCGCGAGCTGCGCGACCCGTCCCACGGCCTCGTCCCCCTGGCCATGGGGGCCGCGGCCACGGCGGTGGCGGGCATCGGCCTGGCCATCATCCAATTCCTGCTCGGCGTCGATGCGCCGGTGAGCTTCCTGCTCGCCCAGCAGATCTTCATGACCATCCTCGTCAACACGCTGATCGCGCTCCCGGTGTACGCGCTGGTGCGGCGGATCATCCGCCCGGCCCTCCCCGATGATCCACGCCGGCGCCGGCGCCGCGCCTACACCACCGGTGGCCTCAGCCCGCTCGAGAGCAGGTCCCAGCGCCTCGGCCAGATCCCGCGCTCCTCGCGATGATCCAGCTCCCCGAAGGCCGCCGCCCCCCGCTGTCGCCCCAGCTCGCCCTCCGGGTGGCGATGTTCGGCGGCTTCGCGCTGATGATGTTCGCGATCATCTTCTTCCGCCTCTGGTACCTGCAGGTGCTGTCCGGCGACCAGTACCTCGCCCAGGCGAGCATCAACCGCGTCCGCGACATCTCGATCCCCGCTCAGCGCGGCGAGATGGTCGACCGCAGCGGCACACCGCTGGTCGAGAGCCGCCAGGCCAGCGCGGTGCAGCTGGCGCCGCCCGATCTCCCCAAGGACCCGGCGGCCCGAGCGGCCGAGTTCGCGCGCCTGGCCGGCGTGCTCGGGATGCCCACCAAGACCGCCGTCTGCCGCGTGGGTCCGCAGACTCTTTTCGTCTCCCCGATCGACTGTGCCGTCCGCAAGCAGCAGTACCTGCTCCCGTACGCGAATGTGACGCTGAAGACGGATGTCCCACCGGATGTCCACTACTACCTCGCCGAGCGCGCCGACCAGTTCCCCGGCGTGAGCGAGCCGCAAATCTACGTGCGCTCATATCCGTTCCACGACCTCGCGGCCCAGCTGTTCGGGACGGTCGGGCCGATCAGCCCGGCGGAGCTCAAACAGGCGCGGTACAAGGGCGTGCCGCCGAGCGGGATCGTCGGTCAGACGGGTATCGAGCAGTCCTACGACCACTACCTGCGCGGCTCCGACGGCGCCGAGCGCGTGCAGGTCGACGCGCTGGGTCAGTTCAAGGGCTACCTCGCCCGCAGCGCGCCGATCCCCGGCCACACGCTCAAGCTGTCGCTCGACCTGGGTCTTCAGAAGGCCGGCCAGGCCGCCGTCCAGGACGCGATCAACAACAACCCGCCCGCGGACTCGGGCGCGTTCGTCGCCCTCGACCCGCGCAACGGCGAGGTGCTGGCGATGGGCTCCAACCCGAGCTTCGATCCCAACATCTTCGCCAAGCCGCTGTCCAACGCCGCCTACGCGGCGCTCAACAACCCGTCCCGGAACTTCCCGCTCGTCAACCGCGCGATGGGATCGCCGTATCCCACCGGCTCGACCTTCAAGGTGATCACGGCCACCGCCGCGCTGCAGTCGGGCACGATCACCCCCAGCACCGTCATCGACGACCCGGGCAAGATCACGGTCAGCGGCCAGACGTTCCAGGACTCGGGCGGCGCCGGCGCGGGGGCGGTGTCGCTGGTCGACGCGATCCGGGTCTCCTCCGACGTCTTCTTCTACACGCTCGGGGCGCAGATGAACTCGGCCAAGCCGAAGGGCGGCCCGCTTCAGTACTGGGCCAACCAGTACGGCATCGGGCGCCCGACCGGGATCGACATCTCGGGTGAGTTCAACGGCATCCTGCCCTCGCCGGCCTGGCGCGCGATGCGCAACCGCGAGGAGCTCGCCTGCGAGCACCGCCACCACGACACGATTCCGTGCGGGTTCAGCGACCTGCGCCCGTGGTCGATCGGCGACAACATCCAGCTCGCCACCGGCCAGGGCGACCTCGAGGCGACGCCGCTGCAAATGGCCGTGGTGTACTCCTCGGTGGAGAACGGCGGCACGATCGTGCGCCCGCACGTCGGTCTCCAGGTTCAGGACGACAACGGCAACGTGCTGCAGAACATCGATCCCCCGCCGCAGCGCCACATCGGGGCCGATCAGACCAACCTCCAAGCGATCAGGGACGGTCTGCGCGCGGCCGCCTCCCAGCCGGGCGGCACCTCGGCCGACGTGTTCGCGGGCTTCCCGGAGCCGGTTTACGGCAAGACCGGAACCGCCCAGCACGCGAACGCGGCCGACCAGTCGTGGTATGTGTGTTACGTGCCCGACCCCAAGCGCCCGATCGTCGTTGCCGTGACGATCTTCCAGGGCGGCTTCGGAGCGATGGCCGCGGCCCCGGCCGCGCGCGAGATCCTGTCGCAGTGGTTCTTCGGCAACAGGGGCAAGTTCCTCGCCGGCTCCTCGAAGACGCGATGAGCGTGACCTCCCTGCAACCGGCGGAGGAGCAGGCGGGCCCGCGCCCGCGCGCGTTCCCGTTGTTCGATCCCTTGCTGGCGCTGGCCGCTCTCGGGCTGGTCGCCTGCTCGCTGGTCACGCTGCACGGCGCCACCCGGAACTCGATTCCCGGCCAGCCGCTCTACTACGTCGAGCGCCAGGGGATCTACGTCGCCCTGGGCATCGTGGTCGCGTTCGTGCTCTCGCGCTTCGACTACTCGCGGCTGCGCGAGTACAAGTTCGGCCTGTACGCGCTCCTGGTCGCCTCCAACCTGCTCGTGCTGGCCATGGCCAGCGCGACCCGAGGCTCGCGGCGCTGGATCACCCTCCCGTTCTTCCAGGTCCAGCCCTCGGAGTTCGGCAAAGTGCTGCTGATCACTGCGCTGGCCGGGTTCGTGGTCGACCGCTCTCGCCGCCTGCACGAGTGGAACACCACCGCTCGGATCATGCTGCTGGCGCTTGGCCCCGCGGCGCTGGTGATCGTCCAGCCCGACCTCGGCACCGGCCTGGTGTTCGTCGCCGTGGCCTTCACGCTGCTGTTCGTCGCCGGGACGTCCTGGAAGCAGCTGACCGCCCTGGTGGCGATGTTCGCGGCCTCGATCGCGATCGTGCTCGCCGCCGCGCCGGCGGTCGGCGTCCACGTGCTCAAGCCCTACCAGGTGCAGCGCCTGACCGGATTCCTCAGCCCTTCACACGACGTTAGGAACCAGACCTACCAGATCACCCAGTCGATCGTTGCGATCGGCTCCGGTCAGAAGACCGGGCGTGGCACGGCAAATGCGAGCCAGACGAGACTCCATTTCCTGCCTGAGAGCCAGACCGACTTCGTCTTCGCGGTCGTGGGGGAGACCTACGGCTTCGTCGGTGCCGCGCTGGTGCTCTCGCTGTATGCGCTATTGATCTGGCGGGGTCTCCGCATCCTCACGATGTCCAAGAACCTCTACGGCGCCTTGATCGCCGGCGGCATCCTCTCGATGCTGATGTTCCAGGTCTTCGTAAACGTGGGCATGACCGTCGGGATCATGCCCATCACCGGCGTCCCGCTGCCGCTCATGAGCTACGGCGGCTCGTCGGTGCTCGTCACATTCATCGCCCTCGGCCTCCTGCAGTCGATCTACCTCCAGGCCCGGATCGCGACTGCCGGGAAGGCCCGGACGTTACTTTCGTAATGCCGGCCCACTGAGCGCCGGCCCTATTTTCACAAAGGACTGACGACAATTGAAGAAGCAAGTGCTGGTCAGCGTCGACCGGGGGGAGACCCGGGTCGCGCTGCTCGAGGCGACGGGCACAGTCCCCGCCCGCAAGCCCGGCTCAGCCACGAGGCGGCGCAGTAGGCCCGCCACTAAGCCGGGTGCCGGCTACCAGGTCGCCGAGCTCTATCTGGAGCGCAAGGGCGCACGCTCGATCGTGGGCAACATCTACAAGGGCCGCGTGGACAACGTCCTCGCCGGTCTCGAGGCTGCCTTCGTCGACATCGGCCTGGAGAAGAACGGCTTCCTGCACGTCGACGAGATCGTGCTCCCCGGGGTCGAGACGCCCCGCCGCGGCCGCGGCGGCGCGCGCGACGGGCGCAACATCACGGACATGCTCAAGCCGGGGCAGGACATCGTCGTCCAGGTGGTCAAGGACCCCCTGAAGACCAAGGGCGCGCGCCTGTCGATGGATCTGACCATCGCCGGCCGCTACATGGTCTACGCGCCCTACGGCGAGGGCGTCGGCGTCTCGCGCCGGCTCGATGACAAGGAGCGCGAGCGTCTGCGCAAGCAGGCCGCCAAGCTCGAGCTCAAGGGCGGCGGCGCGATCATCCGCACCGCCGCGCAGGGCGCCCAGCGCGCCGACCTGGAGCGAGAGCTCCTATACCTGTTCAAGCTCAACGAGGTTCTGCAGAAGCGCGTCGCCGATACGCCGGCGCCGGCGCTCGTCTTCCAAGAGGCCGATCTCTCGGTGCGGGTCGTGCGCGACATCTTCTCGGCCGCGTTTGAGCGCGCCATCGTGGACGATCCGAAGCAGCACCACCGGCTGGTTTCGTTCTTCTCCCGCACCGCTCCCGACCTGGTCGACCAGGTGGAGCTGTGGGAGGAGCCCACGCCGCTGTTCGAGGCGTTCGGCGTCGAGCAGGTGCTCGCGTCGACCCTCTCGCGCCGCGTCGACCTTCCCAGCGGCGGCTACCTGATGATCGACTACGCCGAGGCGCTGACCGTCATCGACGTCAACTCGGGCAGCTTCATCGGCCGCGGCAAGGGCGCCCGGCTCGAGGACACGATCACCAAGACGAACCTCGAGGCCGCCGACGAGGTGGTGCGCCAGCTGCGGCTGCGCGACATCGGCGGGATCATCGTCATCGACTTCATCGACATGGCGCGGGCCCGCAACCGCGACGCGGTGCTGAAGACCCTGCGCAAGGCGCTGGACGAGGACCGCACGAAGACCTTCGTGGTCGAGATCTCACCGCTCGGCCTGGTCGAGATGACACGCCAGAACGTCACCGACGGGGTCCGCGAGATCATGACCCGCCCGTGCCCGACCTGCGACGGCGAGGGCGTGATCAAGTCCGAGGAGACAATCGCGATCGAGTTCGAGCGCCGGATGCGTGACCTGGCCAAGGGGTCCTCCGCCGAGGCGTTCCTGCTCCAGATGAACCCACGCGTCAGCGCCGAGTTCACCGGCAACGACGCCCGCGTGCTGCAGCAGATCGAGGCCGAGACAGGGAAGTGGTTCCACTTCGAGGGCTCTGAGGGCCTGCCGCTCGATCACTTCGCCGTGCTGCTCGAGGGCGATCGGGACGAGGTGGTGGAGCGCGCGCTGCCGTTCCGCGAGGGCGAGGAGGTCCACGTCGAGATCGTCGAGCCCCACATGTACAGCCCCGGCGACGCGGTGGCCAAGGTCGACGGCTACATCATCTCGGTCAGAGGCGGCACCCGCTACGTCGGCGAGAAGCATCTGGTCCGGATCGAGGAGGTCGGCCGCACGGCCGCGGTGGCGTCGCTGGTCGACCTCACGCTGGAGGAGCTTGCGGCCAACCAGAGCGGGGATGACGTAGAATCAAAGCCTCGGCGCCGTGGCCGCAGAGGCGGACGGCGCCGTTCTGGTGCCAAGGCCGAACCCTCGGCTCCGGCCGCTTCGGAATAAGAATCATGTACGCGATCGTCAAGACCGGTGGTAAGCAGTACCGCGTCGAGGAGGGCCAATGGCTCCTCGTCGAGCGCCTGCCTGCCGAGGATGGCGCCAGCATCGCGCTTGAGCCGCTGCTGATCGTGGACGGATCCGACGTAGTCGACGGCGCCGGCCTGGACGAGGCCCAGGTCGAGGCCAAGGTGCTCGCACATGAGCGCGGCCCCAAGCTCCGCGTGGTCAAGTTCAAGCCCAAGCGCGGCTATAAGCGCCATAACGGTCACCGCCAGGATCTGACCCGGATACAGGTCACCGGCATCAAGCTCGGAGGCCGCTCGGCCTCGAACAAGGAGTCCGCCGCCTCGCCCGCCCCGGTGGCGGCGCAGGCTCCGGCCGCGACGCCGGCGCCGGTGGCCGCGAGCGGAACGGCCCCCGCCGCCGAGGTGGCCGAGAACTTCTCGGCTCCCGAGGCCGTGGCGGCGACCGAGGCCGCGGTCACGCCGGACGTCGGCACGGCCGGCGCTGCGGCTGCTGGCGCGCCTGATGCGGCTGCTGGCGCGCCTGATGCGGCTGCTGGCGCGGAGCCCGGTGAGCCGGACGCGCCGCCCGACGCGACCGAGGACAAGACCCCTGCGGCCGACGCTGAGGCCGCCCCGAAGACGGAGGCCGAAGATGGCGCATAAGAAAGGCCTCGGCTCGAGCCGCAACGGCCGTGACTCCAACGCCAAGCGCCTGGGCGTGAAGGTGTTCGCCGGCCAGGCGGTAACCGGTGGCGAGATCATCGTCCGCCAGCGCGGAACGGTCTTCAAGCCCGGCGACGGCACCGGCATCGGCCGGGACGACACGATCTTCGCGCGCTCGGCGGGGACGGTCGAGTTCAGCCGCGGCCGTCGCGGCCGCGTGATCTCGGTCGTGCCCGCCGGCGAGGAGCCTGCGGGAGAGTAGGCGCGAGCCGGCGGGGCGGATTCCGCCCCGCCGTGTGTTGCGGTCTACGACGTGGCCGTCAGCTGCGCCGTGCACTCGGGGCAGCGGCGGGCTTTGACCGGGATTGTGCTCGTGCACTCCGGGCACTCCTTCTCGTCCGGATCGTCCTGCGCGCGCCGGGCCACCAGCGCGTTGTAGGGCTTGACCACGAACAGGAAGATCACGAGCGCTGTGACCACGAACGTGATCAGGTAGTTGATGAAGTCGCCGTACAGGAAGTGGCTCGAGTTGATCGTGAACGACAGGTCGCCAAAGTTGGGCTGACCGAAGATCAGCGCGATGATCGGCGTGATCAGGTCGGCGATGAAGGCTTTCAGCAGCGCAGCGAAGGCGACGCCGATGACAAAGGCCACGGCAAGCTCGACCAGGTTGCCGCGCATCAGGAATTTCTTGAACTCCGCTGCCAGGCTCACCGTGATCTACCTCCGGTTGGTGTGGGTCGCCCCGTCCGCGAGCCGGCATCTCGGGCACCTGGGGCCCGACTAGCCGCCTGAGTGCGCGCACACGTAACAGACCCGTTCGGAGTTGGCCCAAACTCTCCTGCAAAGCGTCACAAACGGGTCTTGTTCGATGACACGATCGGCGGGAAGCTGGGGTGCATGCGCGAGGTGTTCGGACTGAGTCCCGGCCCCCGGGACTCAGTCCGAACACCTCGGGGCTCGAGCGCCGCCGTGGCCGCCGTGCCCGCCGTGCTCGTGGCCGAGGTCGCGGCGGCGCAGTGGGGCGTCATCTCCACGGCCCAGTTGCGCGACTGCGGCGTCAGCACCTCGAGCATCTCCCGGGCCGTCCGGGCCGGGCACCTGCATCAGCTCCATTCACGGGTCTACGCAGTCGGACACCCAAGAATCTGCATCGAGGGGAGACTCGTCGCCGCGCTCCTGTACGCCGGGCCCGAGTCGGTGCTCAGCCATGGCACCGCGGCCTGGTGGTGGCGCCTGACTGACCGAGCGCCAGGGGTGATCCACGTCACGGGTCCGCTTGACCGCACCGCCCTGCCCGGTCTGCGGATCCACCGTCGGCGCCGGTGGAAGGCCTGCCGGTACCGCCGCTTCCCGGTCACTACGGTGCCGCAGACCCTGCTCGACGTCGCCGCCGCCGAGCCCCGGCAGCGCCTGCGCCGGGTCCTGGCCGAGGCCGACTACCGCCGCGTCCTCGATCCTGGCGCAGTGGAGGAGATCCTCGGCCCCGGGCGGCCGGGGAGCGCCGCGCTGAGACGAGGTCTCGCCGACCATCTGCCGGCGCTGGCGTTCTCGCGCAGCGAGTTCGAGGAGGCCTTCCTTGCGCTATGTGAATCAGCCGCTCTGGAGCTGCCCCGGGTCAACACCATCGTTGCTGGGCTGCTGGTCGACATGCACTGGCCCGGCGCAGGGCTGGTCGTCGAGCTCGACGGCGTCGACGGCCACAGCTCACCCGCGCAGCTCGGACGCGACCACCGCCGCGATCTGACTCTGCGCGAAACCGGGCTGCGCGTCCTGCGCTACACGTGGGCGCAGATCACGCAAGAGGCCGAACGGGTCGTCGCGGACCTCCGCCCGGCCCTCGAACACCATGCCGCCGGCCCGGCCCTCGAACACCATGCCGCCGGCCCGGCCCTCCAATGCCCCGGCCCGCCACCCCTTCAGGCCCTCACCCCTGCTGCGCCACCGGCCTGATCAGGATCTCGTTGACGTCGACGTGGCGCGGCTGCGAGACAGCGTACATCACCGCGCGGGCGATGTCCTCGGGCTTGAGCGCGTTCGAGACGGGGTTGTCGAAGAACGGCGTATCGACCATTCCCGGCTCGACCAGCGTCACCCGCACGCCGGTGTCGTTCAGCTCTTGGCGGGCCGATTCGCCCATCGCCGTCACGGCCCATTTCGTGGCTGAGTACAGCGAGCCGGGAAGCGCGCGCCGGCCGGCCACCGAGCCGGTCAGCAACAGATGCCCGCGCGTTTCCTTGAGCGCCGGCATCGTTGCGCGGATCGTCAGTGCGGCCCCGTAGACGTTGGTCAGGACCATCGAGCGCCATTGCTCGGGGGACTCGTTGAGGAACCCGCGAGCGGCGCCGAAGCCGGCGTTCGCGAACGCGACGTCGAGCCTTCCGAACCGTTCGAGGGCGGTCTGCACCAGCGCGGACTGCTGCTCCCACTCGGTCACGTCGCACTGGACCGCGATTGCGCGCTCGTCGCCGCCGAGCTCGTGGGCGAGGTCGGTGAGCCGGTCGATCGAGCGGGCGGCCAGCACGAGCCGGTAGCCGGTCTGCGCGGCATGTCGAGCGGTGGCGGCGCCGATGCCGCTGGAGGCGCCGGTGATCAGGAAGACGGAGTCGGGCGGGGGGGATTCGGAGTGAGACATGGCAGGATCATCGCAAGTGCACGATCGAGCGCGAATTCACGTCCAGGCCGGTGGAGGCGGCGACGGCTGCCTGAGCTTCCGCCGCGAGGCGCACGTCCCCAAGGGCGGGCCCGACGGCGGCGACGGTGGCCGCGGCGCCGACGTCGTGCTCGTCTGCGACGACTCGCTGCGAGACCTCCAGAGCTTCCGCCGGCGCTCCCATTTCAAGGCCGCGCGAGGCGGCCATGGCCATGGTGCGTTGCGCCACGGCGCCGACGGCGACACGCTGGAGATCCGGGTTCCGCCGGGGACCGAGGCGCTGGTCGAGACCGACGGGACCCGGCACGACCTGACCCGGCCCGGACAGCGGGCGGTCGTCGCTCGCGGCGGCTCGGGTGGGCGCGGGAACAAGCGCTTCGCCGGGCCCACGCACCAGACTCCGCGCTTTGCCGAGCGCGGCCTGGCCGGCGAGGAGAGCTGGATCACGCTCCAGCTGAAGCTGCTGGCCGACGTGGGCCTGGTCGGCCTTCCCAACGCCGGCAAGTCATCGCTGCTCTCGCGCATCACACGCGCCGCCCCAAAGGTGGCGGAGTACCCGTTCACCACGCTCGCGCCGGTGCTCGGCACCCTCCAGGGTGAGGACCGGCAGCTGGTCATCGCCGACATCCCGGGGCTGATCGACGGCGCCAGCGCCGGCGCCGGGCTCGGCCACGACTTCCTGGCACACATCGAGCGGACGCGGATGCTCGTGCACGTGCTCGACCTGGCGCCTCTGGACGGTTCGGACCCGGCCGAGAACCTCGCCACCGTCGAACGGGAGCTCGAGCTGCACGACCCGCGACTAGCCGTCCTTCCTCGCATGCTCGCGCTGTCCAAGGCCGACCTCGTCGATCCCGAGGCTGGCGCGAGCGCGGTGGCGGCCTGGAGCGAGCGGATGGGCCCAGACATCCCGGTGATGCTCATCTCCTCGGTTACCCGGCAGGGCCTCGACGAGCTGGCCGCCCAGCTGCTGCGCCAGGTTCCCGCCCTCGACGCCGGTACCGACGGCGCGCTGGGCCCCGACGGCGCCGGCGGATCGTCCGGGACAGCCTCCGTCCCGGACCTCGATGACCTCGCCGAGCACCGGGTGTTCCGCCCCGCGGCCACCCGCAACTACAGCGTCGAGCGGATCGGCGACGGCAGCTTCCGGGTCAGCGGCACGGCGGTCGAGCGGCTCGTGGCCAGATACGACCTGGACAACGAGGAGGCGCTCGCGCATCTGGAGCGCCGGCTGCGGGGGATCGGGGTCATCCGGGCGCTGGAGAAACACGGATTCGCGCCCGGGGACGACGTCGAGATCGCCGGGGTCGCATTCGAGCTCGACCCC
>Ga0066790_10000302_pt1 | contig 17540 bp, 17 predicted proteins | sample OrgsoiDNA2013050_FD_70963 | JGI IMG/M metagenome (GOLD analysis project Ga0066790, IMG submission 70963) | Permafrost soil microbial communities from the Arctic, to analyse light accelerated degradation of dissolved organic matter (DOM) -... | ecosystem: Environmental > Terrestrial > Soil >...
TCATCGAGAGCGGCGGCAAGGTCGTGCAGGAAACGCGACTGTACGATTCGGACAAGGACGAGACTCGATCGATGCGTTCCAAAGAGGAAGCGAACGACTATCGCTACTTCCCGGATCCCGATCTCCTGCCGGTCGAGATCGACGATGGTTTCATCGCGACCGTGCGCCAGACCTTGCCCGAGCTGCCCGATGAAAAGGCCGCTCGCTTTGCGCGCGATCTGGGTCTGTCCGTTTACGACGCGGGCGTGTTGAGTGCGAGCCGCGAAATGGGCGATTACTTCGAAGGGGTGGTGGCCGAATTGAGTGCGACGCATGCCAAGCTCGCGGCGAATTGGGTCATGGGCGAATTGTCCAGTGCGCTCAACCGCGACAGCGTCGAGATCACCGACTCGCGGGTGTCGCCTGCAGCGCTCAAGGGTTTGCTGGCGCGCATCGTCGATGCGACGATCTCGGGCAAGATCGCGAAGGACGTGTTCGAGGCAATGTGGTCCGACGGTAAGACGGCGGACCACATCATCGAGGCGCAGGGCCTTACGCAAATTACCGACTCCGGCGCCATCGAGGGTGTCATCGATGCCGTGATCGCTGCCAATCCGAAACAACTCGCCGACTATCGCGCCGGCAAGGACAAGTTATTCGGTTTCTTCGTCGGCCAGGTTATGAAGGCCACGGGCGGCAAGGCGAATCCGGCGCAATTGAACGACTTGCTGAAGGTCAAGCTGGGCGGTACTCAGACAGGCTCCTAGATGCATGATCGCGATTCTCTGCATCGTTTCATGTTCGAGCACTATCCGATTCGCGGACATTTGGTACACCTGGACGCGTCCTGGCGCGCACTGATCGAACATCGGGAGTATCCCGACGCGATTCGCACGACCTTGGGCGAAGCCGTGGTCGCGTCGCTGCTGCTGGCGGCGACCATCAAGTTCGAAGGGGTGTTGTCCTTGCAACTGCAGGGCGCGGGACCCGTGCACCTGTTGTTGGCGCAATGCACGAGCGAGTTGGGCGTCCGCGGGCTCGCCCGCTTCCGCGGGGACGACACTTCCGCAACGACGGCGGGCGGCATTGCCGATTTGATCGGCGCCGGTAATCTGACCGTGACACTCGAAAGCGATGACGGTTCGCTGCGTTATCAGGGAATCGTACCCATCAGCGGCGAGCGCTTGGCTGATTCGCTGCAGATTTACTTCGAGAATTCCGAGCAATTGCCGACTCGCCTGTGGTTGTACGCGGACGAAAAGGGCGCGGCGGGCATGTTGCTGCAGCGGCTGCCGGGCGAGGGGATGCGCGGCGCGGCGGGAGCCGGCGCACCGGTCGCGGACCCTGCAGCCATCGACGACGCATGGCGTCGCGTGCAACTGATCGGGGCGACCCTGACAGCCGTTGAATTACGGACATTGGCCGACGCGCAAATACTGCACCGGCTCTTCAATGAAGACGATGTGCGGCTGTTCGAATCGGTGCCGGTTTATTTTCGTTGCCGTTGTTCGCGCGAACGCGTGAGCGGCATGTTGCAGGGTTTGGGCGAGTCGGAAACGCGTTCCGTACTCGCCGAGCGTGGCGAAGTCGAAGTGCGCTGTGATTTCTGCAATCGCGCGTATCTGTTCGACGCCGTGGACGTGGCGCAACTGTTTAACGCCGGCGTTGCCAGCGACGCCGGTGGGTCCGTGCACTGAGCGGCAACCGGCGGCGCCCCATGTCGCTCAAGGCCGCGATACTCATGGTGGTGCTGAGTGCTGCGGCAGCACTGGCGGCCGTTGGGGCGGGTGGCGCCGCACCGGACCGCGGTGTGGCGGATCGCTCTGCGGCAGATCGCGCATTTTACGCCGATCGCTTCGGTAAAGTTCCTTCGGCCGCTGCGATGACGGCCGTGGGGCGCGCGCTGTTTCGCGATCCTTCGTTATCCGCCTCGGGCAGGACGGCCTGCGCTACCTGCCACGATCCGCTGCATGCGTTCGGGCCGCCGAACGGCCGTGCCGTGCAGCGTGGCGGCGCGGGTGGCTCGAGTCCGGGGGTGCGTGCCGTGCCCTCGCTCATGTACCTGCAAAACGTTCCCGCGTTTAGCGAGCACCACTTCGATGACGACGGCGACGACAGCGTCGACCAAGGTCCGACGGGAGGGCGCACTTGGGACGGCCGGGCGCAGTCGGCGCACGATCAGGCGCGTTTGCCGTTGTTGTCGCCTTTCGAGATGGCGAACACTAGCATCGAGGCCGTGGTCGCCAAACTTGAACATTCAGCCAACGCGGCGCAATTCCGTGAGGCGTTCGGCGAGCGGGTCTTCGAGGACCAGGCGTTGGTGTTCCAGGGTGTGCTGCTGGCGTTGGAAACATATCAGCAGGACCCTGCGGAATTTTATCCCTACAGCAGCAAGTACGATGCGTGGTTGCGGCAGCAAGCGTCGCTCACGAGTGAGGAATCGCGCGGGCTGGAGGCCTTCAACGATCCGGCCAGGGGCAACTGCGCTCGATGTCATCCGAGCGCCGTGCGCGACGGAGCTTTTCCACAGTTCACCGACTTCGGTTACGCGGGCATCGGTGCTCCGCGCAACGTTGCAATCCCTGCGAACGGGGATCGACGCTACTACGATCTGGGGCTGTGCGGACCGTTACGCACGGATTTGCTGGATCGCAAGGAATATTGCGGCCTGTTTCGCACCCCGACCTTGCGCAACGCCGCGATTCGCCGGGTATTTTTCCACAACGGGGTGTTCCATCGATTGGCGGACGTGGTGCGCTTTTACGCACAACGCGATACCCGCCCGCAACGGTGGTATCCGCGCGCGGCCGACGGGGGCACGCGGCAGTTCGACGATGTGCCAGATGCCTATCAGGGTAATCTAGAGCGGACGGCGCCGTTCGATCGTCACGTTGGCGATCAGCCGCCGCTCAGCGAGCGCGATGTCAAGGCGATTGTGGCGTTCTTGAACACGCTCACCGATGGTTACCGCCCATAGGGGTCGGCACGCTTGAGATGGAGGCTGTCATGCATGCGATGATGCTCAACCACGTCGGCCGTCCTCTGGAATGGACGGAACTTGCCGACCGGCATCCGGGGGCGGGCGAAATTAGAGTGAAAGTGCTGGCGTGCGGGGTATGCCGCACGGACTTGCACGTGGTCGATGGGGAGCTACCCGCCGTTGCGACTCCCCTCATTCCCGGTCATGAAATCGTCGGCAGAATCGATGCCATCGGGTCTGGAGTCACGGGACTGACCGTGGGCGAGCGCGTCGGCATACCGTGGCTGGGGCATACCTGCGGCGTGTGTCCTTACTGCCGTATGAATCGTGAGAACCTCTGCGATCGGCCGCTTTTCACCGGCTACACGCGTGACGGCGGCTACGCGACCGCGACCGTCGCCGATGCGCGCTTCGCGTTTCCGCTTGGCGAAGCGGGAACCGACGTTGCTCTCGCGCCGCTGCTCTGCGCCGGGCTCATTGGGTGGCGTTCACTCGTGATCGCGGGTGCGGCGACAAGGATTGGTCTCTACGGCTTTGGTGCCGCCGCGCACATCATTGCCCAAGTAGCGAGGTGGCAGGGCCGTTCGGTGTTCGCGTTCGTACGGCCCGGGGATGAGAAAAGCAAGCAATTTGCTCTCGAGCTGGGCGCGGTATGGGCGGGCGGGTCGGATGAGATGCCGCCCGAGCCGCTGGACGCGGCCATTATTTTTGCAACGGTGGGTGCCCTCGTGCCGCTGGCGCTCACGGCGGTGCGCAAAGGCGGCCGCGTCGTCTGTGCGGGCATTCACATGAGCGACATCCCCAGCTTTCCCTATCGGATCTTATGGGAGGAACGCGAACTCCTGTCGGTTGCCAATCTGACGCGCCAAGACGGCGTGGAGTTCCTGCGCCTCGCGCCTCAGGTGGGCGTCGTCGCACAGACCACGCGTTATCCGTTACAGCGGGCGAATCAGGCTCTTGCCGATCTGCGGAATGGAAAATTCGAAGGGGCCGCTGTCTTGACGCCTTGACCGCTCCTGCAAGGCTTACGCGCGGTTGGCGAATCGACGGCCATCACGATGGTGGCCTGGCGCGCGCTGCGGGGGGAATCGGGATCGTAGGGGTTGCCGAACGCTGATAGCCTCACGAGAAGTAGCTGACTACAGCGCCGAAACGCCCGCCAGCTGCGTGAGGCTCAGCGAGCGAGTGAGTGCGATGAACTCTCTTATATAGGCGGCATCCGCGGCCGATCGGTTGGTGGCCGCGTACAGTTCGCAGCGCAAACCATGCGGGCCGATGGGGCGCGATACGACATAACTTCGCTCGATATAGTTGCCCACGGTCCAGGAGGGCAGGGCGGCGATGCCGCGGCCGCTGGCGACCAACTGCAGGATGGCGACGGTGAGTTCAGCGGTGCGCCGCTTGGGATTGACGCCCGCGGGCGTCAGGCAGTGCTTCATGACGTCCAGCATCTCGTCGGGAACCGGATAGGTGATGAGCGTCTCTCCGGCGAAGTCGGCGGCGTCCAGCCAATGCTTTGCGGCCAGAGGGTGCCGGGGGCTCATCAAGGCGACGCTTTCGTAGCGAAACAACGGGCTGAAGACCACGTCGGCTTGGGCTTCCTGCCGGTCGTGGATGACGGCGAGTTCCGCCTCGCCGCGCTCGAGCAGCGGGAGCGGATCGACCACGAATCCGGAGATGATATCGAGTTCCACCTCGGGCCAGAGCGAGCGATAGGCATCCATCGCCGGCATCAGCCAGTCGAAACAATTGTGGCACTGGACCGCGATTCGCAACGGTCCTGCGTGGCCCTGAGCCAAACGCGCCACGTCCCGAGCCGCCTCGGCTACCTGAGGCAGGACCGCACGGGCTAGGGATACGAGCCTCTGGCCAATGGCCGTGAAGCGCAGGGGCCGCACATTTTTTTCGACCAGGGCGGCCCCGTAATGGCTCTCCAAGGCCTTGAGTTGGTGGGAAAGCGCGGACTGGGTCAAGAACAGGCGCGCGGCCGCCTTGGACAAGTTGCCGCACTCCGCGAGGGCCAGCAGGGTCTCCAAATGCCGTAGCTCTAACGCTGTGGATGCCATGAGCCGGTTTCATCCATTCCATGAAGATAATGAGTTTGTGTCAAAGCTTAGTGAGTTGCATGCTCAACGTCGAGGTGGATCCTCTGGTGGAGGCGACGATGGTGAACAACGTGGCTGTGTCGTTCGAGTTTTTCCCGCCGAACGATGATGCAATGGGACGGCAGTTATGGGCCGCCATCGGGCGACTGGCGCCCTTACAGCCAAAATTCGTGTCCGTGACCTATGGTGCCGACGGATCCACCCGCTCCAGGACGCACGACTGCGTCATGCGCATGCTGCGCGACACGAACCTGTGCGTCGCGCCCCATCTGACCTGCATCGGCGCGTCCCAGGAAGAGGTTTTGGGTATCGCTCAGAACTATTGGCACCTTGGAATACGGCACATGGTGGCTCTGCGCGGCGACCTACCGGGCGGCGACGCTGCGGGCGACGCCACGACGGGGGTCGCCCGGTCGGGCGCCCATGCCTCCGGTTTTCCCCATGCCTCTGATTTGGTCAAGGGACTCGCGGGCATCGCGGATTTCGAGATTTCAGTGGCTGCGTATCCGGAGGGTCATCCGGAGTCGGGCAGCGTCGCCGCCGACGTGGAGAATTTGAAGCGCAAAATCGATGCCGGTGCGAGCCGCGCCATCACGCAGTTCTTCTTTGATACGGACGCGTTCCTGCGCTACCGCGACCGCTGTGCAGCTACGGGTATTCACATCAACGTCGTACCCGGAATACTTCCCATCACGCGCTTTCCTCAAATGCAACGGTTCGCTGATCGTTGCGGCGCCTCCGTTCCCGATTGGCTGCGCCGCCGCTTCGATGGGCTGGACGATGATGCGGACACGCGCCGCATGATCGCGGCGCACGTCGCCATCGAGCAAGTACATCGCCTGCAGGAGCACGGCGTCGACGAATTTCATTTCTACACACTGAATCGTGCCGAACTCACCTATGCCATCTGCCACGCGATGGGGTTGCGGCCGCGCGTCGTCGCTGAATCGCAGGTGGCTTGAATGCAAGCGCAGCAGCTCCCGCCGCGTTCGGCTGCGTTCCTGTCGCTGCTCCGGCAGCGAATCGTGATTCTCGATGGCGCCATGGGCACGATGATTCAACGTCATCGATTGGGCGAGGCGGAATTTCGCGGCACGCGCTTTGCCGACTGGCGCAGCGATCTGCGCGGCAACAACGATCTGCTGGTGGTCACGCAGCCGCAGATCATCGGCCAGATCCATCGCGACTATCTGCTCGCAGGCGCCGACCTCATTTCCACCAACACATTCAACTCGACGCCGGTTTCGCAGTCTGATTACCGGATGGAGTCCTTGGTCGGCGAGCTGAACCTGACCGCCGCGCAGGTAGCGCGGCAGGCGGCCGATGACGTGACCGCCGCGACCGGCCGCCAACGCTACGTTGCCGGCGCACTGGGTCCGACGGGCCGGACCGCGTCTCTGTCTCCCGACGTGAACGATCCGGGATTTCGCAACATCAGCTTCGATGAATTGGTGACCGGGTATTCGGAAGCGGCACGGGCGCTCGTCGACGGCGGCGTCGATGTCATCCTGATCGAAACCGTGTTCGATACCTTGAACGCGAAGGCCGCCTTGTTCGCGGTGCGCGAAGTGTTGGATGTCGCCGGAACCGATTTGCCCATCATCGTCTCCGGAACCATCACCGATGCATCGGGCCGCACCTTGTCGGGCCAGACCACGGAGGCGTTCTGGAATTCCATCCGTCATGCGCGGCCAGCGGCCGTGGGGCTCAATTGTGCGCTCGGCGGCAAACAGCTACGTCCCTACATCGAAGAACTCGCAAGAATTGCGGATACCTATGTCTGCGCCTATCCGAATGCCGGCCTGCCGAACGCCTTCGGCGAATACGACGAGACGCCGGAGCAGACCGCCGAAATCCTGCGCGAATTCGCGCTCAGCGGTTTTGTGAACATGGTGGGCGGGTGCTGCGGCACGACGCCTGACCATATTCGCTCCCTTGCGGACGCGGTGAGCCGGGTGCCGCCGCGCATCGTGCCCACCATTGCGCGCGCCTGCAACTTGAGCGGATTGGAGCCGTTGACCATCGATGCCAAGAGCTTGTTCGTGAACGTGGGCGAGCGTACCAATGTCACCGGATCCGCCAAGTTTCGCAAGCTGATCGAGGCCGGCGACTATGCGGCCGCGGTGGATATCGCGCGGCAGCAGGTAGCGAACGGTGCGCAGATCATCGACGTCAATATGGATGAGGGCATGCTCGATTCGCAAGCGGCGATGACCCGATTCCTGAGTCTAATCGCGGGTGAGCCGGACATCGCACGTGTGCCGGTGATGATCGACTCGTCGAAGTGGTCGGTGATCGAAGCGGGTCTGAAATGCGTGCAGGGCAAGTCGATCGTCAACTCCATCAGTCTGAAAGAAGGCGAGCAGGCCTTCCTGAAGGCCGCACGTTTGTGTCTGCGATACGGTGCGGCCGTGGTCGTCATGGCATTCGATGAAAAAGGCCAGGCGGACACGATTCATCGCAAAGTGGCCATCAGCGAACGCGCTTTCAAACTCCTGACCGAGGAATTGGATTTTCCCCCTGAAGACATCATTTTCGATCCGAACATTTTTGCGGTCGCCACGGGCATCGAAGAACACAATCGATACAGCCTGGATTTCATCGAGGCGACGGCTGCGATCAAGGAGCGGATGCCGGCGGTGCACGTGAGCGGCGGCGTCAGCAACGTGTCGTTCTCTTTTCGCGGCAACGAGCCGGTACGCGAAGCGATGCACTCGGTATTCTTGTACCACGCCATTCGTGCGGGTTTGAGCATGGGAATCGTCAATGCAGGACAGCTCGCGATTTACGATGACATCCCGGCCGAGCTGCGTGAACGGGTCGAGGATGTCATTCTGGCGCGCCGCGAGGATGCCACCGAAAGGCTCCTCGACATCGCACAGCGTTTCAAGGGCGGCGGTTCCGTCAAGCGCGGCGATGACCTGGAATGGCGCAAGCTTCCCGTCGAGGCAAGGCTGCAGCACGCGCTCGTGAAGGGCATCGATGAGTTCGTGCTCGCGGACACCGAAGAGGCCCGGCTCAATGCCAAGCGGCCGCTCGATGTGATCGAAGGGCCGCTCATGGACGGGATGAACGTGGTGGGCGATCTGTTCGGCTCCGGGAAGATGTTCCTGCCGCAGGTCGTCAAATCGGCGCGAGTCATGAAAAAAGCCGTGTCGGTACTGATTCCGTACATCGAACGGGGAAAGTCCGGCGCAAGTCGCTCCAACGGCAAGGTGGTCATGGCGACGGTGAAGGGCGACGTCCACGACATCGGCAAGAACATCGTCGGCGTGGTTCTGCAGTGTAACAACTTCGAGGTGGTGGATCTGGGCGTCATGGTCTCCTGCGCAAAGATTCTGGAGGCGGCCACGCGCGAAGACGCCAATCTGATCGGATTGTCCGGACTCATCACTCCGTCGTTGGATGAAATGGTGCACGTCGCGAAGGAGATGCAGCGGCTGGGGTACAAACAGCCCTTGCTCATCGGCGGGGCTACGACCTCGCCGGCGCACACGGCCGTGAAAATCGACCCGCAGTACGAAGGCGCGGTCATTTACGTGAAGGATGCCTCTCGCGCAGTGGGGGTGTGCCAACAACTCGTGACTTCGGACACGCGCGATGCCTACGTGGCTCATATCAAGGCCGAGCATGAGCGTCGCCGCGAGCAGCACCGCAATAAGAGTGTCAAGGCGCCGCAGTTATCCCTGAATCAGGCTCGCGCGAAGAAATTCAAAATTGACTGGTCCACGTATACGCCGCCGGTTCCAAGCTTCGTAGGGGTTCGGACGTTCGAGGATTATCCGCTCGGTGAACTGGTGCCCTATATCGATTGGATGCCGTTTTTCAATGCGTGGGAATTCACCGGAAAATTTCCGGACGTTCTTACGGACCCCGTCATCGGCGAGGCGGTTTCCAATTTATATGCGGATGCACGACGCATGCTGCAAACCCTGGTGGACGAGAAATGGCTGCGCGCGCGCGCCGTCGTCGGTCTCTTTCCCGCCAACACCGTGGGCGATGACGACATCAGCGTGTTTACCGACGAGACCCGGGCGACGGTCCGCCTGCGCTTGCATCAACTGCGGCAGCAGAAATCCAAACCGCAAGATCAAGCGCAACTCTGCTTGGCGGACTTCGTGGCGCCGGTGCAAAGCGCCCGCGCCGACTATATCGGCGCCTTCGCGGTGACCTCCGGCATCGGGATCGACGAGCATATTGCGAGGTTCGAGGCCGCGCATGACGACTACAGCAGCATCATGCTGAAAGCTCTTGCCGATCGGCTCGCCGAGGCGTTGGCCGAGCGCATGCACGAACGCGTGCGCCGCGAACACTGGGGCTATGCCGCGCATGAACGACTCGACAGCTCGGGCTTGATCCGTGAGGAGTATCAGGGAATTCGGCCCGCGCCGGGCTACCCCGCCTGTCCGGATCATACGGAGAAGGCCACTCTCTGGACGCTGTTGGATGCCGAGCGCACCGCCGGAATCCGGCTGACCGAATCGTTTGCCATGTTCCCGACCGCCGCCGTCAGCGGATTCTATTTTTCACACCCACGGGCACACTATTTCGGCGTCGGCAAAATCGACCGGGATCAGGTCGTGAACTATGCCCTGCGCAAGGGCATGGGCTTGGCCGAAACCGAGCGTTGGCTGGCGCCGATTTTGGGCTACGACCCGGACGCTGCGCGCGCGGTAACGGACCCCGCATCGGCTAGTGAAGCGGCTGCCGCTGATGCAGCCTAGCTGCGTCGGTTCGAAATCTCGGCTTGGGCAAATCTCGCCGGGCCGGCGCCTCACCGTCGCCCGGCTCGATTCTTAGAACGCGGCGGGGTACACGCCGCCGTCGACTAGAATGTTCTGGCCAGTCATGTATCCAGCATGCACGCTGCACAGAAAGGCGCATACCTGGCCGAACTCGGCCGGGGTCCCGAATCGCTTGGCGGGTATGGCCTGCTGCGAACGCCGTACCATTTCGGACTCGGGAACTCCGTGGTGCTCGGCAGCGGCGACCATGCCGCTGCGGAGCCTCGAAGTGTCGAAGCTGCCCGGCAGCAAGTTGTTGATGGTGACGTTCTTGTCTGCCACGCCACGAGCTACGCCGGCAACGAAAGCAGTTAGTCCCGCGCGGGCCGCGCTCGACAGATCGAGCCCGGCAATCGGCATTTTGACGCTGAGGGATGTGACGTTCACGATTCTGCCGAATCCACGCGCCGCCATCCCATCGATTACCTTCTGGATGAGTTCAATGGGAGTCACCATATTCATGGTGACTCCGGTCAACAACGCTTGCCGATCCAAATCTCGGAAGTCCCGGAAGGGTGGACCACCGTTATTATTGATGAGAATATCCGGCGCCGGGCATGCCGCGAGCAGACGCGCCTGTCCTTCGGCGGTTGCGACGTCCGCGAGTACCGGCGTCACATCCACTTTCGACGCCAGCCTAATTTCCTCGGCGGTCTTTTCAAGCAATGCTCGATTGCGTCCGTTGATCACGAGCGCAGCTCCCGCCTCGGCAAGCGCCAATGCGCAACCCTTTCCAAGGCCCTGGCTCGATGCGCAAACGATTGCCTTTCGCCCTCGAATTCCAAGATCCATAGTGTCCTTCCTACGATGAGCCTACCGCCATGAATCGGCGTCGCTTAACTGATTCGGAGATTAGCATGCTGACTCCGTATATTCCTCGGGAGGACTTGGAAAGCGCCATCCTCCACCTCGATCACGTCCCATGGTATCTGCCGAGGCGGTTCTGCGCCGTCGTCCGCGGCAGCAACATTTATGTTCGAGCCGGTATCCATGCGTGGAACACGCCTGCATGGCTCGCTCTACTGGGCCACGAGCTTGTGCACGTGGGTCAGTATAGGAACGGGATGACTGCCTTGAGCTACCTGTGCGCGGCAGTCCTCGGATATCGGAGAAATCGATACGAACAGGAGGCATATGCCGTGCAGTCGCGCATCCTCGAGGATCTTCGTGTGCCTGGCGTCGTTCAACCCAGTTGAGCGGTTAAACCGAGTAATATGGCGGCCGGCCAGCCGATGCAACGTCAGTCACAGGAACGCTGTCTGTTTTAATTCTAGGAGCAGGGATGATGAGTATCGGCAGGCACTCTGTGATAGACAGCCACAATCCGAAGAGTTCGTTTCATCTGGCCTTGCATGTCTCCTACCCGTCTGCCGGGGATGCGGCGCGGGCACATGCCGGTGGCTATGATCCGGGTGGTGAGATCATGGTGCACGGGATTCACAACGGAATAGGATGGATCGGCAGGGTGCATCGGCTCGTGGATTGGACGACGGGTTGTGTCGCGATGACGGATCCCGAGATCGAGGAGCTTTATCGAATCGTGCCGGATGGGACGCCGATTGAGATTAGGCCGTGAATAATGAATGGCGCGATGAAGCGATGCGGCGCTTTCCGCAGTTTGCGGAGTCGATTTCGCGCGCGGACACGCCGTATTTTGTCTGGATCGAATTGACCAATGCGTTTGAAAGGGCCTATGCCGACGGTGATGAGGCGTTGATTGGGGCCATCTATGCTTATGCGGGTTGGTGTTGCCGTCAGCCTCCTGGAGCGACTGCTGAGGATGATCTTGGGACCTGCGTTGCCTGTTGTTTGATCGAGGACATTCCTACGATGCCAAAGGCGCTTCAGGATATGCCTCGGTGGTGGAAGTTGGATGATGTCGTGTTGATGAAGCCGCTTTTTTGCTACCACGCCGGCGTTGAGGGGTACGCGCAGATTCTCGCGCGGTTTGCGGAGAAGGATGTCCAGGACATCCAGCGGATTGCGTGGGAGCTGGAAGGCTGATTAAGAATCCTCCATTCGTCAAGGCGTCTCTCGTTGGTCTCGTGGTTTAACGCCGAATGCGCAGGTTGCGCGCGCGCCGTGTCCGCCGTCGGCGGACTCGTCGATGAGATAATGGATTCAAGGCGAGGTCTTGACGGTTCTGCATGACACTCATACCCACTTCGGTGACGATCCAGGAAGTCGCCGATCTTGCGCGGGTTTCCCCCAAGACCGTTTCGCGAGTCATCAATAACGAGCCGCGCGTGCGATCCGATACGCGCAAGCGGATCCTCGAGGCCATCGAACAGCTCAATTATCGACCCAATCTCAATGCGCGCGGCTTGGCGAGCAATCGGTCGTTTCTCATCGGACTGTTCTGCGAAAAGCCGGGCGATTACCTGAGCGAATTCCAAGCGGGTGCCGTCGAGCGCTGCCGCGAGTCCAGCATGCATTTGATGGTCGAACCGTTGGACGTGCAGGGACCCACCATCGACCAGCAAATGGATACACTGCTCGGACAACTTCGGCTGGAGGGCGTGATCCTGCTGCCGCCGCTGAGCGACCATCCGACCGTGCTCGCCAAGCTTCACGATGCCGCGATTCCCGTCGTGCGCATTGCGCCGAAGAGAAACTTGAGCGCCGCGCCCTCCATCGGCATCGACGACTATACCGCCGCGCGGCAGTTGACCGCGCATCTGCTGAATCTTGGACACCGGCGCATCGGCTTCATGTTGGGTTCACCGGAGCATGGCGCTACCGAGCAACGATATCTCGGGTTCATCGACGAGATGCGTGCGCATCAAGCTTCGGTGGACACTGATCTGATTCAAACGGGTAACTTCACATTTTCCGATGGCTTGGTGTGCGCCGAGCGTATGTTGCGGTCGCCTACACCGCCCACCGCCATTTTTGCGAGTAACGACGACATGGCGGCGGCGGCCATTTCCATGGCCCGAAAGTTCGGATTGAGTCTTCCGGGGCAATTGTCCGTCACGGGCTTCGACGATGCGCCGGTCGCGACCATGATCTGGCCTGAACTGACCACGGTGCGTCAGCCCGTGGCTGCCATGGCTCGGATAGCGGCGGATCTCATTATCAGGCATGAGCCGCGTCGTCATGGCTGGCCGGAACGCGTCCCGCGTCATCTCCTGGACCATGAACTCATCATTCGCAATTCGACCGCCCGGCCGAGCCGCAGTTAAACCCGTGCTCCGCTACGCGGGTGGAACATCGTGCCGCAGGAAACCGTCATCTCACGCTGCCCAGCCCCACGGCCCGAACCAGCGGTTTCATGGTCAACGCTTGCACGAGCAGGGTAAGCAACACCACGCCGTACGTGGTGTGCAAAATCATTTCACGGTGCATGAACGTGGGGGGTAAGGCGAGGGCCAGCACCATCGAGAGACCCCCGCGAAGTCCGCCCCAGCTCAAAACCGTCGCCCAAGCCAAAGGAAAGTCGGTGCTACCGGCTGCACGCATAATGGCGTACTTGGCGTAGACGATCGCGGCGCGGGCGATGTTGATCGCAACCCAGCCAATCAGGATTTCAGGCAGGTAATGCGTGAGCGTTGCCAAGTGGATCTCGGCGCCGATCAACAAGAATATGAAGCTGTTCAACAAAAAAGCGGCGTAGGTCCAGAAGGAATCGACAGCGGTGCGCGTCGAGGGTCGCATGCCGCCGGCGCCCCACGTGCCCGTTATGAGCCCGGCGACAACGCACGCAATGACGCCCGACACGCCAAGAAACTCAGCGACGATGAAGGCCCCATAGGCGCTCAGTAGGGTGACCGTGATTTCGATCATGGTGTCGTCAATCGTTCGAGTGAGTCCGCTCGCCCCACCACCGATAACGGCACCCACCATCGCAGCAACGCCCGCGATGCGCACGAACTCCCAGGCCGCGCCTGACCAGCTGATTTCGCCACTGGTGGCGAGTCCCAGCACGATCGTGAAAATAACCACGGCCGTCCCGTCGTTGAACAGTGCTTCGCCTTCAACGAGCACGCACAGTCGAGGGTCGACTCCCAACGACCGAAAAATCGAGAGCACGCTGATCGGATCGGTTGCCGAAATCAAGGCGCCAAATGCCAGCGCCTCGTTGAGCGTGACGGATCCCGGCGCCCACTGATTGACTCCAGCCCACAGCACCACCGCGGTGAGCAGCATCGACAGTACGAGTCCCGGGACGGCGAGTGTGAGGATCGAGTAGCGCGCTTGCCAGAACTGGGCAAAGTCCAGTTCGAACGCTGCTTCGAACAGCAGACCCGGAAGCACCACCAGAAACAACAAGTCCTTGGTGAGTTGCGGCCCGGAGAACGACGTTACGTTACCCAGCGCCAATCCTGCGATCACCAATCCGATCGCATACGGCATGCGGACTCGATGCGAAATGATCGCGACCACGGCCGCGATGGCGAGAAGCACGAGCAGGTTGATTTCGAGATGTGCCAAGCGACCTGCCGTTATGCGAATTACCGCGCGTTGAGACAGGTGAGCACGTTACCCGGAACGCCGTGAGCGCACAATTATCGTGCCTCGGCCAACCCGCTGCGCACCGGCACGGTGCGCAGCGGCGCCGTGCACTGATTAATGTGTTGCGCGCCGGTTCGTTTCGTTGAAGTATGCGAAGCGGCTGGATTCGTGGGCGGTGGAACATCAATGCGGTGGATGGCAGTGCGTTTTGTCGGAGTGCTGATGGCAGCGAGCTTGGTGCTCGCGCCGCCGTTCGCGCGCGCCGGTGGCCCCGTGCGGGCTGTCGGAAAAAGACGTGCAACCCGTCAACACCACTCCCGAAGGCGTGGTCGGCATCATGGCGGGGGGCTCGGCCGATGTCGGGGTCACCTATGAACCCAACGTTTCGGTGATCGTAAAGTCGAGCGGCGGCAAGCGCTTCCACGTGCTGATGTCCTCGCGCGAGGCGCGCGGCATGATCACGGATGTATTGGTGCTCAAGGAAAACGTGATCGCGAAGAATCCTAAATTGGTCGAAGGATTGATCCGCGGCACCATGGACGGCCTCGCGTTCATGAAAGCCGATCCCGCCGAGGCTGCTGCGGTAATCGCGAAGACGTTGGACATCAGTCCCGCCGAAGTTCAACAACAATTGCCCAATATCGAAAATCCCGCATTGGCCGACCTCGGCGATGTATTCAAAAAGTCGGCCGTCTTGCCTTCGTTCTATGCGAGCGGCAAGATCATCGGCGACATTCTCAAGCGCGAAGGACAGATCGAGGTCCCCGCGCCGATCGAGACTACTTATGATGCGAGTTTCGTCAATGCGCTGCAGACCAATCCAGGAGGATGACGATGAGCCGGCCCTCTAGACGTACTGGCCGCGAGTGGCCGAACTTATTGGTGATCTTCTACACGCTGGCGGGATGGCCTTGCGGCATCTGGATGCTCACGCGTCCGGAAATCTGGCTGAATGCCTTGGGCGTCTTGCTGACGGCCCATGCCCTCGTTTACTCCGCCTACCTCATTCACGACTGTGCTCACCAAGCCATTTTTTCCGCCAAGTCCGGCAACGATCGCCTCGGCGTACTGATGACTTGGCTCAACGGAGCCTGCTTGGCGAGCTATTCGCGGCTGAAGAAGAAGCACCTGCGCCATCATTCGGAGCGCGTCGATGTCGTGACCTTCGACTACCGCGCCGCTCTGCGCGGGACGCCCGCCTGGGTGCGACGCGGCGTGCTGGCCCTGGAATGGGCGTACCTACCGGCTGTGGAACTCTTGATGCGCGGGATGGTCGTGGCGGCGCCATTTTCATTCGGCACCGCTGCGGATCGGGTTCGGGTCGTGTTGCTGTTGGCTGTGCGCGTCGCCTTCTTCACGGCCCTGGCGTTCATATCGCTGAAGGCGGTACTCCTGTATGCGCTGGCCTATCTGTTGTTCCTCCATGTTTTGCGCTTCATGGATGCGTTCCAACACACGTATGAGGTGTATGCCTCTCGATCGCTGGAGGCGGCGGCGCCCGATCCACGTCGCGACCTGCGCTACGAGTACGAAAACACCTATTCGAATCTGGTCGCCGAGCGTTGCTGGTGGTTGAATGTGTTGGTACTGAATTTTTCGTATCACAACGCTCACCATGTGCGCCCTAGTGTGCCCTGGTACCGTTTGCCGACGCTGCATCGTTCGCTGTACGGCGAGAAGGATGCGCAAGTGATCAGGTGTCGTGAATTGCTGGCGAGCTATCATCGACATCGCGTGTCGCGTGTGTTGGCTGAGAATTACGGTACGGTGTCGGCTTCGGGGAATCGGGCCGGCGGCTTTCTCGGCGCCGTCGGCGTGTCGTTTCTGACCGCAGTCTAAGGGCGATGGCGGCAACAAGCGGAATGGCGCTGCTGGTCATCGACATGCAGCGCGATTTCCTCGACCCGGCGGGCTACGTTGCGCAGAGCGGTGTGGATGTGAACATCCTGCGCCGGACGATTGCGCCGCGGTACGGATCTGGAGTTGGGGTTGCGTGTGGCGGGCGTGTCGGGCCTGACGATCGCCGGTGTCACCACCGACATCTGCGTGCATTCGACGTTGCGTGAGGCGGTGGACCGCGGCTTCGACTGCACGACGGTGGGCGACGCCTGTGCGGCGGGCGAACCGGCCATTCACGAGGCCATGCTCAGCTGTATCGCCGGCGAGGGCGGGATTCTCGGTCGGGTAATGGATACCGACGCTGTAGTGACCGCCTGGTCCGCGTGAACGCCGCGCGCGAGCGCATGAACGCGAGGCCCGCGCAGCGACGCGTGCGGTCGCCGATTTGGATCATCCGCGGTTCTCTCGATCGACGGCTCTATTGGCTGATCGCCACTGCGAGCTTCGCGCTGGGGTTGGCGGCATGGTGGGCGGTGACTGCGCTGGAACTGGTCGATCCGTTGTTTTTGCCCGGCCCGGGTCACATCGATTCCGTCTGGCGCATCGACTTGCCGCCGGCGCTGCAGCGGACGCAGGATCTCAAACTATCGCAAGCGTTTCTTGCGATGGAGAGCGAAATATTGGGCAGGATTCGTGCAACGTCAGGGCTGCAAAGCGATCTTGATGCGCTGCATCGATTGACCGGTAAAGTGTGACGCATTGCTTAAGCGGCGGGTGTGCCGACGAATTTCCAATCCGAATTCGGACGCGCTTGCGCGCGAACGGTCCGCGAGTCGGTAATTATGGCAAACGCAATCATTAACTATCGGTCAGGAAGTAGGCCGCGAACGCGTTGCGACGTTGTTTCCGTCAAGAGCCGGGAATTCCGGCTGCAACCTGGTCCCAAGATACTTTCTCCAACTTCGAGGAATGACAATGAACAACTTCGCGAAAAAATTACTGAGCGTCGCGGCCATTACCGTCGCATTGGCGAGCGTTGCCGGGACCGCAACAGCGGACACCACCTGGCAGAAAAATCACCCGCGTCGTACCCAAGTGAATAGCCGCTTGAACAACCAGAACCGACGGATTCATCAAGACGTGAAGAACGGTACGGTGACGAAGCGTCAGGCGGCCGCGCTGCACCACGATGACCGCCAGGTTCGGCAGGAAGAACGCGACATGGCCAGTCAGAACGGCGGGCACATCACGAAGTCCGAGCAGAACGTTCTCAACCAACAAGAGAACGGCATCAGCAAGGATATCCCGCCCAAGTAACCGCAAGGCCCAACGGAGGGCTCGCCGGGGAGCGTCGCGAGCCGCTCCCCGGCTACTCGGTTGAGCGGGTCGGATGTCGCA